>SMEZ01000162.1_pt1 | contig 53979 bp, 69 predicted proteins | sample 2456351 | NCBI WGS metagenome assembly SMEZ01 (sample SAMN10132605, study PRJNA489261) | soil metagenome | isolation source: day120 antibiotic-loamy sand soil ammended with composted manure from dairy... | place: USA | collected 2015-04-01 | reverse complement strand
CACCCGTTCCCATCCCGAACACGGAAGTTAAGCTTCTCAGCGCCGATGGTAGTGAAGGGTTCCCCTTTGCGAGAGTAGGACGTTGCCAGGCAAATAAAAACAGCGACATTCGTCGCTGTTTTTTTGTATCTATTCTAAATCAATTTGCCAAACGTTTTTGCAAAAATGTTTAATGACTATAAAAATGGAATAGAGTAAAACATGTATAAATTTAAAAATCAGGATTATGGATAATTAATAATCATATATAACTTCAATTGCCATTTTATAAAAAAAATAATATAATAAATTAAAGTCAAATATAGTCAAAGTCAATTGGTAACAGATATGCAATTGATGGAGGGAGAACATTTGAGAAGTATCTCAGATATTATAGAGGAGTACTTGAAGAAAATTTTAGAAAAAAGTAAAGACGATATTTTAGAAATCAAGCGAAGTGAGATCGCAAGTAAATTCCAATGTGTCCCATCTCAAATAAATTATGTAATTAATACACGCTTCACGATTGAGAGAGGTTACCTCGTAGAAAGTAAACGGGGTGGTGGTGGATATATTCGAATTATAAAGGTTCGACCAAATAGTAAAAAGCAATTTATTGATCAAATGCTTTCATTAGTTGGCAATAAAATATCACAAACGGCTGCCACAGATATCATTGAAAATTTATTAACTGAAGAAGTCATTACGAATCGTGAGGCGAGGTTAATGTTAAATGCTCTAGATCGTTCTATTATCTATTTAGATTTACCTGAAAGGGATTTTTTGAGAGCAAGAATTTTAAAAGCTATGCTTATTTCTTTAAGATATGAGTAGTGAGGTGATTCGGGTGAAATGTCAAGAATGTCAAAAGCGACCAGCAACAATCCATTTTACAAAAATTATTAATGGCGAAAAAACGGAAGTTCATCTATGTGAACAATGTGCTCAAGAAAAAGGCAATGTCATTATGTTTAATAACACATCGGGATTATCAATTAATAATTTATTAGCAGGATTATTTAATTTTAACCCGAATATAGAACATACACAAAAAAATGCATTGCATCCAAATGAAATTATTCAATGTGACCATTGTGGTATGACTTTGAATCAGTTTATAGAAATTGGACGTTTTGGTTGTGCCAATTGTTATGATGCATTTCAGGATCAAGTTACAACTATTTTGAAAAGACTGCATGAAGGAAATTGGAAACATAGAGGGAAAATACCACAACGTTCAGGTGGCAATATCCATTTGCGAAAAAAAATCGATATTTTAAAAGAAACCCTCCAATCTCTGGTTGCCAGGGAAGAATTTGAAAAGGCAGCTGAAGTTCGAGATGAGATTCGTCTATATGAACAACAATTACAAGAGGGAGGGGAATAATATGTCACTTGAACGATTTTTAAATCAATCGGTTAGTCCTTGGATGAATGCTGAAGGTCCAGAGTCGGATATTATTTTAACTTCTCGAATCCGATTGGCTAGAAATTTAAAGAACCATGCCTTCCCAACAATATCCTCACAAGAAGAGGCGAAAAAAGTATTAGAGAAATTTCAAGGAATGATACCATTATTAAATTTGTATCCTTTAAAAGATGCAGAGTTTTTAAAAATGGAACATTTACAACCTTTACACAAACAAGTATTAGTAGAAAAACACTTGATTAGCCCTAATCTTGCTGAACAATCTTCTCATGGCGCTTGTTTACTGTCACAAGATGAAGTGATAAGTATTATGGTTAATGAAGAAGACCATATACGGATTCAATGTATTTTCTCTGGTCTACAGTTGGAAGAGGCATTCAATTTAGCCAATGCGGTTGATGATCAATTAGAACAACATTTGGATTATGCATTTAGTGAAGTAAGAGGATATCTTACAAGTTGTCCTACCAATACAGGAACAGGATTACGTGCTTCAGTTATGATGCATTTACCAGGTTTAGTTATGACACAACAAATGAAACAATTAATTCCTTCAATAAATCAACTTGGTTTTGCTGTTCGTGGAATTTATGGAGAAGGCAGTGAAGCGTTAGGCAATATTTTCCAAATTTCGAATCAAATGACACTTGGGAAATCAGAACAAGAAATAATCCTAGATTTAAAAAATGTTGTTGAACAAATTGTCCAACAAGAACGATCGGCAAGAGAATCGATTGTAAAAACAGCTGGTATCCAACTCGAAGATAAAGTTTGGCGATCGCTTGGTATTTTAAAAAATAGCAGAATTATTGAAACAAAAGAAGCTGCAAAATGTTTATCTGATGTCCGTTTGGGCATAGATATAGGATATATAGAAAATATTTCCAAAAATATATTGAATGAACTTATGATTTTAACCCAACCTGGATTTTTACAACAATATGCAGGCGGACCTCTCCGTCCATTTGAACGGGATGTACGACGTGCCACTTTAATACGAGAACGTTTACTATTAGAAAAGAATTCCTAAAAGGGGGAAATGAAATGTTATTTGGTCGATTTACAGAAAGAGCTCAAAAAGTGCTTGCCTTGTCACAAGAAGAAGCGATTCGTTTAAATCACAGCAATGTGGGAACCGAACATATTTTGCTAGGTTTAGTCCGTGAAGGTGAAGGAATAGCAGCTAAGGCACTTTTTGCCATTGGTCTTACATCAGAAAAAATTCAAAAAGAAGTTGAAAATTTAATCGGTGTAGGAAAAGAGAAAATACAGACACCACAGTATACTCCAAGAGCAAAAAAGGTTATCGAATTATCAATGGATGAAGCTAGGAAATTAGGTCATTCTTATGTCGGAACGGAACATATTCTTCTTGGCCTAATTCGTGAAGGAGAAGGAGTAGCAGCCCGTGTTTTAAGTAATCTTGGTGTAAGTCTAAACAAAGCGCGTCAACAAGTATTACAATTGTTAGGCAATAATGATTCTGGTAGTGCGAATGGTGCGCAGACTAATGTGAACACACCTACATTGGATAGTTTAGCAAGGGATTTAACGCAAGTGGCGCGAGAAGGTGGTTTAGATCCAGTTATTGGGCGTAGTAAGGAAATTCAACGAGTTATTGAAGTGTTAAGTCGAAGAACGAAAAACAACCCAGTTTTAATCGGTGAACCTGGTGTTGGGAAAACAGCGATTGCAGAAGGATTAGCACAACAAATCGTCGATAATGAGGTCCCAGAAATATTAAGAAATAAGCGTGTAATGACATTAGATATGGGTACAGTCGTTGCTGGTACGAAATATCGTGGTGAGTTTGAAGATCGGCTGAAAAAAGTGATGGATGAGATTCGTCAAGCTGGGAATATAATTTTGTTTATTGATGAGTTGCACACATTAATTGGTGCTGGTGGAGCTGAAGGTGCAATAGATGCATCCAATATTTTAAAACCTTCATTAGCTAGAGGAGAACTTCAATGTATTGGCGCTACAACTCTTGATGAATATCGTAAATATATAGAAAAAGATGCAGCATTAGAGAGGAGATTCCAACCGATTACGGTTGATGAACCGACAGTGGAAGAGTCTATTAAAATTTTACAAGGACTACGTGATCGTTATGAAGCTCACCATCGTGTTGCAATAACGGATGATGCAATAGAGGCTGCAGTGAAATTATCTGATCGTTATATTTCCGATCGCTTCTTACCGGATAAAGCGATTGATGTGATTGATGAAGCAGGTTCGAAAGTACGTCTACGTAGCTTTGCAACACCACCAAGCTTAAAAGAATTGGAAGGAAAACTGGAAGAAGTTCGTAAGGAAAAAGATGCGGCTGTACAAAGCCAAGAATTTGAAAAAGCCGCTTCATTAAGAGATATGGAGCAAAGACTACGTGAACAATTAGAAGAAACAAAGAAAGAGTGGAAGGAAAAACAAGGAAAAGAAAATAGTAAAGTGACTGTCGATGATGTAGCGAAGGTCGTAGCAAGCTGGACAGGAATACCAGTATCGAAAATTGCTGAGTCTGAAACTGCAAAATTGTTAAAACTTGAAGAAGTTCTTCATTCCCGGGTGATTGGTCAAGAAGAAGCAGTTAGCGCTGTTTCAAAAGCTGTTCGTCGCGCAAGAGCTGGATTAAAAGATCCGAAACGACCAATTGGTTCCTTTATTTTCCTTGGACCTACTGGCGTTGGAAAAACCGAACTAGCTCGAGCTCTTGCTGAAGCAATGTTTGGTGATGAAGATGCAATGATTCGCATTGACATGTCTGAATATATGGAAAAACATTCGACATCACGTCTTGTTGGTTCACCTCCTGGTTATGTTGGTTATGATGAAGGCGGTCAACTAACAGAAAAAATACGCCGAAAGCCATACTCAGTAATTTTACTTGATGAAATAGAAAAAGCTCATCCTGATGTATTTAACATTCTCCTACAAGTTTTAGAAGACGGCAGATTAACAGATTCTAAAGGTAGGACTGTTGACTTCAGAAATACAATTGTAATTATGACTTCCAATATTGGTGCTGAGTCTTTAAAACGAAATAAATACGTTGGTTTTAATGTCCAAGATAGCAACCAAGATTATAAAGACATGAAGGGTAAAGTTTTGGAGGAATTGAAAAAGGCCTTCCGTCCGGAATTTATAAACCGTGTTGATGAAATTATTGTATTCCATGCTTTAGAAAAAGAACATCTAGTAAAAATTGTTGATTTACTATTAAATACTCTGTTTAAACGTCTTGGAGAACAAAATATCGAGTTAGAATTAACGGACCGTGCAAAAGAAAAAATTGTAGAAGAAGGAAACGATCCGGAATATGGTGCGAGACCACTAAGACGGGCGATTCAGAAAAATATTGAAGACCTTTTATCCGAAGAACTATTGAAGGGTACTGTAACTAACGGTAAAAAAGTAATTATTGATGTGGAAAGTGGAGAATTTGTTGTTCGAACAGATTCAAAAGTATTTTCTTAATCTAAACTTACTACAAAAGTAGGAGTAGGCAACTATCGAATATAAATCTTTCGAGGGGTTGCCTTCCTCCCTTTTTATATGGGAGAATGATTTAAAGTAATATCATGAAGAGTGATAATTAAAAGGGGAAAGTATATGGCAAAGGTTAAATCAAAATTTGTGTGCTCCTCTTGTGGTTATGAAACAGCGAAATGGATGGGGAGATGTCCAAATTGTAATCAATGGAATACGATGGTTGAGGAGATTCAAGAAGTTAAAGGTAATCGTCGTGTTGCTTTCTCCCATTCAACTAAAGTAACAGGTTCAGATATTAAGGCCGTTTCAATAACAAATGTGAAATCCGAAGAAACACCGCGTATCGAAACAAGATCAAAAGAGGAGATCCTGGAATAGGTAAATCCACATTACTTTTACAAGTATCTAGTCAATTGGCAAGTAATGGACTGAAAGTTTTATATATTTCAGGGGAAGAATCCGTCAAGCAAACAAAACTACGAGCGGATCGACTAGGGATCCAATCAGAAAACCTTTATGTTTATGCTGAAACTAATCTGCATTATATTGAACATACGATTAATGAATTACAGCCTGATTTTGCCGTCATTGACTCCATTCAAACAATATTCCATCCTGATATAACTTCTGCTCCTGGTTCCGTATCACAAGTAAGAGAAACAACAAGTGAACTTATGCGTATTGCGAAAACAGTTAATATACCAATTTTTATTGTAGGACATGTAACAAAAGAAGGGGCGATTGCAGGCCCACGGTTACTAGAGCATATGGTTGATACCGTCTTATATTTTGAAGGAGAAAGACATCATACATTTCGTATATTGCGAGCAGTAAAAAACCGTTTCGGTTCAACCAATGAAATCGGTATTTTTGAAATGAAAGAAGAAGGTTTAATTGATGTTGCTAATCCTTCAGATGTCTTTTTGGAAGAACGATTGCAAGGTGCTTCTGGTTCGTCCGTTGTCGCTTCAATGGAAGGTACACGTTCTATATTAGTTGAGATTCAGGCATTACTGACTCCTACGAGTTTTGGAAACCCGAGGAGAATGGCGACTGGTATAGATCATAGTCGTGTATCGTTATTGATGGCGGTTCTTGAAAAGCGTGTCGGATTGTTATTACAAAACCAAGATGCTTATTTGAAAGCTGCTGGTGGTGTTAAACTCGATGAGCCAGCAATTGATTTAGCGATTGCTATAAGTATTGCATCTAGTTTTTATGATAAACCAACCAAAACAACCGACTGTTTTATTGGTGAAGTTGGTTTAATGGGTGAAATCAGACGGGTGTCAAGGATCGATCAGCGGGTTAAAGAAGTCGAGAAATTAGGTTTCGAACGGGTATTTGTACCAAAAAATAATTTAGGGAACTGGGTAACGTCAAGGAATATAGAGGTAATAGGCGTGTCTATGATAAAAGAGGCTATTCAAAAAGCACTAAATTGATAGATCATCTTTATGACAATAAATCAAATAATATTTCATAATGCTAACATTTAATAAATATTTTGTAATTATACGTTTCAAAAATGCCTAGTTGTTTATAATGAATTATGAGGAGGTGAATGACTTGCTAACAAGAATTGTACAAATTTGCTTTCTACTTGTCGGAGGAACTTTAGGTGTATTGTTTTTACCTTTTATTTTTGAATTACTCAAAATAGACCATATCGTATTCCTAAATAACCCTTATACCTCAGCAATTTTAGGTGCTATTATTTTTTTTCTTATGACGTTTTGGGCAGTAAATTATGTGATTCATTTTATAAAGTGGCTGGAAGAAAAGCTTTTAAAGGCGCCAGTTGCTGAATTACTTACTGGAACAATTGGATTAATACTAGGATTGATCGTTGCTTATTTAATTAACTCTGCTCTAGAATCAGTTCTATTCCCAGTACTAAATGATATCGTCCCTATTATCCTTATGGTTTTAAGAAACGAGAAGAACTAATGAGTTTATTTACAAATCGAGGGAATAAGAAAAAGGCAATTGATGAAGAAAGTATTAAAACACAAGGTCCACGGTTAAAGATACTAGATACAAGTGTTATAATTGATGGACGGATTGCTGATATTTGTAAGACTGGATTTCTGGAAGGGACAATTGTAATTCCACAATTTGTACTTTTAGAATTACAACATATTGCAGATTCATCTGATGTGTTGAAGAGAAACAGAGGACGAAGAGGCTTAGATATATTAAATAAAATTCAAAAGGAATTACCGATAAAAGTTGAAATTTATGATGGTGATTTTGAAGATATTCAGGAAGTGGATAGTAAATTAGTTAAATTAGCAAAATTAACAAACGGTACGGTTGTAACAAATGATTTTAATTTAAATAAAGTTTGTGAATTGCAAAAAGTAAAGGTTCTAAATATTAATGATTTAGCTAATGCTTTGAAACCAGTTGTTTTACCAGGTGAAGAAATGAATGTTCTTGTCATAAAAGATGGTAAAGAACAGAACCAAGGTATAGCGTATTTAGATGATGGTACAATGATCGTTGTCGAAGAAGGTCGGAATTATATCGGTAAAACAATTAATGTATTAGTAACGAGTGTATTACAGACATCGGCAGGTCGAATGATTTTTGCAAAACCGAAATTATTAGAAAAGGCATTATAACAATTTAAAGAACTTATTTTGGGAGATCGATATTTGAACAAAGGTCTCCCTTATTTTATTATATATAAAGAATAAAATGAAGGAAAAACAGGGGAATCAATATGGAATATAAGGTTATAATCCCTGCAGCGGGCATGGGAAAAAGAATGGGATTTGAAAAAAATAAACTACGGATTCATTTATTGAATAAACCAATAATCGCTTATACCATTGAGGTTTTTGAAAAAGATCCATGGTGCTCATCCATCCTATTAGTGATTAATGAGCAGGATAGAACATTTATGGAGGAACTGGTGAAGACTTCTAAATTCTCTAAAGTTAAAGAAATTGTTAAGGGTGGACAGGAAAGACAGGAGAGCGTATATAAAGGCTTGAAAAAGATTGAGAAGGAATCAATCGTCCTTGTACATGATGGTGCAAGACCGTTTGTTCATGTTGACGATATACATAAACTCGTTCAAGTTACTAGTCGTAAAGGTGCTGCTGTTTTAGCAGTACCAGTAAAGGATACAATAAAAAGAGTAAAAGAAGGTGTCATACAAGAGACATTGGTTCGTTCAGAACTTTGGTCAATTCAAACACCTCAAGCTTTTCATCTTTCACTATTAAAACAAGCATACGATAAAGCGGAACAAGAAAAATACATCGGTACGGATGATGCAAGTCTTGTGGAGAATATGGGACATAAAGTCGAAATTGTCAAAGGGAACTATAATAATATAAAAATAACAACACAAGAGGATTTACTTTTTGCGCATGCAATTATAAATAATAACGATTTACTAAAAAAGTCGAATCTAAAATTCAAAAGACAAAAGTAAATTAAAATAGAAGAGGAGATATAAGAATGTTTCGTATAGGACAAGGATATGATGTTCATCAATTAACAGAGGATAGACCATTGATTATTGGTGGTATTCAAATTCCACATGAAAAAGGATTACTCGGCCATTCCGATGCGGACGTTTTATTACATGCGATTACGGATGCTATATTAGGTGCGGTTGGACTAGGTGATATCGGCACACATTTTCCAGATACTGATGTTGCGTATAAAAATGCAGATTCATCATATCTTTTAAGTGAAATTTGGAATAAAGTAAAGGATATGGGATATCGTTTAGGAAATGTAGACTGTACCATTATCGCTCAAAAACCAAAAATGGCGCCTTATATTCGGAATATGAAAGAGAACATTGCTAAGCTGTTAGATGCTGAAATAAGTCAAGTTAATGTGAAGGCAACAACGAATGAAAAGTTAGGTTTTATCGGGAGAGAAGAAGGGATTGCTTCAATTTCGGTTGTTCTGCTTGAAAAAATTAAAAAATAGCTTACATTACTTAACAAAGTGCCCTTAATTTGGTGTAAAATAAGATAGGTTTGCTAAACATACATAAAAAGCATTGTTTATTAAAATTGGAGGTATAAATTATGAGTACTATTCGTGTTCGTTATGCTCCTAGCCCAACGGGACACCTACACATCGGGAATGCAAGAACAGCATTATTTAATTATTTATTTGCAAGAAGTCAAAATGGTAAACTGATTATTCGAATTGAAGATACAGATGAAAAGCGTAATATTGAAGGCGGAGAGCAAAGCCAGAACGTATCGAAATTTATAAAAAATATTATGAAGAATTATTAGAAAGAGGATTAGCTTATAAATGTTACTGTACGGAAGAGGAGTTGGAAAAAGAAAGGGAAGAACAAAGAGCTCGTGGTATTGTTTCACCTCGTTATTCTGGTAAATGTAGACATTTAACAAAGGAAGATCAAGAACAATTAGAAAAAGAAGGTCGAAAACCAAGTATTCGTTTTCGTGTACCAGAAGGTAAAACCTATCAATTTAACGATATTGTTAAAGATGAAGTTTCTTTTGAATCAAATGATATTGGTGATTGGGTAATTGTGAAAAAAAATGGGGTACCTACTTACAATTTTGCAGTGGCCATTGATGATCATTTGATGAAAATTAGCCATGTATTACGTGGAGATGACCATATTTCCAATACACCGAAACAATTAATGATTTATGAAGCCTTTGGTTGGGAACCGCCTAAATTTGGCCACATGACATTAATTGTGAATGAAAATCATAAAAAATTAAGTAAACGAGATGAAACCATCATCCAGTTTATGGAACAGTATGAAGAGTTAGGCTATCTTCCAGAAGCACTTTTCAACTTCATTACTTTACTTGGTTGGTCACCGGTTGGAGAAGATGAAATTTTCACCAAGGAAGAATTGATCAAAATATTCGATCCGAAACGTTTATCTAAATCACCCGCGGTGTTTGATCGGAACAAACTAACTTGGATGAATAACCAATATATTAAATCAGTAGACTTAGATAAAGTTGTGGAACTTTCTTTACCACACTTGATTAAAGCGGGGAGAATTTCTGCAAATCCATCTAAGGAAGAAATGGAATTTGCCCGGAAACTTATAGCACTATATCAAGAACAAATGAGTTACGGAGCAGAAATTGTTCCGTTAACAGAGCTCTTCTTTAAAGATGAAATTGTTTATGGTGAAGAGGAGCAAGAAATCTTAAATGAAGAACATGTACATCAAGTGCTAAAAGTATTATTGCAAGAAATGGAACAAGTCGAACCTTTTGTTTCATCGGAGATTATGGCGGCCATTAAGCGAGTACAAAAAGCTACAGGGGTAAAAGGTAAAAAATTATATATGCCAATTCGGGTAGCTGTATCAGGTCAAGCCCACGGTCCTTCAATAGGAGAAACTATTGAGTTATTAGGTAAGGATAAAGTTGTCCAAAGAATTAAAAGACTTTTGGATTAACATTTTTTAAAAAATATAATATAGTAATGATACAAACAAAATTATTGAAGAGAAAGCTTTGAAGAGGAGAAGTAGGTATTGACGCTTTTTTAGAGAGGGTCACCACCGGCTGAAAGTGACCTAAAGCCCCTCAATATCGAAATGCACCTCTGAGCCCTTTATCGAACAACTTTTTATGTTCAGTAGATAAAGGCGGGAGCCTGCCGTTAACAGGAAGAGTTGAGACAATTCTACCTAAATATAATGAGAATTGTCTAAACAGAGTGGAACCGCGCAAACAAGCGTCTCTGTCAGATGGCAGAGGCGTTTTTTTATAGGGGAGATTTCCAAATAGCTTGGAATTTTGGGAGATGGAAAATGAGAAGTAATTCCAAATAGGGGTGATATAAATGTTTAAACGTTTGAAAGAAGATATCGAAGTTGTTTTTGAACAAGATCCTGCTGCTCGAAGTGTGTTAGAAGTTGTGTTAACTTATTCGGGATTACATGCGATCTGGTCGCATCGGATTGCTCATTGGTTTTTCCGCCGCAATATGAAGTTTATTGCACGATTAATTTCTCAAATTAGTCGTTTTTTTACCGGTATTGAAATTCATCCAGGTGCAAAAATTGGAAGAAGACTTTTTATTGACCATGGAATGGGTGTTGTTATTGGTGAGACATGTGAGATTGGCGATAATGTTACGCTTTATCAAGGTGTGACATTAGGAGGAACAGGAAAAGAAAAAGGTAAACGGCACCCGACTTTGAAAGATAATGTATTGGTTGCTAGTGGAGCAAAAGTCTTAGGTTCCATAACCATAGGGGAGAATTCGAAGGTTGGTGCTGGAGCGGTTGTTTTAAAGGATGTTCCTCCAAATGCAACAGTAGTGGGAATTCCTGGGACAGTTGTAGTTCAAGATGGAAAACGGATTAAAAAAGACTTGAATCACGGTGACCTACCAGATCCAGTGCAAGATCGAATTAAGACGATGGAAAAACAAATAGAAGAATTAAAAAAGGAAATCGATCAATTGCGTAAGGAAAGGGGTTTGGAAATTGCCAATAAAAATTTATAATACATTAACACAAAAAAAAGAAACATTTGTTCCTATTGAAGAAGGAAAGGTCAAAATGTATGTGTGCGGACCAACTGTTTATAACTATATCCATATCGGTAATGCACGTCCAGCCATCGTATTTGATACTGTTCGTCGTTATTTAGAGTACCGTGGTTATGAAGTAAATTATATTTCAAATTTTACTGACGTAGATGACAAAATTATTCGAGCGGCAAATGAACAAAAGGAAGATGTGTTTACTTTAGCTGAACGTTATATCCAGGCTTATTTTGAAGACATTACAGCATTGGGCTGCAAACATGCTTCCCATCATCCTCGCGTTACAGAAAATATGAATGAAATTATTGACTTTGTCCAAGGACTAATTGATAAAGGCTATGCTTATGAGTCAGATGGAGATGTTTATTTTAAAACTAAGAAGTTTGCTGAATACGGGAAGTTATCACATCAATCAATTGATGATTTACATTTAGGTGCGCGTATTGAAGTTGGTGAAAAGAAACAAGATCCCCTTGATTTTGCTCTTTGGAAAGCTGCAAAACCCGGTGAAGTATATTGGGACAGTCCATGGGGAGAAGGAAGACCGGGTTGGCATATTGAATGCTCAGCAATGGCGCGAAAGTATTTAGGTGATACAATTGATATTCATGCTGGTGGACAAGATTTATCATTTCCGCATCATGAAAATGAAATTGCTCAAACGGAAAGTTTAACTGGTAAACCTTTCGCTAATTACTGGATGCATAACGGTTATATTAATATTAATAATGAAAAAATGTCAAAGTCTTTAGGTAACTTTGTTCTTGTCCATGAAATTATAAAAAAACACGATCCAAATGTACTTCGTTTCTTTATGTTATCGGTTCATTATCGTCATCCAATCAATTACAGTAATGAAGTATTAAATAACGCAAAATCTTCTTTAGAACGTTTGCAAACGTCTTATTCTAATTTAAAATATCGTTTAGATTTAAGTACAGATATTGTATTATTTGAACTTGCTAAATCAGCCAATTATTACTTAATGGAAAAAACTACCTCAACAACTGTTATCAAGCAGTACATGAAGACATTTGAAGAGTATTTTGATGTATTAGGAGTGTCTCTTGAGCAAGGAGAAAGTGATTTATTAGATGAGGAAATTGAACAATTAATTACAAAACGAAATGAAGCGAGGAAAAATCGCGATTTTAAAACTGCTGATGAAATTCGTGACAAGTTAAAAGCATTGAATATTGTTTTAGAAGATACACCACAAGGCACGCGTTGGAAAAGAGGATAAGATGCATGTTAATCGACAAGTTTGTTACTGACCCAAAAACATTAAATAGTTTAGCTTTGGCCTATATGGGTGACGCCGTATATGAAGTATACGTACGGCGTCACTTAATATCCAAGGGATATGTTAAGCCAAACTTATTACAAAAAAGTTCAATTGAATATGTTTCTGCCAAAGCACAAAATTATATTATTCACTGTTTTCTAGAAGAAGACTTCTTAACAACAGAAGAAGAAGCGGTTGTAAGACGTGGCCGAAATGCCAAAAGCAATACCGTTCCTAAAAATACGAATGTGCAAACTTATCGTTATAGCACAGCCTTTGAAGCTCTAATTGGATACTTGTTTTTAAAGCAGGATTTTGATCGGATGGAACAGGTGATTAAACGGGCGTTGTTAAAAGCGGAAGAAAGAAAGGAGGATCAGGGTGAAAAATAATTATGTCATAGGAAAAAGTCCAGTTTTAGAAGCAATCAAAGCAAACCGAGATATTAATAAAATTTGGATTGGGGAAGGTTCCCAAAAGGGAGCGATGCAACCAATTATTAAAGCAGCAAAAGAAAGAAAAATCATCATTCAATTTGTACCGAAGAATAAATTAGATGAAATGGTAGAAGGCAATCACCAAGGAGTAATAGCTCAAGTATCTGCTTATCGTTACTTTGATTTAGATGAATTATTTATAAGAGCTCGTGAACGTGATGAAGAACCGTTTTTTCTAATTTTAGATGAAATAGAAGATCCGCATAATCTAGGTTCTATTATGAGAACGGCTGATGCCAGTGGTGTTCATGGTATTATCATTCCTAAAAGAAGATCTGTAGGACTAACTCCAACAGTTGCAAAGACTTCAACTGGTGCAATTGAACATATTCCCGTCGTTCGTGTAACAAATATTGCACGTACAATAGATGAATTGAAAGAAAAAGGTGTCTGGATTGCTGGTACGGACGCGAAGGGGACTATGGATTACCGAGAGATTGATGGCACGATGCCGATTGCACTGATAATAGGTAGTGAAGGTAAAGGGATTGGAAGGCTACATAGAGAAAAGTGTGACTTTCTTTTACGCCTTCCCATGCGAGGTCATGTCACATCATTGAATGCATCAGTAGCTGCAGCTTTACTGATGTATGAGATTTATCGGAAGAGAGTACCGATTTCGTAAAGATGGATATATTAATTGTTGACGGATACAACATGATTGGTGCATGGCCTGAGTTACAAGCATTAAAGGATGAAGACTTAGCAGCGGCACGTGATTTATTGATTGAAAAATTAGCGGAATACAAAGGGTATATGGGAATTCATGTGATCGTTGTTTTTGATGCTTATGTTGTTAAGGGGAAAGAAACGAGATACAAAAACTATAATGTGGAAATCATTTACACAAAGGAAAAGGAAACGGCAGATGCAAAGATTGAGAAACTAGCAAAAGAGATGATGGATCGAAGAACAAAAGTTTATGTAGCAACTTCTGATAGTGCGGAACAGTGGCAAATTTTTGGTCAAGGTGCGTTTCGTATATCAGCTCGAGAACTATATAATGAAATACGACAAATTGAAAATAATATTAAAAAAGAAATAAATGAAATAAAAGAAGAACGGCCGTTTTCAAAAATACCGCTTTCAAAGGAAGTTGCTGATTTTTTTGAAAAATTCAGAAGAGGCGAATAATAAAGTTGACCTAAAAAATTATATTAAGTTATAATAAATCTATCAACTCAAGAGCGGGTTAGGGTGATTTTGTTGCGGGATGAAAAAAATCTGAATCATGTATTTGATGAAATGGAAGACGAACAAATCGTAGAGTTGGTCCATAAGGGGAATAGTGAAGCACTAGATTACTTGATTCATAAGTTCCGTCAATTTGTTCGGGTGAAGGCAAGATCCTACTTTTTAATCGGCGCAGATCGGGAAGATATTGTTCAAGAAGGGATGATCGGTTTATTTAAAGCAATACGTGATTATAAAGATGATAAGTCCACATCTTTTAAAGCGTTTGCAGAACTATGTATTACAAGACAAATTATAACAGCGATAAAAACGGCAACAAGACAGAAACACATTCCACTTAATTCCTATATATCATTGGACAAGCCTGTTTTTGATGAAGAATCGGATCGTACATTAATGGATATGCTTACAGGTTCTCAATCATTAAATCCTGAAGAATTAATTATTAGTCAGGAAGAGTTTGACCGAATTGAAGTGAAAATGAACGAATTATTAAGTGACTTGGAACGGGAAGTGTTAGCTTTATATTTAGACGGTCAATCTTATCAAGAAATATCAGATGAACTAAATCGTCATGTGAAATCAATTGACAATGCGTTACAACGTGTGAAGCGGAAATTAGAAAAATATTTAGATTCTAAGGAATTTGGGTTAAAAGAGTCGCAGCTTTCCAAGTAGGATAGGAGTGGTAAATGGAATATTCCTTTTATCATTACAAATAGTGTTACTCATTGACAGGGTGGGGTTTTACATGATAATCTTTGAAAGATAGAAAAAATTTAATTTTATAATTATGGTGTTCAAAATGATAAAAAAACATGTACTAGCCTGTGCGAATTGTGGTTCAAGAAATTACCATGTAAACATTTCGAAGGAGAAAAGAGATCGGCGTTTAGAAATAAAAAAATACTGTAAGCATTGTCTGAAACATACTGTTCATCGTTTCGAATAGTAATTCGAATAGTAAATATAATAGAACAATCCTTCCGGAGGTAAAACATGCAAAGCGTTCGTAAATTTTTCCACAACATTGCAGAAGAGATGCGGAAAGTAAGGTGGCCGAACCGAAAAGAATTAACGAAATACACAATCACCGTTGTCACAACGCTAATCTTTTTCGTCATTTTCTTTGCACTTGTTGACTTAGGGATTTCTAGTTTAATTAATCTCATCTCTTTAAATTGATGAATAACTGCACAATCCTTTGTTATAATGGTAATATGAACATTTTTAAGACCCGGTTAACGGGTTTTTTCATTGGCTAGAAATTATTAGAGGAAAGTACGTTTTAAATAGACAAATAAAGTAAAAGCTATGGAAATTACGTATAAAAGGAGGGAAGGACGATAAGTCCCCTTTAATGGAAAAAAATTGGTATGTTGTTCATACGTATTCAGGGTATGAAAATAAGGTAAAAGCAAACTTAGAAAAACGTGTTGAAACAATGGGAATGCAAGACAAAATTTTTCGTGTTGTTGTTCCTGAAAAAGAAGAAACAGAGGTCAAAAACGGCAAGTCAAAAGTAGTTAAGAAAAAGGTTTTTCCTGGATATGTATTAGTGGAATTGATTATGACAGATGACTCATGGTATGTTGTGCGTAATACACCAGGGGTTACTGGGTTTGTAGGTTCATCTGGTTCAGGTTCTAAACCGACTCCACTTTTACCAGAAGAAGTAAATTACTTACTTAAACAAATGGGCGTTGATGTTGAACGTATTGATATTGATGTGGAAATTGGTGAAACAGTTCAAGTAACGGATGGGCCATTTAAAGATTTTACTGGAAGAGTCGAAGAAATTGATAAAGCGAAAGGAAAACTTAAAGTTTCAGTCAATATGTTTGGTCGTGAAACACCTGTTGAATTAGATTTTTCGCAAATCGAAAAGATATAACTTCTAAAAGGTCTTGAAAAATAGCAATTTATCTGATAAACTTTTTAAGTCGATAACTCTCGTAAGCGAGATTTGACATAAGCTTAATACTATTTTATTATAAATGTTATGTATTGAGTGGGAGGGTTGTGTACCCATTTACCACATCACGGACTTAAGGAGGTGTGTCTCGTGGCTAAAAAAGTTGTCAAAATTGTTAAGTTACAAATCCCGGCAGGTAAAGCTAACCCTGCACCACCAGTCGGTCCTGCATTAGGTCAAGCTGGTATTAACATTATGGGATTCTGTAAAGAATTTAACGCTCGTACAGCTGATCAAGCTGGTTTAATTATACCAGTAGAAATTACGGTATTCGAAGACCGTTCATTTACTTTCATTACGAAAACTCCACCAGCTGCAGTTCTTCTTAAAAAAGCAGCCGGTATTGACAAAGCTTCAGGAGAGCCAAACAAAAACAAAGTAGCAACAATTAAGCGAGATAAAGTGCGCGAGATTGCAGAAATGAAAATGCCAGACTTAAACGCAGCTAACGTTGAATCAGCTATGCGTATGGTTGAAGGTACAGCTCGTAGCATGGGTATCACTATTGAAGATTAATTGTTTTCGTATGAATATGAGGTTGCGACCGTAGAAGAATCGTCGCAACCTCAATTCGTGGGAGGAAAATCCGTTAAAACCACACTAAGGAGGATCATTATGGTAAAAAGAGGTAAAAAATACATTGAAGCTTCTAAACTAGTTGATCGTTCAAAATCTTATGATGCAACTGAAGCGATTGAACTAGTAAAGAAAATTAATTTTGTAAAATTCGATGCTTCCGTAGAAGTAGTTTATCGTTTAGGTATTGATACAAGAAAAAATGACCAACAAATCCGTGGCGCAGTTGTTTTGCCTAACGGAACAGGAAAAACTCAACGCGTTTTAGTGTTCGCAAAAGGTGAAAAAGCTAAAGAAGCTGAAGCTGCAGGTGCAGATTATGTTGGTGAAGCTGAATACATTGAAAAAATCCAAGATGGTTGGTTCGATTTTGACGTAATCGTAGCTACTCCAGACATGATGGGTCAAGTTGGTAAACTTGGTCGCGTTTTAGGACCTAAAGGTTTAATGCCAAACCCTAAAACTGGTACAGTTACTTTTGACGTTGAAAAAGCAGTTAAAGAAATTAAAGCAGGTAAAGTGGAATATCGTGCTGACAAAGCTGGAAACGTTCATGTTCCAATCGGAAAAGTTTCCTTTGATGCAGAAAAACTTCACGAGAACTTAAAAACGATTCATGATGTAATTGTTAAAGCGAAACCTGCAGCTGCTAAAGGAACATATATGAAAAACATTGTTATTAGTTCAACTATGGGCCCTGGTGTTAAAGTTAACCCTGATTCTATCTAAAAATTGGAAGTTGACTTACAAAAAGGGCTATGCTAATATTAAGCTCGTGAGTTAAAAATAAATAACATTTATACCGTAGACAGTAGGTGCTGCAACCCAGCTTAATTTCCTACCGAGGTAGTGAAATATAAACGTATATAACTAGTGTGACTAGTTATTATGTCGCCGTTTTACTATAAAACCTCCTGTCTATTGGACATGGAGGTTTTATTTGTTTATCCGGTATAGATGTGACATCATCAACTGGGAGGTGTAAATATGTCAAGCGCAATCCTTGAACAAAAGAAACAGTTAGTAGAAGAAATTACAGAAAAATTTAAATCAAGCGTATCAACAATTATTGTTGATTACCGTGGTTTAAATGTTGCTGAAGTAACTGAACTTCGTAAGCAATTACGTGAAGCGGGTGTTGAGTTTAAAGTGTTCAAAAACTCATTAACTCGCAGAGCTGCTGAAGCGGCTGGATTAGAAGGTTTGAATGATGTGCTTGTTGGGCCGAATGCTATTGCATTTAGCACAGAAGATGTTGTGGCTCCGGCAAAAATCTTAAACAACTTTGCGAAAGATCATGAAGCTTTAGAAATTAAAGCGGGTGTTATTGAAGGTAACATTACAACTGTTGAGGAAGTTAAAGCTCTTGCAGAACTTCCATCAAGAGAAGGTTTACTTTCAATGCTGCTTAGTGTACTACAAGCTCCAATTCGCAACTTTGCACTTGCTGCAAAAGCTGTTGCTGATCAAAAAGAAGAACAAGGCGCTTAATATAAATAATATTAACTAAAAATAGGAGGAAAAGAGAATGACTAAAGAACAAATCATTGAAGCTGTTAAAAATATGACAGTCTTAGAATTAAACGAATTAGTTAAAGCAATTGAAGAAGAATTTGGTGTAACTGCTGCTGCTCCTGTAGCTGTAGCTGGTGCTGTTGCAGGTGGTGCTGCAGAAGCAGAACAAACAGAATTTGATGTTGTATTAGCAAACGCTGGTTCACAAAAAATCAAAGTTATTAAAGTTGTTCGTGAAATCACTGGTCTTGGACTTAAAGAAGCAAAAGAACTTGTTGATAATGCTCCAAAACCACTTAAAGAAGGCGTTTCTAAAGAAGAAGCAGAAGAACTTAAAGCTAAACTTGAAGAAGTTGGCGCTGAGGTAGAAGTTAAATAATTCATCTTCTTCTTAAGATTGAATAAAAATTCTCACAACAAAAGCTCGCTGAATAAAGCGAGCTTTTTTTAAAATTTGTTATTATATGTATTGCCACCTTTCAAAACCTTGCAAAGTTATGAGGTGAATATATATTGGCAGAACATTATTTTACAAAAAAACCAACGACAACAAGCGCTCCTAAAAAGTGGACGTATACTTTAAAGGGGAATGTCTTTCGATTTACAACAAATCGAGGGGTTTTCTCAAAAAATGAAGTAGATTTTGGTTCGCGATTACTGATAGAAAGTTTCGAGGATCCAGAAATACAAGGTCCTATTTTGGATGTCGGCTGTGGCTATGGTCCGATAGGATTAGCCCTAGCTAAGTCATTCCCTAAGCGACTTGTACATATGATAGATATTAATGAGCGTGCTATTCAGTTGGCTTTGGAAAATGCAAAGAACAACGAAGTGAATAATGTAAAAATTTATGAAAGTTATTTGTTTGATAATGTAAAAGAGGAATCTTTTGCGGCTATAGTTACGAATCCACCTATTCGTGCAGGAAAAAAAGTTGTTCATGATATTTTTGAGAAAAGCTTGGATTATCTAAAACACGAAGGAACTCTTTGGGTTGTTATTCAGAAAAAGCAAGGTGCACCATCGGCAAAGAAAAAATTAGAAGAATTGTTTAATGAAGTACATATTGTACGTAAAGAGAAAGGTTACTTTATTTTAAAGGCGAAAAAAATTGACTCTATGACAGGTGTATGATAATATATCTTAATGCCAACATATATTTTCCTATTTACCCATTAAATAGTTGTTCTAGTATATATATATCATAAAATGGGAAAAATAGAATAAATAAGGACTATGTTTTTTGTGGTTTTCTTAGGAAACCTTTTATTTTTTGTGATTCAAAAGCTAAGGCTTTTAAAAACGAACAAATTGCCGAGTTCTTCTCGTCAATTGTTTAGTTTTAAAAAGCTATTGCTTTATAAAATATAAAATGCCATGTACATAAATTCATGGCATATATACATGATTATGCATTTCCAAAATGTTTGATTTGAGGGGTGAATCAGTTGACAGGTCAACTAGTTCAGTATGGACGGCACCGCCAACGGAGAAGCTATGCCAGAATTCGTGAGGTTTTAGAATTACCGAATTTGATTGAAATTCAAACAGCTTCTTATCAATGGTTCCTTGATGAAGGTTTGAGAGAAGTCTTCCATGATATTTCTCCTATTGAGGATTTTACAGGAAACCTGTCTCTCGAATTCATTGATTATGATTTGGGAGAACCAAAATATTCTGTAGATGAATCAAAGGAGCGTGATGTTACATACGCAGCACCATTAAGGGTGAAAGTCCGTTTAGTTAACAAAGAAACCGGAGAAGTTAAGGACCAAGAAGTATTCATGGGTGACTTCCCACTAATGACAGAAACAGGTACCTTTATTATAAATGGTGCCGAACGTGTTATTGTTTCCCAATTAGTTCGTTCCCCTAGTGTCTATTTTAGTTCCAAGCTAGATAAAAATGGTAGACATGGATATTCTGCCACAGTTATCCCGAATCGTGGGGCATGGCTAGAATTTGAAACAGATGCAAAGGATGTAGTTTATGTAAGGATTGACCGTACTCGAAAATTACCAATTACTGTATTGTTACGTGCATTAGGTTTCGGGTCGGATCAAGAAATCATTGAATTGATTGGGGATAATGAATATTTAAGAAATACCCTCGAAAAAGATAACACCGATAATTCAGAAAAAGCGTTAATTGAAATATATGAACGCCTTCGTCCGGGTGAACCACCAACTGTAGAAAATGCAAAAAGTCTACTTATTGCTCGGTTCTTTGATCCAAAACGTTATGACTTGGCTAGTGTAGGTCGTTACAAAATGAATAAAAAACTGCATATTTCACAACGCCTTTTCGGTCATACGTTAGCTGAAACGCTTGCCGATCCGGAAACTGGTGAAATTATTGCAGAAAAAGGAACAATTTTAGATCGTCGTACACTTGATAAAATAATGCCATTTATAGAAAAAGGTGTTGGGTTTAAACGGTTCGATCCGGTTGGTGGCGTATTAGAAGATGAAATATTGATTCAATCTATTAAAGTCTACGCTCCAAATGATGATGAAGAAAAAGAAATTAACATCATTAGTAATGCAAACGTCAGCGAAGATGTAAAACATATTACGCCGGCAGACATCGTTGCTTCAATAAGCTATTTCTTTAACCTTTTACATGGCGTAGGGAGAACGGATGATATTGACCATTTAGGAAATCGCCGTTTACGCTCTGTTGGTGAATTGTTACAGAACCAATTTAGAATTGGACTTTCTCGAATGGAACGTGTCGTTCGTGAAAGAATGTCAATCCAAGACACAAATACAATTACACCGCAACAGTTAATTAATATTCGCCCTGTAATTGCAGCTATTAAGGAATTCTTTGGAAGCTCACAGTTGTCACAATTTATGGACCAAACCAATCCATTAGCGGAACTAACTCATAAGCGTCGTCTATCTGCTTTAGGACCAGGTGGATTGACACGTGAACGAGCTGGTTTCGAAGTACGTGACGTTCACTATTCTCACTACGGTCGTATGTGTCCAATTGAGACACCAGAAGGACCGAACATCGGATTAATTAACTCACTTTCAACGTTTGCGAAAGTAAATAAGTTTGGATTCATTGAAACACCGTATCGAAAGGTAGATCATGAAAACCGTAGAGTGACAGATGAAATTCATTATATGACTGCGGATGAAGAAGATAACTATGTAGTTGCTCAGGCAAACGCACTTCTAGATGACGAAGGTAATTTCTTAGAAGATGAAGTGTTTGCTCGTTTCCGTGGCGAGAACTTAGTTGTTCCTATTGAACGTGTAGATTATATGGACGTTTCACCTAAACAAGTTGTATCTGCAGCGACAGCATGTATACCGTTCCTTGAAAACGACGACTCGAACCGCGCGTTAATGGGAGCGAACATGCAGCGTCAAGCTGTCCCATTATTAAAACCAGAAGCTCCAATTGTTGGTACGGGTATGGAACATGTAAGTGCAAAAGATTCTGGTGCAGCCGTTATTTGTAAACATGACGGTATTGTAGAACATGTTGAAGGAAAAGAAATACGTGTGCGTCGAATTTCTGAGGTAGATGGACAAGAAGTAAAAGGTGATCTAGACCGTTATGTTGTTCATAAATTTGTTCGTTCGAATAATGGCATGTCCTTCAACCAACGTCCGATTGTCAAAGTTGGAGACCGCGTGAAAAAAGGTGAAATATTAGCGGATGGTCCGTCAATGGATAAAGGTGAGCTTGCTTTAGGTCGAAATGTTCTTGTCGCTTTCACAACATGGGAAGGATATAACTATGAAGACGCGATTATTATGAGTGAGCGACTCGTGAGAGATGATGTGTATACATCTATTCATATTGAAGAATATGAATCTGAATCACGTGATACAAAACTCGGTCCAGAGGAAATTACTAGAGATATTCCGAACGTTGGTGAAGATGCTCTACGTAATCTAGATGAACGAGGGATTGTTCGTATTGGTGCAGAAGTTAAAGACGGAGATTTATTAGTCGGAAAAGTTACACCAAAAGGGGTAACGGAGTTAACTGCTGAAGAACGTCTACTTCATGCCATATTTGGTGAAAAAGCTAGAGAAGTCCGTGACACGTCTTTACGTGTGCCACACGGCGGAGGCGGAATTGTTCATGATGTAAAAGTGTTCAATCGTGCCGATGGTGATGAATTACCTCCGGGTGTTAACCAATTAGTCCGTGTCTATATTGCACAGAAACGAAAAATTCAAGTCGGCGATAAAATGGCGGGACGTCACGGAAATAAGGGTGTTATATCAAGAGTATTACCTGAGGAAGATATGCCGTTTCTACCAGATGGAACACCGATTGATATTATGTTAAATCCACTAGGGGTTCCTTCTCGTATGAATATCGGGCAAGTTATGGAGTTGCACTTAGGTATTGCAGCAAAATATCTTGGTATCCATGTTGCGACACCAGTATTTGACGGTGCGACAGATGAAGATATTTGGAATACTTTAAAAGAAGCTGGTTTGTCTAGCGATGGTAAAACGGTCTTGTACGATGGGCGTACGGGAGAACCGTTTGATAACCGTGTTACAGTGGGTATCATGTATATGATTAAACTTGCTCACATGGTTGATGATAAATTACACGCACGGTCAACGGGACCATATTCACTTGTAACTCAACAACCGTTGGGTGGTAAAGCTCAATTTGGTGGACAACGTTTCGGTGAGATGGAAGTTTGGGCGCTAGAAGCATATGGTGCAGCCTATACTTTACAAGAAATTCTTACTGTTAAATCCGATGATATCGTTGGTCGTGTTAAAACTTATGAAGCGATTGTTAAAGGTGAAAATATACCAGAACCGGGTGTTCCAGAGTCCTTCAAAGTATTAATGAAGGAGTTACAGAGTTTAGGACTGGATGTCAAAATATTATCTGGAGACAAGAAAGAAATTGATATGAAAGATTTAGAAGATGATGATCATAGTCAACAATCAGATACTTTAAATATTCAATCAGAAAATGATAAAAAGGAATCTGAAAAAGTAGGTGTCAGCGAGTAATATGAAAAATGAAAAACTCAATATGTACAGATTCTAAGAATTTGTCTATTGGGTTTTTCTTCTTTCATTTATTTATGCTCACGGGATAAACCCTTACGATTAAAGGAGGTCAGCCCCTTGCTTGACGTAAATAATTTCGAATATATGAAAATTGGTCTTGCTTCACCCGATAAAATTCGTTCTTGGTCCTATGGTGAAGTAAAAAAACCCGAAACCATTAACTATCGTACATTAAAACCCGAAAAGGATGGTTTGTTCTGTGAACGCATCTTTGGTCCTACAAAGGACTGGGAATGTCATTGTGGAAAATATAAACGTGTACGTTATAAAGGTGTTGTATGTGACCGTTGTGGTGTTGAGGTTACTCTTTCAAAAGTACGTCGTGAAAGAATGGGACATATTGAACTAGCGGCACCAGTGTCTCATATTTGGTATTTTAAAGGGATACCAAGCCGAATGGGCTTAGTTCTTGATATGTCACCTCGTGCACTAGAAGAAGTAATTTATTTTGCTTCATATGTAGTAACTGAACCGGGAAATACATCTTTAGAGAAAAAACAACTATTGTCTGAAAAAGAATATCGCTCCTATCGTGAAAAGTATGGCAATAAATTCCAAGCTGGCATGGGAGCAGAAGCAATTAAAAAACTGCTGCAAGACATTGATTTAGAAAAAGAAAGTGCTACATTAAGAGAAGAGTTAGAAACAGCACAAGGTCAAAGAAGAACTCGTGCAATTAAAAGATTAGAAGTTATTGAAGCATTCCGTAATTCTGGAAACAAACCAGAATGGATGATTTTAGAAGTATTACCGGTAATTCCACCTGAGTTACGACCAATGGTGCAACGTCGTGTGATTAATCGTAATAATCGATTAAAACGTCTATTAGATCTTGGTGCACCTAGTATTATTGTTCAAAACGAAAAACGCATGTTGCAAGAAGCGGTTGATGCATTAATTGATAACGGTCGCCGTGGTCGACCTGTCACTGGACCTGGTAATCGCCCTTTAAAATCCTTGTCTCATATGCTAAAAGGAAAACAAGGCCGATTCCGTCAAAACTTACTTGGTAAACGTGTTGACTATTCTGGTCGTTCCGTAATTGTTGTTGGTCCGAGTTTAAAAATGTATCAGTGCGGCCTACCAAAACAAATGGCAATTGAACTATTTAAGCCATTCGTAATGAAAGAATTGGTAGAAAAAGGGTTAGCCCATAATATTAAATCAGCTAAACGTAAAATTGAACGTCTAGATCCTGTAATTTGGGATGTTTTAGAAGAAGTCATTAAAGAACATCCAGTAATGTTAAACCGTGCACCTACACTTCACAGATTAGGTATCCAAGCGTTCGAACCTGTGTTAGTGGAAGGAAAAGCTATTCAGCTTCATCCACTTGTATGTACTGCGTTTAACGCGGACTTTGATGGAGACCAAATGGCTGTACACGTACCATTATCTGCTGAAGCACAAGCAGAAGCACGTTTACTCATGCTTGCAGCACAAAACATTTTAAACCCGAAAGATGGAAAACCGGTTGTAACACCATCACAGGATATGGTTTTAGGGAACTATTACCTAACTCTTGAACGTGAAGGTATGATCGGTGAAGGTATGGTGTTTAAAGATCGTGAAGAGGCGTTAATCGCCTATCAAAATGGTTATGTACATTTACACACTCGTGTTGCTGTACATGCTGGATCTCTCAACAATCCAACCTTTACTGAAGAACAAAATAAGAAATTATTAATAACGACAATTGGTAAGTTGATTTTCAATGAAATCTTACCAAAGTCATTCCCATATATTAACGAACCGACAAGGGAAAATCTTGAAGAGGCAACTCCGGAGAAATACTTTATTTCACCGACTGAAAATGTAAAAGAGGCAATAGCTTCAAAAGAACTAATACCACCATTTAAGAAAGGGTATTTAGGTAAGATTATTGCTGCTGTATTTAAGCGATACAAAATTACTGAAACCTCGAAAATGCTTGACCGCATGAAAGATTTAGGATTTAAATATTCAACGAAATCAGGTATTACGATCAGTATTGCGGATATTGTCGTTTTGGATGAAAAGAACACTATTTTAGACGAAGCTCAAGTGAAAGTTGATAATGTTTTAAAACAATTCCGTAGAGGTTTAATCACGGACGATGAACGTTATGATCGAGTGATATCAATATGGAGTGCGGCGAAGGACCGTATCCAAGAAAGATTGATGAAGTCACTGGATGGGCTGAATCCAATCTATATGATGAGTGATTCAGGTGCCCGTGGTAATGCATCGAACTTTACACAGTTAGCGGGTATGCGGGGACTCATGGCAGATCCTTCCGGACATATCATTGAATTACCGATTAAATCAAGTTTCCGTGAAGGGCTAACAGTATTGGAATACTTTATTTCTACGCACGGTGCTCGGAAAGGACTTGCTGATACGGCGCTTAAGACAGCCGACTCAGGTTACTTAACGAGACGACTTGTCGATGTTGCACAAGATGTGATTGTCCGTGAAGAGGATTGTGGTACAGACCGTGGTATTGAAGTTTCTGCCATTTATGATGGAACAGAGGTTATTGAAGCACTTGAAGAACGTCTAGTTGGAAGATATGCAAGAAAGACAGTTCGTCATCCTGAAACAGACGAAATCATTGTAAGGCAAAACGAATTAATTACTGAAGACATTGCGAAAGAAATTGGAAAAGCAGGAATTGAATCAGTATGGATTCGTTCCGCGTTTACTTGCAATACTCGTCACGGAATTTGTAAAAAATGTTACGGTTACAACTTAGCTACTGGTCAAGAGGTAGAAGTTGGAGAAGCAGTCGGTATTATTGCTGCTCAATCGATTGGAGAACCAGGAACACAGCTTACTATGCGTACATTCCATACCGGTGGGGTTGCAGGAGACGATATTACACAAGGTCTTCCGAGAGTCCAAGAGTTGTTCGAAGCTCGAAATCCTAAAGGTCAGGCAATCATTTCAGAAATTGACGGTGAAGTCACAGCAATTAATGAAGGTAAAGATCGTCAACAAGAAATCACTGTGACAAATGCAATTGAATCTAGAACTTACAGTGCACCTTATACAGCTCGGTTAAAAGTTTCAATCGGAGATCAAGTGACTCGTGGTCAAGAGTTAACAGAAGGTTCAATTGATCCGAAGGAATTACTAAAGGTGTCGAATGTAGAAGCTGTTCAACAGTACTTGCTTCATGAAGTCCAACGAGTTTATCGAATGCAAGGGGTTGAAATCGGCGACAAACACATTGAAGTTATGGTTCGACAAATGCTACGCAAAGTCAGAGTGATCGATTCCGGAGAAACAGATGTATTACCAGGAACACTAATGGATATACATCAATTTACTGATGCCAATAAACAAGCACTACTGGAAGGTAAAACACCTGCGACGGGTAAACCAGTGCTGCTTGGTATAACAAAAGCGTCACTAGAAACAGAGTCATTCTTGTCTGCTGCTTCTTTCCAAGAAACTACACGTGTCTTAACAGATGCAGCAATTAAAGGCAAAACTGATGAACTTCTAGGCCTCAAGGAGAATGTCATTATTGGTAAACTCGTTCCAGCAGGAACAGGAATGCAAGTTTACCGTAAAGCAGAAACGAAAAAAGTAAATACAGAACTGGAACAACAACCGGTAACTGTAGAATGATAGAGAAGGGGCTGTCCTATAAGTCCTAAGAAATATTTGTGGTGGAAATTGGCGACAACTTAGATAACAATGTAGTATTAAGATTCTCTTAGGATTAGCAAGTATACGAATCTTTAGACCTTCTCAGCTAGAATGTTGAGAAGGCTAATCCAAACCATTTGCCTGCCAATGATAAACTGCAAGAATTTAGTAGATGTGACTTTATGGACAACCCCCAACTAAACTTTTTATCTTTTTCAAAATTCGAGTTGACATTAAAAAACAAAGATGCTAATATATTTTAGGTAATTCCAAAAAACCTGTTGCTTTGGAGGATAGTAAAATGTCTAATGATAAAGTTAAACAGGATAAAAAAGTTGTAGTTGGAAAAAAACAAACAGCAAAAGCTTTAAAATCAGGCGATGTTGAAACTGTAATTATCGCCAAGGATGCTGATCCTAACATTATACAAGAAATTAAGGATTTGGCAAAAGAGCGAAATGTTCCAATCAAATATGCTGAATCTATGAAAAAATTAGGTAAAGCATGTGGGATTGATGTTGGAGCAGCGGCAGTTGCTGTACTAAATTAACTAGGTGGAATGTAGTGTTTTAAACTACAAATTATTTTTGCCCAAAAATGAACCACCTGGATGTGTGGGCTTAAAAATATAAGAAGGGAGGATATAAAATGCCTACAATTAACCAATTAGTACGTAAACCTCGTAAAGCAGTTAAAGGGAAATCAAAATCTCCAGCCCTTAATAAAGGCTACAATAGCTTCAAAAAAGTTCAAACAAATGTTTCATCACCACAAAAACGTGGAGTATGTACACGTGTGGGTACGATGACACCGAAAAAACCGAACTCAGCATTACGTAAATATGCTCGTGTTCGTTTATCCAACGGTATCGAGGTTACGGCTTATATTCCTGGTATCGGCCACAACTTGCAAGAACACAGCGTTGTTCTAATTCGTGGTGGACGTGTAAAAGACTTACCAGGGGTACGTTATCATATTGTTCGTGGTGCGTTAGACACTGCTGGTGTAGAAAATCGTAAACAAGGCCGTTCTAAATACGGAACTAAAAAACCAAAAAATTAAATATTAAAAAAGTAGTTCATGATAAAGATATGAAATACTTTTGAAAGGAGGAAAAAAGAATGCCACGTAAAGGTCCGGTTGCTAAAAGAGATGTATTACCAGATCCAATTTATAATTCAAAACTAGTAACACGTTTAATCAACAAAATTATGATTGATGGTAAAAAAGGTAAAGCACAAACTATTCTTTACACAGCTTTCGATATCATTAAAGAACGTACGGGTAAAGATCCAATGGAAGTGTTCGAACAAGCATTAAAAAATGTAATGCCTGTATTAGAAGTTCGTGCACGTCGCGTTGGTGGTGCTAACTATCAAGTACCAGTTGAAGTACGTCCAGACCGTCGTACTACATTAGGATTACGTTGGTTAGTAAATTACGCTCGTCTTCGTGGTGAGAAAACAATGGAAGAGCGTTTAGCTAACGAAATTATGGATGCAGCAAATAATACTGGTGCTTCCGTTAAGAAACGTGAAGACACTCATAAAATGGCTGAAGCTAACAAAGCGTTCGCTCATTATCGTTGGTAATCAAATTATAAATCAATTTACTTGTAAAACTATATTAAAATAAAAAACGATTACTCTAATATGGAAGGAGAAATAGGGATGCCAAGAGAGTTCTCCTTAGAAAAAACTCGTAATATTGGAATTATGGCCCATATCGATGCAGGTAAAACGACAACTACCGAACGCATCCTTTTCTATACAGGCCGTATCCATAAAGTTGGTGAAACACATGAAGGTGCTTCCCAAATGGACTGGATGGAACAAGAGCAAGAACGCGGTATTACGATTACTTCTGCTGCTACAACGGCACAGTGGAAGGGTCACCGTGTAAATATTATTGACACTCCAGGACACGTAGACTTTACAGTTGAGGTTGAGCGCTCCTTACGCGTTCTTGATGGTGCAGTAACAGTACTCGATGCCCAATCTGGCGTTGAACCGCAAACAGAAAATGTTTGGCGCCAAGCAGACACTTATGGAGTACCTCGAATTGTTTTTGCCAATAAAATGGACAAAATCGGTGCTGATTTCTTATATTCTGTTAAAACTTTACATGATCGTTTACAAGCAAATGCGCATCCAATTCAATTACCAATTGGTGCAGAAGATCAATTCGAAGGTATTATTGATCTTGTTAAAATGAAAGCTTATTTCTACGGTAATGATCTTGGTACTGAGATAAGTGAAGGAGAAATTCCTGATGAATATAAAGACCAAGCAGAAGAATACCGTGCGAGATTAATTGAAGCTGTTGCAGATTTAGATGAAGAACTAATGATGAAATACTTAGAAGGGGAAGAAATTACAGTTGACGAGCTAAAAGCGGCTATCCGTAAAGCAACTGTAAATGTTGAATTATTCCCTGTTTTATGTGGCTCAGCTTTCAAAAACAAAGGTGTACAATTAATGCTAGATGCAGTAATTGATTATTTACCATCACCTGTTGATATTCCTGCGATAAAAGGTATCGATCCAGATACTGAAGAAGAGATTGAACGTCATTCTAGCGATGATGAACCATTCTCTGCACTTGCGTTTAAGGTTATGACTGACCCATTTGTTGGAAAACTTACATTCTTCCGAGTGTACTCCGGAACATTAAAATCCGGTTCGTATGTATTTAATTCAACAAAGGGTAAACGCGAACGTATTGGCCGTATTCTACAAATGCATGCAAATCACCGTGAAGAGATATCTGAAGTATTCTCAGGTGAGATTGCGGCTGCTGTAGGTTTGAAAGATACAACTACTGGTGATACGCTATGTGATGAAAAGAATCATGTTATTCTAGAATCCATGGAGTTTCCTGAACCAGTTATTCATGTTGCGATTGAACCAAAATCAAAAGCTGACCAAGATAAAATGTCGACAGCTTTACAAAAACTTCAAGAAGAAGATCCAACATTCCGTGCACATACAGATGAAGAAACAGGTCAAACCATTATTGCTGGTATGGGTGAACTACATTTAGATATCATCGTTGACCGTTTAAAACGTGAATTTAAAGTTGAAGCAAATGTAGGTGCACCACAAGTTGCATACCGCGAAACATTTAAAACTTCAGCACAAGTTGAAGGTAAATTTGTTCGTCAATCTGGTGGTCGTGGTCAATACGGACATGTATGGATCGAATTCACTCCTAATGAGCCAGGAGCAGGATTCGAATTTGAAAATGCCATCGTTGGTGGGGTAGTTCCTCGTGAATATGTACCTGCAGTACAAGCGGGTCTAGAAGATGCTATGCAAAATGGTGTCTTAGCTGGCTATCCTCTAGTTGACATTAAAGCTAAACTTTATGATGGATCTTACCACGATGTTGACTCAAGTGAAATGGCATTTAAAGTTGCTGCTTCTCTTGCATTAAAGAACGCAGCAGAAAAATGTAACCCAGTTCTTCTTGAGCCTATTATGAAAGTAGAAGTTGTTATTCCAGAAGAATATATGGGCGATATTATGGGTGATATTACTTCCCGTCGCGGCCGTGTTGAAGGTATGGAAGCACGCGGTAATGCTCAAGTAGTTAAAGCAATGGTACCTTTAGCAGAAATGTTTGGATATGCAACATCATTACGTTCCAATACACAAGGTCGTGGAACATTCACTATGGTTATGGATCACTTCGAAGAAGTTCCAAAAGCAATCGCGGATGAAATTATCAAAAAAAATAAAGGTGAATAATTGATTTTATAAACCGAATCTTGTATAACTACTATTGTAAGTTAATTTTGCTGTAGGAATGGCTAATCCATTCCTTACAGCTACATATAATAAAAAAGTTATTGAAAATTAAAGGAGGATATATCCTAATGGCTAAAGAAAAATTTGACCGTTCTAAACCACACGTAAATATTGGTACAATTGGTCACGTTGACCATGGTAAAACTACATTAACTGCTGCTATTACAACTGTATTAGCAAAATCTGGTAAAGCAGAAGCTCGTGGATACGATCAAATCGACGGAGCTCCTGAGGAAAAAGAACGTGGTATTACAATTTCTACATCTCACGTAGAGTACGAAACAGAAAATCGTCACTATGCACACGTTGACTGTCCAGGACACGCTGACTACGTTAAAAACATGATCACTGGTGCTGCTCAAATGGACGGTGCTATTCTAGTAGTTTCTGCTGCTGATGGTCCAATGCCACAAACTCGTGAACACATTCTACTTTCTCGCCAAGTAGGTGTTCCATACATCGTTGTATTCTTAAATAAATGTGACATGGTTGATGATGAAGAACTATTAGAATTAGTTGAAATGGAAGTTCGTGACTTACTATCAGAATATGACTTCCCAGGTGATGATATTCCAGTAATTAAAGGTTCTGCATTAAAAGCATTAGAAGGCGAAGCAGAATGGGAAGAAAAAATTCTTGAATTAATGTCTGCAGTTGACGAATATATTCCAACTCCAGAACGTGACACTGACAAACCATTCATGATGCCTGTTGAGGACGTGTTCTCTATCACTGGTCGTGGTACTGTTGCAACTGGTCGTGTTGAACGTGGTACAGTTAAAGTTGGAGACGAAGTAGAAATTGTCGGTCTTGCTGATGAAGCAAGAACAACAACTGTAACAGGTGTTGAAATGTTCCGTAAACTTCTAGAACAAGCTGAAGCTGGTGACAACATCGGTGCACTTCTTCGTGGGGTTTCACGTGACGAAGTAGAACGTGGTCAAGTTCTTGCTAAACCAGGTTCTATCAAACCACATACTAAATTTACAGCTCAAGTTTACGTATTAACGAAAGAAGAGGGTGGACGTCATACTCCATTCTTCTCTAACTACCGTCCACAATTCTACTTCCGTACAACAGACGTTACCGGTACAATCAATCTACCAGAAGGTGTAGAAATGGTTATGCCTGGTGACAACGTAGAAATGACTGTAGAACTAATTGCTCCAGTTGCGATTGAAGAAGGTACTAAATTCTCAATTCGTGAAGGTGGACGTACTGTAGGTGCAGGATCAGTTTCATCTATCATTGAATAATTAAAGTTAAAAAATATTTCTAATTAAGAAAGACAGATGAATTTCATCTGTCTTTCTTTTATTAAGATGTATATGTAAAACATTGCTAGTTTAAATTCGCCAAAGTATATATTGAATTCGCCTAAAAAGATATGTATAATATAAAAGTCCGTGTTATTTATATATAATGGAATTTAAGTTGCATGAAAGGCGCAACGGTATCAGGTCCAATTCCACTACCAACGGAAAGATCTGTTTACACAATTCTACGTGCTGTACACAAATATAAAGATTCTCGTGAACAATTTGAAATGCGTACACATAAACGTTTAATTGATATTATTAATCCAACACCACAAACTGTTGATGCTTTAATGCGTTTAGATTTACCGTCTGGTGTTGACATTGAAATTAAATTATAAAAACAATAGGAGGTGTGACTTATGACCAAAGGAATCTTAGGTAGAAAAATTGGTATGACACAAGTTTTCCTTGAAAATGGTGATTTAGTGCCTGTAACAGTTGTTGAGGCATCACCAAACGTAGTTCTTCAAAAGAAAACTGTTGAAACAGATGGATACAATGCTATCCAATTAGGTTACGGAGAAAAACCAGAAAGATTAGCTAACAAACCAGAAAAAGGACATGCAGATAAAGCGAATACCACTCCTAAGCGCTTCATCAGTGAGATTAGAGATGTAAACGTAGACGAGTATGAACTTGGTCAAGAAGTCAAAGTAGATATTTTTGAAAGTGGAAATATTGTTGATGTAACAGGAATTTCAAAAGGTAAAGGTTTCGCAGGTTCTATTAAACGTCACGGACAAGGTCGTGGGCCAATGTCTCACGGTTCTCGTTACCATCGTCGCCCTGGTTCAATGGGTCCAGTAGATCCAGCCAGAGTATTTAAATCTAAAAAATTACCAGGTCGTATGGGTGGAGATCAAATCACAATCCAAAACCTTGAAATTGTAAAAGTAGATCCAGAAAGAAACCTACTTTTAATTAAAGGAAACGTTCCTGGTCCGAAAAAATCATTCTTAAAAATTAAAACTGCAGTAAAAGTAAAATAATCTTATAGGAAAGGAGGACAAAGGAATGCCAAAAGTAACACTTTATAACCAAACCGGATCACAAGTTGGTGAAATTGAACTTAATGATTCTGTTTTCGGTATTGAACCAAATAATCACGTGATGACTGAAGCAGTAATTGCGTTACGCGCTTCTGCTAGACAAGGTACACACAAAACAAAAAACCGTTCTGAAGTAAGTGGTGGCGGACGTAAACCTTGGAGACAAAAAGGTACTGGACGTGCTCGTCAAGGTTCTATTCGTGCTCCACAATGGCGCGGAGGGGGTACAGTATTCGGTCCTGTACCAAGAAGTTATGCATATAAGTTACCTAAAAAAGTACGTCGCTTAGCAATTAAATCTGCATTATCTTCAAAAGTGATAGAAAATAGTTTAGTTGTTCTTGAAGATTTAAAATTTGAAGCACCAAAAACAAAAGATTTTGTTGCGGTTCTTAAGAATTTATCTGTAGATTCTAAAGCATTAGTTGTTACTTCAGCTGAGAATGAAAATGCGTTCTTATCCGGACGTAACATTCCTGGTGTGAAAGTTGTAGCTGCAAATGAGTTTAATGTTATTGATGTATTAGGTCATGATACGTTAATCATGACAAAAGACGCTGTTGAAAAAGTAGAGGAGGTGCTAGCATAATGGATGCACGTGATGTAATCAAGCGCCCCGTAATTACTGAACGTTCAATGGATATTTTAAACGATCGTAAATATACATTTGAAGTTGACTTAAAAGCTAATAAAACAGAAGTCAAGCAAGCTGTTGAGGAAATATTCGGTGTAAAAGTTGAAAAAGTAAACATTATGAACTATAAAGGTAAGTTCAAAAGAATGGGAAGATATGCCGGATATACAAACAAACGTCGTAAAGCAATTGTAACCTTAACAGAAGACAGTAAAGAAATTGAAATTTTTAATGCGTAAAGCTAATAGAAAAGGAGGGAAATATAATGGCGATTAAACATTACAAACCGACCTCTAACGGACGTCGTAATATGACAGTTTCTGATTTTAGTGAAATCACGACTGATCAACCTGAAAAAACATTGTTGCGTCCATTAAATAAAAAGGCTGGACGTAATAGTCAAGGTAGAATCACTGTTCGTCATAAAGGTGGAGGTCATAAACGCCAATATCGTTTAATTGATTTCAAACGTGATAAAGATGGCATACCAGGACGCGTTGCCACTATTGAATACGATCCAAACCGCTCTGCGAACATTGCATTAATCCATTATCATGATGGTGAAAAACGTTATATCTTAGCTCCTAAGGGATTAAAAGTTGGTACAGATATTATGTCTGGTCCAGAAGCAGATATCAAAGTTGGTAATGCTTTACCATTAGCTAACATCCCTGTAGGTACTGTAGTTCATAACATAGAATTAAAACCTGGTAAAGGTGGACAATTAGTACGTTCTGCTGGAACAAGTGCACAAGTACTTGGTAAAGAAGGTAAATACGTTTTAGTGCGTCTTGCTTCTGGTGAAGTTCGTATGATTTTAGCAGCTTGCCGTGCCACTATTGGTCAAGTAGGTAATGAACAACACGAATTAATTAATATTGGTAAAGCAGGTCGTTCTCGTTGGTTAGGCAAACGTCCAACGGTTCGTGGATCTGTTATGAACCCTAATGATCACCCACATGGTGGTGGTGAAGGTAGAGCACCAATCGGTCGTAAGGCACCTGTTTCACCTTGGGGTAAACCAGCACTTGGTCTTAAAACTCGCAAGAAAAATAATAAATCTGATAAATTTATCGTTCGTCGTCGTAAAAAATAATCTGATTGGGCTACGGTTCAAACGTAGAACCGTAGGGCAATCACGAAGGGAGGTTCACTCATGGGTCGTAGCTTAAAAAAGGGACCTTTTGTAGATGATCATTTAATGAAAAAAATAGAGGCTTTAAACGAAAGTGGTAAGAAACAAGTGATTAAAACATGGTCACGTCGTTCAACTATTTTCCCAGCGTTTATCGGTCATACTATCGCTGTATATGATGGACGCAAACATGTACCTGTATACATTACTGAAGATATGGTAGGACATAAACTTGGTGAGTTCGCACCAACCCGTACGTATAAAGGTCATGCTGCTGATGATAAGAAAACAAGACGTTAATGAGAGGAGGGCAAATCCATGGAAGCAAAAGCTGTAGCAAAAACAGTTCGTATTGCGCCTCGTAAAGCTCGCTTAGTAATTGATTTAATTCGCGGCAAAGAAGTAGGCGAAGCAATTGCGATTTTAAAATATACGCCTAAAGCTGCATCTCCGATCGTAGAAAAAGTGCTTAAATCTGCGATTGCCAATGCAGAACATAACTATGAAATGGATGTAAATAACCTTGTAGTTTCTAAAGCTTTCGTTGATGAAGGTCCAACATTGAAACGTTATCGTCCACGTGCTCAAGGACGCGCTTCACAAATCAACAAACGTACTAGCCACATTACAATCGTGGTATCTGAAAAGAAGGAGGGATAGTTAGTGGGTCAAAAAGTTAATCCAATTGGTATGCGTGTTGGGATTATCCGTGATTGGGAATCCAAATGGTATGCTGAAAAAAACTATGCAGATCTTTTACATGAAGATATTAAAATACGTGAATACATTGAAAACCGTCTAAAAGATGCTTCTGTATCTGGAATTGAAATCGAACGCGCTGCAAACCGTGTAAATATCACAATCCATACAGCAAAACCAGGAATGGTTATCGGTAAAGGTGGTTCAGAAGTAGAAGCGCTTCGTAAATCACTAAACGCTTTAACTGGTAAAAAAGTTCACATCAACATTGTAGAAATTAAAAAAGCAGATCTAGATGCTAAACTAGTTGCTGATAATATTGCTCGTCAGTTAGAAAATCGTGTTTCATTCCGTCGTGCACAAAAACAAGCAATTCAAAGAACTATGCGCGCCGGTGCAAAAGGTATTAAAACTCAAGTTTCTGGTCGTCTAGGCGGAGCAGATATCGCTCGTGCTGAACATTATAGTGAAGGAACAGTTCCACTTCATACTTTGCGTGCTGATATTGACTATGCTCATTCAGAAGCAGACACTACTTATGGTAAATTAGGTGTCAAAGTATGGATTTATCGTGGTGAAGTCCTTCCAACTAAGAAAAAATCCGAGGAAGGAGGAAAATAACAATGTTAATGCCTAAACGTGTTAAGTATCGTCGTCAACATCGCGGAAAAATGCGTGGACGCGCAAAAGGTGGTACAGAAGTAAACTTCGGTGAATTTGGTCTTCAAGCTCAAAGTTCATCTTGGGTTACAAACCGCCAAATTGAAGCTGCACGTATTGCAATGACTCGTTATATGAAACGTGGAGGAAAAGTTTGGATTCGTATTTTCCCTCATAAACCTTATACTGCAAAACCACTTGAAGTTCGTATGGGTTCCGGTAAAGGGGCTCCTGAAGGATGGGTAGCAGTAGTAAAACCTGGTAAAGTTATGTTTGAAATTGCTGGAGTTTCTGAAGAAGTAGCGCGTGAAGCGTTCCGTCTTGCGTCACATAAACTTCCTGTAAAAACAAAATTTGTAAAAAGAGAAGAAATTGGTGGTGAAGTAAATGAAGGCTAAAGAAATCCGTGATTTAACCACTGCCGAAATTGAACAAAAGATCAAATCATTAAAAGAAGAACTTTTCAATCTTCGTTTCCAATTGGCGACTGGTCAACTTGAAAATACAGCGCGTATTCGTGAAGTTCGTAAATCTATTGCTCGTATGAAAACAGTTATTCGTGAACGTGAGATCGGTATAAATAACTAATGCTCGAGAGGAGGTAAGGTAATGAGTGAACGCAACCAACGTAAAGTTTACACAGGGCGTGTTGTTTCAGACAAAATGGATAAAACCATTACCGTTTTAGTTGAAACATATAAGAAACATCCTCTTTATGGTAAACGTGTAAAATATTCTAAAAAATATAAAGCTCATGATGAATTAAATGAAGCGAAAATTGGCGATATTGTTCAAATCATGGAAACTCGTCCACTTTCTGCAACAAAGCGTTTCCGTTTAGTGAAAATCGTTGAAAAATCAGTTGTTATTTAATGAGTGTAATAGTGTTTATTCCGAAAGGAGGTTAACGTAATGATCCAACAAGAAACACGTATGAAAGTAGCGGATAATTCAGGTGCTCGTGAAGTATTGACCATTAAAGTTTTAGGCGGCTCTGGTCGTAAATACGCTAATATTGGTGATGTAGTTGTTGCAACTGTTAAATCTGCAACACCAGGAGGCGTTGTTAAAAAAGGAGACGTCGTTAAAGCTGTAGTTGTTCGGACAAAACGCGGAGTGCGCCGTAATGACGGTACTTATATACGATTTGATGAAAATGCATGTGTTATTATTCGTGATGATAAGAGCCCACGTGGAACTCGTATTTTCGGACCTGTTGCACGTGAATTACGTGATAACAACTTCATGAAAATTGTTTCACTAGCTCCAGAAGTACTGTAACTAAATTATGCTTTATGCCATGCAGGGAGGTGCGAACTATGCATGTAAAAAAAGGTGACAAGGTTAAAGTTATCACTGGTAAAGATAAAGGAAAGACTGGTGTTATTTTAAAAGCTTTACCTAAAAAAGATCGTGTAATCGTTGAAGGTGTAAATATTGTTAAGAAGCATGCAAAACCTTCTCAAGATAATCCACAAGGTGGAATTATTGAAATGGAAGCTCCAATTCATGTTTCTAACGTTATGATTATAGATCCAAAAACTGGAGAACCAACTCGTATTAGTTATAAATTTGAAGATGGTAAAAAAGTACGTATAGCTAAAAAATCAGGTGCGGTATTAGATTAATTCATAGTGAAGAAGGGAGGTACATCTTATGAACCGCCTAAAAGAAAAATATTTAAATGAAATTGTTCCAAGTTTAATGGAAAAATTCAATTATAAATCTGTTATGCAAGTACCAAAAGTAGAAAAAATCGTTATCAACATGGGTGTTGGTGACGCAGTTCAGAACGCAAAAAACTTAGATATGGCTGTTGAAGAATTAACTTTAATTACAGGTCAAAAACCAGTTGTAACAAGAGCTAAAAAATCAATCGCTGGATTCCGTTTACGTGAAGGTATGCCAATCGGATGTAAAGTTACACTTCGTGGTGAGCGGATGTATGACTTTTTAGATAAACTTGTTTCAGTATCTTTACCACGTGTACGTGATTTCCGTGGCGTTTCTAAAAATGCTTTTGACGGAAGAGGTAACTACACATTAGGTATTAAAGAACAACTGATTTTCCCTGAAATTGATTACGATAAAGTTTCTAAAGTACGCGGTATGGACATTGTTATTGTAACAACTGCAAATACAGATGAAGAGTCTCGTGAGCTATTGACTCAATTAGGTATGCCGTTTAAAAAGTAATCAATCTATAAAGGAGGCGAAATCGTGGCCAAAAAATCAATGATCGCGAAACAAAAGCGTAAACCAAAATTTAAAGTGCAAGAATATACACGTTGTGAACGTTGTGGCCGTCCACATTCTGTTTATCGCAAATTCAAATTATGCCGAATTTGTTTCCGTGAATTAGCCTATAAAGGTCAAATCCCTGGTGTTAAAAAAGCTAGCTGGTAATGAAACAGTGTTGGGAAGGAGGTAAAATATATGGTAATGACAGATCCAATTGCAGATCTTTTAACACGTATCCGTAATGCAAATATGGTACGTCATGAAAGTTTAGAAGTACCAGCATCAAAACTTAAAAAGGATATTGTAGAAATCCTTAAACGTGAAGGTTTTATTCGTGATGCTGAATATATCGAAGATAACAAACAAGGTATTATCCGTATTTTCTTAAAATACGGTCCAAATAATGAACGTGTAATTACTGGTCTAAAAAGAATCTCTAAGCCTGGTTTACGTGTATATGCAAAAGCTGACGAAGTACCTAAAGTATTGAACGGTCTAGGTATTGCAATCATCTCTACATCAAGTGGTGTATTGACAGATAAGGAAGCTCGTGCACAAAAAGTAGGCGGAGAAGTATTAGCTTACGTATGGTAATCTATTGTTGAATGGAGGTGTAATGTATGTCACGTATTGGAAAAAAGCCAATTGAAATTCCTTCTGGTGTTACAGTAACTGTTAATGATGATAATGTTGTAACTGTAAAAGGACCAAAAGGTGAATTAACTCGCGAATTTAATAAAGATATGAACATTTCTATCGAGGATAACGTAATCACAGTTACTCGTCCTTCTGACTCTAAGGAACATCGTACGATTCATGGAACAACAAGGGCAAATCTAGCGAATATGATAGAAGGTGTATCCAAGGGATTTGAAAAAGCTCTAGAGTTGATCGGGGTTGGATATCGTGCACAAAAACAAGGAAATAAGCTTGTTTTAAACGTAGGATACTCTCATCCTGTTGAATTTACACCTGAAGCCGGATTAGAAATCGAAGTACCATCAAACACAAAAATTGTCGTAAAAGGCTACGATAAAGAAAAAGTTGGTGCTCTTGCTGCGAATATCCGTCAGGTACGTCCACCTGAGCCATATAAAGGTAAAGGTATTCGTTATGAAGGTGAATATGTACGTCGTAAAGAAGGTAAGACTGGTAAATAAGCCTAAATGGGTCTAGAAAGGAGTGACAGACATGATTACAAAGCCTGATAAAAATGTAGTACGTAAGAAAAGACATGCTCGTGGTGTAACACTTGTTAGTGCATCGACTTTAGATAAAGATATTAATCTAGAATCTACAAGCAATAAAGAAGCAGCAGCAAAAGTAGGCGAATTGGTTGCAAAACGTGCAATTGAAAAAGGCTACAAATCTGTAGTTTTTGACCGCAGTGGTTACCTATACCATGGTCGTATTCAATCTTTAGCAGAAGCTGCACGTGAAGCAGGACTTGAATTTTAGAATAAAAAGGAGGGAAAATAATGCGTCGTATTGACCCATCAAGACTTGAACTTGAAGAACGTGTTGTTACAATTAACCGCGTTTCAAAGGTTGTTAAAGGTGGACGCCGTATGCGTTTTACCGCATTGGTTGTTGTAGGCGATAAAAATGGTCATGTAGGTTTCGGTACTGGAAAAGCTCAAGAAGTTCCAGATGCGATTCGTAAAGCTGTAGAAAATGCGAAGAAAAATTTAGTTGAAGTACCACGTGTTGGTACAACAATACCACATGAGATCATTGGTCATTTTGGTGCAGGTCGAGTTTTATTAAAACCTGCTAACGAAGGTACTGGAGTTATTGCTGGTGGTCCTGTTCGTGCCGTACTAGAATTAGCTGGTATTAGTGATATTTTAACGAAAAACCATGGTTCAAATACTCCAATTAATATGGTTCGTGCAACAATGGAAGGTATTAAAAATTTAAAACGTGCTGAAGATGTTGCTAAATTACGTAATAAAACAGTTGAAGAATTGTTAGGTTAGGAGGGAAAAACATGGCTAAAAAACTTGAAATTACCCTCACCCGCAGCACAATTGGTCGCCCACAAGATCAAAAGGATACAGTTAAGGCTTTAGGTTTACGTAAATTACATCAAACTGTGGTTAAAGAAGACAACCCAGCTATACGTGGTATGATAAATAAAGTATCACATTTAGTCACTGTAAAAGAACAATAATTCTTATCAGTACAAAAAAGGAGGTGCCAACAGTGAAACTTCATGAACTCAAATTAAACGATGGTGCTCGTAAAAACCGTAAGCGTGTAGGTCGTGGTACAAGTAGCGGACATGGTAAAACAAGTACACGCGGTCAAAAAGGTCAAAACGCCCGCTCTGGTGGAGGTGTAAGACCTGGTTTTGAAGGTGGTCAAATGCCACTATTCCAACGCTTACCTAAACGTGGATTTACCAATATTAATCGTAAAGAGTATGCAATTGTAAATTTAAGTACATTAAATCGCTTCGAAGACGGAACAGAAGTTACTCCTGAATTATTAATTGAAACAGGGGTAGTAAGAAATGAAAAATCCGGCATTAAAATCTTAGCAAATGGTAAATTAGAGAAAAAGCTTACAGTAAAAGCTCATAAATTCTCCGCTGCTGCTAAAGAAGCTATTGAAGCTGCAGGTGGCCAAACTGAGGTGATTTAATGTTCCGTACTTTCTCCAAATTTATGCGTGTACGCGATTTAAGGACAAAAATTATTTTCACATTATTAATGCTGATTGTCTTTCGAATCGGTACATTTGTACCTGTACCAGGTGTTAATGCAGAGGTTCTAAATTTTGGCACTCAAAGTGCTTTTGGTGTTTTGAACATATTTGGAGGCGGAGCTTTGCAAAACTTCTCCATTTTTGCTGCAGGAATTATGCCTTATATTACAGCATCCATTATTATGCAGTTATTGCAAATGGATGTTGTACCTAAACTTACAGAATGGAGAAAACAAGGTGAAGTTGGCCGTAAGAAAATAGCACAAGTAACAAGATATGTTACAGTTGTCATAGCTTTTGTTCAAGGGCTTGCAATGTCTTATGGTTTCAATGCTATTGCAGGTGGACTGTTAATAGAAGACAGCACTTTTGGAAACCATCTTTTAATTGCTCTTGTATTAACAACAGGTACGGCATTCTTATTGTGGTTAGGCGAAACGATTACGGAAAAAGGTGTAGGAAATGGTATTTCCATTATCATCTTTGCAGGTATTGTTGCTGCAATACCATCGATGATTAATCAAATTTATTTATCACAGTTGGCAAATGCAGGAGATCAATTATTTATACGGATTGTTATTTTAGCGCTACTTTTATTGTTAATTTTGGCAATAATCGTCGGTGTCATATTTGTACAACAAGCTGTTCGGAAAATACCAATTCAATATGCGAAACGTGTTGCTGGGAATAGTTCAGTTGGTGGAAACTCCTCACACATTCCTTTAAAGGTAAACTCAGCAGGAGTAATTCCAATCATCTTTGCTATTTCATTCTTAATTACACCACCTACCATCGCTGGTTTTTTCCGTGATCATGCTGTTGCACAATGGATTATTGAATGGTTTGATTATTCTCATCCGTTTGGAATGGTAATCTATGTGGCTTTAATTATTGCCTTTACCTATTTCTATGCTTTTGTTCAAGTAAATCCTGAACAAATGGCAGATAATCTTAAAAAACAAGGTGGATATGTACCTGGTAGAAGACCAGGTAAACAAACCCAAGATTATTTTACAGGTGTGCTATATCGCCTAACATTTGTTGGTTCAATATTTTTAGCTGTTGTCGCGATTTTGCCTGTATTCTTTACCAACGTTGCAGGACTTCCTGCAAGTGTTCAAATTGGAGGAACAAGTTTACTTATTGTCATCGGTGTTGCATTGGATACGATGAAACAATTAGAATCCCAACTAGTGAAACGACACTATAAAGGATTCATAAAATAAGATAGCTTTAGGGTTTAGGACTCCTTTAGGAGATCCTAACTTCCCTGGCTGATTAGGGGGGAATCGTAAATGAATTTAATTCTCATGGGTTTACCAGGTGCAGGTAAAGGTACCCAAGCTGAAAAAATTGTTGAAAAATATAACATCCCTCATATTTCTACTGGAGATATGTTTCGTCAAGCAGTAAAGGACGAAACAGAATTAGGTTTGAAAGCCAAATCCTTTATGGATAAAGGTGAGCTCGTTCCTGATGATGTGACGATTGGAATCGTGCGCGAACGTTTATCAAAAGATGATTGTAGCAATGGCTTTCTACTTGATGGTTTTCCTAGAACAGTACATCAGGCAGAAAGTTTAGAACAAATTTTAACCGATTTAAATAAAAAGATTGATTATTGTATCAATATTCAAGTTGATAAAGAAATATTAATGAAACGTTTAACAGGTAGAAGAATTTGTAAATCTTGTGGCGCTACTTATCATCTTGTATTTAATCCACCTGCACAGGATAATATGTGCGATAAATGTGGTGGCGAGCTTTATCAACGTGCAGATGATAATGCTGAGACAGTCGAAAACCGTTTAGAAGTTAATATAAAACAACAGCAACCTTTATTAGATTTTTATCAAGGAAAAGGTTATTTAGTCACTATTGATGGTGATCAACCTATTGATCAAGTTTTCGATAATATTGATGCTTATTTACGTAAATTAAAATAATGTTTCTAGTTTATATAGAAACATTTATTTGTTATAAATTTCCTTTTGACAATTTCATTTTTTACGTGAATTTGTTAGTAATTAATTGTATAATATTTATTTGTGTAGTGTTTGGATTACCTCAGATAGGTCATAATGTAGGGTGAGGAACAAAACAATCTTGATAGACGGATAAAAATGCCGGTATGTATTCTGTCATTTTGTTTTTGATTGGTTTTTCGAATGTTGGACCACCTATTAGTAGAATATTATAACACACACAATACAGATTTTATGTTTCCCCTAAGTTTAAAATAGTATTGTACAAAGCGGTCGAGTTACAAATGGTAATACGCTTTATGCGTTATATAAATATTTTGTAATGTACTTGACTGAAGAGGAGGGAACGAGCTGAATGGCTAAAGAAGATGTTATTGAAGTTGAAGGTACTGTAGTCGAAACTTTACCAAATGCAATGTTTAAAGTTGAATTAGAAAACGGACATACAGTACTTGCTCATGTCTCAGGTAAGATTCGTATGCATTTTATTCGTATTTTACCTGGCGATAAAGTAACAGTTGAGTTATCACCATATGACTTGACGAGAGGCAGAATTACGTATCGTTATAAATAAATGCTCCGTCTGATAAGGAGGTAGTGCAAGTGAAGGTTAGACCATCTGTTAAACCGATTTGCGAAAAATGTAAAGTCATAAAAAGACGCGGTAGAGTTATGGTTATCTGTGAAAACCCTAAACATAAACAAAGACAAGGATAATTCGAAGGAGGTGCAACTAATATGGCACGTATTGCTGGTGTAGATATTCCAAGAGATAAACGTGTTGTTATTTCACTAACTTACATCTATGGAATTGGTAAACCAACTGCTCAAAAAATCTTAGCAGAGGCTGGAGTTTCTGAAGATACTCGTGTTCGTGATCTTACAGAAGACGAGTTAAATAAAATCCGTGATATCGTTGATAAATTAAAAGTTGAAGGTGACCTTCGTCGTGAGGTATCACTTAACATTAAACGTTTAATGGAAATCGGTTCTTACCGTGGTTTACGTCACCGCCGTGGTTTACCAGTTCGTGGTCAAAACACAAAAAACAATGCACGTACACGTAAAGGTCCTAAGAAAACCGTTGCGAATAAGAAAAAATAATCGGTAAAGGAGGTTTATTAGATTGGCTCGTAAAACTAATACACGTAAACGTCGTGTGAAAAAGAATATTGAATCTGGTGTAGCACATATTCGTTCTACATTCAATAACACTATTGTTACAATAACTGATGTTCATGGAAATGCTGTTTCTTGGTCAAGTGCAGGTGCTCTAGGTTTTAAAGGTTCTCGTAAATCAACTCCATTCGCTGCACAAATGGCTGCTGAAACTGCAGCAAAAGCTTCTATGGAACATGGTATGAGATCATTAGAGGTTAACGTTAAAGGTCCTGGTGCTGGACGAGAGGCTGCTATTCGTGCTCTACAAGCTGCAGGTCTTGAAGTAACAGCTATTAAAGATGTGACACCAGTTCCACATAACGGATGCCGCCCACCAAAACGTCGTCGTGTGTAATTTTCGTGTATAGAATATGCATCGTACGTCTATAATGGGATATGATGCACGAATATAAAGAAAATTGAATGTTGTGCACAAACGGGAATACTTTCTATGGGGAATTTCGGTAGAACGCTACTTTTACCGGGGTTTCGACGTTTTGAAGGAGGGTAAATTTGAATGATCGAAATTGAAAAACCAAAAATTGAAACAGTTGAGATCAGCGATGACGCCACGTATGGAAAATTCGTAGTAGAACCGCTTGAACGCGGATATGGTACAACTTTGGGTAACTCCTTACGTCGTATCCTGCTATCCTCACTTCCTGGTGCTGCTGTTACATCTATTCAAATAGATGGAGTACTACATGAGTTTTCAACACTCGAAGGCGTCGTAGAGGATGTAACTACAATTATTCTGAACTTAAAAAATCTAGCTCTTAAGATATATTCCGAAGAAGAGAAGACACTTGAAATTGATGTGAGTGGAGAAGGTGTCGTCACAGCTCGTGATATTAATCATGACAGTGATGTCGAGATTTTAAACCCTGACTTGCATATTTGTGAACTTGCAGCTAACGGTAAGCTTCGTATGCGCATTACCGCAAAAAGCGGTCGAGGATATAAAGTCGCAGATGAGAACAAACGTGATGATCAACCGATCGGTGTCATCCCGGTTGATTCTATCTATACACCGGTATCTCGTGTGTCTTATTTTGTTGAAAACACTCGGATCGGTCAATCGGCAGATTTTGATAAATTAACTTTAGAGGTTTGGACTAATGGTAGTATCGGTCCCAAAGAAGCTATTTCTTTAGCAGCTAAAATTTTAATGGAGCATTTAAATATCTTTGTAGATCTAACGGATGAAGCACAAAATGCTGAAATTATGGTCGAAAAAGAAGAAGACCAAAAAGAGAAAGTTCTTGAAATGACGATTGAAGAACTAGATCTATCTGTTCGTTCGTATAACTGTCTAAAACGTGCAGGAATTAATACTGTACAAGAACTAACGAATAAGACAGAAGAAGATATGATGAAAGTACGGAATCTAGGTCGGAAGTCTCTAGATGAAGTAAAATCCAAATTAGCTGAATTAGGTCTCGCATTAAGAAAAGATGACTAGAGATTTTTTCACTTCATCAAAAAGGAGGGAAACAACTTGAGAAAATTAGGACGTACAAGTGATCAACGTAAAGCTTTATTACGCGATTTAGCTACAGACTTAATCATAAATGAACGTATTGAAACAACTGAAGCTCGTGCGAAAGAGTTACGTTCTGTTGTTGAAAAACTGGTTACATTAGGTAAACGTGGAGATCTTCATGCACGTCGTCAAGCAGCTGCCTTTGTTCGAAAAGAAGTTGCTAATGAAGATACAAACCAAGACGCTTTACAAAAACTATTTGCAGATATTGCCCCACGATACGAAGAACGTCAAGGTGGTTATACTCGTATCATGAAAGTGGGTCCTCGCCGTGGTGATGGTGCACCAATGGCAGTTATTGAATTTGTTGATTAATATACTTTATAACAGATAAAGTTTTCTAAAAAAGGGCATTTGATTTGCCCTTTTTCTATAAAAGAATTTCATTTAAGGGATTGAATTGGAAAAAGCGAGTGTTACGATAAAGGTTTCGACCTTTGTCTAGCTCTAGTACCCTTCCTACGATTACATTTGAATACAAGTTTATTGTACTGCACAGGAAGGGTGCAGGCTTTTTTTTATATGATCATTTATTTTAAAGATTTATGTGTATATTATTTAAGAGATTTTCGATGTAACTTTATTATTAATTATTTGTACTCTTATTATAATTATTAGAGAAATTTAATTTTACTTTAGCGTTAAGAATGTTTAGAATGATAGAGAGATATGAGCTGAGCAGAGATTGGTCGTTATTATTGACCAAATGAGTAGGTGATGAAAATGAATAATCAAATTGTACAATTTAAAAATGTATCCTTTCGTTACGATACAGATGCGCCGTATGCTTTAAATAATGTATCATTTGAAGTATTTGAAGGGGAATGGCTAGCGATTGTTGGTCATAATGGTTCAGGTAAATCAACGATTGCAAAATTAATGAATGGATTATTATTTCCAGAAAAAGGAGATATTTATATTCATCATTTAAAACTATCTGAGGAGTTAGTTTGGGATATTCGAGATCTTATTGGTATGGTCTTTCAAAATCCAGATAATCAATTTGTTGGTACTACGGTTCAGGATGATGTGGCTTTTGGTCTAGAAAACCACGGGATTCCTCGTAAAGAAATGATAGAAAGAGTCCATGAGGCGCTACGACAAGTTAAAATGTCCAATTTTCTGGATCAAGAGCCACACCATTTATCTGGAGGTCAGAAGCAAAGGGTGGCCATTGCGAGTGTCCTCGCATTGCGTCCGAGAATAATAATTTTGGATGAAGCAACATCAATGCTTGACCCAAGAGGGAGAAGTGAAGTGTTAGATGTTGTACGCGAACTAAAAAAGAAAGAAAAATTGACGATCATATCCATTACACATGATTTGGAAGAGGCTGCTAGAGCAGATCGTATTATCGTAATGAATCGTGGAGAAGTATATCGAGAAGGGCTTCCTGAAGATATTTTTAAGATGGATGAAGAGTTAATACGTTTAGGATTAGATATTCCTTTTACAACTAAATTAGTAAAAGGTTTACGAGATAATGGTTATGATATTCCAAAAGATATATTAAACGAAGATAAGTTGGTGGATTACATATGGAAATTAAAACAAAACATTTAGAATATACATATCAAAAAAATTCACCGTTTGAAAAACGTGCGCTTATTGATATAAACATAACCATTCCTCATCATAGCTATACAGCAGTTATCGGTCATACGGGTTCTGGTAAATCAACACTATTACAACATTTGAACGGTTTACTTCAACCAACTGGTGGCGAAATCCAAATTGGAGATTTCGTGATCCGTTCGGATAAAAAGAAAAAAGGTTTAAAAGCGCTCCGTAAAAAAGTGGGCATTGTCTTTCAGTTTCCAGAACATCAACTATTTGAAGAAACAGTTGAAAAAGATATTTGCTTTGGGCCAATGAACTTTGGTGTACCTGAGCAAGAGGCAAAACTCCGTGCAAAAGAAGCTTTAAAACTTGTTGGATTAAGTGAGGAATATTTGGAAAGGTCCCCCTTTGATTTATCAGGTGGTCAAATGAGGAGAATTGCAATTGCAGGTGTTTTAGCTATGCAACCTGAGGTTCTTGTTCTAGATGAACCAACTGCAGGACTTGACCCTAGAGGAAGAACTGAAATTATGGAGATGTTTTATTCCCTTTATAAAAATTATGGGCTTTCAATAGTTTTAGTAACCCATAGTATGGAAGATGCATCCAAATATGCTGACTACATTATTGTGATGCATAAGGGAAGTGTATACAAGCATGGTACACCTCGTGAAATATTTGATAAGCCTGAAGAATTGATAAAATTAGGATTAGATGTACCAGAATCTATTCGTTTCCAATTAAAGTTAGAAAAAAGGTTAGGAATCCAAATTTCTGACCAACCAAATTTATCCATTGAAGAATTGACTGAAAGTATTTTGTCTTATTTGAAGTGGGGTGTTACCCAATGATGGAAAAAATGATTTTTGGACGATATATTCCAGTGGATTCAATAATCCATCGTATGGACCCCCGTGCCAAGCTCATCATCGTATTTTTATTTATATTTGTTGTTTTTCTAGCAAATAATTCAATAACATACGGCATATTAGGAGCCTTTACATTAATTGCTATTTTTTTATCGAATATTCAGCTTTCCTTCATTTTTAAAGGTTTGCGCTTTTTATTTTGGTTAATTTTATTTACATTTTTATTGCATATTTTTTTTACTAAAGAAGGAGAACTATTAGTCAGTTGGGGCTTTATAAAAATTTATGAGGGCGGAGTTATTCAAGGGATTTTTATTTCTTTACGTTTTTTCTTTTTAATATTATTTACATCTTTATTAACGTTAACAACGACACCGATCGAGATCACCGATGGATTAGAGAGTTTATTAAATCCATTGAAGAGATTTCGTTTTCCAGTACATGAATTAGCCCTTATGTTATCAATTGCACTCCGCTTTATTCCAACTTTAATGGATGAAACAGATAAAATTATTAAGGCCCAACAAGCTCGCGGTGTTGACTTTTCTGAAGGGTCATTGACAACAAGAGCTAAGGCTGTCATCCCATTACTTATTCCATTATTTATTAATGCATTTAAGCGGGCAGATGAATTGGCAACCGCGATGGAGGCAAGAGGTTATCGTGGTGGAGAAGGACGGACGAAATATCGTTTGTTAAAGTGGGATTTACGGGATACAGTATCTCTCCTTATTTTGGTTAGTTTATCGGTATTATTGTTTTTTATTAGGGATTAAATGTAGTATTTACCAATTTATAAAGGGATGTTAGGATGATACAATGAATAGAGTAAAATGTATCATTAGTTATGATGGATCTGATTTTGTAGGTTACCAAGTACAACCAAATGGACGAACGGTACAAGGTGAAATTGAAAAAGTACTAAGTCGCATGCATAAAGGGGAATTTGTTCGCATTCATGGCTCTGGTCGGACCGACCGCGGTGTACATGCGAAAGGGCAAGTTATTCATTTTGATACTTACCTAGATTTAAAAGGGGAACAATGGACCCGGGCACTTAATGCGCAGTTACCAGAAGATATTGTTGTATTAACGACTGAATCCGTTGATTGCTCATTTCATGCACGTTTTTCAGCAAAAGGAAAGGAATACCATTATTACCTTTATAGGGATACCAAACGTAATCCATTTTTACGAAATTATGCTTTTCACTACCCTTATCCTTTGGAAATAGATTCGATGAAAAAAGCGCTAGAATTCTTCTTAGGGACTCATGATTTTACGAGTTTCTCTTCGGCTAAGTCTGATATAGAGGATCGGGTTCGAACAATTGATATGTTTCGTTTAGTGGAAGAGGAACAAAAACTTATTTTTAAAATAAAAGGGAATGGATTTTTATATAATATGGTTCGGATTATCGTTGGTACAGTTTTAGAAGTAGGAGAAGGAAAGAGAAAACCAGAAGATGTACTTGAAATTCTACAAGCAAAAAATCGAGGTGCAGCTGGTAAAACCGTCCCTGGTCACGGACTATATTTATATAAAGTCTATTATTAATTTTACTAAGGCAGTATTGCTTAAGATTATCTTGACATTAGCCTTATAAAAGGTTATTATATCAGATGGTACATTGTTTTTTCCATGATAAGCCCCGGAAACTTATTATGTTGAAAATAAACAATCGGTAAATTTAGGAGGAGTAAATAATGCGTACGACATATATGGCTAAGCCAAACGAAATAGAACGCAAATGGTACGTAGTAGACGCTGCTGGTCAAACATTAGGTCGTCTTGCTAGTGAAGTAGCATCTATTTTACGCGGTAAACATAAACCAACTTATACACCACATGTTGATACTGGTGATCATGTTATTATTTTAAACGCTTCAAAAATTAAGCTAAGTGGTAAAAAATTAACAGATAAAATCTATTATCGTCATAGTCTTCACCCAGGAGGTTTAAAACAAACAACTGCTGGTGAAATGCTTGAAAAACATCCTGAAAGAATGATTGAATTAGCTGTTAAAGGCATGCTTCCAAAAAATTCTTTAGGACGTAAAATGGCGAAGAAATTACATGTTTATGCTGGATCTGAACATCCACATCAAGCACAACAACCTGAAACTTTAGAATTGCGCGGTTAAAATTAGAGGAGGGAAATCATTTTGGCAAAAGTACAATATTACGGAACTGGTCGTCGTAAAAGTTCTGTAGCACGTGTTCGCTTAGTTCCTGGTGACGGAAAAATCGTGATCAATAAACGTGATATAGAAGATTACATTCCATTTGAAGCACTACGTGAAGTTGTAAAACAACCACTTGTTGCAACTGAAACTTTAGGAAGTTATGATGTATTAGTAAACGTTAAAGGTGGAGGTTACACTGGCCAAGCTGGTGCAATCCGCCACGGTATTGCGCGTGCATTATTAGAAGTTGATCCTGAGTATCGTGCAGTATTAAAACGTGCAGGATTCTTAACTCGTGACGCTCGTATGAAAGAACGTAAAAAATACGGTCTTAAAGGCGCTCGTCGTGCACCACAGTTTTCAAAACGTTAATTCTCTTTGTTTACAAAGACTCTCAACCAATTGGTTGGGAGTTTTTTTATTAAACTCTTTAACGAAGTGACCGTATACTTGTAAATCTTAATTCGTAAGTATTGTTTAAGCACCATATATAGTTATTCTGCAAGAAGTTTTCCTTTCTTATCAAATGTCTATATATTATAATTATTTTATGTATAAGAAAATTACAGTTATGTCAGAAAATGATGTGCGAATTGCGGTCAACTTTGTTCGAAGTTTGGCAAAATCAATACAATTTTCTCAAGTAGATATTCAAAAGTTAATGGTTACAGTTTCAGAATTAACACAAAATGTTGTAGATCATGCAAATGGTGAAGGGTTTATTATTTTAGAAACAATGAATAAGCACGGAGTAAAAATTACCGTAAAAGATTGTGGAAGCGGCATAAGACAACTAAATGATATTCTTCAAGGGAAACGCGATTTTAATCGGAAGGGGTTAGGATTAGGTTTACTTGGTGCAAAGAGATTAATGGATGAATTTATAATAGAGACTTCAAAGAAAGGGACGAAAATCATTGCGATCAAATGGAAAGATGCCAATGGATGGAAAAAAAATACTACGAGATGAATCTACAATTAATCGCTTAGCTGCTGTAGGACAAATTGCAGCAGGTATTGCCCATGAAGTACGCAATCCCTTAACAGCTGTAAAAGGTTTCCTTGATTTATTAAAGGAAAAGCATCCCCATGAATATATAGATATAGCGCTTAGCGAACTGGATCAGGCATTAGTTACAATGCAAAACTTATTAAATGTTGCAAAGCCAAAAATGGATAATGAACCATTTGCTAATATAAATATTACGACAGAACTCGAATCAGTTCTTTATTTATTTCAAAACCAGCAATATCGTATTGAGGTAAAAACAGAATTTCGTGATACAAATGTTCAGATCATTGGTAAAAAGAATCAAATCAAACGAGCATTATTTAATTTAATAAAAAATGCATTTGAAGCTATACGTGATGTGTTCGTCATTTTCGTAAGAAGGATCGATTATTTATATCAATTTCCGATACTGGTGTAGGGATTCCTGAAGATAAGATTAATATATTAGGAACACCGTTTTATACATCAAAAGAAACAGGAACGGGGATGGGATTAGCGCAAGTTTTTGCGACGGTTTATGATCATGATGGAAAAGTACATGTACAAAGCGAAGTTAATGTAGGCACAATATTTACTCTAGAGTTTCCAATTTTAGAAAGCACAGAAATAGGGGTGGAAGATTTGAATCTAACATATAAAGAGGGACAAAATTTTTCTGAATTTTTCGAAGTGAACAAACAAAGGTTTATAAATATATTACAATCACAAGCCCAGGATATATTCAATCACATACAATCAGTCGAAGTCATTGATGAAGAATATATAAATGAACATTTAAGAAAGATCGTAAGACTGTTAAATGAATTCGATGAATTTGGTTTAGTAATGCATGCGAAGGAATCTGGCAAGCATTGGGCGAAGTATGAACTAGACTTAATTTTAAAATTAGAATGGTTCCAATCCATTCGTAAAGTATATTGGGACTTTCTATATAATTATTATGAGCATAAAGGAATTACACAAAAAGATCTATTTGAATTAGAAAGAAAAGTGAATCATAACATCGACTCCTTAATTAAACATTTTGCTGCAAGTTACACAGAATATAAAGATTATCTAATTAACGCTCAAAATGAATTAATCGAGGATTTAAATGTTCCAATCATTCCTTTAACTGATTCAATGGCTGTGTTACCAGTGGTAGGAACTGTTGATACAAAAAGAGCTAGATGTATTCAACAAAACGTTCTCGAACAAATTTATCAAAATAACATAAAACGTATAATTATCGATTTATCTGGTGTAACATATATGGATACAGCTGTTTTAGGACACTTATTTAATATTATTAGTGGGATCCGTATACAAGGATGTAAAGCCACACTTACAGGTGTCCGCCCAGAAATTACGAATACCATTGTTGAATTAGGGATTGAATTACATGAAAAAGTCGATACGATGGGAACGTTAAAACAAGCAATTCATATGTATAGTAAGGAGTTTGATGTAATAGAATCTAGAGGACAATAAAGAGCATTACCAACTTATTCAAACATGAACTTTAAGATTTTTAGGGAATGTTATGAATAAGGAGGGATGCAATTGGAGAATAGAATTCGAAATCAAATATTAGTTCCTGAGGCAAGACATAAACTTGACCAATTAAAGGCAAAAGTAGCACGTGTAAATAATCCTGACAAAGCGAAGTATGAGATTGCGAAAGAAATAGGCGTTCCTTTACAAAAAGGTTATAATGGGAACTTAACTTCTGAAGAGGCAGGAAAAGTTGGCGGGCAATTAGGTGGTCGTATGGTTAAAGAATTGATAAAAATGGCACAAAGAAATTTATGACATAAAAACATACAATGAGGAGGAGTTAAGTGCCTCCTCATTCCTTTTATTGCTAAAGAGACCTCTAGTAGAAAATAGCCTCTTTTGCGAAATTATTGGCCTCTGCTGACTAGAAAAACTGTATTCTTTTCCCTTCAATACAAAGACGTTCCTTTTCAACATTATCCTTCCATAAATGGTATAAAGGTCAACATTGTTTTGTTATCTTTGTCCTACATTTACCATGTATTCCAACATTTCTTTGAACGTTTCGTTGTAATAGAGAGAACAATAAGAGAAAAGGGGGGGATAAGGTATGCATATAGATATAACAAAAGTTGACACAACGTTTATGAGAAGAAGAAGAGAGCAACAGATAAAGTTTGAACGAAGTGTATTACGTGAACTCTCCATTTCTACGTTGAAAAAAAGTGTCCAACAATTTTTTGGGCGTATA
>SMEZ01000047.1_pt1 | contig 55668 bp, 61 predicted proteins | sample 2456351 | NCBI WGS metagenome assembly SMEZ01 (sample SAMN10132605, study PRJNA489261) | soil metagenome | isolation source: day120 antibiotic-loamy sand soil ammended with composted manure from dairy... | place: USA | collected 2015-04-01 | reverse complement strand
TGATCGAGGGCGAGCCGCTGCCGCCACCTCGATCCGCTAGCCGCGACCGTGCCAGCGACGGCGTGGGCAACGGGCCATGCTGCAACGTGTCCACAGCGATGTGCCCGGCGAGGTGATTCACCCCGTACAGCGGTACGTCGAGCGCGGCGGCGTAGGCCTTCGCGGCCGACACACCCACCAGCAGCGCGCCCGCCAGTCCGGGACCCGCCGTGACCGCGATGGCGTCCACATCCGACATCCGCAACCCCGCCGTGTCGAACGCCCGACGCACGGTGGGCACCATCGCCTCCAGGTGGGCACGGCTGGCGACCTCCGGGACCACACCCCCGAACCGCGCGTGCTCCTCCACACTGCTGGCGACCTCGTCGGCGAGCAGCTCGACACCACCGTCGTCGCGCAACCGCACGAGTCCGACACCCGTCTCGTCGCACGAACTCTCGATGCCCATGACGATCGACGACATCAGCCTGCGACCTCCTGCGTGCGGCGCGCGGGCCGCACCATCGTGTAAGCGTCGGCGCCCGAAGGCTGGTAATAACGCCGCCGCAACCCGACCTGCTCGAACCCGTGCCGCTCGTACAACGCGATGGCGGTGTCGTTGTCGGTACGGACCTCCAACACCACCGGCGCCTGCAGCTCGTCCGCACGCGCCAGCAGAGCGCGCAACAGCGCGGTGCCGATCCCCTGGCCCTGGTGGTCCGGATGGACGGCGATCGTATGCACGGCCGTCTCCCAAGCACCGGGCCTGCCCACCACGGCTAAACCGGCGTAACCCACGAGCCGGTCCTGGTCGTCCAACGCTGCGAGGTAGTAGCCGCCCGCGTCGAGCTCGGCGCGGAAAGCACCGTGACTCCACGGGCTGTCCCCGGCGAACAGGAGCCGCTCGATCCGGACACAGGCGTCGATGTGACTGTGGCGCAGCGGTTCGAGCCTCACGGCGTCGTCACCCGCTTCCGCTCTCCCGGGACCTTGGCGTCGGGCCTGCGCAGGTAAAGCGGCGTCAACGGGCCGGGCTTCCCACCACCGAGTACCGCGGCCGCGGCCACCCGAACCAAGCCGGCAGGACTCGGGTGGGCGTGTTCGACGCGCCGCACCGTCGAGTCGAGGTCCGCGGGTTTGGCGACATCGGGTCCGTGCGTGCGACGTCCCGCGGCGTCGTAGGCCGCCCAGTACACCTCTTTCCGTCGAGCGTCGGTGACGACGAGGAACGGGCCGGCGGAATCGGGTCCGGCGACCGAATCGGCGGCGATGGCGTCGAGACTGCACACCGGATAGGCGGGGATGTCGAGACTGTGCGCCAGGGCGGCGGCGGTGACGATGCCGGCGCGCAACCCCGTGAACGGACCGGGGCCGACACCACACACCACGGCGGTGAGATCACGCAACGTGATACCCGAACGGCTGACCGCGTCGAGCACGTGGGGCGTGAGCAACTCACCGTGTGCGCGTGCGTCCTGAGTGACCCGCTCGGCGAGCACGGTGGTCGACTGCTGTTCCAGCTCGACAACACCGGCTGTGACCGCGGGTGTCGCGGTGTCGATGGCGAGTACAAGCACCCTTCGAGCCTACGACCAGCCACCGTCGGGCGGCCCGGCCGCCCGCCCAACCACGTTCAGCCCGCTGAACGTGGTCGATCGGCCCCACCGCGACACGATTAGCACGCTAAACGTGGTCACCGGCTTCCACCGGAACGTAGAGACCTCCCCGGTGCCGCTTCCTTGGAAAGACGTCAGACGGCCGCTGGGAGAGAGCAGCCGGCGTTTTCAGACTCAACGCCCCACGACCGGTGACACCGGTGACGACGCCCCTCGTCACAGGGACTTCTCCAGGCCGTGGTCCGCCGCGATACGGGCGATGTCGGCCGGCGTGCCACTCATGATCGTGCGAGCATGCTCGGTGACGAGTTCGACCGGCCAGTCCCACCACGCGGCCCGGAGTAGGCGTTCCACGTCGGCGTCGTCGAAGCGGGCCCGGATCGGCCTGGCCGGATTACCGCCGACGATCGTGTAAGGCGGGACATCGGCCGTCACCACGGCACCGGCCGCGACGATGGCGCCATCCCCGATCCGCACACCGGGCAACACGGTGGCCCGATAGCCAAACCACACGTCGTTGCCGACGACGGTGTCGCCCCGACTCGGCATCGAGGTGACGATGTCCATCGTCCGTGCCGCCCACTCCCCGCCGAACATCGTGAACGGGAACGTGGACACCCCCATCGTCGGGTGCTCCGCACCGGCCATGATGAACGTCGTGCCCGAGGCGATAGCGCAGTACTTGCCGATGACGAGTCGTTCGGGACCGTAGGAGTAGAGCACGTTGCGGGTCTCGAACTCGGTCGCGTGTTCCGGATCGTCGTAGTAGGTGTACTCCCCCACCACGATCTTGGGGGAACCCACCAGCGGTTTGAGGAACACCACGCGGTCGTGGTCCGGCAGTGGATGGACGACAGTGGGCTCAGGAGGCAACTGGATCCCCTTTCTGTCAGAAGGAGAACGACAGCGTAGGGAACGCCCTTCCAACCCGCCACGGAAATTCCCGCCCGACGCCCCAGGCACGGCCCAGGACGGCGACGCAGCACCGTGCCCTGCCGGCCACGCTGGCCGCGGTCAGCGGTTAGCCCGCTAAACGTGCTTCGGCGAGCCGGGTGACCCACGCGCCGTGGGGTTCCAGCGTGACCACGCGGACGTCATCGGGGCGGCGGTCGAGACGGACGACGAGGTAGTCCTCCGACAACTGCTCCGCCATACCCTCGCCCCACTCGACCACGAGGGCGGCCCGGTCGAGTTCCGTGTCGAGGTCGAGGTCCTCCAACTGGGCCAGGTCACCGCCCAGCCGATAGGCGTCGACATGCACCAGCGGCACCCCTGACTCACCTGCCGGGTGCACCCGCGCGAGCACGAACGTCGGCGAACTGACCCGCCCGGACACCCCCATGCCCTCGGCGATCCCCCGCGTCATGGTCGTCTTCCCCGCGCCCAACGGCCCGGACAACAACACCAGATCGCCCGGCCTGAGCAGCTCACCCAACGCCCGCCCGAAACGCATGGCGTCGTCGGGGGTCGGTAGTTCGGCACTCACCTGCCTCACTCGTCCCTCCGTCTCGTTCCATCGCCCCCACCGCACCGGACCACCAGGTCGACGAGGTGCCGGTTCACCAGTTCAGGCTCCTCCAGGTGCACCATGTGCCCCGCACCCTCCACACGCACGAGCCGCGCCCCGGGCAGTTCCGCGGCGATGCGTTCGGCGTGCACGAACGGTGTCAATCTGTCGGCGTCCCCGCCGATCACCACCACATCGGTGTACTTCAACCCGGCCAGCGCCGCATACCGGTTGTGGGTGCCGAGTGTGTCGACGAAATGCGCCAATTGCCGCACGGGCGTCTCCCGCAGCATGTCGATCATGAAGTCGACCAGGCGTGGATCGACGTCGCGACTGCCGAACGCCAACCGCCGGACCGCGGCCTTCGTCAACTGGCCGCCGGCGGCGCGGATGAACTCGACGAGCCCCGGCCGCCACTCGGCCAACTCCCCCACCCTCCGGGTGAGCGGGTTGTACTTCGACAGCAGCGAACGAGGCAAGCCGTGGGCGCCGATCTCGCCCGCGGCCGTGGCGATCAGCGCGACTCCCCGAATCCGTTCGATGAACAGTTCCGGGCAGATCTGCGCCAATTCCATGATCACCATTCCGCCCATGGAATGCCCCAACAGCACCACGGGACCGTCCGGCGTGACGGCCCGCAACACCGCGTGCAGATCCCCGGCGAGTTGTTCGATGGTGCTGTGCGCGGCGTCCGACGGCGCCGACTGTCCGTGTCCCCTGTGGTCGTAGTAGACCTGTCTGACCCGTGGTCGCGCCAGCTCGGCGAAGTCCCGTCGCTGGACAAACCAGCTGCGCCGCGACAGTGCGAAGCCGTGCACACCCACCACGGTGAGCTCGGCCTCACCCCCGTCTCGGGGTTCGATCTCCTCCACCGCCAGCGGCGTGCCGTCGTCAGCGGCGACGGTGGAGGTGCGCTCGGTGCGGGAACCGGCGAACGGTTCGTCGAACGTCGAGCCCTCCCCGGGGTAGGACATCACGAACGGTCTCGCTCCGTTCCGACGTAACGCCGACGGACCCGCGGCCGGTACATGCCGGTGACGATCTCGTAGTCGATGGTGCCGATCTTCTCGGCCCACTCGGTGGCCGTCGGCATCCCACCCTCACCCGTACCGAACAGCACGACCTCGGCGCCGAGCTCGGGTTCGTCGTCACCACAGTCGACGACGAGCTGGTCCATGCACACCCGCCCGACCACGGGGCGCCGCGTGCCGTTCAACCACACGCTCAGCCGCCCCGACAACGTGCGTGGAACACCATCGGCGTACCCCACGGGCACGAGCGCCACCGTGGTATCGGCACTCGCCGTCCATGTCTGCCCGTAGGACACGGACTCACCCGCCCTGATGCGTTTGGTGAGCACGACACTCGACCGGAACGTCATCGCGGGCCGCAGGTCCTCGGGCTGGGACACGGGGTTGAGGCCGTAGACGGCGATACCGGGCCGCACGAGGTCGAAGTGCAGGTCGGGCCGGGTCAACGTGGCCGCGGAGTTGGCCAGGTGCCGCAGCGGTGACAACCCCGCCTCCCGCGCTACCGCGTAGGCGGCGGCGAACCGCTCGGCCTGGGCTTCGGTGGCCGGGTGGCCGGGTTCGTCGGCACAGGCCAGGTGTGACCACATGCCCACGACCTCGACCCCGTCCTCCGCCGCGGCGGCCTTCACCAGGGTGGGCCACAGTTCAGCGGGACAACCGTTCCGCGACAGACCGGTGTCGATCTTCAGGTGCACCCGGGCGCGACGACCCACCCTCGCGGCCGCGTCCACCGCTCGCGCCAACTCGCCGGTGGAGCTGACCGAAACGTCGATGTCCCGTTCCACGGCCGGCGCGAAATCCACGTCCGGGGTGTCGAGCCAGCTCATCAGTCGAGTCGTGAGGCCGGCGTTCCGCAGAGCGAGCGCTTCGTCCAACGAAGCCACGCCCAACCACGTCGCACCGGCCTCGACGGCGGCCCGAGCGACCGGCACGGCACCGTGGCCGTAACCGTCGGCCTTCACGACGGCCATCGTCTCCGCTCCGGACGCGGCCGCCCGGGAGGCGAGCAACCGCACGTTGTGGCGAATGGCCTCCAGATCCACCACGACCTCAGCACGAGGCAATGACATTCCGCTCACCCGGCCACACCACAGGACATGATCACGCGCCTCCCTGCTCGGCACCGGAACGTCTCGACGGCGTCCGGCCACCCCGTCAATGTACCTACCGGGTGGTCAGACGTCGTGTACGCGCCGACGCACTTCGGCATGCCGCTGTCGGATGCGCTCTCCCTCGGCGGCGACGTCGTCAGAGGGTTCGGGCAGCCGCACCGCGATGTCCGTCCCCCACATCGGGGGTTCCGCCGTGTCCGCGAGCGCCCACGCGGCCTGACGTGCGGCGCCGACGGCCACATGCTCGCGCGGCTGTGGAATGACGACCGGAACGCCAAGCACGATCGGCGCCACCGCACGCACACTCTCGGACTGCGCGGCACCCCCGATGAGGAGCACCCGGCGAACGGAGATGCCGTACTCGCGTACCGCGTCGAGCCCGGCGGCGAGTCCGCACAGCATCCCCTCGACAGCGGCCCGGGCGAGGTTCTCGGGAGTCATGTTCGTACGACGCAACCCGAACAGGGACCCGGCCGCGTCGGGCAGGTTGGGGGTGCGTTCCCCGTCGAGATAGGGCAGCAGTGTCAACCCACCGGCGCCCGGAGCGGCACTGAGCGCGAGCCGGTCGAATTCCGACAGCTCGACCCCCAGGAACTGGGCGGTGGAGGTCAGCACCCTCGCGGCGTTCAGAGTGCAGGCCAAGGGCAGGAACCGGCCGGTGGCATCGGCGAAGCCCGCGACGCTGCCGGTGGGATCGGCGGCCGGGATCTCGCTCACACCGAACACCGTGCCACTCGTACCGAGCGAGACGACGACGTCACCGTCCCCCGCCCCCAGCGCGAGCGCGGCGGCCATGTTGTCGCCGGTTCCAGCGGACACCAGCATGCCGTCGGAAGTGCGCCCCGCCGGTTCCGACGGCGCCAACACCCGAGGCAGTTCGGGGGCACGCCCGCCGAAGGCGCGAGTGAGGATGTCCGTGCGGTAAGCACCTTCGGCGGGCGAGAAGTACCCCGTGCCCGAGGCGTCACCACGATCGGTGACCGGCTCCCCACCCACGAGACGCCAGGTCAGCCAGTCATGCGGCAACATGACTTTCGCGACCCTGTCGGCCTTGTCGGGCTCGTGCTCGGCAAGCCACCGCAGTTTGGTGACCGTGAAACTGGCGACGGGCACCGAACCGACCGCGTCCGCCCACGCCTGCGGTCCTCCGAGTTCACGCACGAGGTCAGTGGCGGCCTGCGCGGAACGCGTGTCGTTCCACAGCAACGCCGGGCGGACGACGTCGCCGTCCTCGTCCACCGTGACCATGCCGTGCTGTTGTCCCGCGACACCTATGGCGGACACACCGTCCAACAAACCGTCCGTGGCCGCCGTGAACGCCGTCCACCACTCCGCGGGATCCACCTCGGTGGCGTCCGGGTGTTCGGCGCGGCCGCTGCGCACGACCGCGCCCGTTCGGGCGTCGCACACCACCACCTTGGTCGACTGCGTGGACGAATCGACCCCAGCCACCAGCACATCGTTGTCGGTCATGCCACAGAGCTTGCTGGCTGCGACCCGTCCACGTCCACGTTCGAAACAACTTTCGATCGTCCTCGGGGATCTTCGGACCACGTTTAGCGGGCTAACTGCGGTACGCGAACCGCGTTTAGCGGGCTAATCGTGGCTCTCCTACCCCCATCGGGACGTGATCACGCGACGTCTCGACAGGAGCCGGCTCCGGCGGTTCGCTCCGTCCGGTCAGGGTGTCAGAGATCGTGCCTGCCTGACGGCGTCCGGGATCGCGGCCAAGATCCCGGACGCCGACGTCGGTACCCCACCTGCCGCGATCTGCCCCGCTCGCGCGTGCACGTCGGCGGCGACACCCGCGGCCAACCACGGGTCGAGCCCCGACGCCAACAGTGCACCGATCATCCCCGCGAGCACGTCACCGGAACCGGCCGTGGCCAGCCACGAGCCCCTGGGTCGGTTCACCAGCACCCGACCGTCCGGGGCTGCGATCACCGTGCAATGTCCCTTGAGCAACACGACCGCACGGAAACGACGTGCCGCCTCACGCGCCGCACCCACCCTGTCGGCCCCTGGCGCCGAACCCGTGAGCCGCTCGAACTCTCCGTCGTGCGGGGTGAGCAGCAGCGGTGTGTCCGGGTCACGGGCGTCGAGCACGTCCGGCTGCTCCGCGATGAGCGTGATCGCGTCCGCGTCCGCGCACACGGGGACCCCCTGGCCGAGCGCCTCCGCGAGCACCTCCTTGCTTTGCCGTCCCGTCCCGATACCCGGGCCGACCACCCACGCCTGCACCCGGCCCGCGTCGAAGATCGAACCGGTGGCCACGACCTCGGGCCAATGCGACCGAACGACGTCGGCCACAGGCCCGGCGTACCGGACCATGCCCGCCGTGGCGCGTACGGCGGCCGCGGCCGTCAACACGGCCGCGCCAGGGTACGTCGACGAACCGGCGGCCACCCCCGTCACGCCCTGCGTGTACTTGTTGTCCTCCGGCTTCGGCAGCGGCCACGCGGCGGCGACATCGGCGGCGTCGAGTTGCAGCAGGTCCGGCTCGCCCAGCTCACCGCTCAGACCGATGTCCACGAGCGTGATGTCCCCGCAATGCTGCGGGTTCAACACATGCACCGGCTTGTAGGCACCGAACGTCACCGTGCACGTCGCCCGCACGGCGGGTCCGTCCACCGCCCCGGTGTCGGGGTCCACCCCGCTCGGCAGGTCGACGGCGAGGACAGGCGCCGTCACCCGCTCGAACACGGCGGCCGCGTCGGGGCGCAGCGGCCCCCGCGCGGAAAGACCGACCACCCCGTCGATCACCACGTCAGCGCTGTCGATGACCTCGGCAGCGGTCTCGGGCGAGTACACGCGTCCACCGGCACGGCGCAACGCCGCGAGCCCGGCGGGATGGGCCTTCTCCGGTCGCAGCAACACAGCCGCCACCGCAACCCCGCGGCGACGCAGGAAGTACCCCGCCCACAGCGCGTCTCCCCCGTTGTTGCCAGCACCCACGACGAGCACGGCACGCGTGCCCACGACTCGGCCGGTGTGCTCGGCCAACAACTTGGCGGCACGCACGGACACCCCGTACGCCGCGCGCCGCATCAGCGCTCCCTCGGGAGTGACCGCCAGCAACCGCTCCTCGGCCGAGCGCACATGCTCAGTGGTCCACACGCCGCGCACGATGCCGCTACTCCACCGTCACCGACTTGGCCAGATTCCTCGGTTTGTCGACGTCATAGCCGCGGGTGCGAGCGATCTCGGCGGCCAACACCTGCAGCGGCACCGTGGACACCAGCGGCTGCAACAACGTCGGCACCGCCGGGATCTCCACGAGCTCGTCCGCGAACGGGCGCACCCGCTCATCACCTTCCTCGGCGATCACGATGGTGCGGGCGCCACGAGCCTGGATCTCGCTGATGTTGGACACCATCTTGGAATGCAGCACGGCACGCCCCTTCGGTGAGGGCATGACCACCACCACGGGAAGCCCTTCCTCGATCAACGCGATCGGGCCGTGCTTCAACTCGCCCGCCGCGAACCCCTCGGCGTGCATGTAGGCGAGTTCCTTCAGTTTCAGCGCGCCTTCCAGCGCCACCGGGAACCCGACGTGGCGGCCGAGGAACAGCACCGCGCGCGCATCGGCCATCCGCCTGCCCAGGTCACGGACCTGGTCCACTGTGGCCAGCACGGACTTGACGGCCGACGGCATCGCTTCGAGCTCGGCGAACTCGCGCGCCACCTCGTCGGGGTACTTCGTGCCGCGTGCCTGGGCGAGGGCCAACCCCACGAGGTAGTTCGCCGCCACCTGCGCGAGGAACGCCTTCGTGGACGCGACCCCGATCTCGGGCCCGGCGTGGGTGTACAGCACGGCGTCCGACTCCCGGGGGATCTGCGCGCCGTTGGTGTTGCACACCGCGAGCACCCTGGCCTTCTGTTCCCTGGCGTGCCGCACGGCCTCCAACGTGTCGGCCGTCTCACCCGACTGCGACACGGCGACCACCAGCGTGTCCCGGTCGAGCACCGGGTCGCGGTAGCGGAACTCACTGGCCAGCTCGACCTCCACCGGGAGGCGGGTCCAGTGCTCGATGGCGTACTTCGCGACCAGACCGGAGTGGTAAGCGGAACCGCAGGCCACGACGAACACCTTGTCGACGTCCCGCAGGTCCTGGTCGGACAGACGTTGCTCGTCGAGCACGATGCGCCCGGACTCGAAGTGTCCGCGCAACGTGTTGGCGAGCGCGTCGGGCTGCTCCTCGATCTCCTTGAACATGAAGTACTCGTGGCCGCCCTTCTCCGCGGCCGACAGGTCCCAGTCGACCGTGAAGGGCTTGCCCTCCGCGGGGACACCGTGGAAGTCGGTGATCTCATAGCCGTCGCGGCTGATCACCACGAGCTGGTCCTGGCCGAGCTCCACGGCCTCGCGAGTGTGTTCGATGAAGGCGGCCACGTCGGAGGCGACGAAGGTCTCATCCTTGCCCACACCCACCACGAGTGGTGACGAACGACGTGCCGCGACGATGAGGTCGGGCCGGTCGGCGTGGGTGACGACCAGCGTGAACGCGCCCTCCAACCTGCGGCACACCGCGCGCACGCTGGCCGGGAGGTCACCGGCCGTGTCGCCGTGGTCGTACGCGCGGGCGATGAGGTGTGCGGTGACCTCGGTGTCGGTGTCGCTGCTCAGCTCGATGCCGGAGTCCTCCAGCTCGGTGCGCAGCGCGGCGAAGTTCTCGATGATGCCGTTGTGCACCACCGCGACCCGGCCTGTGGAGTCGCGGTGGGGGTGGGAGTTGCGGTCCACCGGTGCGCCGTGCGTGGCCCAGCGGGTGTGGCCCATGCCCGCGGTGCCGGTGAACGTGTCGCGGCCGGTGGCGTCGAGGGCGGCTTCGAGGTTGGCTATGCGGCCCGCTTTGCGCTCGACGACCAGCTTCTTGTCGTCTGCGAGCACCGCGACTCCCGCTGAGTCGTAGCCGCGGTACTCCATGCGACGAAGCCCGCCGAGTACCACGTCGAGTGCCTGCCGATGCCCGACGTATCCCACGATTCCGCACACGCCTTTCAGCGTAACGACACGGGGATGGGCCGCATCCTGGGCAGGGGACCACGTTCAGCCCGCTGAACGTGGTCGCCGGAGGTGAGGAGACCGCTTTTAGCGGGCTGAACGTTGTCAGCGGAACACGGTTCGACCGCGGAACGTGATTCGGGCGCCGCTGCCCGTCATGGTGAGGTCGGCTAGTCTCCTGCCATGGCGAGCACGGCGAAGCGGTTACTCGAGCAGCTTTCCCGCCCAGGTCCGTACGATGTTCTGCGCGGTGATCTCGCGCTCGTCGGTCTTCCCGGGGTCGTGTTCACGCCGAGCACCGGGTTCAACCTCCCCGCTGTCGCGTTCGGGCACGGTTGGCTGCAACCACCGGGCCGGTATCACGGCTTGCTGCGGCATCTGGCCAGTTGGGGCATCGTCGCCGCCGCGCCCGCCACGCACGGAGGGCCGTTGCCCTCCCACCGGTTGTTCGCCGCCGATCTGCGTTCCACTCTCGACCTGGTCACGACGCTGCGTCTCGGCCCCGACGGCATCAGCGTGGACCCGACGAAACTCGGTCTCGCCGGGCATTCGATCGGCGGTGGCGCGGCCATCCTCGCCGCGGCCCCCGGCGAAGGCGCCGGGGACGACGCGCGACAGGTCAAGGCCGTGGCCACCGTCGCAGCGACCCAGACCATGCCACCGGCCACGACGGCGGCCCGCAAGATCACGGCGGTGGGGCTCCACCTCGCTGGAGACGACGACCTCCTCGCTCCCGCCAAGGGAAACGCGGAAGTGATCACCAAGGAATGGGCGGGGCCCGCGCAACTGCGGGTGATTCCGAAGATGACCCACCTCGGCGTCACCGAGGGAACCCACTGGAGCCGGCTGCTGTTGCAGGGCAAACCCCAGCACACCGTGCAACGCCGAGTACGCGCGCTGTTCACGGCGTTCTTCCTCACCACCCTGGCCGGTGACGACACCTACCGGGAGCTGCTCGACACCGACCTCAAGGCCGCCCGCATCGAATACGACAACCGGGCGGCCCTGACGAACGCCTAACCAAACCAGTTGGTGTTGGAGAAGTCCTCCTCGTCGACGTCCTCGCCGGGACCTGCCTTACTTCGCGACGGCGAAGCCTGGGCGGACCGCTCCCGCTGAGAAGACTCGGCGGTCGGCATCGGAACCGGTGGAGGGGGCGTAGCGGGACGCTGGGGCTCGGGTTCCGGCTCAGGCTCTTCGACTTCCCCGAACTGGAAGGTGGTGTCCTCCGCCTCACGCCGCTGCAGCCACTGGTTCTTGGCGGTGGGGTCCTCTTCTGCTTTTTGTTGTTCTTCCTTCCTCTGCCGTATCTCCCGGATCCGTTGCTCAGTGGCTTCCTCGCGCTCACGATTGTGCTGAGCGATTTCCTCTGACCGCTGGCGCGCCTGCTCAGCGAACTCGGCCGAGCGCTGTCGTGCCCGCGCTCGAACCTGCGCCAACCGTTCGGCAAGCGCCTGATAAGCGTTCGACGCCATCCCCTTTTGCCTTCCGCTTGTCCTCAACGGCTGAACCGCACGGGCACGTCCTCAGTGCTGTCGCCGATGGTGCCGCTGATACGAACGGTGTTCGAGAACATCTCGAAGATGTTGCCTTCGACACGGTAGGCGCTGGAGGTCCGTTCTTGGTCGCCACCTTGGCCACCGCCAGCGCCGCCACCCATGGCGCCCATGCCGCCCATCATGCCCATGCCACCGGCTAGCGAGCCTCCCGCACCGCCACCTTGGGACATTCCGGTGGGCATGTCCCCACCGGGCGCCGTACCGAGGCGTGCTCCCGAGGGCACGGATTGACTACGGGTTTCAGAGTCCGAAGACGATCCCCAGTCGTCGCTACCGCCGCCGCCACCGCCGAACGCGGTTCCACCGCTGCCTCCACTGACAGCCTGAGGAGTCGTAGCGCTCGACGAGCCGGAATCCCCGCCGCTTTCCATGGACACGTTCGCTGCGCTGTCCGCCGAAACCTCCACACCTGGATTCACGGCGCCTTCCGAAGAACTGTGGAACTCGGGCGATGAGGGCGCCGCGGGTGCCTCCCCTCCGGTGGGCACATTCGTATCGCGAACATCCGGCTCCGGCGCGCCCCCACCATCGCCGCCTGCTGCACTCACTCCAGGGGCCGGCTGTCCTGTGTGTCGAGAAGTCGGCGTGGAATCCGCGGCCGATGGCTGCGAACCGAGACCACGTGGCTCCGATTCTTGATCCTCGGCGTTGCCGAGGGTGTAGGTCACGGGATCGCCGTTGCCGTCATCCACCGTGATCAGGGTCGGGCCATCAGGACCTTCCGGCTGCTCCGCTGTGATCTTGAGCCCCGCGTCCTCGATATGAATCTTGCCGTCAGGTCCCGGGCGATAGACCTGCTCGTCCGTATCGGCAGAGCCTCGAGGACCGAAGCCTTCCCCACCCGCGTCTTCCTCGGCTGGGAAACCGTCCTCCGTACCGAAGTCCAGCCGATACTCACTCGGCTTTCCATCACCACTTTCGACGGTGACGGACATTTTCCCTTCACCGTCGGGTTCGGTCATGGTGAACGTGTTGTCGCCTTGGGAGACCGTGAGTTGCTGTCGGTCGTCGGTGTCCTTGATCGCCTCACCGGTCACCGGGTCAATCGGATACGGATCACCTGTCTCCGGATCGGTCTCGAGTTTCTCGCCGGTCACCGGATTCGTTCCCACGTCAGGCGCGTCGATGCCGAGGTCATCGGTGCTGGGCATCGCCCCACCGCCCATTCCGGCACCGGCTCCACCGGGAACACCGCCCGCACCAGGGACGCCACCCGCACCAGGTACTGCTCCGGGAGCGCCACCTGCACCGGGAACACCGCCGCTTCCCATCCCGCTGGGCATCGTGAGTTCCCCGATAGCACCGTTTGCAGCACCAAGTGTGGCGAATGGATTGGGTTCGAGTTCTTGCCCCAGCGTTGTGAACGTGTCTAAGTAGACGGATTGAATGTCCTGGAAGGCGAAACCCGCATTCTCATGAAAGGCGTTCGCCTTCGCCTGATAGTCAGCTATAAATTTAGCCAGATTACCCTTGTACTCATCAAGTCGAGCCTGCAACTCCTCGGAGTCATCAGCCCAAAGCCACTCATCCTTTTCCTCTTCAATCTGAGCCGGTAAGTTCTTCACCCCTTCGATATACCTATCCACCAATTTCAGCGTATAACCGCCAACTGTGCCGTCGCCATAGTTATCTAAAGTACACTTTGCGAATTCAATGACAGCACTCTCGATTGTATTTACACAATCATCCAGGATATCCGGAGCGCCCTCCAAAGCTTGAGAAAGAGCATCGGACGCCTCGGAAATACTATCGTTCGCCTGCTGCGCCGCGTCCTTTGCCGCCCCCGTCCACTCCTCAGTATTTTCTTTCCAGGCATCGTCGAGAACCTCCCTCCCTTCCACAATAAACTCATACACAGACCTAAGGAGATCAACATCCGAACGAAACGCTGCGAAATCGATTCCACGAAACTCATCAGCCCCGGCTCGAATACTTTCCGGATCGATACCCGAATGTGAATACGAGGCCGTGGCAGCCGCTTCCGCACCAGCTGAACCAAAGCTCCGCGCCACCGGGACATACCTTGCCGGCGTATCCGGCACGGGAGAACCCATGAGTTCGCTCGCCTCCACGAACCTGGGATGGAAGTCATCGAACATCCTCAGCGCAACCTCGAGCTGATCGATGATCTCATCCGACGTGGAGAACCCTCCCTGCTCGAGAGACCCTTTCAACCTCTCTTTGTCGCGAGCTTTCACTTTGGCAAGAGAGGAGCGAGCATTTGCGATATTTTTGTCTACCTGCCTGCCACCTTCGATGATGTCATCAGCGTCAGCGCCAATCTCCGACGCCCGGCGCCTGATTTCATCATCACTCAAACGCCCCTCATTTGACAATACATAAAGGAAATTTTTCTTAGCCTGCGGGGAAATTTCGGGATCATCGAGCGCCTCTTCCATTCGATCGAGTTCTTCGGGATAAAAAGAAAACTCGATCATTTCGCGCTGCTCGCTATCAGAAATATAACCTTTAAAAATATCGAGCACCGATCACACCCCCTTCGAAGCAATCATGTCACGGCTTACAACTTCGCCATCCTCATAGGATTTCGCAGCCTTGGACAAGTTTTCTCCGAAGTCGATGACATTTTCACCATAATCGGTGACACAATCGCGATATTTTTCGATTACTTCCGAATAAATCTTGGCAACGTGTGGCCACGCATTACCGACCTGCGCTTCCGAGACACCCGTCTCGATCTTTCCCCCCTCTGACTTCAGCTCTTCGCCTACTTTCTTGTAGGCGTTTCCTGCCGCGTCCAACTTGCCTGGGTCGACTGTCTGCCCACCCGCCACGCTTACTCCTCGTGCACACGCCGGTTCTTCTTAGGCCGACAGCACCGGTGCCGATGTCCGGTGCTGTCTACTACGCGCTGAGATTACCGGTTCACTCTTCGATCCCGAGGTGGTTCAGCGCATTTCGCGGGCTAAACGCGCTGACTAGCCAGGGAGAACGGCAGCGCACGGAAGTAACGGAGTCGGCAAGTTCGAACCGGACAGTCTGTGGGCACGGATCGACTCACGTTCAGCGGACTAAACGCAGCCAACCGATGTGCCTCCGCCACGTTTCGCGGGCTAAACGTGGTCACCTGGCCCCTGCGGCCATGGCACCCTGATGAGGCCGCTGCCCACGGTTCCGTCTTCGTCGAGGGCGGTCAGCAGCACCCATCCCGGGGTGTCCAGCGCCGCGGCGAGCTGGAACGGTCCGATCGCCGCGCCCACGTCGCCCACGGCATCCTGCGGGTCGATCACCTTCGGTGTCGTCTCGCCGAATACGTCGTGGAGCGCTGCCCGTTCGGCCACGGTCGCGCCCTCCCCCGGCGCCGACACCGACACCGCGGCCACATCCTCTATCCGTATCCCCGCGCCGTCGAGCGTCCGTCGCACACACGCGGCCAACGCCGCGCGACGATCACCGTCCACCGCCACCCGCGTGTCCACCCGGTGCGCTTCCGCGAGTATCCGCCGCGACGTTCCCGGCTTCTCCAACAACATCACAGCAGCGCCCTCACCCAGAGTCCGGTCCCCCTCCCGATGGCGTTGCAACCATGCCCGCGTCGGACTGTGTTCCTCCACGGCACCGCACACCACCGCATCGGCCCTGCCCCGGGCCAGCAGGCGTCCTCCGTACCGCAACACGCTCAACCCCGACAACCGCCCAGCGGCGATGGTGCTGTTCGGTCCCGTTATCCCGTGCCAGATAGCGCACTGACTCGCCGCGCTGTTCATGAGCGCGAACGGCACGACCGCCGGGTTCACGAAGTACGGCTTTCGCCTCGTGAGTGAGTCGCGGGTGAACTCGTACTGGGTCTGTGCGCTGCCCGACGTGGTCCCCAGTACGACGCCCACCGTCCCTGGTATGTCTACTTTGTCCAGTAGTTCCGCGGTGACTCCCACGGCCAGCGCGCTCGACCGGTCCATCGACGCCGTGCCCTTCGAACCGAGTCGCTCCTCGACGTCGAACTCGGTCGCCAGATACGCCTCGGCATCGGGCCACTCCTCGGACAGCGCGGTGGGACTCATCGGCGTCAACGGAACATCCCCCACACCACACACCGATATCGCAGCCCACGCCGTGACCACACCGAGCACCGGCCTCACCTTCTCCCGAACACGACGACGGCGTTGTTGCCCCCGAACGCCAACGCGTTGTTCTGCACGACGCGAAGATCGGCGTCGACCGCCGTATTGGGCACACAGTCGATGCCGCAGTCCGGGTCGGTCTTTTCGTGGTTGATCGTCGGAGGGATGAAACCACCGGCGATACCCAACACGCACGCGGCGGAGGCGAGCGCGCTCGCGGCCCCCATCGTGTGTCCGAGCATGGACTTCACCGACACCATCCGCGGCGGACGGGGTCCGAAGACGTCGAACACGGCGCCGCACTCGGTGACGTCGTTGAGCCGGGTCCCCGTACCGTGGGCGGAAATCAGGTCCACGTCCCCGGGTGTGACCCCCGCGTCCCGCAACGCCAGCGACATGCACCTCGCCACACCGCCACGTTCCGGCGCCACCTGGTGGTGGGCGTCGCAGTTGAGTCCGTAGCCGAGCACCTCGGCGTAGATCCGGGCTCCCCGGGCGACGGCGGCCTCCCACGGCTCCAACAACAACACAGCGGCCCCCTCACCGGTGAGGATCCCCTTGCGTTGCGCGTCGAACGGGCGGCACCGCTCCGGGTCGATGGCCTTCAACCGATAGAAGCCGGTGAACGTCATCCGGCACATCGCATCGGCGCCCCCGCAGAGGGCGAAGTCCGCCTCCCCCGAACGCACGGCGTCGAAGCCGTTGCCGATGGCGTAGTTCCCCGACGCGCACGCTGTCGCCAGGGTGGTGACGTCCACGTCGCTGAGGCCGAGTTCCCGCGCCACCCCCACGGCGATCCGACTCGCGGGAATACGCCGCACCGCAGCCGGATCGACCTCGTCGAATCCGAAACGCACGGCGGTCGCCGCAACGGCCTCACCGTCGTCCGCACCACCGTCGGTGGTGCGGATCGACACCATGCCGTGACTGTCGACGAGGTCCCGTTCGTCCATTCCCGCGTCGGCCAGGGCCAACCGGGCGGAGGCGATGGCGAACTGCGTCGCCCGACCCACTTCCCACGGTGGCAATGTCCGCACCCACCGGGCCGGGTCGAAATCGGTAACCTCACACCCGAGGGAATGGGCGAACCCCTCGGTGTCGAACGCCGTGATGGGCCGCGCCCCACTGCGCCCGGCCCGCAACGCCTCCTCGAACGCGACGGCGCCGGTGCCGATACTCGACACGACACCGACACCGGTCACCGCCACTCTCCCTCGATGTTCACCAGCCGTTCGAGCTCGTCCTCATCGACCTCGATATCGAACTCGACCTCGAGGTGGGCGAGCAGTTCGATCAACTTCATCGAGTCCGCGCCGAGGGTTTCAACGAACAGGTCGGTGTCCTCGACCTGATCCGCGTCCACCTCCAACACCTTGCACACGAGACGTCGGATGTCCTCCGCACGTTCGGCCACAACGGGATGCAGTGCGGTACTCATTGCATCCAACTGTTGTTCGAGAAGTCTTCGTCATCGAAGACCTCTTCTCGGCGCCGTCGTGCCGGACGTGGTGGTGGTGGCGGCGGTTTCGGAGCCTCCGGTTCGGGCTCCCGTGGTGCCACCGACCGGGAGAACTTACGCGTCTGGGTGGGTTGTTGCGCAGCAGGTTGTTCCGGGGCTGTCGGAGGCGCTGTCGACACCGGCGGCGGAACGGACGACGAGGGCACCGGATACCCGGGGAACGGCTCCTTCTGCCGGGAGTCGTCGTCCTCCGGACCGAAGCCCATGACGTTGTCCTTGTTCGCCAACGCCTTGCCGGTCGCCCAACCACCAGCGGCTTTCTGTCTGCGGTTCAGCTCCGACAGATGTTGGGTGGCGCGCTCCGCGACCTTGCCCTGCATGAGCAGCCGTTCCCTGGCGGCTTCCCTGTGCTGCGCGGCGTTGCGTTCCCGCAACGCCCGCCGATCGTTCATCTCCCGCGTGATCTGCCCCAACCGAGAGATAACGGCAGCGGCTCGTCCTTCGGCCATGCTGACTCCTCAAAACGTCCGGTTCGTCATCTAACGGGAGAACTGAACGGAACTTTCGGTGTTGTCCTCACCGATCGTGCCGCTGATTCGTTTCTCGGTGCCGTTGTTGTCGAAGATGCCGCCGTCGATGCGGTACGGGTTGGTTCGTTCCTGGTCACCACCCTGACCTCCACCGGCACCTGCGGCACCCATGCCGCCCATCGGGGCCATCCCGGCCCCGCCGGCGGTGTCACCGCTCGGGGGCGCACCGGCCACGGCGGGTTCGGCCATACCTCCCGGTGCCGTGCCCAATCCCGCCGACGTAGGTGACTCACCGGGCACCGCACCGGACATGGGGCCGTCGCCGATGGGTTCACCACCACCGCCGCCACCGACGGCGGATCCACCGGGGCCTCCGGACATCGCACTGCCGATGCCACCGCCGCCAGCTGGGGTGCCACCCGATCCTCCCCCGGAACCGCCGGTGGGAACGTCCTTGTCGGCGTCGTCCTCCTCGTCGTCCACCGGGTTCTCGCCCGGGGCAGGCATGGTTCTCGGACTTCCGCGGTCCGCACCACCGCTGCCCGCGCCGCCCGCACCACCGCCGCCTGTGGGACCGGCATCCTCGTCCTTCGCCTCCCCGAGGGTGTAGGTGGTGGGAGGAGGTGTGCCGTCGTCCACGGTGACCTTCGTCGGCCCATCCGGACCCTCCGGACGCTCAGCGGTGATCTTGAGGTCCCCGTCCTCGATGTGGATCTTGCCGTCGGGACCGGGACGATAGACCCGCTCGTCCGACTCACCCCCGGCCCCCCTGGGGCCGAAGTCGTCGTCCCCGGCTTCCCCCTCACCGGTCTCGCCGTCCCCGAAGTCGAGCTTGTACTCCTTCGGCTCACCGGACCCGTCGTCGATCGAGATCTCCATCTCGCCGTCTTCGTCCGGTTCCGTCATCTCGAACGTGCGATCACCCTTCTCCACGGTCAGGGTGTCCCGATCGCTGCCGAGGTCCTTGATGGCCTCGCCGGTTTCGGGGTCGATCGGATACGGCTCACCCGTTTCCGGGTCGATCTCCAAGTCCTCCCCGGTGACGGGGTTCTTGGGCTGGCCCGAACCAGGAAGATCCGGCTCCGGAATGGGCGGTGGCGTGCTCGTGCTCGGCGAGGTGCCTCCGCCGCCACCGCCTCCGCCGCCACCGGTGGGGGTCCGTTGCCCGGAGTCCGGATTCCCGGTGTCCGGTCCCTCCAAGCCGAGATCGCCGCCCTCGGGGAACTCGCTGGTGTACCCCTTGAAGTACTCGTTGAGTTCCCCCCACGCCTCGTCGACCTTCTCCTTCGCGTCGTCACAGATCCTGGTGAAGTCCTTGTAGAGGTGGTCGTAGAGATCGGTGTTCCAGGAGGTCTGCACCCACTCCTTGCACTGGTTCACCGTCATCACTTTGTTCTCTTCGTTCAGACCACAGTCGTCGGCGCGGATCGTCGCCTCGATGTTGCTTCCCGTCTCGGCGTCGACCCAGGCAGCGACCTCCAGGATCTGCTCCTGGTCCTCCACCTCGCCGCGCGCGAGCGTCATGACCTTCCGCGCGATGTCCGGCACGGCGGAACCCACGGTGGGCGTGTACAGGTCGTTGATCTGCTCGATCTTGCTCTTGCACACCTCGTACACCGTCTGCACCGCGGCCTCGATGACGTCGGCGCCACCCTCCAGGTACTCCAGCAGCTCATTCGAGTTCGGCGCGATGTCCTCGCTGTATTTCTGGTACGAGGCGTTCGCGGCGGGACCGGTCCAGTCCTTGTAGAGGGAGTTGAGGTTCGACTCCGTGGTCTCGTGCAGTTCCCGCAGAGTCGCGTGCGCGTCCCGCAGTTTCTGGGCCTGGTCGAGGAACTTCTGGAAGTCGATGCCCCGTTGCTCGTTGAACCGTTCCTCGATGTCGGTCTGGAGGTTGATCGGTCCGTCGATGTGCCTGCAGTCCCCCGGTGCCTCCTCGTCGATGGGCACGAACTGCTCGAACACCTCCAGCGCGGTCTCGCCGAGATCGAACAACTCGTCCGAGTTCTGCACCCCGCCGGTGGTGCCGGGAGCCTGGGCCTCGGCCAGAGCCGACTTGTTCTCCTCGAGTCGGTCGGAGACCTGCCTCTCGCGGTAACCCTCGCGTTCGGCTTCGGCCTTCGCCTCCTCATAGATCTTGTCGTCATCTATGAAGCGTGGGGGACCGAAAAGATCCCAGCGCGGGTTGACGCCGTACTTCTCGTAGTACTCCTCGGCTGCCTCGTTACCATCCCCGCTGCGCGCGTAGGCGCCGAGGACCGTCTGCTTCGTTTCAGCCGAGACGTACGGGTCGTCCAGGATCTCCTTGGTCTCTTCCCACGTTCTCTCGCTCACAGCCCACTCCCCGACTGGGTCACGGTCGAGGACTGCTCCGCCTCGGCTGCCTCGTACTGCTTGCCGGCGCTACCGATCGCGGCGGCCAAGGACTTCAGGGACGCGCACATCCCGCTCGCACCTTTAGCGATCTCCGCGATCGCGGTCGTGAAATCGGCCCCCCATTCCGTGTGCGCCTTTCCGAAATCCGTCTCGGACACTTCGGCGGCTTCGAGATCCTTCACTTCCCCCTGCGCGGATTCCGCCTCATCGTGGATCTTCTGAGACTCTCGCGCCATCGTGCCGGTTTCGGCTCTGTAACCCTCCGGCGCGGACACACCAGATTGATCTGTCACAGCCACTCCTTCGCCCCCATTGGCTGTCGCGCGGATACCGTGTACAAGGTCCCACGCCGTTGCTGTGACATCACTAACGCACAAAATCGTCGATCAGGCAACAATCATTTTCTGATCGACGCAAATTTTCAAATAATGCGAAAATGCGCTACTGAATTCAGCCTATCGACGCAACAACACCCGCGAGTCGATCGGCCGCCGCCTGAGCCGTGTCGGCATCCGGGGCCTCCACCATGACACGGATGAGTTGCTCCGTGCCGGACGGGCGCAACAGCACCCGACCCTCGTCACCCAGCTCGGCCTCCACGTCCGCGACGGCGTCCCTCACCACGGGAGCGGCGGCCACGGCTGCCTTGTCGGTGACCGGCACATTGACGAGCACCTGCGGCAGCCTGTGCATCACCGCCGCCAACTCACGCAGCGGCCTCCCCGTCTGAGCCACCCGCCCCATGAGTCGGAGTGCGGTGAGCAGCCCGTCGCCCGTCGTGGCGTAGTCGGGCAGCACCACGTGACCCGACTGCTCACCACCCAACGAGAAACCGCCCGCGCGCAACTCCTCCAGCACGTAACGGTCACCGACGGCCGTGGTGCGCACGGCGATACCGCGCTTCTTCATCGCCAGGTGCAACCCCAGGTTGCTCATCACCGTGGCGACGAGCGTGTTGTCGGCCAGTTCACCCGACTCAGCCATGGCGACGGCGAGGATGGCCATGATCTGGTCACCGTCGACGAGGTTCCCGTCCGCGTCCACCGCAAGACAGCGGTCGGCGTCCCCGTCATGGGCGATACCGAGGTCGGCGCCGTGCTCCACCACCGCGGCCTGCAGGTCCTCCGGGCACGTGGAACCGCAACCGTCGTTGATGTTCACACCATCGGGTTCGGCGTGCAGCGCGATCACCTCGGCGCCCGCCTTGCGATACGCGTCCGGCGCCGCCAACGAGGACGCGCCGTTGGCGCAGTCCACCACGATCCGCAGCCCGCCCAGCGACACCGGCACCGCCTCGAGGAGGTGTGCGACATACCGATCGACAGCGTCGTCGACATCCGACACGCGGCCGATCTGCGGACCGGTCGGACGGGCCCCTTGGGCGTTCAGACCACGTTCGATCTCGTCCTCGATGCCGTCCGGGAGTTTATGGCCTCCCTCACCGAACAACTTGATGCCGTTGTCGGGCATCGGGTTGTGCGACGCGGAGATCATCACGCCGAGATTGGCCCCCAGCTCGGTGACCAGGTGGGCGACCCCCGGGGTGGGGAGAACACCGACACGCAGCACATCCGCTCCCGCGGACGTCAGTCCGGCGACGACGGCGGCCTCCAACATCTCGCCACTCGCCCTCGAATCCCTGCCCACAACGGCCACCGGCCGCTGCGAACGGTCGTGAGCGGCGAGGACACGGGCCGCGCTGGCGGCGAGCGCGAGCGCCAGCTCCGGGGTCAGCTCGTCATTGGCGAGGCCGCGAACCCCGTCCGTGCCGAAAAGGCGAGCCATGTTCGTCGACCTCCGTCATCGCGAGCACACAACCGACGACAAATAACCTAGCGATTCCACGATGCACGCCCTGGCCCCCACCGGCCACTCGACAACGTTTAGCGGGCTGAACGTGGCCACTGAAGTGCTCACACCACGTTGAGCAGGCCGGATGCGATCCCAGATGCATCGGACAACGTTTAGCCCGCTAAACGTGCGCATCGACACACGAGCCACAGACAAACCAAGCGCCCACCCCGAAAACGGGCGGGCGCTTGGAATGAGCCAGGTCAGCGCTTGCTGTACTGCGGGGCCTTACGGGCCTTCTTCAGACCGTACTTCTTACGCTCGGTCGCGCGAGCGTCACGCGTGAGGAAGCCTGCCTTCTTCAGCGCAGGACGGTCATCGCTGTCGATCTCGGCCAATGCACGTGCGATCGCAAGCCGCAGCGCACCTGCTTGACCCGAGATACCACCGCCGTGCAGGCGGGCGTGGACGTCGAACGACTCGGCCTTCTCGACGGTGACCAGCGGCTCACGGATCAGCTGCTGGTGAACCTTGTTCGGGAAGTACTGCTCGAGGCTCTTGCCGTTCAACCTGAACTCGCCGGTGCCGGGAACCATGCGCACCCGGACGACCGCCTCCTTACGACGGCCCACCGTCTGCGCGGTACCCCCGGCAGCCCGAGACGGCGCCGGGGCGGCGGGCGTCTCGCTGGTCACGACCGCGTCGTAAGCGGCCTCGGTCTCGGTGCTGGTCACAGACTGTTCCTCACTCACTGGGACACCTGAGCGATCTTGGTGATCTCGTGTGGCTGGGGCTTCTGCGCGGCATGCGGGTGATCCGGGCCGGCGTAGACCTTGAGCTTCTTCGCCTGCGCGCGGCCCAGCTTGTTCTTCGGCAGCATGCCCTTCACGACCTTCTCGACCAGTCGCTCCGGGCGGGTCTCAAGCAGCTCGCCGTAAGAACGCTTACGCAGACCACCGGGATAGCCGCTGTGACGGTACGCGAGCTTCTGCTCACGCTTGTTGCCGGTGAGCGCCACCTTGTCTGCATTGACGATGATGACGAAGTCACCGGTGTCCACGTGCGGGGCATAGATGGGCTTGTGCTTGCCGCGCAGCAGCGTGGCGACCTCGGTCGCGAGCCGGCCGAGCACGACATTCTCGGCGTCAATCACGTGCCAGGCACGAGTGACATCGCCGGGCTTAGGGCTGTACGTGGGCAAGGGTCTACCTCATCGTCAACTTGCTTATGGGTCCATGCGGGCTTGGCGCGTGCCGCTCGTGCGCGCACAACAACAAGTGAAGATACCTGGTCGCCGGGAAGAGGGTGAACCCGGGGGGTCCACACTGCGCGACATACTAGTCTCTCCCACAGCCCACGCCGACATGACACCCAAGGGGCTGGACACAATGAGAAAGTGGCTACCGAGAGTCGCCGTTCTGGTCGCCAGCGTAGTATTAGCTGCTGGATGCACGACCGGACGGGTGGGTAAACCGATTCCGAACGGTGACGACGTCGCCAAGTATGTCGGCGCTAAGTTCTCCTCCACGCTCGAACGAGTCGCCGATGACCTCGATAACGACGAACCACACAAAAGCACGCTCCGGTCATTCATGCGCGTGGGCGAGCTGAAGTCCGACACCACGGTGACGGCCATCCAGGTCGGCAATCCCCCCACTCGGTTCTTCAAGAACCACTCGAACCGCTACTCCTCCGACTACCGGGACTACCTCCTCCCCGCGGGCAGTGATGTCGAATACGTCCTGCTCGGCCCTGAATACGCCGAACTGGCTCCCACACCGTGGGTGTCACTGCCGTACACCGGAGAAGGACTCGACATCTGCTTCTGGGGCGGCTACGCCACCGTCTGCAAGATCCTCAACGCCGTCAACAGTTCCATGAAGAACGACGAGATGGACAAGACGGCGAAAAGCCTTGCCGACGGCAGCACGGAACTCACCATCGACGTCTCGCTGCGCACGTTCCTGGAGGAACGCATCATCGTCCTGCCGGACTGGCTGCTGGAAGAGATCAGCGAATCACTGCTCGACCAGGTGATCGACACGCGAATCGTGCTCGACCCCGAAGGTGATCTGAAAGAGATCGAGATGAACGGCCTTCTGGCCGCGGACGGCAACGAAGTCGAGATCAAACAGCACTACCAGGTGCACGAACCGCCGACCGAGCACGAGATCCCCGCCGTGCCCTCTTCCGACGAGGTGACCGAACTCACCACCGAGGAGGAGGTAGACGCCTTCTATGAAGGAATGGCCGAGATCACGAGCGAACGCAAGTGAACAGCCCGCACCGGTCGGACGAACACGCAGGGGAAACCGATGACACAGCCGCCTAGCCAACCGCACCAGTGGTGGCAACCGCACGAACAGAACAGTGGGCCACTCCCTCAGCAGCAATACCCCCAGCCCATGACACCACCTCAACCGACGGGTACGGGTTTCGGCGGCTCGTTCTCGTCGGAGTACGGCGGGTTCGGCGCGTTCGACGACGATTCGCCCGCTAAACGTGGCAAGTCACGTAAACCGTGGATCATCAGCGCTGTCGTGGTCGTGGTGTTGGCGGCCGCAGGCGGCGCCGCGGCGTGGTTCAGCGGGATGTTCACAGACGAAGTGCTCGACCAGGAGTCGCTGCACGAAGGCGTCGCCACGGTGCTCCAGGACAGTTACGGCGAGCACGACGTCAGCAACGTCAGCTGCCCCGCTGACCAGAAGATCGCCGCCGGGCACACGTTCAACTGCACCGTCGACATCGCCGGCGAATCGAAGACCGTGAAGATCCGCATTCTCAACAACGAACCCGAATACGAAGTCGGCGCACCGCACTGAACCGAGAATCCCAAAATGAAAACCGGGCCCGCCGCGTACGCGAGCCCGGTTCCTTCTAGGCGTGAGAACTCAGAACATCCCCTGGATGCTCTTGTCGGTGGCCTGGTAGCCGTCGGCGATCTGCGGCAGAGCAGTCGCGATCTGCGCCAGGACCTGCTTCATCTCGTCGAGCGACTGGTTCCACTCGTTCTGGCACTGCATCCAGGCCTCCATGGCCTCACCGGACCAGGAGTCGACCAGCGGAGCCAGACGCGCCTTGAGGTCCTCGAACAGAGCCTCCAGCTCCCCGCCGGTCCGCTGGCAGTCCTCAGCAGCCGTGTGGATTGTGGCGTAATCAACAACGATACCGTTCGGCATGGTTCCTCCCGTTCAGTAAAAGCCTGTCGATGAGCGAATGTGGTGTTTGGATCAGAGGCCGTTGAGGGCGTTACCGATGCTGCTGATCGCGGCGTTCTGCTCCTCTTCCGCCTGCTGGTACTTGACACCGGACTGCTGCAACAGCTCACCGATGTTGCCGAGCGCCTCGTTCAGCTTGCGGGTCTTCTCGTCGAAGGCGGCCATCACGTTCTGGAAGGCCTTCGCCGCCTCACCCTGCCAGCCAGCCTGCGTCGCCTCGATGTTGCTACGCAGCTGGTTCAGGTTCTGGTCCATGGACGCCTTGATCGCGTCGACGTCCTGGTACGCCTGCTGGAACTGCTCCGGTGTTCCGGTAAAACCGCCTGCCATCGGGTGTTACCCCCTTCGCTCGTGATTGCCGTACTTCGTTTGTACTGGCTCTACGACGGAGACAGTGCCATGTCCGGTTCCGTGTTGTCGCGGAAAGCGCTCAAGTAGTTGCGAGCGTGAACGTGAAATCTCGGAACCCACTGGAACCAGGGGGCCAGGAAACCGCGTTTGGCCTGCTAAACGCGGTCTTGACGCATCAGTTGGTGAACTCGAGCGTGCGGACGATCTGTTCGCACGCCGCGCGCACACGCTCCCGCAGCTTCGCTTCCTGGCAACCGACACTCACCTGTGCCGTGCCGTGCGCCAACACGTACCAGTGCACAGTGGCCGCGGGCTTGTTCTCCCGGTAATGGACCACGTCGTGACCCGCGTACTCGTAATGCTCCGAGAAGTCCGTGTAGACATCGGGGTTCGCGCTCGTCTGCTCGCGCAGTTCGTCCGCTAAACGTTCGCGATGGACACCACCGTCGTACGACAAGACGAACTCCTGCACCACCACCAGGTCGTCGTCGGTGCTGGCCTGAGCCTCTCGAGGCTTGACGACGACCTGCCGCGCTTCGACGTTGTCACCGGTCTGGACCCAATCCTTGGGTGCGACGAACTTGTACGAGTACTGCGCGTACAAGTGCCCTTGGGTTTCGACCTTGTCCCCATCGGAGGAAATGAACAACGTCACTGCCGCCACCGCCGCCACCAACACCACGACGGCTACGGCGATCAGGACCATGCGTACGCGGGCTCCCGATCGTTGCGGCCGACCGGAGTGGTCCGGGTGTTGAGACGCCGCCATAGGCGAAGGCGTGTACGGCTGTCCCGACGGCGACGGCGATACCGGAAAACCACGTTGTGGCGACGGCATACCGTGAGACACGGGGTAGACCGGCGGACGGTTCCCACCGAGCGCCCGCTGCGCCCCCGGTGCGGGCATCGACATCTGACCCGCACCCCACGGTCCGGTCCCACGCGGTGTCGACGGCTTCGGACGCGTCACCACCTCAGTCCTGTGATCCGCCGGTAGTGACATCGATTTGCCCGCTAAACGTGCCCCCATGGTGCCCGGTAGCACCCCGGTACGGTCCGGGAGCAGCTCCACCGCACGAAGAGCACCACGTGCCACCACGGTCTCCGGCTGGTCCAACGTGGTCGGAACGACGCCGGTGCGCTCATGCACGAGCCGCGACACCAGCGGGATCCGACTCGACCCACCGACCAGGAAGATCGCCGTGAGTTGCCGGGGACGGAGCCCGGCCGCCTCGACGGTGACTTTGGTCAACTCGGCAGCCCGCCCCAGCGGAGTCCTGATGAGCTGTTCCAAATCCTCGCGCGTGACGTGGGCGTCCGCGAAAGGCGGTGGCATGGGCACGTCGGTGTACGCGTGCCGCGACAGAGTTTCCTTGGCGCCACGCACGTCCTGCCACAGCACCCTTCTGCGCCGGCGATCCGCCAACTCACGTCCCTGGACGAGTTGTTCCCACGCCTCGGGGTCCGCCTTCGACACCAAGGAACCGACGTGTTCCAAAAGGGCCTGGTCTATGTCCGCGCCCCCGAATCCCGGGTCACCTCGCGTGGCGAGTACCTCGTACTCGGCGCGCTCACCGGCCTGCGATCGCCGGACGACGCTGACGTCGATGGTGCCACCACCGAGGTCCAAAACAGCCACCGTGTCGCCCGGATTACCGCTGAACTCGACCGTGCGTTCCTGGTTCAGATCGTTGGGGGTGAACGTCGCGGCGTGGAACACCGCCGCCGCCACCGGCTCGGGCACCAACGCCACCTCGTACGCCAGCTGCCCGGCCGCCTGCCGCAGCAACCGCGTGCGAACCGCACCCCAGTCGGCGGGATGCGTCAGTACCAGCAGCGAAACCTCGGCGTTACCCGCGAGTCTGCGCGCCTCGGACACCGCACGCTGCAACACAGCGCGCATGGCGTCCACGACGGTGAGCACCGTGTCTCCGAGGAGGAGTTCACCCTCGTCTATCCGACGTTTCGGATGCGGTTCGAATCGCGAGGGATCGACAGCGGCTTGCCGTTCGGCCTCCTGGCCCACGAACAGCGTGCCGTCCCGCGCCGCGTAAACGGCGGACGGCATGATCGGCTGCCCATCCACAACCACGACCTGTGGTTCACGACCGTTCACCGAAGCGACGACACAGGTGCTCGATGTCCCGAAGTCCACCGCCACCCGCAGTGTCACCAGCCGCTCCCGCCGTCGTCGGTTCCTTACCCCAGCACTCTGTCAGACATTGTCCGCCGGGTCACCGTGAAGTCGTGGCAGGCGTACGGCCGCCGAATTGGCGGCCGTACGCCTATCGCGATCATTCTGGCGCGATCCACGACACCTGCATGAGCTTCTTACCCACCTTGCGGCTGACGAAGTAACCACGTCCCGGAGGCATCGGACCGGCCTTCACATTGCCGAGCAGTTGGCCTTCGTCCTTCGACCCGTTCATGACCAGACCCGGCATGGCCAGTTCCTTCAACTTGCCGATGATCGGGTCCATACCGGTGCGGGCCGCACCACCAGTACGCCGAGCGACGACGACGTGCAGACCAACGTCCTTGGCCTGCGCCAGATACTCGGCGAGTGGACGCAGTGGGTTGTTGGTCGACGTGGCCACGAGATCGTAGTCGTCGACCACCACGAACAGCTCTGGTCCGTTCCACCACGAACGGTCCTTCAATTGCTGTGGCGTCACGTCGGGGCCGGGCAGACGCTTGGCCATCGACTGCGCGACTTCCTTCATCATGCCTTCGAGCTGGTTCGCCGATACGGCATAGCCGAGGAGTTGGTCGCCCTCCACGAACCCCAGCATGGTGCGCCGGTAGTCCACGAGGATGATGACCGCTTCCTTCTTCGTGTACCGCTCGGTGATACCCCGCACGATCTGCCGCAACAGGTTGGTCTTCCCGGACTCGCCGTCCGCGTAGGCGAGGAAGTGCGGATCGGAATCGAAGTCCAGGTACACCGGAGCAAGCTCGTCCTCGTCGACACCGATGGGGATGAGCTTGGTGTCCCGGTACTTGTCCTGCAGCAGCAACTCCTCGTAAGGCATGAGGTCAGGCAGCAGCCGCACCTGCGGCGCATGCCTGCCCTTCCACGCCGCGGAGATCTTCTTGACGGCGTCGGCGACCCCGTCACCGAGGTCGGCGTCGTCGCTGGAGCCGTCGATACGCGGCAAACCACTCAGGAAGTGCAGTTTGTCGCGGGTCAAACCACGGCCGGGACGCCCGGGCGGCACGTTGACGGCGACCCTGCGGTCGATGTCGGACTCACTCGGGTCACCGAGTCGCAGCTCGAAGCGCGTACCGAGCAGGTCCTTGATCGCCGGCCGGATATCCGCCCACCGGTTCGACGAGATGATCACGTGCACGCCGTAGGTCAGACCTTGTACGGCCAGCTTGGTGATCTGCGGTTCCAACTCGTCGAAGTCGTCCCGCAACGCACGCCATCCGTCAACGATGAGGAACGCATCGCCGAACGGATCCTGTTCAGCCGTGATCTCCCCACGACGCTTCCGGTTGCGGAAATCGTTCATCGAGTCGACACCGAGTGCACCGAACCGCTCCTCCCGTTCGTTGATCAGGGTGGTGAGTTCGGCGACGATACGGCGCGCCTTGTCGGGCTCGCGACGTGCAACCGCGACACCGCCGACATGCGGCAACCCTTCCAGCGCGGCGAGGGTTCCACCACCGAGGTCGATGCAGTAGAACTGCGCTTCCTCGGGGGTGTGCGTCAACGCCATCGACATGATCAACGTACGCAGCATCGTGGACTTGCCCGACTGCGGGCCACCCACCACGGCACCGTGCCCCGCGCCGCCGGAGAAGTCCGCCCACAGCGGATCCCGTCGCTGCTCGTACGGGCGGTCCACGATGCCGAGCGGCACCTGCAACCTGCCGTTGCCGAAGAACCCGACCGGCGACAGGCCCCGATCCTCGGTGGGGTTGAGGTTCGGCAGCAAGGTGTCGAGCGAGTTGGGTTCCTTCAACGGCGGCAGCCAGACCTCATGGGCGGGTGGCCCCTGGCCGACCAGCCGGCTGACGATGACGTCCAACTCGCTCGGCTCGACGGCTTCCTCGGATTCCGGCTGCTGCTGTTCGACGGGCTCGGGCTCCGGCTCCGGCTCCTTCGGCAACTCCACGAAGTCCGGCACGAACAGCTGTGGTCGCTTGTCGGCACGCACCACCTTCGCACCGGGAGCAGCGGTCTTGATGCCCGCCGGCCGGTACGGACCCGACACGTACGCCGCCTTGAACCGCACCAGCGTGGACGTGTCGTACTTCAGGTAACCACCACCGGGGACGGACGGCAGTTCGAACGCGTCGGGCACACCGATCGCAGCCCGTGACTCCGCGGCCGAGAACGTCTTCAGGCCGATCCGGTACGACAAGTGGGAGTCGAGCCCACGCAGCTTGCCTTCCTCGAGACGCTGGGAGGCGAGCAACATGTGCATCTGCAGCGACCGGCCCAGTCGCCCGATGGCGACGAACAGATCGATGAAGTCGGGCTTGGCCGCCAACAACTCCGAGAACTCGTCGACCACGATGAACAACGCGGGCAACGGATCGAGGTCGGCGCCGTTCTCCCGCGCCTTCTCGTATTCCCAGACGTTCTTGAAGTTGCCGCCGTTCTTGAGCGCCTCTTGCCGCCGGTTCATCTCACCGGCGAGCGCGTCCTTCATACGGTCGACCAGCGTGACCTCGTCGGCGAGGTTGGTGATGACCGCGGAGACGTGCGGCGCCTTCTCCAGACCGAGGAACGTGGCACCACCCTTGAAGTCGACGAGCACGAAGTTGAGCGTCGTCGACGAGTGCGTGGCGAGCAGACCGAGCACCAGCGTGCGGAGGAACTCCGACTTACCGGAACCGGTCGCACCGATGCACAGGCCGTGGGGCCCCATGCCCTCCATGGCCGCTTCCTTGATGTCCAGTTCGACGGGCTGGCCGTATTCGCCTACGCCGAACGGCACGCGGTACCGGTCACGGATCGGACGTGGCCGCCACGCCTGCTGCACATCGAACGTCATCGGGTCGCCGGGGATACCCAGCAGCTCCAACAACGACGGGTTCGACAGCAACGGCTGTTCCTCGCTGTCCTCGGTCGCGCCGGTGCTCATGCGATACGGCGAAAGCTTGCGGGCGAGCGCCTCGACCTCCACCGTGCTGAGCTTGTCCGGACGACCGAACCACTCGACCCCACCCGCGCTGCGAGCGCCGAGGCGTTCTTCCTCCACCACCAGGCGCAGACCACGGCGGGCCGCGAGGTTGCCGATCGAATCGGACAGGTCGATGAGGGTGACTCCGACGAGTCCTTCTTCCAGCAGGATCTGCTCGTCACCGGTGACCTCGGCCTCGTCGAGCACGATCACGACGTGTGGCTGGTCGGGCGGAGGGGTGGCGTTCCGCGAGAACCGCTGACGGTCACGCAGCTCCTCCTCGAGCCAATGCTCGATCTGGGCCAACGAGCCGGTCATCATACGCATCTGGCCGATGCCGTCGGACATCGTCGGATGCTGGACGTGGGGCAGCCACTTGGCCCATTCCCACTCCTCCTTGGCCCGGCCGGTGGTCGCGACGGCGATGAGCACGTCGTCCGGGCTGTGGAAGGTCGCCAGCTGCGCCAGCATCGCCCTCGCCAAGCCGCGCGTGAGTTTCTTGTCGCCCTGCAGGCCGACGGCCGCGAAACCACGCAAAGTGATCTGGGTGGGCAAATCGGGCACGATGGAATGGGCGCGCACGAACCGCCTCAACGCGAGTGTGGCGATCGGTTCCAGCTCGTCGACCGGACCGGTCTGCGGCGGAACAAGACGCGTCGCCAGCCGATGCGAGCTACGGCCCACACGCAGATGCAGGAAGTCCTGATCGCTCTGCCGCCGCTCCCACATGCGCCGTGTGGACACCATCGACCACAGTGCTTCGGGGTCGGGGTGCACCCACTCCAACGACGCGCGCTGCTCGATCATCGCCTCGCGGGCCCGATCGCGCATCTGCCCGAGGTACCGCAGGTAGTCCTTGCGGTCCTCGTTCATCTCAGCCTTCTTCTGCTGACCGCCTCGGCCGCCGCCGGCGAACATGCCGACCATCGACATCATCATCATCAGCGGCATCATCAGCATGAACGGGCTGCGCATCGCGCCCGCCGTGAACATGAAGACGACCATGCCCAGCATCGCCACGACCATGACGACCGGCATCAGCTTCATGACGATGTTGCCGGGAATCGTCCGCGGGATCTCGGGCGGCGGCTCCAAATGCACCTCACCGCCCGGCGGGCGGGGAGCAGCAAGCCGTGGCGACCGCTTGAACTGCAGCGTGCTCACCGAAAAGACCCCTCTTCGACTCGGCGACTGACGGCCAATGCGGGTGCGCGCGCCGGAACACTTCGCCGGAACTGCCCCCACGTATGGCTCAGGTGCGTTAATACTAGGGCGGCATTAGGACACCATGGGGCCGGTTCGGCAAGGTTACCGGCCGACGACGGGATGTTTTCCGCAACGCGGTATAAACACCCTGCGGCAGAATCTCCAGGTAGGGGGCGAAAAGGTGGCAACGGGCACGACGGTATTCAGCAGGGTGACGGTGGTCGCGCCTCGAACCCGCATCGATGTCGCGCTGCCCGCCGACGTGGCGGTGGCCGACCTCATGCCCATGTTGCTGGAGATGGCGAAGGAAGTGTCTCCCGACGGGGGCGCCAGACACGGCGGCTGGGCACTGGCGAAGCTCGGCGACGCTCCTCTTGATCCGAGCCGGACACTCGCTTCTCTCGGCATCGTCGACGGCGAACTACTCCAACTGCGTAAGCGCAACGAGAATCCACCACCGCCGTTGTACGACGACGTCGTCGACGCCATCGCCGAAGCCGAACCCGACAGTTTCCGGCCATGGACGAAGGAAACAGCGCAACGTATTGGCCATGTGGCGGGGGGCCTGGCGCTTTTCTGCGCCGCGCTCGCATTGTTCTTCGGCGGTCCCCTCTACGGCGGTAACGGACTCGCCGTGGCCATCACCGCAGGGGTCGCCGCCCTCGCCTGCGTCGCGGTCGGCGCCACTCTCGCCAAGGCCTACAACGCACCCGCGACCGGAGTGGTGATCGCAGCCGCGGGAGGGTTACCGCTGGCCTTCGTGAGCGGGTTCTACATCGTCCCGGACGGCACCATACGTGCCAATCTCTTGCTTGCCAGCGCGCTCGTGGTCGTCGTCGCGGCAGCGTGCATCCTGCTGATGGGCGCGGGCATCACCACATTCATCGCGGCCGCCACTGCGGGAGTGTTCGGTGTCATCGCGTTCCTCATCGCGACCCTCATCGCCCACCCTGCGCCGGGCATCGCCGCCGGAGTCGCCGCCGCCGCTCTCGCAGGGATCTCCATGCTGCCGAGGGCCACGATCTGGCTGGCGAAACTGCCTCTCCCCCACGTGCCGAGCACCGCGGAGGAGCTGAAGGAAGACACCGGTTACCCGGACTACTCCTCCATCGAACGCAAGACCAAGGCCGCGCACAACTACATGACGGGTCTGCTGATCGGCAGCGGTTCGGTCACCGCGGTCGCTGCGATGATCACTGCGACCTCCGGGGACATCTGGGGCATCCTCACCGCCGTCGTCGCCACGCTCGTCCTGTTGTTGCGGGCACGCACCTACGCCAACGGCAGCCAGGCCGTCGCGCTGCTCACCACCGGTATGGCCTCAGCGGCCGGGATCCTGCTCGGCTGGATGTGGACCGAGGAAGCCAACGACCGCGTCCTGTGGGTCTTCGGCACGATCCTGCTGTTGGGAGCGGCCGCCCTGGTGCTGGGTGTCGTATTCCCGAACCAGCGTTTCACACCCCCCATGCGGCGCGCCGTCGAGATTTTCGAAGCCGCTTGTATCGCAGCGGTCCTGCCGTTGGCGCTCGCGGTGATGGGCTTGTACTCCACGCTGCGTCATCTCGACATCGGGTGATGGAACAAACCAACAGCGCCACGACTTCCAGGGGGTTCGCGTGCGTTCGGCTCGGACGATGAAACGACACTCGGCACTGGCGCTGGTTGCGGCAATCGGCGTTGCAGGACCGATACTCCTGCCGTTACCTGCCCTGGCGCAGGGCGATACGGCGGCCGAGGATTCCGGCGGCTACTACGCCACGCCGCCACCGATAGATCCGGGCCCGCCGCCGAACGACACCCGCAAGCCCGACAAGAATTACCAACCCAGGGTCGCCTGCGTACAACGCAACCTCGAGTACAACGAAGACATCCAGAACGCCCCCTGGGGCCAGCAGTACCTGCGCATCGACGAAGTTCACAACCTGATGCGCGCGGAAACCGGCCATGTCGGTATCAGCGTCAAAGACAAAAAGCCGGTGCGAGTGGCCGTGATCGACACGGGTGTCACGCCGCATCCTTATTTCGGAAACCGTCTCAAATCCGGCGGGGACTACGTCAGACCGAACGGCGACGGGCTGCACGACTGCGATGGACACGGGACTCAGGTCGCAGGCATCATCGCGGCCGACACGCCGGACCACATCGGTTTCACCGGGGTCGCACCCGACGCCGAAATCGTGTCAATCAGACAATCCAGCCAGAACTACTCTCCTGACGAAGAGGGCTCCAGCCCCGCAGGAGGCAGCGGCGGTGATTCCGACGAGGCGGGTGGAGCCGGTGACGGTAGCGATGGAGCCAACGGTGGTGAGTCCCTGCGTGGCACCAACCCCGCCCAGGACAGCCGCACACAGGGCAGCGAAGGCGCCGGCACTCTGAAGACCCTCGCGCAAGCGATCGTGAACGCCGCGAACGCGGGCGTGGACGTCATGAACATCTCCATCAACCACTGCCGACCCGCCAACGGTGGCATCACCCAGGATGAACAAAACATGTGGGCGGCGATCCGGTATGCGGTGCGGCAAAAAGACGTCGTGATCGTGTCGGCGGCGGGCAACGTCGCCGAGGCCAACAACTGCAAACAGAACGACCAGGCATTGGCCGAGAAACCCACGACGATCGTCACGCCGCCGTGGTTCTCAGAAGACGTCCTGTCCGTGGCTGCCATCGACGAGACCGGCGGTTTGGCGGACTTCAGCATGCACGGTCCGTGGGTCAGTGTGGCCGCACCGGGAACGGGCATCATCTCCCTCGACCCGGCGGAGGGCTCCGACGGTCTGGCCAACATGATGATCGACAACGGCGAGGCGCGTGAGATCAAGGGCACCAGTTTCGCCGCGCCGTACGTGGCTGGTCTGGCAGCGCTGGTACGAGCGAAGTATCCGGATCTGAACGCCTACGAGGTGATGCACCGGATCAAGTTCACAGCGCAGCATCCCCCGGCCCCGGGTGGTCGAGACAACTTCGTGGGATACGGGGTCATCGATCCTATGGCGGCGTTGACGGCGACCGTGCCGTCGGAGGAGAACATCCCACCAGCCCAGGCGGAGAACCTCCCGTCGGACATGCCACCACCGAACAACCGGGATTGGACACCGGTCACCGTGGCCTTGATCGGGTCCGGCGGAGCACTCGCAGCGCTGGGAATCACTCTCTTCGTCGTCCACACCATCCGCCGCAACCGCAAGGACGACACCGAACCCGCTCGCGCCTGAGAAACCACGTTTAGCCCGCTAAACGCGTCTCCACACTCTCCGAGGACAGCGTTTAGCGGGCTAAACGCTTCTAGGTGCCCGACAAGCTTCAGCCGACTTCATGCGGCTCTTTCTCGCTCAATGCGCTCTACGAAACTGAGCCGGAAGATCACGAAAACACGTTTAGCCCGCTAAACGGGGAAGCGCAGAGCCCCACCACGTGGAAGCTGCTAGCCCCCCCACAACAGCCCTGGGCGCCCCTGATCACGTCGAACACGGCTCGAAAAAGCGCATAGACATCCAACCGCACGCACGGTAAAAGGCCGGACAGGAGACTACTTCGCTTCGGAAGCCTCTCCCTGTCCGGCCTTTACCCGGCTTCTGTTAGCCCTATGTCGTTCTCGGCTCATCAGTTCCCGGCCGACACCGCCTGGTCTTCCGGTTGAATCACCACGCCTTCCTGCTCGTTCACATGCACCGCGTCATACGTGCGTTGCGCGTCCTGCGGGTTCAGTGATGCTCCAGCAGGGAGGAGCTTGATGATCGATTCGGGTGCGGGGTCAAGCTTGGTCAGCCCGAGCCCTTGCGCGATTTCCTTGCTGGGAATGCTGTAACGCACACCGCGGTCGGAGATGAGCTGGATGTTGCCGCGCCCGAACGTCTCCTTCGTCGTGGCCGACTGCACAGCCGCCGCGAAACCGGGCCGCATGTAGAAGTTGTCGATCTTCATGTTGTCCGGCGAAGGCGTGCCGATCTTGACGACCTGCGGTTCACCGTTCTCGTCCTTCGGCACGGGAAGTTCGCTGGAGACGTAGACCGACGTAAACGCGTCGCGTTGTTCGCCCTCGCCCTTGAGGCTCCAACCGAGGCACGCCACCGGGTGGTTCAAGGGGTCGAGCACTGTCGGCACGATATCCGGGTAGTGGCTGACGTCCAGGTATCCCTCGTCCCCTGGTCCCACGGTCGGCAAAGTCCTCAGTACGTCCGGGGTGACAACCGCAACGCCGCTGTCACCGGCCGTGGTGTGTTCGTAGATCAGTATGTCTGCCACGGCCTGCGAGATGCGCTGCACGCCCCCTTGGGTGATCACGTGGAACTCGGTGCGGTCGGCGAGCTGAGTCTTGGCCACCGACCCGATCGGCAGATCTTCGACAGCGAAGCCATCGGGTTGCTGGCCCCATCCCGGAATGTCGGGTACTTCGAGCGAGCCGACGGACGGGATCGCATTGAGCAGACCCATCGAGATGCGCCGCGCCATCCGTTTTTCGAGGTTCAGCGCAGAGGCAACAGCCGCGTTCTCCAGATTGACCTCGGCACGCACGGTGTTGGCGTTCTGGATGTTGGCGTCGGTTTTCTGCCGGTATACCAGGTAGTACTTGCCATCCTCGGCGGACACGAGCAGTGCTTGGTCCTGCGCGAGCTCATTTCTGAGGTCCTTGACCCCGGCCACGACCGTGCTTTCCGTCACCGCCTTGTCCCGCGCGACCTGATCGTTGAGCGATCGGTCCACGATGATCTGATCGCACACGGCCCAGTAGGGGGAGATGAGCTGGTCCTCTGAAGGCAGCAAATCAGGCCCACCGGGGATGCCCTGGAGGCGACCCTTGGGAATGTCTTTCAGTTGTTCGTCGGAAACGACTTCAGGCTCCACTACAGCCGGGGCGCCTCCCTGTCCACCGCCTTCGCCCTCGCCTTGGTTCTGAGCCATCAGGATGAGTCGGGCCGAGGCGAGGTTGAAGGTGGGGATCAGCTTCCGTTGGTCGTCGGCGACGACATAGACGCTCCCGGACTGCTCGCCGATGACGATGCCGGACGCCGGGGGCTTCGGGTCTGGTTTGAAAAAGCCCACGATGATGAAGGCAAGCATTCCCAGACAGCTGAGCACGACGCCGACGATGGTCGCACGCGAGTGTGTGCGCATCGGGTCGTGGAGCATCACGGCGTCCTTGCGCACCAAGGCGGACTGCATGCGGCGCAGCACGAATTGGTAGGCCTGGACTTGCGACTTTGTTGTCGGTGTTGACGGCATTCTTGACCTACAGCTCTCCCACTCGCGGTACGGTTCCGCAGGATAGCCGTACGGGGACCGTTCGGTGTTGGTTTCTACCAACTCCGGTTAGTGTGCGAGTCGCCGGGATCCGGCTGTCAGCTCAGTTGCAGGCACAAGGGGAAGAGAACGAGCGGATGTCCGTCACCACTCCTCCACGTCCGCCGGGCCCACCGCAGGGGTCCCAGCCTCCTTCGGGGCGTCCACCGGGCCCACCGCAAAGGCCGGGACGACCGGGAGTTCCTGGGGGCCCCGGTGGAGGTCCAGGCCCACGCGGGCCGCAGGGCATGCCTCCCGGGCCCGGTGGTGGACCTGGCGGCCCTGGCCATCCTCGTGGTCCGCAAGGGCCCGCTGGCGGCCCACATGCACCTGGTAGGCCCGGTGGTCCGAGCGCACCCCCTAGACCTGGCGGCCCCGGTGGTCCGGGTGGCCCCGGTGGCCCGGGGGGGCCTGGCGGCCCCGGCCCCGAGGGTTCCGGAGGCGCCCCGAAACCGCCGACACCTCAAGCGTCGGCACCACGGATCGCACCTCCGGCTCGACGCCGTACGTTTGGCGCCAGCTTCGGACCATGGCCGGTCTCGAACCTCGTGCTATTGGAAGTGGGTCTTGCCATAGGCCTGGTCCTGATCGCGATCAACGACTCGCTCGTCTATGTCGCGATCGGTGTCACCGCGATAGCTCTTGTCCTGGCGTTTCTGCGCTGGGGCGGGCAATGGTTCACCCAGTGGGCCGGACTGACGGCTCGCTACACCCTCCGGTCGCACGACCGCGTGGTCGTTCCACCCGCTCCCACGAGTGTGGAAGCGCTTGCGGCGCAGGACGACGACAAGGTCATCGGGCCGGACGACGCTCGAGTCAGTCTTCTCCGGCTCGCCGTACCTGATCTGGTGGTCGCGCAGGGCAAGGACCATGAGCATCAGGAGGTGGGCTTCGCCCACCATGACGGGACGTGGACAGCGGTCCTCCTCGTGGAACCCACACCTGCGTTGATCACGCAGGCGGGAGGCGCGCCGAACCTGCCGTTGTCCGCTCTCGCCCCGTGTCTCGAAGACCGTGGCGTGGTGCTGGACTCCATCCAGATAACCTGGCACTCCTACCCCGGCAGCGCTGCCCTCCCCGCTGACTCGCCTGCGCTGGCGTCGTACATGGAGGTCCTCGGCCCACTTCCCGCCGCGGCTCGACGCACCACGTGGGTGTCCGTCCGGCTAGACCCCAAACGGTGTCCGACGGCGGTGAGGGAACGCGGTGGCGGTGTCACGGGTGCGCACAGGGCGTTGATCGGTGCGTTGTCGCGCGTCCGCAATGCCTTGGAGTCTCACGGTGTACCGACACGCCCGTTGAGCCCCGACGAGTTGCTGCGAGCCGGTATCTCCGCAGCGGAGCTCACCGGTGTGGCGGGTTCCAATACCCGCGTACGAATGCAAGAACGCTGGTCGGGTGTGACCGCAGCGGGCATTGGCCATGCCAGCTACGCCATCACGGGCTGGCCCAAGGGGAAGATCACCACGGGTCTCAATGCGCTGACCAGTGTTCGTGCGTTGTCGGCCACGGTGACCATGTCCATTTCACCGTCCGAAGAGGAGAACCGCATCGGACTGCGAGGGGTCGTCCGAATCAGTGCACGCAACCCCCGGGAACTCGATGCCAGTGATCAACGGTTGGCGAGCATCTCGGAACGTATCGGTGTGACGTTGACGCCGCTGCGTGGCCGTCAGGCCGCCGGTTACGCCGCGACGCTGCCGATAGGAGGCACCGTATGAGCGCACGAGTGCACGACGTCAACAAGGCACTGGGAGTGGCCCCGGAGTTTGTGGTCGACCCGGCCTTACTCGATGCGATCAGTCCGTCCGGCGATCGAGGCGGGATCGTTCTCGGTTCGGGTCTGCAGGGTGAGCCGCTGACGGTGTCTGCCCTGCGGGCGACTCCGACGAGGATCGTCCTCGTCGGCGGTCTGTATCTGTCGCGCCAGGTGGCCATGCGCGCGATGGCCGTTGGCGCTTGGGTCGTCATCTCGACAGGAAGACCAACGGCTTGGCATGTGCTGTCGAATGCGGCGGGGCAGCAGCCGAATGGACAGCCGTCGCCTTTGGTGCAGATCCGTCGGCTGTCGCCGGTTGAGTTGCCGCGTCCGTCCGAGGATGCGCCGCTGCTTGTCGTCCTCGACGGGGGACCCACACCGCAGGATTTGTTCCCACCGAGGTCGCCGTGGCAAACGACGGTGTACGTGCTGCCGTATCTGCATCCGCAAGCGGCCGCGTTGGCCAACGCGGCTGATCTTGTCCTGATGCAGCGACTGCCGCAAGGGCAAGCGGAGTTGGCAGCCCGTATCTGGCGCCTTCCACCGCAAATGATGCGGCAGTTGACGACCTTGAAGGACGACCAGATCGTGGCGCTGGGACGCAACTTGTGGCGTCCACTCCGGCTCGTCACCACCCCCAAGGAAAAGCAGATCCTCGGCCCGATTCGTCGAGGCGACTAACCTCCCACCTTCCCGAGGGCGCGTTTAGCCTGCTAAACGCGCCCTTTTCATATGGGGACGATTTCAAGGCTCGAACCGGTACTGTCAACGGGGTTACAGACTCTGTGGACGACTGGAAACGCCACCGCCAACTATCCACAACTGACCAGTAAGGAACACATAATCCCGCTGATCAAGGAAAGCTGTGGCTATGAACACCACAGTGAACCTCAATGATGTATTTCGTGGCTCTGCCGCACGAGCAGCCGGCTATGTGACCGAAGCAGAATTGCGTGGACCGAGGTTCCGCAGACTTTTCCAAGACGTCTACGCACCCGCGCACCTTCCCGTCACCCATGAACTCCGGTGCCGCGGCGCCGCATTGATCGTACCCAAGCAAGCGGTACTGACAGGGCGTTCAGCTGCCACAGTACTCGGCGTCGAACTCGCCAAACCATATGATCCAGTGGAATTCGTTGTTCCCGAGCAGTACCGTTTCGGCCCTATCCAAGGAATCCATGTCCGCCGCACAGCCATCAGGACAACGGAATCACGCCCTTGGAACGGTATCCGCATTGCACGACCCTGGCGAGCGGCTCTGGACCTGATACTGCGCCTCTCACCGCGAACTTACAGCTGGGTGCGAAGGCTGCGCATCGCAGTACCCGATGTTGATGCCTTCATACGCGCTGGACTGGTCACGCCACAACGTCTGCGATGCGCCCTGAGAGGACGCCGAAATCGCGGAATAAGACTGGCACGTGCCGCGCTGTCGATGATCGATCCTCGCGCAGAATCACTTCCCGAATCAGAACTCCGCGTAGTCCTCAAAAGTGGGGGATTCGAACCGATACCCCAATACCCCATCATGAAAAATGGTCGAGAAGTAGCCAGACTGGATCTTGTTCTTCCAGAAACGAAGACAGCGATTGAATACGATGGAAAATGGCACCGAAAGCGCAAGCAGGTGCGCCTAGATAAAGCAAGAAGAAAGAAGCTGATGGGCGAAGGTTGGTACTTTGTCATCGTCACTGCCGAAAAATTGGCAGGCGATTACACTAAAATCCTGCGGGAGGTACGCGAAGCTCAGTCACTTTGGAAGGATTCGGACTCGTCACGGATGTTGCGCGTCTTCTCCGCACGTGACGCGAGCTCGTCGTCCGGCGGGTAGTCGACTTTGACCAAAGTCAATCCGTGCGCGGGCGCGACAACACTGCTTCGTTGTCGGCTTCGCAGGACTTCCAACGGCCAACCGACATCACGCCGACCATCGCCGACCCAAAGGAGAGCACCGACCAGGCTACGCACCATCGAATGGCAGAACGCATCTGCGGACACAGAAAGGTGCAGTTCATATTCGTCTACGCGGCACCATCGGAGCTCCATGAGCTCACGAATGGTGGTGGCTCCCTCTCGTCGCTTGCAGAACGCAGCGAAATCGTGCAGCCCCAATAGCGAGGATGCTGCCTCGTTCATCGCGTCAACAGACAAAGGCCGCGGCCAAGCCAATGTGTCCCGCCTCCGCAGCGGGCTGACTCCCCAAGGGGCATCCGACACCTGATACCGGTAATGACGTTTGACAGCCGAAAAGCGCGCATCGAATCCCGCAGGGGCCCGGCGAATGCTGAGGACACGCACATCTGCCGGCAAAACGCGGTTCAAGCGGTAACGTGCCCAATCAAGGTCCGGGAGCCCATCCGATGAAATACTGGGCCGGCTATCGAGGCTCCTGGGGGCTGCTTGGCCAGGGCATCCTCAAGCACGCCTTGAACCGTGCGACGTCCCGGCTGGCGCGCCCATCCTGAGAAGTCCGTGCCGTCGTAACTCAGGTCGATGCGGAGACGAACGGGCCCGCCCTCCCCGTTGGAAGTAGCGGGCCCGTCCTGCGAACGTGTTGCTGTCAGGATTCGTCCTTCTTGTCCGAACCTTCGGCGGGCTCGTCCGCGGCGTCCTTGGTCGCCGACTCAGGCGCTTCCGCATCCTGGTCAGCGACAGCGGCAGCCTCGGCCTCGGCCTTGGCCTCGTCCGCCTTGCTCTCCTCAGCCTTAGCCTCGGCGGTCGCATCCTTGGCGAACTTCGTCTTCCGCGCCGCCTCGGCCTCAGCGGTGACCGTCTTCTCCGACACCAGCTCAAGCACCGCCATCGCAGCGTTGTCGCCCTTACGCGGCAGTGTCTTGGTGATGCGGACATAACCGCCGTTGCGGTCGCTGAAGAAAGGCCCGATCTCCGCGATCAGCTTGTGCACGACGTCCTTGTTGCGGATCACCCGCATGATCTGACGCCGGTTGTGCAGATCACCTTTCTTAGCCTTGGTGATCAGCCTCTCGGCGAGTGGACGCACGCGCTTGGCCTTGGCCTCGGTCGTCGTGATCTTGCCGTGCTCGAACAACGACGTCGCCAGGTTTGCCAACATCAACCGCTCGTGCGCAGGCGATCCGCCGAGACGGGTTCCCTTGGTCGGGGTGGGCATCGGTTCTCCTCGTTCAGCTTCGCAGCCGCAAGATCACTTACAGCTGCTCCGTCTCTGCGTAGTCCTGGCCGTCGTCGTGGCCAGTGTCCGGAAGGCCCGTCGAGGGCTGCGCACCCCAGGTCTGGCTTGTACCAGCACCACCGTAGGTGGAGGCAGCAGCCGTGGGGTCGAATCCAGGCGGGCTGTCCTTCAGCGTCAAGCCGAGACCGGCGAGCTTCATCTTCACCTCGTCTATCGACTTAGCGCCGAAGTTACGGATGTCGAGCAGGTCGGCCTCACTCCGGGACACCAGCTCGCCAACCGTGTGGATTCCCTCACGCTTCAGGCAGTTGTACGACCGCACCGTCAGGTCGAGGTCCTCGATCGGCATCGCGTAGGCGGCGATGGTGTCAGCCTCTTGCGGCGACGGACCGATCTCAATGCCTTCGGCATCAACGTTCAGCTCGCGCGCGAGACCGAACAGCTCGACCAACGTCTTACCCGCCGAGGCGACAGCGTCCCTCGGGGTGATCGACGGCTTGGTCTCCACGTCGAGCACCAACTTGTCGAAGTCGGTGCGCTGCTCGACACGGGTCGCCTCGACCTTGTAGGTCACCTTGAGCACCGGCGAGTAGATCGAGTCGATCGGAATCCGCCCGATCTCCGCGCCAGCCTGCTTGTTCTGAAGCGCGGGCACATAACCGCGGCCGCGTTCGACGACCAGCTCGATCTCGAGCTTGCCCTTGCCGTTCAACGACGCGATGTGCAGATCCGGGTTGTGCACGGTGACGCCGGACGGCGGCACGATGTCGGCAGCGGTGACCTCGCCGGGACCCTGCTTGCGCAGGTACATCGTGACGGGCTCATCCTCTTCAGAGGAGACGACGAGTTCCTTGAGGTTCAGGATGATCTCGGTGACGTCTTCCTTCACCCCGGGAACGGTGGAGAACTCGTGCAGCACGCCGTCGATACGGATGCTCGTGACCGCGGCACCCGGAATGGACGACAACAGGGTCCGCCGCAGCGAGTTGCCCAAGGTGTAACCGAAGCCAGGCTCGAGCGGCTCGATGGTGAACCGTGAGCGCGTCTCGTTGACCGTCTCCTCGCTGAGGGTCGGCCGCTGGGAAATCAGCACTGTCTTTCTTCCTTTCCTGCCGGCGCCCGCCATATGACGCCGATAGGTGTGGCGTAGCGGCGACGCACTCGGGGCGCCGCCGCCGTTCCGTCCCCGGCCGTGACCGGGTACGGGTTCACTTCTTCGAGTAGTACTCGACGATCAGCTGTTCCTGCACCGGCACCTCGATCTGCGCGCGCTCGGGAAGCTGGTGCACGAGAATCCGGAGATTCGAAGGCACGACCTGCAGCCACGCCGGAATCGGGCGTTCACCCAACGATTCCTTCGCAGCGACGAAAGGCAGTGTCTTCAAAGACTTCGGACGAACGTCGATGATGTCGAACTTCGACACCCGGTAGCTGGGGATGTTGACCTTCTCGCCGTTGACGAGGAAGTGGCCGTGGCTGACCAGCTGACGGGCCTGACGACGGGTCCGCGCAAGACCAGCGCGGTACACGACGTTGTCCAGCCGCGATTCCAGGAGCTGAAGCAGGTTGTCACCGGTCTTTCCGGGGCGCCGCGCAGCTTCCTCGTAGTAGCGCCGGAACTGGCGCTCGAGGATGCCGTAGGTGTGGCGGGCCTTCTGCTTCTCCTGCAACTGCAGCAGGTATTCGCTTTCCTTCACACGCCCACGGCCGTGCTGGCCGGGCGGGTAGGGGCGACGTTCGAACGCCTTGTCGTTGCCGACGAGGTCAACCTTGAGCCGGCGCGAGATACGAGTCGCGGGGCCGGTGTATCGAGCCATGTGTTCCTACTCCTCCCCGTTCTCTCAGACCCGGCGCCGCTTCGGCGGACGGCAGCCGTTGTGCGGCTGCGGGGTCACGTCCTGGATGGTGCCGACCTCGAGTCCTGCGGCCTGCAGTGAACGGATCGCGGTTTCACGGCCGGAACCCGGACCCTTGACGAACACGTCAACCTTCTTCATGCCGTGCTCGGCGGCCTTGCGGGCAGCGTTCTCAGCGGCCATCTGAGCAGCGAACGGCGTGGACTTACGAGAGCCCTTGAAACCGACGTGGCCGGAGGACGCCCACGAAATCACCGCACCGTTGGGGTCGGTGATGGACACGATGGTGTTGTTGAACGTGCTCTTGATGTGGGCGTGCCCGTGAACAACGTTCTTCTTTTCCTTGCGCCGGACCTTCTTGGTCCCGGTCGTCGTACGAGACTTCGGTGGCATGGTCGAGTGTTACTCCTCGTTAGCGCGAGTTCTGTTGGTAAGCTGCCGCGGCTTCGCGCTGACCGCGCCGCATCAACGTGCCGGCGTCGGTGTACAGCTGGCGCAGCGCCATCGGACGGGCGTAAAGAGCCTTGGGCGACATCCGGTTCGAGCCGCGACGCTGAACCGCGCCTGCGGAAACGACTCGTTTGCCGCGAACGCTCACTTCTTGCCCGCCTTCTTCTTGCCGGCGACCGTCTTCTTCGGGCCCTTACGGGTACGGGCGTTGGTCTTGGTGCGCTGACCACGCACAGGCAGACCACGCCTCCAACGAAGGCCCTCGTAGCACCCGATCTCGATCTTCCGACGGATGTCGGCGTTTACCTCGCGCCGAAGATCACCTTCGACCTTGTAGTTCTCTTCGATGAACTCCCGCAGCTTCGCAAGGTCGTCGTCGCCGAGGTCCTTGACGCGGACGTCCGGGTTGAGCTGAGTCGCGGCGATGATGTCCTTGGAGCGGGTACGGCCGATGCCGTAGATGTAGGTCAGCGCGATCTCCAACCGCTTCTCGCGGGGGAGGTCAACGCCAGCGAGTCGTGCCATTGGCGCTTTTGCTCCTTCTTGTCGTTCTCTTCGGGTCTGCTCCCTGCCCGTTTCCGGGACGACTCGCCGTCACCCGCCCGCTCTCGCGAACGGTATCCCGGCCCCGGCCCGAAGCTCCGGGGGTAGACCGGGCCGTCGCCAACGACCCGGCAGGCGCGGGGAGGATCCTGTTCTGGCTGTCAGATCACTGACGACAGCTACGATCAACCCTGGCGCTGCTTGTGGCGCAGGTTCTCGCAGATGACCATGATGCGTCCGTGGCGACGGACCACCTGGCACTTGTCGCAGATCCTCTTGACGCTCGGCTTGACCTTCACGTCTCCTGCTCTCCTGCTCGTGCTGAGTTGCTGCGCGCCCCCTGGCGGGAGTTACCTCCCACCACGCTCACCGTGATCACTTGTAGCGATAGACGATGCGACCACGGGACAAGTCGTAGGGCGAGAGCTCCACGACAACCCTGTCCTCTGGCAGGATGCGGATATAGTGTTGCCGCATCTTCCCACTGATATGTGCAAGGACCTTGTGACCGTTCTCCAACTCGACGCGAAACATCGCGTTGGGAAGCGGCTCGATTACGCGGCCCTCGACCTCGATGGCCCCGTCCTTCTTCGCCATGTACTCCGCGTTTCGTGATCAGTTGAGCGTTCGAGTGCTTGCCTGCGTGGCACACACGTCACACGACCCGGCCGCCATTGAACAAGCGTATGGGTCGCGTGATGGGCACGCCAACTAGACAGTGTACGCAACGAATGTCAAGCACGACCACGGGGTCTGTCACACGAGTAGGTGACCGCTCGTGGTGGAGGGAATCCCGACACGTTTAGCCCGCTAAACGTGCTCCCGACGACCCAGCACACCACGTTTAGCCGGCTAAACGTCGTCTTCGGGGGCCGTCAGCACCCACGGACCATCCTCCGTGATAGCGACCGTGTGTTCCCAATGTGCAGCTCGGGAACCGTCGGCGGTGATCACCGTCCAACCGTCGTCGAGCTCCACAGTCTCCCCGGATCCCGCCGTCAGCATGGGTTCGATAGCCAACGTCATCCCGACAGCCAGCTTCGGTCCCTTACCCGGTTTACCGACGTTCGGCAGGAACGGCTCCATGTGCATCTCGCGTCCGATGCCATGACCGCCGTACTCGGCCACCATCCCGTATTCGATGCCGTCCTCGCTACTCGCCCGACGCGCCGCGGACTCGATCGCATGCGAGATGTCGGTCAACCGGGCATTGGGCACGGCCGCTTCAATACCCGCGACCATCGCGGCCCTCGTCGCGGCGGACAACGCCCGGTCACGTTCGGATACCTCGCCGATCTCGATGGTCATCGCCGAGTCGCCGTGCCAGCCGTCGAGGATCGCACCGCAGTCGACCGACAGCAGGTCACCTTCTGCGAGCACCGTCTTCTTGGCCGGGATGCCGTGCACGATCTGCTCGTTCACCGACGCGCAGATCGATGCGGGAAAGCCGTGATATCCCTTGAACGAGGGCACCGCGCCGGCTTCCCGAATCGTCTCCTCGGCCAGCTGGTCGAGCTCCGCGGTACTGACACCTGGACGTGCCGCCTCAGCCACACGCCTCAACGTACGCGCGACTACGAGACCCGCCGCCCGCATCGCATCCAACTCACCGGGCGTCTTGATCTCGATCATGCGTCGCCGTCGAAACATATTGAACACTGAAGCCGTAGAATTCACGAACGTTTACCGAGCGCATCAAGCACCCGGGCCGACACCTCGTCGACATCACCGATGCCATCCACTGTGACGAGGATGTCGGAGTAGTACTCCAGCAGCGGCGCGGTCTCCGACCGGTACACCTGCTGCCGACGGCGGATGACCTCTTCCGTGTCATCGGCCCTGCCGCGACCCAAAAGCCGCTTCACAAGCTCGTCCTCGGGGACCTTCAGTTCGATCACTGCATCGAGCGAGTGACCGTTCTCCTCCAAGATCTCACCGAGAACGTCGGCCTGCTTGGTGTTGCGGGGAAACCCATCGAGGAGGAAACCCGATTGGGCATCCGGCTCCGCCAACCGCTCCCGCACCATCTCGTTGGTCACCGTGTCCGGGACGAGCTCCCCCGAATCGAGGTAACGCTTCGCTTCTCGACCCAGCGGCGTCCCCTCCCCAACATGCTTGCGGAAGAGGTCACCCGTCGAGATGTGAGGAACCCCGAGCCGCTGGGAGAGCGTAGCCGCCTGCGTACCTTTACCTGCCCCTGGCGGGCCGACGAGAACTACACGCGTCATCGGAGGAACCCTTCGTAGTTACGCTGCATGAGCTGGCTCTCGATCTGTTTCACGGTGTCAAGCCCGACACCGACCATGATCAACACAGCTGTTCCGCCGAACGGGAAGTTCTGGTTGTTCCCCTCGCCGGTCACCGACAGGAAGAAGTTAGGCAGGATCGCGACGATACCGAGGTAGATCGAGCCCGGCAGGGTGATCCTGTTGAGCACGAAACCAAGGTATTCGGCAGTTGGACGACCAGGACGGATGCCGGGGATGAAGCCGCCGAACTTCTTCATCTCCTCCGCGCGGTCGTCCACGTTGAACGTGATGGTGATGTAGAAGTACGTGAAGAACATGATCATCGCGAAGTACAGGGTGATGTGCACCCAGTGCGATTGATCAGACACGTAGTTCTGCAGGAACCGTTGCCAACCCGACGCCTGGTTCGGGTCGCCGACGAGCTGCCCGATGAGGTCAGGCAGGTACAACAACGACGACGCGAAGATGACCGGGATGACACCGGCCTGGTTCACCTTGATCGGCAGATAAGTGGACGTGCCGCCGTACATACGACGGCCGATCATCCGCTTCGCGTACTGGACGGGGATCCGCCGCTGCCCCTGCTCCACGAAGATGACGCTCGCGATGATCGCCAACGCCAGCAGGCAGATGAAGAAGAACGTCAGACCACCCTGGCTGCTCAGGATGTTGGCGCCCTCGGTGGGGATCTGCGCGGCGATGTTCAGGAAGATCAGCAGCGACATACCGTTGCCGACGCCGCGCTCGGTGATGAGCTCGCCCAGCCACATCATCACGGCCGTGCCCGCGGTCATCGTCAGCACCGTCAGCGTCAGCGAGTACACGCTGTTGTCAGGCAACACGGGCTGGTCACAGTTGGCGAACAGCTGACCGCGGTCAGCAAGCGCCACAACACCGGTCGCCTGGAGGACCGCCAGAGCAATCGTGAGGTACCGCGTGTACTGCGTGAGCTTGCCCTGGCCTGCCTGGCCTTCCCGCTTGAGCTCCTCGAAACGGGGGATCACCACCGTGAGCAGCTGAACGATGATGCTCGCCGTGATGTAAGGCATGATGCCGGTGGCGAAGACCGACAGCTGCAAAAGCGCCCCACCGCTGAATAGGTTCAGCAGCGAGAAGATGTTCTGATCCTCGACCTGCGCCTGGCATGCCTGAACGTTCGGGTACGAAACCCCGGGCGCTGGAGTGACCGCACCGATCCGGTAGATGGCCACGATCATCAGCGTGAACAGGATCTTCTTGCGCAGGTCCGGCGTCGCGAGAGCCGAGCGGAAGGCGCTGAGCACGCGGGGGACCTCCTCGGCGTCGTCGGCGAACCGACGATCGGCTTTGGCCGGCGCGAAACCGGCTGGACACTCTGTCTCACTGGCTGCAAACCAGACGCGCTTGAGACACAGGTGTGTCCAAGCGCGGGTTTGACTCTAACAGCCCTGGCAAGAGATGCCGCATCTAGTGCGGGTTTCCGCGAGTCAAGAGCGACGAAAGTAGGACAGCTGGGCCGCCAGCGCCGTACACGTTCAGCGGGCTAAACGTGTAACGGCACCACGATCAGCCTGCTAAACGCAGGTCAGCCTGATCACACGACAAGGTCCGCCGAATCTTCTTACTGATCCGACGGACCTTGTCGTGTCGTTGCCTCACGGCTGCTTGGAAGACCTCAGGGCGTGAACTTCACCCCGCTGACGTCTCCGTCGCCAAGCACCTTCACAAGTTCACCCTTGTGGACGATGCCACGGGCGACGAGCTCGTCCTTGCCGATCTTGCCACCCTCAGGGAACACGCGGGCCAGATCGCCCACGTTCACCGCCTGGTACTCGGTACGGAAGCGGTTGTTGAAACCACGCAGCTTCGGAAGCCGCATGTGGATGGGCATCTGCCCACCCTCAAAGCCGACAGGTACGTTCTTCCGAGCCTTAGTGCCCTTCGTACCGCGGCCCGCCGTCTTACCGCCCTTGGAAGCCTCACCGCGACCAACGCGGATCTTCTCCCGTTTGGCACCAGGCGCAGGCTTCAGGTGGTGGATCTTGATGGCCATTACTTGACCTCCTCCACGGTCACCAGGTGCCGGACCGCGTGAAGCAGGCCACGCACTTGCGGCGTGTCCTCACGGACCACGGACTGCCTGATCTTGCGCAGCCCCAGCGTACGCAGCGACGCCCGGTGGGCCTGCTTGGTCCCGATCGTGCTCCTGGTCTGGGTGATCTTCAGCTGCGCCATGATCAGACCCCCTGTCCCGCACGCTGACGCAGCATCCGAGCCGGAGCCACGTCCTCGAGCGGCAGGCCGCGACGGGCGGCAACCGCCTCGGGACGCTGCAGGTCCTTCAGAGCCTTCACGGTCGCGTGCACGATGTTGATCGCGTTGTCGCTACCGAGCGACTTCGACAGCACGTCCTGAATGCCGGCGCACTCCAACACGGCACGCACGGCACCACCGGCGATCACACCGGTACCAGGGCTGGCCGGCCGGAGCAGAACCACACCGGCAGCCTCCTCACCCTGCACCGGGTGCGGAATGGTCCCGCCGATGCGAGGCACGCGGAAGAAGTTCTTCTTCGCTTCCTCGACACCCTTGGCGATCGCCGCGGGCACTTCCTTGGCCTTGCCGTAGCCGACGCCGACCTGGCCGTCCCCGTCACCGACGACGACGAGAGCGGTGAAGCTGAAGCGACGACCACCCTTGACGACCTTGGCGACGCGGTTGATCGCTACGACGCGCTCGAGGTGCGGGGTCTTGTCCTGGGCCGCCCCGCCACGGCCACCGTCACGACGGTCCCTGCGGTCCCGGCCACCGCGCTCGCGGTCGCCCGGTCCGCCCTGGCCGCCGGATTGCCGCGTACGTCCCGGCATCAGGCGTTCCTTCCGTTCTCGAGATTCTTGCTCATGTCAGAACTCCAACCCGCCCTCACGGGCAGCGTCGGCCAGGGCGGCAATCCGCCCGTGGTAGGCGTTTCCGCCGCGGTCGAACACCACCTTGGCGATGCCCGCCTCCTTGGCACGGGCCGCGACCAACTCGCCGACCTTGGCGGCCTTGGCCTTCTTGTCGCCCTCGACGGCCTGAACGTCCGCCTCGAGGCTGGAGGCCGATGCCAGGGTGTGTCCCGCCACATCGTCGATCAGCTGGACGAAGATGTGGCGCGAGGAACGCTTCACAGACATCCGCGGACGCTGCGGCGTACCACTGATCTTCTTGCGCAGCCGGTTGTGTCGACGGACCCTGCCAGCGCGACGACGGGTGGAGACGTCCTTGCCGACCAGCTTGCGCTTGGTAACCGTTTCGCTCATGATCACTTACCCGTCTTTCCGACCTTGCGGCGGATACGCTCGCCCTCGTAGAGCACACCCTTGCCCTTGTAGGGGTCCGGACGACGCAGCCGACGGATGACAGCCGCGGTCTGGCCGACCTGCTGCTTGTCGATGCCGGACACCGAGAACTTCGTCGGGCTCTCCACCTTGAACGTGATGCCCTCCGGCGCCTTGACCAACACCGGGTGGCTGTAGCCGAGGGCGAACTCGAGGTCCGACCCCTTGGCCTGCACCCGGTAACCGACGCCGTGGATCTCCATGCGCTTCTCGTAGCCCTGGGTGACGCCGACGACGAGGTTGTTCACCAGCGTCCGGGTGAGGCCGTGCAGCGCGCGGGTCTCCCGTTCGTCGTCCGGGCGCTTCACCAGCAGCGCACCGTTGTCGTCGCGCTCGACGGTGATCGGCTCAGGAACAGTGTGCTCAAGGGTGCCTTTCGGCCCCTTGACCGTGACACGTTGCCCGTCGATGGTCACATCGACCCCGGAGGGGACGTTGATCGGCAGCTTACCGATGCGTGACATGCCAGTCCCCCTTTCTCACCACACGTAGGCGAGCACTTCGCCGCCCACGCCATTGCGCTTGCACTGCCTGTCGGTCTGCAGACCGGACGACGTGGAGATGATCGCCACGCCGAGGCCACCCAGAACACTGGGCAGGTTGGTCGATTTCGCGTACACACGCAGACCGGGCTTCGACACCCGCCGGAGGCCGGCGATGCTGCGCTCCCGGTTGGGGCCGTACTTCAGCTCCACAACCAGGTTCTTGTGCTTCTCGCCCGGTTCGACGCGGTAGTCGGCGATGTAGCCCTCGCGCTTGAGGATCTCGGCGATGTTCGCCTTGATCTTCGAGTGCGGCAGTACAACGGTGTCGTGGTACGCCGAGTTCGCATTACGCAGACGTGTCAGGAAGTCTGCGATCGGGTCGGTCATCGTCATGGTGACCTGTCAACCTTTCTCGCCCTGGTTCCCCTCACGCGGGGCCTGTGGCGAAGTGGGATGGGCCCCTGCACGAAGCAGGGGACGTCAAAGACCTTCACCAGCTCGCTTTGCTCACGCCAGGGAGCTGTCCCGCGTGCGCCATCTCCCGGACGCAGATTCGGCACAGCCCGAACTTGCGGAACACCGAACGCGGGCGACCGCAACGCTGACAGCGGGTGTAGGCGCGCACCTTGTACTTGGGCTTGCGGGCAGCTTTGGCGATCAGAGCTTTCCTGGCCATCTGATCACGCCTCCTTGAAGGGGAAACCGAGCTTGCGCAACAACGCGCGCCCCTCTTCGTCGCTGTTGGCACTGGTGACAACCGTGACGTCCATGCCGCGGGGACGGTCGATGGAGTCAGGGCTGATCTCGTGGAACATCGACTGCTCGTTCAGCCCGAACGTGTAGTTGCCGTTGCCGTCGAACTGCCGGTCAGACAGTCCACGGAAGTCACGGATACGCGGCAACGCGATGGTGAGCAGCCGGTCCAGGAACTCCCACATCCGGTCGCCACGCAGGGTCACGCGAGCACCGATCGGCTGGCCCTGACGCAGCTTGAACTGTGCGATCGACTTGCGGGCCCGACGCACTTCGGGCTTCTGCCCGGTGATGGTGGCGAGGTCGCGGATCGCTCCCTCGATCAGCTTGCTGTCCCGAGCGGCGTCGCCGACGCCCATGTTCACCACGACCTTCACCACACCGGGAACCTGGTGCGGGTTGGTGTAGCCGAACTCCTCGCGCAGCTGACCGACGATCTCCTCGCGGTACCGCGATGCGGTAGCCCACCCGGGTCGGCTTGCCGTCGGAATCGACGACCATCACGTTCGAGACGTGGATGGGGGCCTCCTGGGTGACGATCCCGCCGGACTGGGCACCACGCTGGGTCTGGGTGATTCGGGTGTGCTTCTTGATCCGGTTGACACCCTCAACCAGCACACGCTGGCGTGCCGGATAGGCCTTGATCACCTTGCCCTTGGCGCCCTTGTCCTTGCCTGCGATGACGAGGACCGTGTCGCCCTTCTTCACCTTCATTCAGAGCACCTCCGGCGCGAGCGAGATGATCTTCATGAACTTCCGATCGCGCAGCTCGCGGCCAACCGGCCCGAAGATGCGTGTGCCTCGCGGTTCGTTGTCGTTCTTGATGAGCACCGCGGCGTTCTCGTCGAACCGAATGTAGGAGCCGTCGGGGCGACGCTTCTCCTTCGCGGTCCTGACAATCACGGCCCTGACGATGTCACCACGCTTCACGTTGGCGCCCGGGATGGCGTCCTTGACGGTGGCGACGATGATGTCACCGATACCCGCGTAGCGCCGCCCCGAGCCACCGAGCACCCGGATGGTCAGGATCTCCTTGGCACCCGTGTTGTCGGCGACTCGCAGTCGCGACTCCTGCTGGATCACGTCAACTCCTGTATGTCGCGCCGGTTCTCGGTGTCACCGAGCCTGGCGGAACGAACGGGGCTGTCAGTAGCCCCTGATTACTTGGCCTTCTCACGGATCTCGACAAGTCGCCACCGCTTGGTGGCCGACAGCGGTCGGGTCTCCATGAGCAGGACCCGGTCACCCACACCGGCGGTGTTCTGCTCGTCGTGCGCCTTCACCTTCTTGGTGGTGCGCATGACCTTGCCGTATAGCGGATGCTTCTTCCGGTCCTCGAGCTCCACGACGATCGTCTTGTCCATCTTGTCGGACACGACGAGACCTTCGCGGACCTTCCGGTAGTTACGTCCGGATTCCTTCTTCTGCACCGCCTCCGTCATGCGGCACCCTCACTCTCGTTCTCCTCGGGGGAGACGGACAGACCGAGCTCCCGCTCCCGCATCACGGTGTAGATGCGGGCGATATCCGCGCGCACCGTGCGCAGCCTGCGGTTGTTGTCGAGCTGCCCGGTGGCCATCTGGAACCGGAGGTTGAACAGCTCCTCCTTCGACTCCTTCAGGCGCAGCACGAGCTCCTCAGCAGTGAGCTCACGAAGTTCTGACGCCGCAACTCCTCCGGCCTTCGCCATCAGAACTCACCACCCTCACGAGTCACGATCCTGCACTTCATCGGCAGCTTGTGGATCGCGCGTCGCATCGCCTCGCGGGCTACGGCCTCGTTCGGGAAGCTCATCTCGAACACGACCCGCCCCGGCTTCACGTTGGCCACCCACCACTCAGGCGAGCCCTTACCGGAACCCATGCGGGTTTCGGCCGGCTTCTTGGTCAGCGGACGGTCGGGGAAGACGTTGATCCAAATCTTCCCGCCACGCTTGATGTGCCGGGTCATGGCGATACGGGCGGACTCGATCTGCCGGTTGGTCACGTAACCGTGCTCGAGCGCCTGGATTCCGAAGTCACCGAAGTGGACCTTCGTGCCACCCTTGGCGGCGCCGGAACGCCGCGGCGCATGCTGCTTGCGGTACTTGACCTTGCGTGGGATGAGCACGCCTCAGCCCTCCGTTTTCTCTGTGGCGTCAGTTGCCGCCACCTGCGGGGCCTGGCTCGTCGCGGTGTCGGCGTCGCTTTGCGCGCCACCCTGACCCTGCGACGCAGTGGCCCGGCTTGACTCGGTCGACGACGACGTGTTGCCGGACGCACCGGAACGCCGCCGGGAGGAACGCTCGCGACGCGGCGCACGCTCAGCAGCGGCCGCCGCCTCCCGCTCCTGCTTGGCCTTCAGGCCGCCGATCAGATCGCCCTTGTAGATCCACACCTTCACGCCGATGCGACCGAACGTCGTGCGGGCCTCGAAGAACCCGTAGTCGATGTCGGCGCGCAGCGTGTGCAGCGGAACCCGGCCGTCACGGTAGTGCTCGGAGCGCGACATCTCGGCACCACCGAGGCGACCACTGCACTGCACGCGGATGCCCTTCACCTGAGGTGAACGCATCGACGTCTGGATCGCCTTACGCATCGCACGGCGGAACGCCACCCGGTTGGACAGCTGCTCGGCGATGCCCTGAGCCACGAGCTGAGCATCGGCCTCGGGGTTCTTCACCTCGAGGATGTTCAGCTGCACCTGCTTGCCGGTGAGCTTCTCCAGGGCTCCCCGGATCCGGTCGGCCTCGGCACCACGGCGGCCGATGACGATGCCGGGACGAGCGGTGTGGATGTCGACCCGAACCCGTTCCCGGGTGCGCTCGATCTCGACCTTGGAGATACCGGCGCGCTCCATCCCGGTGGACAGGAGCTTACGGATCTTGACGTCCTCGGCGACGTACTCCGAGTACTGCTTGTCGGCGTACCAGCGGGACTTCCAGTCCGTGGTGATCCCGAGCCGGAAGCCGTGCGGGTTGATCTTCTGGCCCACTACCGGCCACCTGCCTTCTTCTTGCTCTTCGACTTCGCGTTGCCCCTGCCCGCCGGACGCGACTCGACCACCACGGTGATGTGGCTGGTCCGCTTGCGAATCCGGTACGCACGGCCCTGGGCACGCGGGCGGATGCGCTTCAGCGTCGGGCCCTCGTCGGCGTAGGCGTTCTTGACCCAGAGCGTGTCCGGGTCGAGATCGAGGTTGTTCTCCGCGTTGGCCATAGCGCTGGCCAGCACCTTGGCTACCTGGTCGCTGGCCGCCTGCGGCGCAAACCGAAGCACGGTGAGCGCCTCGTTCGCGTTACGGCCCTTGATCAGCTCGATCACCCGGCGCACCTTGGTCGGCGAGTCCCGGACGAAGCGAGCCCGCGCGACAGCCGTGGGCAGTTCCTCTGCCTCGGCAACCGCGTCATTACGCGCGTTCATCGCTGCTTCCCCTTCTCGGTGCGCGCTCAGCGGCGGCGCGACTTACGGTCTTCCTTGACGTGGCCCTTGAAGGTCCGCGTCGGAGCGAACTCACCCAACTTGTGTCCGACCATCGCCTCGGTGATGAACACCGGCACATGCTTGCGACCGTCGTGCACCGCGATGGTGTGGCCGAGCATGTCCGGGATGATCGTGGACCGGCGGGACCAAGTCTTGATGACTGTCTTCTTGCCCGACTCGTTGAGCGCGTCCACCTTCTTGAGCAGGTGGTCGTCCACGAACGGGCCTTTCTTCAGGCTACGTGGCATCTGTGGCTACCTCCCTACTCAGCGCTTCTTGCCGGTGCGCCTGCGGCGGACGATCAACTTGTCGCTGGGCTTGCGTCGACGGGTCCGGCCCTCCGGCTTACCGTTCGGGTTCACCGGGTG
>SMEZ01000054.1_pt1 | contig 56193 bp, 50 predicted proteins | sample 2456351 | NCBI WGS metagenome assembly SMEZ01 (sample SAMN10132605, study PRJNA489261) | soil metagenome | isolation source: day120 antibiotic-loamy sand soil ammended with composted manure from dairy... | place: USA | collected 2015-04-01 | reverse complement strand
CGGCGCCGTTGAGCGCGGACTGCACGGCCTCGCGCGCGTACGCGGTGTTGAGCGGCCCGGCGCTGATCGCGTAGGTGATCACCGGGACGCCGACCTCGTGCGCGATGAACACCTCGCGCAGGTAGCGATGCGCGTCGCGGTCGAACAGGATGCCGCCGCCGCCGAGGATGAACACGTCGAGGTTCTGGATCTCGTGCATGCTCTCGCGCCGGGTCAGCGAACGAACGGGCAGGGCGCGCTCGACGCGATGGCGTGCGAGCGTGTCGTGCGGGTTGCGGCTGAACACGGTGATGTCCGCCTGCAGCGACGTGCGGATCTGCGAGATGATCGACTCGAGGATCGCCTCGTCGCCGAGGTTCATGCCTCCATACGAGCCCGAGATGCCGATGCGTACAGGTCGATCCATGGCGGCCTCCTAGAGCGGCGTGAGCTTGGGCCAGCTGAGCTCGACGCCTTCACTGCGCAGCAGGCTCTGGAACTCGGTGAGTAGCGACGCCCGATGCCGGACGCCGCGCGGGCTCTCGCCCTTGCTCAGGCAGAACGCGGCGAGCAGGCCCGCGGCCTCGCCGACGCTCCACTCGACGTGGTGCACGCGATACGCGCCGTTCGCGATGTGCGTGACGCCGAGGTTCTTGCCGCCCGCCAGCATGTTCTCGACGCGGACCGGGATCAGGCTGCCGAGCAGGACCTGGAATGGCCAGCACCCGATGTCGAGGTACGGCGCGCCGCTCGTCGACGGGTGCAGGTCGATGCGATAGCAGCCGATGCCGCACGAATCGGCGAACAGGCGCGGACCGTCGGGGCGCAGCGGGTGCGCGATGTCCTGCTCGGTGACGACGACCTCGGCGCGGATCCGACGCGACTCGCGGATGTACGGCGCCATCGCGAGGCCGATGGCGGGGACCATGCCCGGTCCTCGGCGACCTGGCACGGGCGACCAGTCCCGCCGCGGTCCCAACTGGCACGCCGTACTACACCACCTCGACCGACCCGACAGCGTCATCGGGGAACTGACTCGCGGATACCGGTTCCGCGGGGGTCATCGACTACGCCGCCCGGCTCCCACCGCGGATCGCTTCGGACTTGAACCCGCCACTCTCGTTCCGGCGTTCACCCGACACACTCACCATCGAGTCGGTCACGAACGACCGCTCTGGGGACCCGTCTCGTCGTGGTGTGCCACCACGCTCGGGGACGAAATCGATCGGGGTGATAGCCTCCGATGCCGCTCTACATCGCCCTCACCCGCGCCTTCAGCCGGTTCACCGTCATCCACAGCGCCTCGCGTTGCCCGGGACGCACTCGCGGTATGAACGTCCAATCCGTACTTATCGTTCCGCCCTTCCGTCATCCACCTCGGAAACGGTTGCGCCGGAGCCGAACAACGCCGTATCGGTTCCACAAGAGAATCCGGTGTAGACCGTCCAAGATGGCTGTTCGGATCAGTCACCCGGAGTCAGAACCACCCAATCGCATACGGCCGGCCCGCGATCGACGACCGAGCGAGCACGAGGCCTTGTGCGGGTGAGAATGCCGCGATCGCCGCGTTCCTCACCGAATAACGCCGACCACATCACCGAGATCATCGACTCCGGCACCGACCAGACCCGCAAAGCCCTCGTCGAAACCCTCATCGCCGAAATCAAGATCACCAGCCCCAGCACCATCATCCCCAGATACCGCATCCCCCAACCCCACGCACACGACACAACAGCAGACACAAACAAGACCCTGACCAGCGACAACACGCCAGCCAGGGCCTCAAAGGAAGGTGTTCGTGCAATGACTAATTTGGTGGAGCTGAGGGGAATCGAACCCCTGACCTCCGCCTTGCAAGAGCGGCGCTCTACCAATTGAGCTACAGCCCCGAACCGCGGGTCGCGCGACCCGCGGAACAAACCTTCGTTCAGTTCTTGCTCGCAGCGTTCGAGCCGGCCTTCGCCGGCGCGCTGCCGTTCGGAGAGGCACCGTTCGTCGGGCGCTCGGTCGGGGCGGTGGCCTCACGCCACAGGTCAGCCTCGGCCTTCGCGTCCCTGTTGCGCTTGATCAAGAAGAACACGCCGCCCGCGATAACCGCGAACGCCAACAGCTTCTTCACGGTGAAGCCCTCCTCGACAACCTGCTGACCGTGCACTCCAGATGTTACTGCACGCTACCAGGAGCGCGTTTATGTGGGCCGCCTTCCCGGGTAGATCACTGCAGACATCACAACAGATAATGCAACGAAAGAAGAGGAATTGCCATGGCCGACGGCGACAAGGACCAGGAAGGCGTCAAAGGGACCGTCGAGGACATCAAAGGCCGGGTAAAGGAGTCGACGGGCACGCTCCTCGGTAACGACGACATGGAGCGCGAAGGCGGCGCACAACGGGAGAAGGGCCGGGCACAGCAGGAAGCGGCCGGCAAACAGGAGGAGGCCGAACAGGCCCGACGCAAGGCGGGCGAAGCCGAGTCCCGCGAGCGCTCACAACAGTGATTTCGCAGTTCAGCGACGCGCCACCCACCGTGGTTCCACGTGGCACACAGCGTGTCCGGTCACCTCGCGGCGTGCTCGGTCACCGGGTGGAAATGCATGGCCGGCAGGGGGAGACGACCGAGCGCCCATCCGGACACTTCGGTGAGCAGCCCACGCCAATGCATGCCCGGCGTAGGACCGAGGCGGTGACCGTCCAGCAACCATTGTGCGTCGCGTAGGTGAATGTAGGTCACCTCGCCGTGCACTTCCCCACGATTCTGCGCCGCTCTTTTCTTGTACAACCCCGCCTGTTCGCGATACACGTTCGCGACGTGATACGCGGCTTCCGACCCTTCCATTTCCACAAGGGTCGCGACTTCGTCCATCCATCGGGGTGCCGTCACCAAATCCCCGGAGATAATCCCTCCCGCGACGCTGAGCGTCACCCCCATGGAGAAGTCCTCCATTTGATTCGCGGCGTCCACGAACGCCTGCAGCAGGAAATCCGGACGGGCGGCACCCATCACCCCACCTCCTGGAATCACGGAACGTCGTGGTGAAGTACCTACCCGCAACATCACGGCTTGAACTGGGACGCTGACAGAATCATGCCTGTGACTGACAGAGGATTCCTCGCCTACGTCTCCTCCCGCCTGGCCGAACTACCCGGGGTCGAGGCTGTGTCGCTGGGTGGTTCCCGTGCCGTGGGCAACCATCGACCGGACAGCGACTGGGACTTCGCGATCTACTACCGCGGCGAGTTCTCCCCCGACCACTTGCGCGCCATCGGTTGGCCGGGCGAAGTGAGCGAGATCGGCGCGTGGAGTCCCGGGGTGTTCAACGGCGGCGCGTGGCTATGCATCGACGACCGCCCCGTGGACGTGCACTACCGCGACCTCGACTCGGTCGAACACGAACTGTCGGAGGCCCGCCAAGGCCGCTTCCGCTACGAACCCCTCATGTTCCACTTGGCAGGCATCCCCACCTACCTCGTGGTGGCGGAACTCGCCTTGAACCGGGTTCTGCACGGGACTCTGCCCAAGCCCGACTACCCGGAGGCACTGCGACAGAACGCGCCGGACGCGTGGTGGAACATGGCCGAGCTCACCTTCACCTACGCCAAGGCCAACCACGCCCCATACGGGCGGCTCGCCCAGTGTCTCGCCCTGACCGTGCAGGGGGCGTCTCAGGCCGCGCACGCGGTGCTCGCCGCTCGCGGCGAATGGATCACCAACGAGAAGACACTCCTGTCCCGCGCCGGTCTCACCGAGGTGAACGACATCGTCGCCCGAGCCGACAACGACAGTCTGGGCGACACGGTGGCCGCGGTGCGGGACCTGTGTGCCCGAACCCTCGACGCCGCACGAACGGCCTCCGCATGACCGACCGCCGGAAACCGTGGAGTCGCACCGTCGAGACGGCAGCGATCGGCCGGCGCAGCTCGCCGTCTCATCCCTGACGGGAACCGGTAACGACGGCGACCGGCGGCTCGAGGTTTCCTGTTCAGCCCGGACGAGGACTTCGCGAATGGTCGGCGCGATCGAGTGAGGAGCAGAAGGGCAACGACCGGTCCCGATCGCTTCCCGACGAAAGAGTCAGGGCGGCTCCCCGTTTCCGGGGAACCGCCCTGATTCGAGTGGGCCCAGGAGGACTTGAACCTCCGACCTCTTCGTTATCAGCGAAGCGCTCTAACCGCCTGAGCTATGGGCCCTTCGGACACTGAGCAGCTTACCTCAAGCGGATCAGCGTCCTTCCGCCGGGGGTCACTCTCGTTCTGAGAGCGTGAGCTCGAGCCCACCGGAGAGTCCGGCGGACACGTTGTAGATGAACGCCCCGACCGTGGCCAGCGCCGAGATCAGGACGATGTTCACCGCACCGACGATCGCGGCCGCGCCGAACACCGTGCCCGCCGTGATGAGCACATCACCGTCGACGGCGTCGTTGGCCACCAGCGAGTCGTACGTGCCGTTGATGCTGTCCCACACGCCCATGCCATCGAGCACCGTGTACAACACACCGACGGCGACGAGCCAGATGAAGAACAACGCCACGCCGAGCACCAGGGACAGCTTCAGTACCGACCATGGGTCCACCCGCCGCACCTGGAGATTCGCCCGCCTGGGCCCGCGCCCGGGCCTACGGAAGGCGCTCAGCGACTGCGTTCCCGAACCCGACTTCCCGGCATCGGGTCCCTGAGGCTGAGCGGTCCGCGTCGCCGACTGCTCGCCTTGACCGAACAGCCGGTTGGCGACCGCCCCTTGTCCGAACGCCGACCCCTCACCCCCGGGCTGCTGCGGCGGCTGCGCGCCCCCGCCTCCCGCGCCCGGGGCGGGTGGCACCGTCGACGCCCCGGCGCTCACCGGGCTCGTCAGCCACTGCGTGGCCCCCTCGTCACCGTCCGACGTCCCAGCCGAGCCGTCCTTGGCCACCCTCTGCCACGGCGGAACCTCTCCCGTGGTGGTGTCCGTGCCACCGGGTTCGCGCTGTTCGGTGTTGTCAGGTGGTGTCACAAGCGGTCAGTCCCTCGTTCGTCGCGGGCCTCTACTGTTGTTCCGGTTCCGGCACGGCCTCGCCCGTGGACTCGGCCTCCTCTGCCGAGACGTCCGACGGCCGGTCCGCGTTGCGTGCCACGGCCAGCAGAGTGTTCCCCTCTCCAAGGTTAATCAACCGGACACCCTTGGTCTGCCTACTGGCCCGACGAACCTCGGCCGCGGGCGTCCTGATCACCCCACCGCTGGACGTAATGGCATACAACTCGTCGTCTGCGTCGACGATGAGCGCAGCCACAAGCCTGCCACGCTTTTCGTCGTGCTGAATGGTGAGCACACCCTTGCCGCCACGACCCTGCACCGGATAGTCCTCGACGGCGGTGCGCTTGGCGTAACCGCCTTCGGTGGCCACCAACAGGAACGTGCCGGGTTTGATCACGTTGATGCTGAGCAGTTCGGCGCCCTCGTTGAAGCGCATCCCCAGCACGCCCGAGGTCGCCCTGCCCATCGGGCGCAGCACCTCGTCGTTGGCGTGGAACCGGATGGACTGCCCGTCGGACGACACGAGCAGCAGGTCGTCCTCGGCCGAGGCGAGCACGGCTCCCACCAGCTCGTCACCCTCACGCAGGTTGATGCCGATGAGGCCACCGGAGCGCGGCGAGTCGAAATCGGCGAGCCGCGACTTCTTCACCAGGCCCTTCTTGGTGCCCAGGATCAGATACGGCGCGACCTCGTAGTTCGGGATCTGGATGACACTCGCGATGCGCTCGTCCGGTTGGAACGCCAGCAGGTTCGCCACGTGCTGACCGCGGGCGTTGCGGTTGGCCTCGGGCAGGTCGTACGCCTTCGCGCGATACACCCGACCCTTGTTGGTGAAGAACAGGACCCAGTCATGCGTCGAGCACACGAAGAAGTGCTCCACGATGTCGTCCTGTTTGAGCGTGGCTCCCTGCACGCCCTTGCCGCCGCGCTTCTGCGAGCGGTACAGGTCGGTCTTCGTCCGCTTCGCGTATCCGGTGCGGGTGATCGTGACGACGACGTCCTCTTCGGCGATCAGGTCCTCGATCGAGACGTCGCCCTCGTACGGGATGATCTTCGTTCGCCTGTCGTCGCCGTACTTCTCGGTGATCTCCAACAACTCGGTGCGGACGATCTCCCGCTGCCGCTCCGGCTTGTCCAGGACGTCCTGCAGGTCGGCGATCTTCGCCTCGAGTTCGGCCAGCTCGTCGAGGATGCGCTGCCGTTCCAGTGCGGCGAGCTTGCGCAGCTGCATGTCGAGGATGGCCGTGGCCTGGACCTCGTCGATGTCCAGCAGCTCCATCAAACCCGTGCGCGCCTCGTCCGCGTTCGGCGAACGACGGATCAGCTCGATCACGGCGTCGAGGTGGTCGAGTGCCTTGGCCAGTCCACGGAGGACGTGAGCGCGCTCCTCGGCCTTACGCAACCGGTAGCGGGTACGCCGGACGATGACATCGATCTGGTGGTTGACGTAATGCCGCACCATCTGGTCGAGCCGGAGGGTGCGCGGCACACCGTCCACCAGCGCGAGCATGTTGACGCCGAAGTTGTACTGCAGCTGGGTGTGCTTGTAGAGGTTGTTCAGCACCACCTTCGCCACCGCGTCACGTTTCAACGTGATCACGATGCGCATGCCGCCCCGGCTGTTGCTCTCGTCGGCGATGTCCGCGATGCCGGCGATCTTGCCGTCCCGCGCCAGCGACGCGATGTTCTCCACCAGGTTGTCCGGGTTCACCTGGTACGGCAGCTCGGTGACGACGAGGGTGGTCCGCCCCTTGGCGTGCTCCTCGACCTCCACCACGGCGCGCATCCGGATGGACCCACGGCCCGTGCGGTAGGCGTCGGCGATGCCCTGCGTGCCGAGGATCTGGCCGCTCGTCGGGAAGTCCGGGCCCTTGATGCGCTGCATCAAGGCGGCGAGCGTCTCCTCCTCGTCGGCGTCCGGGTTGTCCAACGCCCAGATCACGCCGTCGACGACCTCGCGCAGGTTGTGTGGAGGGATGTTGGTCGCCATCCCGACGGCGATCCCCGAACCACCGTTGACCAGCAGGTTCGGGATACGACTCGGCAGAACGTCAGGTTCCTGCGTACGCCCGTCGTAGTTGTCGGAGAAATCGACCGTGTCTTCCTCGATGTCCCGCAGCATCTCCATCGCGAGCGGGTCGAGGCGTGCCTCGGTGTACCGCATGGCGGCCGCCGGGTCGTTACCGGGCGAGCCGAAGTTGCCCTGGCCGTCGATCAGCGGGTACCGCATCGACCACCGCTGGGCCAGTCGTACCAGCGCGTCGTAGATCGCCGAGTCACCGTGCGGGTGGTAGTTACCCATCACGTCGCCGACGACCCGGGAGCACTTGTTGTAGCCGCGGTCGGGCCGGAACCCGGAGTCGTACATCGAGTACAGGACACGGCGGTGCACCGGCTTCAGCCCGTCACGCACGTCCGGCAGAGCCCGCGACACAATCACGCTCATCGCGTAATTGATGTAGGAGTTCTGCATCTCCTGTTGGATGTCGACGGGCTCGACACGGCCTCGGGAGTTGGGCGGCAGAGTTTCGGTCACGACTCAGAAGTTCCTTTCACATGGTTGGACGTCGGTACGCGATCAGGACCGCCTAGACGTCCAGGAACTGCACACCCTTGGCGTTACGGGTGATGAAAGAACGGCGCGCCTCGACGTCCTCGCCCATCAGCACGGAGAACAGCTCGTCGGCCTGAGCGGCGTCATCGAGGGTGACCTGCAACAACACGCGGTTGCTCGGGTCCATCGTGGTTTCCCACAGCTCCTCGGCGTTCATCTCACCGAGGCCCTTGTACCGCTGGATGCCGTCGTCCTTCGGCAGTTTCCGCCCGGCCTCGGCACCCGCGCGCAGCAGACCGTCCCGTTCCCGATCGCTGTAGGCGTACTGGGGTTCCATGCGATGTGCTGGCCGTCGACGTCGGCGTCGGCCATGATCACGATCTTGTGGTAGCGCAGCTTCGAGATGTCGAAGTCGTCGTGGATACCGGTGCCCAGCGCGGTGATGAGCGACTGGACCTCCTGGTTCTTCAACACCTTGTCGATGCGCGCCTTCTCGACATTGATGATCTTTCCTCGGATCGGCAGGATCGCCTGGAACCGCGAGTCCCGACCCTCCTTGGCGGAACCACCCGCCGAATCGCCCTCGACGATGTAGAGCTCGCACTCCTCGGGGTCGTTGGAGCGGCAGTCCTTCAACTTGCCGGGCAGACCACCGATGTCCATCGCGCCCTTACGGCGCACGAGGTCCCGTGCCTTACGCGCGGCCAGCCGCGCCTGCGCGCTCGACACCGCCTTGTTGATGATGAGCTTGGCCTCGGTGGGGTTGCGCTCGAACCAGTCGGCCAGCCACTCGTTGCAGGCGGTCTGCACGAACGACCGCGCCTCGCTGTTGCCGAGTTTCGTCTTCGTCTGCCCCTCGAACTGCGGCTCGGTCAGCTTGATGGAGACGATCGCCGCGAGCCCTTCGCGGACGTCGTCACCGGTGAGGTTGGCGTCCTTCTCCTTGAGCAGCTTCTTGTCGCGCGCATAGGCGTTCACCACCCGGGTCAACGCGGCGCGGAAACCCTCCTCGTGCGTACCGCCCTCGTGTGTGTTGATCGTGTTGGCGAACGTGTAGACCGACGGTGTGTAGCCGTCGTTCCACTGCATCGCCACCTCGACCTCGAGGCCGTCCCCCTTCTGCTCGAACGAGATCACGCTCGGGTGGATGGCCTCCCTGGAGGCGTTGATGTATTTGACGAAGTCCTCCAGACCACCCGGGTAGTAGTAGGTGCGCTCCTTGAGCTGAGCGCGTTCGCCGGTGGCGTCCTCGCCCTCCTCGTCCGTCACCCGCTCGTCACGCAGGATCATGGTCAGCCCCTTGTTCAAGAAGGCCATCTCCTGCAGCCGCCGGGCCACGGTCTCGGCGTTGTACTCCGTGGTCTCGAAGATCTCGGGGTCGGCCCAGAACGTGACGCTCGTACCACTGCGGTCGGTGGGCCCCTTGTCCACCAGTTCACCGGGCACCGAGTTCTCGTAGCGCTGGGCCCAGATCCTGCCGTCACGGTGGATCTCCACCTCGAGTGCGCTCGAAAGAGCGTTCACCACCGAGACGCCGACGCCGTGCAGACCACCCGACACGGCGTAGGAGTCGCTGTCGAACTTGCCACCCGCGTGCAGTTGCGTCAGCACGATCTCCACCGTGGGTTTGCCGTGCACCGGGTGGGGTTCGACCGGGATGCCACGTCCGTCGTCGACGACGCGGACACCACCGTCGGCCAACAACGTGACCTCGACGCGGCTGGCATAACCGGCCATCGCCTCGTCGACGGAGTTGTCCACAACCTCCTGGATCAGGTGGTGCAAGCCACGTACACCGGTTGAACCGATGTACATGCCGGGGCGCTTGCGGACCGCCTCCAAGCCCTCGAGCACCGTGATGGAGGACGCACTGTATTCGCTGTTCTTCGCTGCCACCGGCCTGACTTCTCCTCGTCTCGCCCAACGGACACACGTGACTTTTGGTCCTACGTCGGGCCCGAAGCTGATACTCGTTCCGGCATCGATCCGGCTTGTCTCCACAAGTTTACTTGGCCAGTCGCGCTTACAGGCACCAAGGACGCCTCTAGCTGCGTCACAGAGCCGCGAATCCGGACACAGACGAGTCCGACCTCGTGGGCTTCCTGCGCCGACCCTCTTCGTGCGGTTTCAGGCTGCATGTCGCAACGCTCGCCGACTCAGGCTCCGCCCGACTCCCCGCAAAGTCAACCGTAGGTGTCGCGAGGACCCCGTCCGGGAATGTGCTTCGGCCCCTTGCGCCAGCTCGGAGCCGTCGGCCCCTGAATACGCATCCTGGTGACCACGCCATGTCCGACGCCCGCTGCGATTCTTGCCAGCAGTTGCCTTTGCAGCAAGCGCAACTGTGTGGCCCAGGCGGTGGAACTGGCACGAACGGTCAGTTCACCGTTGTTCAGCGACATGGGTTGCGCATGCTCGGCGATCTCCGCCCCCACGAGCGTCGACCACTGGCCGAAGACCCGGCCGTTCGCCAATCGCGCGCTCCACCCCAGCTGGGTCGCCATGTTCGACAGCAGGCGTCCGAACGGCTGTGGGTCACGTTCGTCGAAGCCGGGCCCCGACCAACGGCGTCGCCGTGGATTCTGCCCACTGTGTTCCAGCCCACCCGTACGAGGGGTGCCGGGCCTACGCGCACCCGGCCTCGTGCCACGGGTCCCGGCGCGTTCCTTCGCGGCTTGTAACGCGGCTTTGGCGAGGTCCCGGCCTTGTGGACGGCTTGTCGACGCCCCCGTCGCCGTCGAAGCCGCCCCCGGCTCTTTCGACCCAGTCGCACTGTTACGCTCTGTGCCACTGTTCGGGATTTTGAAGGCCGCCACACCTACTCGTGGAGAGTTTTCCACCCTTTCCGGCAGGCCGGTCACCGGCAGCGATAGCGTGCTAGGTGAGTTATCCACACTATCCACAGACTTATCCCCAGATCGGTGGGTAACTCGCGTGGCCCCCGTCACTGTTCGTCGCGTGGAATCCGTGAGGCGCTCCCTCTCAGGCACGTGTCACCTCGCCGTTCGAGACCGCATAACGTACGCCTGCGAATTCGACGGGTACGTCCTCGTCGACGGCCGCCGTCACCAACACCTGCTCGGCCTTCGTCGCCACCTCGGCCAATCGGGCCCGACGCCTGCTGTCGAGCTCGGCGAACACGTCGTCCAACAGCAGCACCGGTTCACCGCCCGACTCGTTCCGCAAGAGCCGATACGACGCTAGTCGTAGCGCCAACGCGAACGACCACGACTCCCCGTGGCTCGCATAACCCTTCGCGGGGGCCTCGCCCAACATCAACTCGAGATCGTCCCGGTGCGGCCCGATGAGACTCACCCCGCGCTCCAGCTCGGTCTCCCGGACCTCACCGAGCACCCGGAGCAGGATCTCGCCGAGCTGCTCCGTCGACGCTTCCGGTCCGTCGGGCGTCCCCCAACCCTCCGGCAACGCACCCCCCAGGCTGGAGCGGTAGGCGATCCGGGCAGGTCGGGAGTCGGGAGCCACGTCCGCATAGGACGAAGCCACATAGGGCCCCAGCTCGGCGACCAGATTGAGCCGCGCTGCCAACAACTCGGCCCCAGCGGAAGCCAGGTGGTTGTCCCACACCTGAAGCGTGGACAACGCGTACGGATCGGTCTCCTCCCGGGCTCCCCGACGCCCACCGGCGCGACCCACGCTCTTCAACAAGGCGTTGCGCTGCCGCAGCACACGGTCGTATTCCGAACGGACCCCCGCGTATCGCGGAGCGCGTTGTACGAGCAGGTCGTCCAGGAACCGCCGTCGTTCGGACGGATCACCGCGCACGAGTGCCAGATCCTCCGGGGAGAACAACACCGTCCGAAGGATGCCGAGCACGTCACGTGGTTTGCCGACCGCGCCGCGGTTGATCCGAGCGCGGTTGGCCCGGCCCGGTGCGATCTCCAGCTCGACGGTGAGTTCCCGTCCCTCGTTCACCACCGCGGCACGTACCAACGCGCGATCACAACCGTGTCGCACCAACGGTGCGTCCGTGGCCACCCGATGCGAACTCAACGTGGAGATGTATCCGATGGCCTCGAGCAGGTTGGTCTTTCCCTGCCCGTTGGGGCCCACCAGCACGGTGGGTCCCTGTGCGAGCGGGAGATCCACGTGCTCCCACGACCGGAAATCGGTCACCTGGAGGTGCCGCAGATACACTAATCAGTGACCTTCGTCTTCACCGTGTGCCCGCCGAACTGCTTCCGCAGCGCCGCGACCGCACGCATCGCGGGCGAATTCTCCTGTCGAGAGGCGAACCGCGCGAACAGCGCCGCCGAGATCACGGGTGCGGGTACGGCGTTGTCGATGGCCTCCTCCAGCGTCCACCGCCCCTCACCGGAGTCCTCGACGTAGGCTTCGAGTTCCGCCAGCTCAGGGTCGTTCTCCAACGCCTCGACCAGCAACTCCAACAGCCAGGACCGCACGACCGTCCCACGCTGCCACGCCTTGAGCACTCCGGGGACGTCCTGCACGACCCCGGAGGCCTCGAGCAGTTCGAAACCTTCGGCGTACGCCTGCATGAGTCCGTACTCGATGCCGTTGTGCACCATCTTCGCGTAATGCCCGGCACCGACCCCGCCCGCGTGGACGAAGCTTTCCTCGCGAGGCCCCTCCGGGCGAAGCGCGTCGAAAAACGGCATCGCGCGTTCCACATCGGCCGTGGAACCACCGACCATCAGGCCGTAACCGTTCTCCTTGCCCCACACCCCGCCGGAGACACCGACGTCGAGGTAGCCGATCCCCCGGCGGCCGAGCAGCTCGGCGTGTTCAGCGTCCTCGGTGTAGCGGGAGTTCCCGCCCTCGATCACCAGATCACCCTCGTCGAGCAACTCGGCGAGCTCGGTGATGGTCTGCCGCGTCGCCGCGCCGGCCGGGACCATCACCCACACCACCCGGGGCGCCTCCAGCGCGGCCACCAGGTCGGCCAACGACGCGACGTCGCTCACCTCGGCGTTACGGTCGTACCCCACCACCCGGTGGCCGGCTTCCCGCAGGCGTTCCCGCATGTTGAAGCCCATCTTGCCCAGGCCGATGAGACCAAGCTGTGCCATTACGGATGCTCCCCTTCTCGGTGCGCCGCTGCTCAGCCAGGAAGCCGCACCGGCATCAACAGGTAGAGATAGCCGGGCACGACTTCGCCGTTGTCATCGGCGGGCTTGATCAACGCGGGCCGGTTGGGTGTCGTGAACGTCAGTTCGGCCCGTTCGGCGTGCAGAGCGCCGAGGCCGTCGGCGAGGTAAGAGGGGTTGAACGCGATGGTCACCGGTTCCCCCTCGTAGTCGACGGGGAGTTCCTCCTCCGCACTGCCTTCGTCGTCACCTCCGGCCGCCAACCGCAGCGAACCGTCCTCGAACTCCAACCTGACCTGAGTGCCCCGTTCGGCGACGAGCGACACCCGTTTGATCGCCTCGGTGAGCGCGGGTACGTGCAGAATCGCGCGCGAGGAGTAGTCGGACGGCAGCAGCTGCCGGTACGGCGGGAACTCGGCGTCGATCAACCGCGTGGTCGTGAACTTGCCACCACCGGACAGCCCCAGCAATCCGTCGCCGCCCGCCAGACCGATCTGCACCGTCGTGCCGGCGGAGCCGAGCGACTTGGCGGCGTCCGCGAGGGTACGGGCGGGGACGAGCACCGCCGAATCGGTTATGCCCTCGGCGGGCTGCCAGCTGAACTCGCGCATGGCGAGGCGGAACCGGTCCGTGGCGACGAGGGTGAGTGTGCTGCCGGTGATCTCGACACGCATGCCGGTGAGCATCGGCAGCGTGTCGTCCTTGCCCGCTGCGACGGCCACCTGGGCCACGGCCTGGGCGAACGCGTCACCCGCGACCTCGCCCGCCAGTTCGGGCTGGGCGGGCAACTCGGGGTAGTCCTCGACCGGCATGGTGGGCAGGCTGAACTTGGCGTTTCCGCAGGTGATGGACACCCGAGCGCCCTCGACGGAGATGTCCACGGGCTGGGCGGGCAACGCCTTGGTGATGTCGGCGAGCAAGCGACCCGACACCAGCGTGCGGCCACCTTCGGCGATGGTCGAAGGAACACCGGCCGTGGCCGAGACCTCGTAGTCGAAGCCGGAGATGGTCAAAGTGTCCGCGCCGTCGCCGGAGTCACCGCCTGCGTCGAGGAGGACCCCACCAAGCACGGGAACGGGCGGCCTCGACGGCAGACTCCGGGCCACCCATGCGACGGCCTCGGCAAGCCCATCGCGTTCGACGCGGATCTTCATGCGCCCATCCTTTCGACACCGAGCCGGCTGGAGCTCGAAAGATCGACGAACTCTGTGTGATGACTTCCGGTGGAGTTCGTGGGTTCGCGGGTCGACAGGAGCGTGGTGACGGCTGGTCGCCAGCTCACCGTCCACCGAGCGGACCGGCGTGTGGACTTCCCACGGTAGAGCGTGGTGTCTTCGGGCTTCACCTCGGGCCCTGGTGATTCCACGGGGTCCCAAAGCTCTGCGGAGGCTCTGCGTGACCGAACTGTCCCCAACTTCGCGCCGAGCTGTTTTTCTTTTTTTCTTCTTCTCTAAGAGAGATCTTCAGTCGTAGTAGTAAGGGCTGTGGATTGTGTGGATAACCCTTGTTTCAGCAGCTCATCACTCGTGCGGCCCTGTGGACAGACTGGTGATAACTCCGTGGATAACTCGGGGCACCCGTGGATGAACGAGTGCCAATAAGAAAGTATCCACATCCGGGCCGAGTTGTCCCCAGCTCCATCCACAGATTTAGGCCGAGTTATCCCCAGGTTGTCCACAGGCCTACTCACAGCTTTCTCACCGGAATGGGTGACTCAGGCCGTCTGTGGACATAGTTGTGGGCAACCCTGTGGATAACCTGTGGATAACCTGGGGATAGCTGTGGATAGCTGTGGACAACTCGGCATCGGTCCACTTCACCGCATTCATCCACAGGTGCATCCCCAACCGTGTCTTCCTGTGGATAACTACGGAAACCAGCACGCGTGCTTTTTTTCGAAAGATCGGTCACATCACTCGAAAGACCGGTCCCGTACGAGGGGCGGGAGGGCACGGAGACGAAAAACCGCGCCCGGCGACGTCCCGGACGCGGTGCGGAGACTCTGTGAACGAGACCGACGAGGCTACTGACGCGCGTACTGCTTGATGCGGGAGGTCAGCTCCTGCACCTGGTCGTAGATCCTGCGCCGCTCGGCCATCTCCTTGCGGATCTTCTTGTCCGCGTGCATGACCGTGGTGTGGTCCCGACCCCCGAAGGTCTGCCCGATCCGCGGCAACGACATGTCGGTCAACTCCCGACACAGGTACATCGCGATCTGGCGGGCGGTGGCGAGGGCCTTCGTCTTCCCCGGACCGCACAGGTCCTCCACCGTGACGTCGAAGAACTCCGCCGTCACATTCATGATCATCGAAGCGCTGATCTCGGGGGCTTGGGAGTCGGTGGGCATCAGATCGCGAAGCACGACCTCGGCCAGGCCGACATCCACGGGCTGTTGATTCAGCGAGGCGAACGCGGTGACCCGGATGAGCGCGCCCTCCAGCTCCCGGATGTTCGCCTCGACACGCGCGGCGATGAACTCGAGTACCTCACCCGGAACCGCGAGGCGGTCCTGTGCGGCCTTCTTCCTCAGGATCGCGATCCGGGTCTCCAGCTCGGGCGGCTGGATATCGGTGATCAGTCCCCACTCGAACCGTGTGCGGAGCCGCTCCTCGAGTGTTTCGAGCCGCTTCGGCGGACGGTCGGAGGACACGACGATCTGTTTGTTCGCGTTGTGCAGCGTGTTGAAGGTGTGGAAGAACTCCTCCTGGGTCCCTTCCTTGCCTTCGAGGAACTGGATGTCATCGACCAACAGGATGTCGATGTCCCGGTAGCGGCGTTGGAAGGCGACCTTGCGGTCGTCGCGCAGAGAGTTGATGAAGTCGTTGGTGAACTCCTCCGTCGAGACGTACCGCACCCGCATGCCGGGGAAGAGTCGTTGCGCATAGTGACCGACCGCATGCAAGAGGTGGGTCTTGCCCAGCCCCGACTCCCCCCACACGAACAATGGGTTGTACGCACGGGACGGTGCCTCGGCGACGGCGACCGCCGCCGCATGTGCGAAGCGGTTGGACGCGCCGATGACGAACGTGTCGAAGGTGTACTTCTCGTTCAGTCGGGTCTTCGACGTCTGCGGCTGAGCCGGCGCGGTGTAGGGCTGTCCCGCGATCGGTTGGCCGGAGAAGGTCGGCCAGATCTCGTGGACAGCGGCCAGGGCCTCGCCTTCCTCGTCGACCTCGTCGTCACCGTCCTCACCCTCGGCTGAGGGTTTGGGTCGGGAGGGGAGGTTGCTCGGAGGCTGCGGTGGGCCGGCGGGCCGTGAAGGAGGATGGGTCGACGGCATCGCCGAAGACGGGGAGCGGTGCGCCCCGGGGATGCGTGCCTCGGTGTGGTCGGCCCGTGGCGGCCGAACCGCGGGAATGATGATCGTGTCGTCGTTCGACGGCACCGGGGGACGTTCGGGGTGGCCTCCGAGGGGAGGGCCGTAACGAGCGTGTGGGGGCGGTGTGGACGGCGAAGGCGGCGAGTGCAACGTCGTCGCGGAAGGCGGCATCGCCGCGTCACCGGGCGAGCCGGGACCGGTCGGAAGCGGGCTCGGTGGAGGCGGTGGCGCGTTCTCGGTGGAGTCGACCTTCACCGCGAGGGACACTTCGCGGCCGAGGTGCCGGGACAGGGCCGAGGTGATCGGTTCGCGCAGAGCGCGTTCGATGGCCTCCTTGGCGAAGTCGCTCGGGGCCGCCAGCAGTGCGGTACCGTCCAGCAGGCCGATGGGGCGGGTCACCCGCATCCATGCACGTTGTTGTGGGGACAGCGTTCCCTCGGAGAGCTCTGCGACAACCTGTTCCCAGACGACAGCCAGGTTCAGTTGGTGCTCAGACACGCTGCTCCGCTCCCCTCCCCTCGACCTTTCGCTCTTCGACGGCTCAGCGGAGCGTCACGGCAGGTCGGCGTGGTCACCTGCGCAGCAGGTATCCACATAGTTGTCCACAACTGTGCACCAATGTACGCCCGACCCGCGGACCCTCCATTCCGCGGGATCACGGTTCTCGCCAGGATCGAGTCTCCCACTTTCGCCATGGCGTGTCCGTGCCTCGGCGGGTTGTCCGAGGAAGGGCACGCTAACAAGCCGCGCGTGTCGCCACAAGACGTGTGCGGCGGCAAGAGTTTCACGGTGCACGGCGAGTTGCCAGCCGTGCTGCGCGAACGGGTGAAGCCCGGTCACGGCGGCCGGTCGAACGCTGAAAGACAGGGGGCGGTGTCGTAGGTCAGCAGGTCAATGCGTACCCTCGTAAGGTCTACCGCTGACGGCGGCGCCTTTCGGCCTGCCCGCCTTCGGGTGTCGGAAGGCCCCGGGCTGCCGTGTCGCGGTGGTACCCAGATCGATCGCCGCAAGACCAGGAGAACGACTGCCGTGAGCAAGCGCACCTTCCAGCCGAATAATCGTCGACGCGCGCGGACGCATGGGTTCCGGCTGCGGATGCGGACGCGTGCAGGCCGCGCCATCCTGTCGGCCCGCCGTCGCAAGGGCCGTCGTCGGCTCTCCGTCTGAGCTGTCGCAGCCTGCGACGACGGGGGCGCGGCGTGCTACCTGCTGACGCTCGCCTGCGGCGTAGCGAAGAGTTCCGTGCCGTGATACGGGGCGGCGTCCGTGCCGGGCGCCGCCGTTTGGTGCTGCACGTGCTCCCCGGTTACGCGCAACGGACCAAGGCAGGTTTCGTGGTGAGTAAGGCCGTGGGCAACTCCGTCGTGCGGCATCGGGTCCTGCGTCGGCTACGGCACCTCGTTGCGGAAAGGCTCGGAACTTTACCTGAAGGCAGCGCGTTGGTCGTTCGGGCGTTACCCGCTGCTGCCACCGCGTCGAGCGAGGAACTAGGCGCGGATCTCGACGCGGCATTGCGGCGACTGCGACTGTCGCCATCCTCCCGCGACAACACTGGATCAACGGCGTGAATAAAGATCAAGCGGCCGGCACCTACATGGCCGACCCGAAAGACACCGACGCGCCCACTCGGCCGACACCGGTGGCGTGGGTTCTGCTGCTGCCGATCCGCTTCTACCGCAAAGCGATCTCCCCGTACCTTCCCCCGATGTGCCGGTTCTATCCGAGCTGTAGCGCCTATGCGGTCGAAGCGCTGAACCGCTTCGGAGCCGCCCGCGGCATGTATCTCGCCGTGCGACGGTTGCTGCGCTGCGGACCATGGACCCCGCCGGGACGAGACCCGGTACCTGAGAAGTTCAGCTTCCGGTACCAAGGCCCTGGTATGTCTACCGAGGAGTAGCTCTAGTGCTCGACTTCATCTACTACCCTGTGTCGTTCATCCTCTGGGTGTGGCACAAGGTCTTCGGTTTCGTCTTCGGTGAAGACAACGCCATTGCCTGGGTCCTGGGGATCGTCTTCCTGACCTTCACGGTGCGCGGACTGCTGTTCAAGCCGTTCGTGAACCAGGTGCGGTCGATGCGGAAGATGCAGGACTTCGCACCCGAGGTCAAGAGGATCCAGAAGAAGTACGCCAACGACCGGCAGCGCCAGGCGATGGAGTTGCAGCGGCTCCAGCGCGAGCATGGGGTCAACCCCTTCGGTAGCTGTCTACCGATATTGCTGCAGATCCCGGTCTTCATCGGCCTGAACTGGGTGTTGCGTAACTTCCGGCCCGGTGCCGAGTCGAACTACTTCTTCGACGCCGATGACGTCGCTTCCTACGTCGACGCGCAGATCTTCGGCATCAACCTCGGTGACGCGATCAACCACCTGGGTCTCGCCGGTGGTGGAGGAGACAGTGGCTGGAACTGGGATGTCGCGCCACTGGCCGTGCCGTTGATGATCGTGGCCGGTATCGCCACGCACCTGACCGCGCGTCACTCGGTGGCCCGCCAGAACCCGGCGTCGGCGACCCCGCAGACCGCGGTGATGAACAGGCTGACGCTGTACGTCTTTCCGGCCGGTGTGGTGGTCTTCGGTGCCTTCTTCCCCATCGGCCTGTTGATCTACTGGCTCGCGAACAACGTCTGGACGCTGGGCCAGCAGCGCTTCGTCTACAAGAAGATCGACAAGGAAGAGGAAGCCAAGAGGCAGGCCGCCAAGGAGAAGCGCGACAGCCTCGCGCCGAAGCCCGGTCAGAAGCCTCAGGTCGGCCAGAAGCCCAAGCCGGGACAGAAGCCCGCGCAGAAGTCGGCCCCGAAGCAGCAGAACCAGAGCCACAACACCAAGAACGGTAAGTCCCCGAAGGGTAGCGGCAGCAGCGTCCGGGGTGGCGCCTGGGCGAAGAACGGCGGGAACCGACCCGCGAACCAGGGCAAGAAGACGCAGGGGCGCAAGCGGCGCTGACCCGGGGCGGGAAGGAGAGACGGATATGTCTGACACGGCCGAGGTGATCGGTGCGGGAGGAGACAGCACCGCGTCCGCGGTGAACGATGTCGACGACAACGAGGACCTGTTGGTTCGCGAGGGTGACATCGCGGGCGATTACCTGGAGCGGTTGCTCGACATCCTCGACTACGACGGCGATATCGACCTCGATGTGGAGGCGGGCCGCGCGGTCGTGAGCATCGACGGCGGTGATGACCTCGACAAGTTGGTCGGTCCCCGTGGCACGGTGTTGGAGGCCTTGCAGGAACTTACCCGGCTGGCGGTCCAACAGGAGACCGGAGTCCGGAGCAGGTTGATGCTCGACATCGCCGGTTGGCGGGCCGCTCGCCGGGAGCAGCTTCGGGAGCTCGGCCGCTCCACCGCCGAGTCGGTGCGCGAAACCGGGGAGAGGATCAAGCTGCAGCCGATGAGCCCGTTCGAGCGCAAGATCGTCCATGACGCGGTGGCGACCGTGGACGGCGTGACGAGCGAGAGCGAGGGGGAGGAACCGAAGCGGCGTGTCGTGGTGAAGCCCGAGTAGTCGAGCGGTTCGAGTCTTCCGGGAGCGGCCCGTCGGATTCATCCGGCGGGCCGCTCTGCGTTTCACGTGAAACAGGGCATCCGCGTTTCACGTGAAACACGTGCCCGCCCGCGCGGATCGCTTTCCGTGATCGGGGACAATCGATGTGCAGCCGTGTTTCACGTGAAACGACCGTCTGACGAAGTGTCATTGGAGGCAACAAGCGTGGATTCCACGATCCCGACGGCGGCGCGTCTCGTGTTCGGCGAACGCGCGTCGATCGCCGGGGAGTTTGTTGAACTGCTGGCGTCGCACGGCGTCGAACGGGGACTCATCGGGCCACGCGAAGTGGACCGCCTGTGGGATCGTCATGTGCTGAACTCGGCGGTCGTCAACGAACGAATTCCCATGGGGGCCCGAGTCATCGATGTCGGATCCGGCGCCGGATTCCCCGGAGTGCCTCTCGCCATCGCACGTCCCGATCTGGATATTGTTCTCCTCGAACCCATGGCCCGCCGGGTCGAGTGGTTGTCCGAGGTCGTCGACACGCTCGACCTGCCAGTGACGGTTGAGCGTGGACGCGCCGAGGAGAAAGTGGTGCGACGTCGGATCGATGCCGCAGATGTCGTGACCGCCAGGGCGGTCGCTCCACTGGCTCGGCTGTCCCAATGGTGTTTGCCGCTGGTCCGCCCCTCGGGCGTGCTCTTGGCCCTGAAGGGAAAGACGGCGGCTGAGGAGGTCGAGCGGGACCGGGCGGCTGTGCACAAGGCCGGTGGCGGTGAACCGGAAATCATACGGTGCGGCGAAGGGATCGTAGACACGCCGACCACCGTGGTGGCTATCGAACGGGTGGAGTCGGGGCCGCCCGGAGTTGCGCGGAAACGCGGACGGAAGAAGCACTGAGAGGATTGGCTCAGCGGATGATGACCAAGACGGAGCGGCGGATGTTCCACGTGAAACAGGGCGGTGTCCCGGTGACGTGGGGTGGTGCACGATGAGCACTTCCCCCGAGACCGGCCTGTACGGCACGCCGATCGCCGAGGAAGCAGTGCGCGCTGCTCGCGTCCTCCATCCTGATGAGAACGCCATGCCGCGGCCCACCCACCGGCGCATCCTCACCGTGGCCAACCAGAAGGGCGGAGTGGGGAAGACGACGAGCACTGTCAACCTCGCCGCGGGGCTCGCGCTTCACGGCGTCCGCACACTGGTGATCGATCTCGACCCACAGGGGAACGCGAGTACGGCACTCGACGTGGACCGCCGTTCCGGCACTCCCTCGGTGTACGAGTTGTTGCTCGGCGAGGTCTCGTTGCTCGATGCGACGCAGGCCAGTCCGCAGTCGGAGAACCTGCTCTGCGTCCCGGCGACCATCGACCTCGCGGGCGCGGAGATCGAGCTCGTCTCCATGGCCCAGCGGGAGTCGCGCCTGAAGGAGGCGCTGACGAGGGAGGCGCTCGATTCGCTCGGCGTCGACTATGTGTTCATCGACTGCCCACCATCGCTCGGCCTGCTCACGGTGAACGCCCTCGTGACCGCACACGAGGTGTTGATCCCCATCCAGTGCGAGTACTACGCGCTGGAAGGTCTCGGGCAGCTGCTGAACAACATCGAGCTCGTGCAGCGACACCTGAATCAGATGCTCAGGGTCTCCACGATCCTGCTGACGATGTACGACGGCAGGACCAAGCTCGCCGACCAGGTGGCACAAGAGGTGCGCCGTCATTTCGGCGACGTCGTGCTGCGAACGGTCATTCCGCGGAGTGTGAAGGTGTCGGAGGCGCCGGGATACAGCCAGACGGTGTTGGCGTACGACCCGGGTTCACGTGGAGCGATGAGCTATCTGGACGCGGCGCGTGAGATCGCCGAGCGTGGATCGAACAGGGAGCGACGACAATGAGCGAGCGCAAAGGGGGGCTCGGCCGCGGTTTGGCCGCGTTGATCCCCACCGGCCCGATCAATACCGAACGTGGTCGTGGTGAGGGCGCGAGCAGTGCCGTGGGCGTGCGGGGCGTCCCGGGCTCCTTCGCGGTGAGCGGTGCGTCTCAAGAACACGGTGGCGAGGTCGCCGGGGCCGTCTACCGGGAGATCCCGGTGGAGGCCGTCAAGCCGAACCCCAAGCAGCCACGGCAGGTGTTCGATCAGGAGGCGCTGGCGGAGCTGGAGCATTCCATCCGCGAATTCGGCCTCATGCAGCCCATCGTCGTCCGGCGACTGTCGGCGGACGAATACGAACTCGTCATGGGCGAGCGCCGGTTGCGTGCCGCGCAACAGGCAGGTCTAAAGAACATCCCGGCGATCGTGCGCAATACGTCCGATGACGCCATGCTGCGGGATGCTCTGCTGGAGAACATCCACCGGGTGCAGCTCAACCCGTTGGAGGAGGCGGCAGCGTACCAGCAGCTGCTTGACGAGTTCGGCGTGACGCACGAGGAACTGGCCGCGCGTATCGGCCGGAGCCGGCCGGTGATCACCAACACCATTCGGCTGCTGCGGTTGCCCCTTCCTGTGCAACGGCGGGTGGCGGCCGGGGTGTTGTCGGCGGGTCATGCTCGTGCGTTGCTGTCGCTCGACGATCCGGATCAGCAGGAGGAACTCGCCGGGCGCATCGTGGCGGAGGGACTGTCCGTCCGAGCGACCGAGGAGGCGGTCACGCTCGCTAAGAGCGAGTCCAAACCGAAGCAGCGGAAAGCCGCTCGTAAGCCGGTGCAGGCACCGGGAGTCGAGGCTCTCGCCGAGCGGTTGTCGGACGCATTCGACACGCGGGTGAAGGTGGACGTCGGTCGTCGTAAAGGCCGCATCGTGGTCGAGTTCGGTTCGTTGGAGGATCTGGAGCGCATCGTCGCTCTCATGACCCCGAACTCGACAAATAAGTCAAATTAGACAGCTAAAACGGATGACCGATGACACCGGGGCATTTCGTCACGGTGACGATCTCGAAATCGGCTGTGGTGGACGACCACCACAGCCGATCAGCTTCCCCGCTGAACCGCGCGCTGCACCAGATCGGTGAACACCGCGCCGAGTGAGGTACCCGCCGCTTCCAACGCCATCGGCACCGTGGACGTCTCGGTGAGTCCGGGCGAGGAGTTGACCTCCAGGAAATGCACGGTGCCGTCGGAGGCGACGACCGCGTCGGTCCGGGAGATGTCCCGTAGCCCCAACAGGGTGTGAGCGCTCACCGCGAGATCACTCACCGCCTCGGCCACCTCCTCCGAGAGCCGAGCCGGGGCGAAGAAGTCGGTGAGTCCGGCGGTGTAGCGGGCGGTGTAGTCGTAGACACCGCCTTCGGGGACGATCTCCACGGCGGGCAGCGCCTTCGGTCCGTCCTCGTACTCGACCACGGTCACCGCCACTTCGACACCGTCGATGAAACGCTCGGCGAGCACCGTGTCGCCGTATGCGAAGCAACCCACCATCGCGGCGGGGAGGTCCGCCGCGTCACGGACCACCTGGGCGCCGAGAGCCGAACCCCCTTGGTCGGGTTTGAGGATCAACGGAAGTCCCAGGCGTTCCACCATCGCGTCGAGCACCGGCTGCGCACCCAGCTCCCGGAACGTGCTGTGCGGCAGCGCGACCCAATCAGGGGTGGAGAAACCCGCCTTGGAGACCAGTGCTTTGGCGATCGGCTTGTCCCACGCCCGACGGCAGCCGCGCGAACTCGTTCCCACGAACGGCACGCCCAGCATCTCCAACACGGTCTGGATCGAGCCGTTCTCCCCTTCCCCGCCGTGCAACGCGACGACGGCGGCGTCCGGTTTCTCGGTCTTCAACCGGTCGAGCAGACTCGCGTCGGTGTCCCACTCCTGCACCGTGAGGCCCTGGTCGCGCAACGCCACGGAGAGTCGACGGCCCGATCGCAGCGAGACATCCCGCTCGTGGGACAGACCACCTGCGAGAACAGCGACAGTACCTTCGGCCAACGCGGGCTCCTCACCGATTGTGAACGTGCTTTCGAGTGATGTGTGGAATGAGGTCGCGGCGACTCACGCGGTGTCCGGTCCGGGGAACTGAGGCCCCGAGACCGCACGGCTGGTGACGCTACCGAAGGTGCGCATGAGCTCCATCTCGGACTCCAACACACCGGCGAGCCGGCGAACACCCTCGCGGATGCGTTCGGGGGTGGGATAGCAGTAGGACAACCGCATCTGCCGGCTGCCCAAGCCGTCGGCGTAGAAACCGGTTCCGGAGGCGTACGCGACCCGCGCCGTCACGGCCCGGGGCAGCATGGCCTTGGTGTCGACGCCTTCGGGAACGGTGACCCACACGTAGAAGCCACCCTCCGGCCGCGTCCAGGTGCACCCCTCGGGTAGGTGCTGTTCCAGCGCCGACAACATGGCGTCGCGCCGTTCGCGGTAGTTCTCCCGGAAAGTCTTGATCTGCCCCTTCCAGTCGTGGGTGGCGAGGTACTTCGACACGACCAGTTGGTTCAGAGTCGGTGGGCACAGCGTCGCGGATTCGGCGGCCAATACGAGCTTCTCCCGCACCGCGTGTGGCGCGAGCACCCAGCCGACGCGCAGACCGGAGGCGAACGTCTTGGAGAACGACCCCAGGTACACGACGTTGTCCGGGGCCATCGAACGCAACGACGGGTAGGTCTGTCCGTCGAAGCCGAGCAGGCCGTACGGGTTGTCCTCGAGGATGAGCACGTCGTGCTCGGCGCAGATCTCCACGATCTCGGCGCGACGCTCCACGGACAGCGTCACACCCGCCGGGTTGTGGAAATTCGGAATGGTGTACAGGAGCTTGACCCGCTTCCCCTCCTGTTTCGCCTGGGCGAGGGCCTCACGCAGCGCCTCGGGCACCAGACCGTCGTCGTCCATCGCGACGTGGACGACCTGCGCCTGGTAGGCCGCGAAGGAGCCGAGCGCGCCGACGTACGACGGTCCTTCGGCGATGACGACGTCACCTGGGTCGCAGAACAGTCGTGTCACCATGTCCAACCCCATCTGGGAGCCGACGGTGACGACGATGTCGTCCGGGTGGGCGGTGATGCCTTCCATGGCCATCACCTCGCAGATCTGCTCCCGCAACGCGGGGACGCCCTGCGCGGAGCCGTACTGGAGCGCGACGAGCCCGTCCCTGGCGACGAGTTCCGACATCTGCTCCGACAAGGAGTCCAACGGCAGGGCCGCGAGGTTCGGCATACCGCCGGCCAGCGACACGACCTCGGGGCGGCTTGCTACCGCGAACAACGCTCGGATCTCCGATGCCGTCATGCCCGCGGTACGGGCGGCGTAACGGTCGATGTGCGGGTCGAGCTTCTGCCGAGCCGGTTCAGAGCCCGGCCGATACTGCGCCGGTTGCGGAGACTGCGAGGAAGTCATCACACACTTCGCTTCCGCTTCGCCAAGGAAGCACGTTGTTCGTTGTCGTTCGTTGTCGTGACGCTGTCGGTTTCTGCGCTGAAGGTGTGATCCGAGTGTAACTTCAGTCCCTCCGAGGTCCGGGGGCTTGGCGGGGCTTCTCACAGCCCCATATGCTCATGCGGGGCTTTCGGCGGTTGACGTTTGCCACACGCGCCGGTTTGTCCGCAGGCGGGATTCTTCGTTTTGGGGAGGTTCGGTGTCACGACGCGTCGTGGGCGTCACGCTGGACAACCTGGAGCAGCTTCCGTTGAGCTGCCGCCGGTGCGTGTACTGGGAGGTCGCTCCACATCTGAAGGAGCAGGCGGAGCAGTTCGGCGAGACCGAGGTGGAGAAGGAAGCCTGGGTGTCGTCGGTGCTGCTGGAGTGGGGCTCGTGTGGCCGACTCGTCTACAGCGGTGACCTGCTGGTGGGATTCGTGCTCTACGCGCCACCGAACGCCGTGCCGCGGGCAGGGGCGTTCCCCACTTCGCCGCCCAGTCCCGATGCGGTGTTGTTGACCGCGTTCTACGTGCTGCCGGAGTTCCGGGGCAGTGGGTTCGGGCGAGCCTTGGTGCAGGCCGCGGTCGCGGATCTGACGAAGCGTGGTGTGCGGGCGATCGAGGCGTTCGGGGACGCGCAGCCGGAAACCGAGGACGACGAGCACATCTGTGTCGTGCCCGCCGCGTTCCTGCGCAGTGTCGGGTTCAAGACGGTACGGCCGCATCCCCGTTGGCCGCGGCTACGGCTGGAGCTGCGTTCGGGGATCTCCTGGAAGGCCGACGTGGAGGCCGCGCTGGAGAAGCTGCTGGGGCAGGTCAGTGTGACGACCGCGGAGCCGACCATCGTGCAGGCATAGCGGTCGATACCCGCAGAGTTATCCACAGGCCTGTGGATAAATTGACGAGTTATCCACAGGCCTGCGTGTAAGTCGCTGAGATATCCACAGTTTTCACCCGTTCGTGGGTGGATAACTGCTGCTGTTACTCGGTCTTGAGAAGTTCGTGCGCCAAAACGTCGGCGAACGTGAACGTGCCCGTCGGCTGGTCGTTCTCCCCGAGCAGGTACAAACGCTTCACCGCGATGAGGATGCCTTCGGCCACCACGTCACGGAATGCCGGATCGGACAACCTCCGGCGGTCCTCGTCGTTGGTGAGGTAACCGATCTCCACCCGAACCGCGGGACAGCGGGTCCGCGTGAAGATGTCCCAGGTCTTCGGGTGGGTACGGCAGTCGAGCATGCCCGTTCGAGCGGCGAGCTCGCGCTGGATGTAGCCGGCCAGCAACTCGCCCACCGTGGAGGTGGTGCCGTTGCCCGTACCGAAGTGGAAACTCGCCACCCCCTGCGCGCGAGGGGAACGGTTGCCGTCACAGTGCAACGACAGGAACAGATCGGCACCGGCGTCGTTGGCGAACTGTGCCCGCTGCAGTTCCGACGGGCTGTGGTCCGGGCCACGAGAAAGCAGGGCCTCCATGCCGGTGGCCTTCATCCGGCCCTCCAGCCTGCGCGCCAGGTCCCAGGCGATGTCCGCCTCATTCACCCCGGCGACGGAGACGCCGAGGTCGGAACCACCGTGGCCGGGATCGATGACGATGCGTTTACCCCGAAGCCTTGGACCCGACCTGCGCAGATGTTCCTGTTCGCGGAGGAACACCGGCCGGCCACCACGCGCGCGCGGCGACAACTGCCGCAACGCCCGCACGGTCGCCGGACCACAGATACCGTCCACCACCAGCCCATAGTCACGCTGGAAGTTCTTCAAAGCCCGCTCGGTCTGTGGACCGAAACCACCGTCCGGCCGTCCGGCGTCGTAGCCGAGTTCGGTCAGCCGTTCCTGCAGCGCGAACACGTCGTCACCGTGCACGGGTGACGAGACCGAGTACGCCAACGGTCTACTGCCGAGGTGATAGGTCGAGCCACGTAGCGCCCGGTAAGTGGCCGGCCCGACCACTCCATCGGTAATCAACCCGCGCTGCTGCTGGAAGGCGCGGACCGCGTGCTCGACCTGCTGGTCGAAGAACGCCGCGTGTCCGTTGGCCTCCTCGCTGGGCGGGAGAAGATCCAGAGCCGAGAGCATGGACCTGATTTCGGCGACTTCCGGTCCGGTGTCGCCGCGGCGGAGTACCCGCATGCACTCCTCGCTATTCCTTGGGCACGTAGTGCGTTGCTCGTGGATGTCTGCAAACTCTTCATCGGCCAAGGGGCCTGCAACCCCTATTGTGCCGTGCCGACGGAACGTGAGGACGGAGGGCTCATCCGCTTCGTCACCTACCCGGATGGCCCAATGAAAAGAAACCCGTGACGCGCCACGAATATCACGCGTCACGGGTTTCTTTTCGCTTGTGAATTCACACGGAATTTACTGCAACACGTCGGCGAGGTCGTTCAGCAACGCCGCCTTCGGCTTGGCACCGACGATCTGCTTCACCGGCTTGCCGTCCTGGAACAGGATCATGGTCGGGATCGACATGACCTGGTAGTCCCTGGTCGTGTTGGGGTTGGCGTCGGTGTCGAGCTTCGCGACCCGCAGCTTGTCCCCGTGCTCGGCGGCGATCTCCTCCAGCACCGGCGCGATCATCTTGCACGGCCCGCACCAAGTCGCCCAGAAATCCACGAGGACCGGCTTGTCGTGCGCCAGCACCTCGTCGGCGAAGTTCGAGTCGGTCACCTCAACGGTGTTCGTCATCTTCTCTCCTGTGATGGTTCGACCGGGTAGTCAGTTGGCGCGCGTGGCGTACCCACCGCCCACGAATTCGGAGCTCTCACTCGCCTCGGCGACAGTGGTGTGCTCGGCGAGCCAGCGTTCCGCGTCGATCGCGGCCGCGCAACCCGAGCCCGCCGCCGTGATCGCCTGCCGATAGGTACGGTCCACCAGGTCGCCCGCGGCGAAGACACCGTCGAGGTTCGTGTGGGAAGTACGGCCCTTCGTCAGCACGTAGCCGTCCTCGTCGGTGTCCACCTGACCACGCACGAGTTCGCTGCGCGGATCATGGCCGATGGCCAGGAAGAATCCCGTGACGTCCAGTGTGGACTCCTCGCCCGTCACGGTGTCGCGCAGCTTGAGCCCGCTCACCTTGTCGTCACCGAGCACCTCGATGACCTCGGAGTTCAACTTCCACTTGATCTTCTCGTTGGCGCGGGCCCGCTCCAACATGATCTTCGAGGCGCGGAACTCCTCCCGCCGGTGGATGATGGTGACACTGCGTGCGAACTTCGTGAGGAAGGTCGCCTCCTCCATCGCCGAGTCACCGCCACCGACGACAGCGATGTCCTGATCGCGGAAGAAGAACCCGTCGCAGGTGGCACACGAGGACACCCCGCGGCCGAACAACTTCTGCTCACCGGGGACGTGGAGGTGACGGGCGGCAGCCCCCATCGCGAGGATCACGGCGTGGGCCGCGTAACGCTTACCGTGGGCCGTGACGTACTTGATCGGCCCGGTCAGCTCCAGTTCCTCGACGTCCTCCTGCCGCAGGTCAGCGCCGAAGACCTTGGCCTGCTCCCGCATCTCCTGCATGAGGTCCGGCCCCTGGATGCCCGACCGGAAACCGGGGTAGTTCTCCACCTCGGTGGTGGTCATCAACGCACCACCGAATTGGGTGCCCTCGAACACCAGCGGTTCGAGCTGGGCCCGCGCGGCGTAAATCGCCGCCGTGTACCCCGCCGGCCCGGACCCCACGATGATGAGGTTTCGAATGTCTTCGCTCACCTGCGCCCTCCGCTTCGACAACGCTGCTCACCCTGGTCAACAGCATCGTAGGCGTGACTGTTCCCGCCGTCCGTCGATGAAGAACACACGTGAGATTCAGCCTTGTCGGCCAACGGTCTCATCCATCAGCAGGCCTGGGTTGTCGGGTCCACAGTCCGGAGCGAGGGCCAGTAGCCGCAGTTGCCCCAGGTTCCCCGTCGTGAGCAGTACCAACACGGCTTCCTCGCCGTCGATGGTGGCGGGGCGGAAGCCCACCGGCTGCACGGCGGGGTCGATGCCGTTCGCGGCGAGACACGCGTCGAGACGTTGTTCGTCGCCCAAGGGGCCGAAGTCACGAACACCGGTGATCTCACCCACGGCCGCGCTGAGGTTGTCGCTGTCCACCGCCAGTGAGGGCGGTTCGGCGGGTTGAGTCGCCTGGGGGCTCGTCGGCTCGGCCAGCTGGTCGGACCCGTCGGGGTCGTTCGACATGTTCGGAAGCACCACGACGGCGGCCGCGATCACGGCGGCCGCCGCGGTCAACAGCCCCATGCCCCAGCCGAGACGTTTGTTACGCCTGGCGCGGGCCGCGTCGAGGCTGACGACGTTCGAATCCTGCGGCGTTCCCCCTGGTGATCCCTGCTGTGGTGCCGTCGGCTGGGCCTGCTGGGATGCCTGTCGCCGGGCTTGCTGCTCTTGGGCCAGCGCGGCGTCGATCCGGGCCGCCACGTCGGCGGGCATGGGGACGACGTCCAACGCGGCGAATCCGGAGAGGTCGGCCTTGGTCGACTCCAACGCCTCGATGATCGCCCGAGCCCCGGGGTCGGCGTTCACCCGCGGCCACAGTTCGGCCGCCTCCTGCTCGTCCAACACTCCGGCGTGCAGGTCGGCGCGCACGTCGACAGACCATGGAGGGCCGGCGGCCTCGCCGGGCCCCCTACGTTCGTCCGTCATCGTCCCTCCCCGTGTTTGCTTTCGTGAGTTGGGACGCCACCCTCGCTACTCGGGTTCCGCAGATAACCGAGAAGTTTCGCGAGTTTGGCCCGCCCGCGTGCGCACCGACTCTTCACGGTCCCTTCGGCGATACCCAATAGCTGTGCCGTCTCGGCGACGGAGTACCCCTCCACGTCGACCAACACGATCGGTACCCGTTGTTCTTCCGGTAGTTGCTCGAGTGCCTGCTTGATGATGAGCCGGGTCTCCCGTTCCGCCATCGAGTCGCGGGGTACGGCGGGCTCCTGATGCGAGGTGTCGGGCAACGGTACCGTCGGCCGGGCTTGTCTGCGTCTCACCCGATCGAGACAGGCGTTGACGACGATTCGGTGTAGCCACGTCGTCACCTGGGACTCGGCTCTGAAATTGGATGCGGCGCGGAAGGCGGAGATGAACGCGTCCTGCAGCGCGTCGGCCGCCTCCTCCGGGTCGCGGACCGTGCGCAGGGCTACAGCCCACATCCGGTCTCGATGTCGTCGGACGAGCTCGTTGAACGCATGGGGATCTCCCGCCGCGTGCGCGGCTATGAGATCAGCATCCGTGGGCGCTGCTGCGGTCACCCGGCAGAGCGTACTAAGCCTGTGACGTGCTGTTGTCCGGACCTACGGGCCGACCGTCAACAAGGTCTCGTCATTTTGTGGAAAGAAACGCCAGTTCTGCTATCTGAGACTGGAATTCCGGCGCCTGTCCCGAGAGTCCTGTGATCCACACGACGACGTACTGGGTGGAAACCGGCGAGTCCAGCGTCAGTTCCGTGCGTTCCCCCTCCAGCGTCCCCGCTGCCACGGTCTGGGTCTCCGAGAGCGCGGGCTGGGCCGAGTCGGCCACCCGGATCTCGACCTGGGTACCGGGGCTGGCGGCGACGATGTCCACGCGAGCGAGTTCGACGGGTTCGTCGAAACTCGCGATCAGCCCGACACCGGACTTGAACGCCGGGAACTGCTCCTGGTACTGATCGGTCCGCCACGTGGTCGCCTCGTCGCCGTCCACGGCGTTGACCGCCTCGGCGACTCCGTCGCCCTCACCCTCGGGGTTGTAGACGGTGATCTCCGTGGGGGCGATGGCGGCGCCCACCGAATCACCGTCTCCCCCAGAGCCGTCGGACTGCGCATCGTCCTTCTGTTCGTTCGTCACCGTCTCCTCGGCGAGGTTCACCGCAGGCCCTGAGGGGGTGTCGTCCTGGAAGAAGCTGATGGCCATCATGCCGACCCAGGCGAGCACCGCGACGGCCGCGATCACGAGCGCGCTCACGCCGAGGGCGAGTCTGCGCCGTCGGCGTGCGTCCTTGACCGGCTTCTTGGTGGTCCACACCGTGCCGTCGGGGTCGACGTTCTCGGCGGGCCTGCGTTTACGCTCCTCCGCCGCGATGACGTTACCGAGCATGCGCACGATGGCGGAGCTGGTGCGGATGCCGCCCTGCTCACCGTCCGAGACGATGCGCACCGCGAGTTTCGACAGCTCGCGCGGCACCGACGGTTCCAGCTCGTGCGGTGGAACGAGTTCGCCGGTCGGGGTTCGAGGGGCCGTGGGAAGCGCCGGTGGCCCGCCGGGCAGCGCCCACCGTCCGGTGAGCAGCAAATACAGCACGCTACCCAAAGCTTTGACGTCGTTACGCAAAGTGGCGTTCGGCAGGGCCCCGGGGAACGCCAGGCGCAGCCTGCCGTCCGGAGTGACCCGTAACCGTTGCGGATGGTCGATGCCGAGCACGAGACCGGACTGGTGGGCCCGCTCCACGGGTTCGGCCAACGCCTGCACCATCCGGGCCGCGGTGGTGGGCGCGATGCGTTTCTCGTTGACGAGGTCGATGAGGTCGCTGCCCTTCGTCCATTCGGACACGATGATGCCGAGCAGCCCCTCACCGGAACTGATGCCGTTACCGAGCGTCAGAACGTCCAGGACCTTGGCGACACTGGGATGCGCGAGCTTGGCCATGTGCGTCGCCCGCTGCCGCCGACGACCGGCGCGGACAGGGTACCGGCGAGCGCCGGCGAGGACAGGAGGAGCAGGAGGAGGGTGAGCACCGCCGCGTGCGTCGATGCCGAACTGTGCGAGCAGCCGATAACGGCCGTCGCCGACGACTCCGCCGGGTGCCAGCGATCCACCGTGCGTACGGGTGTTCACTCGGCCGCCCTCCCCCTGCGATTCGTCTCACCAGTGTCGAGAACGAGGGTACGTGAAGCGAGGGCTCGACCGCGGGTATCCGGGCCGGGCGGGTTACCCACGTCGGAGCAAACCAGCTATTCGGCGGGTCACGGGCGCCAGTTCGTCCACCTTCAAAGCGATCAGCACACCGAACGACACCGCGATGCCCACGATGCCCTGGCAGATCAGCGTCGCCCACGCCTTACCGACGGAGCCGAGGAAGTCCGGGATCACCGCGCCCACCAGCGCGGCCGCCAAAGCCCCGAGACCGCTCGCGATCACGGTGAACAGGATCACGCCGAGCACGCGCTTGCTCCGCAGGTTGCCGAGCTTCACCCACAGCCACACCTGACCCATGACGGCGCCCACCACGAAGACCAGCGAGTTCACCAGCATCACGCCGAGCACCACGTGGGTCGGTTCCAAAACGGCCGAGGCGAGGTACAACAGCGGGATCTTGACCGCCGTCATCACGCACATGATCAGTGTCGGCGTGCGCGAGTCCTTCATCGCGTAGAACACGCGCATCTGAAGCATCACCAGCGCGTACGGCACCAGTCCGAACGCCGACACCGCCAGCGCCTGTCCCAGCCGCTCGGCGTCCTCGACCGAGCCCTTGCCGAACGCGAACAGGGCCACACCGATGGACTGCCCCGCCACCGCCATCACAGCGGAGACCGGCATCAGCATGATCGTGGTGATCCGTGAGCCGTACGACAGGTCACTGACGAGCTTGCGGTGATCGCCGTCGGCTGCGGCCCTGCTCATCTTGGGCATCAACGCGGTCAGCAGCGAGACCCCGATGACGCCGTACGGCAGCTGGAACAACAGCCAGGCGTTCGAGTAGATCGACGGTCCACCGGCCGCGCCGCCCGTGAGGACCCGGGTGTTCACCACCATGCCGATCTGGCTGACGGCGACGTAGCCGAGAACCCACGCGGCGAGTCCGCCGAACTCCTTGAGCCGCTCGTCGATGCCGAACCGCCACTTGAACTTGAAACCCGAGCGGAGGAGCGGGGGCACGAGGAACATCGCCTGCGCCACCATCGCCGTGAGCACGCCGATCCCCAGCACCAGGACCTGCGGGTCGCTCATGCGGGTCGGCACGATGGTCGGATCGCCGGGAACCAGGGCGAACGCGGCGATCGTGGCGAAGATGACCAGGTTGTTGATGACCGGCGCCCACTGTGCGGGGCCGAAGATCTGCTTGGCGTTGAGGATGGCCGACAGCACGGCGAACAGCCCGTAGAACAACAGGCCGGGAAGCAGCAGGTAGGCGAACCACGTGGCCAGTTGCGGGTTCGCGTCCCCGCTGTCGTCCATCAACAGCCCGGTGAGCCACGGCGCACACGCCGTGGAGACCACCGTGCCGATGCCGAGCACGGTGATGGCGAGGGTCAGCAGTCTCTGCGTGTAGGCCTCGCCGCCGTCCTCGTCGTCCTGTGAACGCACCAGCAGCGGCACGACCACACTGGTGAGCACACCGCCGAGCAACAGCTCGTTGATGATCAACGGCAGGGTGTTGGCGACGGTGAAGGAGTCGTAGAGCACGCCGAGGGTCGCGACCCACGCGAGCATGACCTTCCACGCGAAACCGGTGATCCGGCTGGTCAGCGTGGCGATGGCCATGCGACCGCTGGCCTTGGCCAGCGAAGGCCCCTTCTTCTCGTCTTCCTTCGGTGGGGCGAGCTGGACCTCCGGCAGCCGCTCCCCGATCGGCTCGGCGGAGATACGCGGCATCATCCGCGTCGCGAGCTCGTCATAAGGGCGCAGCACGTCCGGGTCGGCCGCGGGCCAGCGCACGCCCGGCGGCACGCCCGCCTCCCGCGGGATGAAGATCGTGCGTTCGGTGTCCTTCGGCGGTGCCGGCTTACGCCGTTGTTCCTCCTGCCGCCACGGCCTCACGGGTTGGCGTCGTGGCTGCGGTGCCCGACCGCGTCGCGGCGCCACGGGCGTGGGGCCGGGAGGAGGGCCCTGGGTACCGGGGAACGGACCGGGTGGCACTCCGGCGGGACCGTCCGGGGTGCCGCGGCCCGACGGACCGGACGAAGGCCCGGGCGGCGGGGGCGGGACCGGCACCCGTTGCGGAGGCGCACCGTGCGACGCGCGTCCGGGCGGGAAGCCCCGCGGCGGTGACGACGGGGATGCCTGAGGTGCTCGGGACGGTGGTGGCGGCGTGGGAGGTCCCGGAGTGGGGCCGCCCTGAGGTACGTGTGGGGACGGTGAAGGCATCTTCCGGGTGCGGGGCGGTTGCGGAGCCCTACCCGGAATCGGGGGTCCGTCTCGGTGTTCAGGTTGTTGCCGCCGCGGCATCGGGTCCTGCGATGCCTGCTCGCGCGGTGCCTGGTTCCGGGGCGCTTGTGGCGCAGGCCCGGGTCGTCGAGGAGGCACGCGCTCCGAACGCACGGGCCTGTCCCCGCGCTCGGGCGGCTTGCCCGACTGCTCGTCCAACACGTGCCCTATCCGTCGATGGTCCGCTCTGCCGATTCAGGGTAGTCGGATTCGCGGCCTGAACTCAGCCGCGTTCCTCCCCCTGGGTCTTCATTCGACGGTATATCCGCCGTCCGGACAGCAGCACCAGGGCGGCGCCTGCCGTGGCGGTGAGCACGACCGTGACCACGCCGAACTCGCTGGAGGTCAGCTCCATGCGGGAGGTTTGCCCCAATGTCGTCCCGCCGGGTGTGCTCAGGGACACGTTCACGATGAAGCGGCCCGCCCGCAGTGTCTCGGCGGGGATGAGCCTGCTCACCCTGCTGTTGGCGGCCAACGGTGTGTCCTCGATCTTGGACGGCCGCAACCCCGGACTGTTGTCGAATTTGATGCGCACCGTCACCGCGACGGGCAGGTCGTTGCTCAGCGTGACCGGAAGCGGACTCGACGCCGAGGCCAACGACACCGGCTGGGACGGCGTGCTGACCGTGATCTTGCTGCTCAGCTGCCGCACCTGCCGCTGGGCCACCTTGGCGGCGATCCGGTAGTCCCCATCGTCCCGCCACGCCTGCGAAGTGGCCCGAATCACGGCTTTGTGCAGCGGTTGGATCAGACTGATCGGTTCCACCTGCCGGGTCGGGTCCACCGACATGGCGCTTTGCAGGTCCGCTGCGGTGGATTCGACATCGGACAACGTCTCCAGCACGTCATCCGGCAACGACGTGCTGCTTCCCGGGTTCGAGGCCTGCGGTGTCCCGGAGGTCCCGGTGTCCCCGGGCGTCTCGGGACCCACGGTCGAGAGGACCTCGTCCAGCGACGTCGGGTTCACCAGGCCCGCTTCCTGCAACCGGCCCAACGAGTCGAGCATGTTCGTGAGCTCGGTGTGGCTGACGTTCCAGTCGTGCGGCGGTGCCACGAGGACGGGGTGCTCGGTCGCCTCGCCCCCCAATCCCGCCCGCAGGGCCACGGCGGCGACGGCGCTCTGTGTCGCGACCTCCGGCTGCTCCGTCGCACGTGCGGCTCCGGAACCACGGGTGGAGGCGAGCGCGAAGCCGGCCCGGACCAACGGGTCGTACGTCACCAGCCGGGCGCCCTGGTTCTCGACTGCGGTGGGAGCGGTGATCACGGTGGTGACACCGGCGTCGGCCGCCTCCTGCAACGCGGCCGGGCTCAGCCCCCCTCCGGGCCACAGCACCCCGGACCGGGGGGTGATGTTCAACAGGTGCAGGATCGTGGCGTCGTTGGTGACCGCCTCGTTCACGAGGTCGATCTCGGAGGGGATCTGCGTCAGCGCGCCCAGGTCGGCGCCGGCGTAGGGCAGTTCGACGACGCAGTGGTTGGCGACGAGCGCGCGCAGGTCCGCGAGCCACCGTTCGGCGTGTTCCCGTCCTTTCCCCTCGACGATCCCGGACTCGGTGCGTACCCGGTAGCCCTTGCTCATCGCGTCGACGGTCTCCAGCAGGTCGGGGTCGACCGCGAAGCACAGCGAGTCGAACAACGCCGCATTGCCGCGCTGACTCTCCGCGGCACTGACCAGCGAGTGCAGCCGGCCACCGGGGGCGAGTTCACCCGCCAGTTCGTCGTCGGACAGCACCGCCCCACGGTCGTGCGACACCGACACCACCTTGGGCTCCCGTGCCGCGAAGGGCCACAACATCGACACCGCGGTGGGCGCGCCTCCCCGCGCGGACCCGGAGCCGCCGAGCACGGGAAGCAGCAGGTCCACGGCCGCGAGCCGGGCGGTACCTCCGTACGCCGGAGTGCCGTTGATGTTGAGCAACAGCGGGTACACACCCGGTTCGTGGAGACCGAGCTGGGCCAACGGCGCAGTGATCGACAGCTGCGCGGAGGCGCCTTTGTCGAGTCGGTCGGAGACCCCGACCCACGCCGACTCCCCGGCCGTGGCGGGGGGTGGCTCCACCAACGTCTGCGCCAACTGCGCCGATGTGGTCTGCCGCGGACCCACCTGTACCGCGGCCACGATGTCGGTGATCGGCCGGTCGCCCACGTTGGTGACCTCGGCGGTGATCCTCAGTTCCGTGTCGCCCGCGCTCACCACGCGCGGTGTCATGTGCTCGATCCGCACCTGCAGCAGCGTGCGCGGATCCGAGGACTGGGCCGAGGCCGACGGAGTGACGGAACCCGCGAACAACGCCTGCGCGGCGAGGAACAGCAGCGCCAAACCGAACGCGCTGAGTTTCTTCACGACTTGTAACTCCCGTTAACCCTCAGTCAGCCTCTTGGTCCGCGTCGAGGAATTCGAACGCTCTGCGCACCAACTTCCGCTCGTCCGCGTAGGCGAGTCTGGACTCGAGTTCGGCCAACGGCACCCATGCGACCTCGGTCACCTCGACGTCTTCGTCGGAGAGTTCACCACCATCGGCCTCGAGCAGGAAATGGTGGACGGTTTTGTGCACCCGACGTCGTTCGGCGACGAACCAGTAGTCGATCGTGCCGAGCTTTCGCAGTACGTGCGCGGAAATCCCGGTCTCCTCCTTCACCTCGCGCACCGCGGTCTGCTCCGTGGTCTCACCGGTCTCGATGTGTCCTTTCGGCAGAGACCACAACAGGTGCCCGTGCCGGTCCAGCCTGCCGATCAACACCGCGTGGCGTCTGGAGGGGTCCACGACAAGTCCGCCTGCGGACGTCTCCTTGACGGTGGTCAGCCGTGTCCGACGCCGGCGTCGCCTCCGACGTCCCGGGTTCGGGTCGCCGGAGCGACCTGCCGATCCAGGCATGCTGCGATGCTAGAGCAAACAGTGATTCACTTACCCTGGCTTGGCGTGTCCTAGTCGATCCAGCCGTGTAGTAAGGGGAACCAAGCAGCCACAAAACGGCGGCTGACAGCGGCGAAACGCAACGCTGTCGCCGAGCTGATGCGTGTTTCGCCGATCGCCGACGAACTCGCCGCACGGTTCTCACGTGCTGGTCACCGCCTGTATCTCGTGGGCGGGAGTGTGCGGGACGCTTTGCTCGGCAAGCTGTCCACGGATCTGGACTTCACCACCGACGCGCGACCGGAACAGATCCAGCGCATCGTCTCCGGCTGGGCCGAAGCCGTGTGGGACACCGGTATCGAGTTCGGGACCGTCGGCGTGGCGAAGCACGGCACGACGTGCGAGATCACCACGTTCCGGGCCGACCGCTACGACCGGGTCGGGCGGCACCCCGAGGTCGAGTTCGGTGATTCCATCGAAAGTGACCTGGTCCGTCGGGATTTCACGGTCAACGCCATGGCCGTCGACCTGGCCACCAAGTCGTTCGTCGACCCACACAACGGGTTGGAGGCGTTGGCTCGGCGCACGCTCGACACCCCGGCCACGCCGGAGGAGTCCTTCGCCGACGACCCCCTGCGCATGTTGCGGGCCGCGCGATTCGTCTCCCAGCTCGGCTTCGAGCCCGAGCCGAGGGTCGTGCGGGCCATGACCGACATGGCCGACGAGATCAAGCGCATCACGGCGGAGCGGGTGCAGGCCGAGCTGTCGAAGCTCATCCTCGGGAGCGCGCCGCGGAAGGGTATCGAGCTGATGGTGGACACGGGCCTGGCCGACCACGTGCTGCCCGAGGTGCCGGGGATGCGCCTGGCCATCGACGAGCATCATCAGCACAAGGACGTCTACCAGCACTCGTTGAAGGTGCTGGAACAGGCGATCGACCTGGAGACCGCGCACGAGCCGAGGTTGGAACCCGATCTCGTGTTGCGGCTGGCGGCGCTGTTGCACGACATCGGCAAGCCCGCGACGCGGCGGTTCGAACCGGGCGGGGGCGTGAGCTTCCACCACCACGAGGTGGTGGGCGCCAAAATGGCGCGCAAGCGTTTGCGTGCCCTGCGGTACCCGAAGGACGTCGTCAACGACGTGTCCCAACTGGTGTTCCTGCACCTGCGGTTCCACGGCTACGGCCGGGGTGAGTGGACCGACTCGGCCGTGCGCCGGTACGTCACCGACGCGGGGCCGTTGCTGCCGAAGCTGCACAAACTCGTCCGCGCCGACTGCACCACCCGCAACAAGCGCAAGGCCGCCGCGTTGCAGCGCGCCTACGACGACCTCGAACAGCGCATCGAGCGGATCGCGAAGGAGGAGGACCTCGCGAAGGTCCGGCCCGACCTCGACGGCAACGAGATCATGCGCATCCTCGGGGTCGAACCGGGGCCGATCGTCGGGAAGGCGTGGAAGCACCTGAAGGAACTGCGGCTCGACCGGGGGCCGCTCGGCCGTGACGAGGCGGTGGCCGAACTGCTCCGATGGGCCGCCGAGCAGGGGATCGAGGTGCCCGAGTCCAACGTTTCGGACTCGTCGGAGCCCGCGGAGTCTTCGGAATCGGCTTCGGGGGACTCGGGTGCCGAGGAGGGGGGCACCGACTCCGGGAAGTAGTCCTCGGAGCTCATCCGGCCCCCGTCGACCTCGAGGGCCCGCTCGGAACCGACCGGGCCCCCAGGGTTTCAAAACAGCGTTTCGAATGCTCAGGACAGCCGCTCGAGCGCACCGCTTTCCAGGTGATGCCCGATCGCCCGCGGCAGCAGGTATCCCACGCCCCCGCCGCGTAGCGGCCCCCAGGGGCGCAGCACACCGCTGAGTACCCGGATGGGCCGAACCACCCGGTAACGGTGCCGTTCGAGCTCGCGCTCGAGCGGCAACGAGGTCTCCGTGAACGCGGTGTCCTGCGGGTGCACGAGGTTGCCCGCCTCATTGCCGTAACGATCCACCACCGTGCCCGCGGACAGCGTGAGCAAACGTTTGCCCCTGTAGAGAGGCAACGGCGGCTCACCACGCAACGGCAGGATCGGCCAGTCGGTGGCGTGGGCCGGCGGCTCCTGTGCCTCGGCCTCCTCGTCCACGCCGGCGCGTGCTCGGCCGGGGAAGAACAGCAACGCACCCAACAGCGCTTCGGCGGCGGGCTGGACCCGCTGGAAATACCGCGGCTCGACGGGGCGGCCCTCGACATAGCGGGCGACCTCCCAGCCTTGCGGCGTGCGATGCAGACACCACGCCCCGTCGGCGATCTCACCGATGCGGTAAGCGCTTGCGGCCACACCGTGTTCGTCCAGTCGGGCGCGTAGCGTGCGCAGCACCTCGGATGCCCGCAACGGCCGTTCCGGTTCCTCGCCCCGCTCCACCCTGGACACCGGATCGAGTTCCCCCGCGTCGTCGACCGTTTGCGGCGGCCGAGGGGCGCCCAGGACATCCGCCTGGGCGGTGGCACGCAGCTGCGGGTCGACGTAGGGCACCCGGAAGTTGTTGGCCTTGATGTGCTCCAACAGACCGGCTTCGGGTGGCACGCCGTACTTGCGCAGATAGTGCGGTACGGCGGCGGGCCAGATCCAGGTGCCGTCGGTGTGGAAGGCGTCGGGCACGTTGGGCGGGCCCGGCACGAAGATGTCGGGCAGAGCGCCGGGCTTGGTGTGCACGACGGGAGCCCGGTAGAGATAGTTCAGGATGTCGCGGACCATCTCCTGCGGCACCGGTGGGCGATTGACCACGGGCTTCTCACCCGGCGCGTGCGCGTCGACCACCTTCGCCTGCCGGAACTGCACGTCCAACGGAAGCCCCGCCTTGGCGGAGAGCCAACGCGGCACTCGTTTCCGGGGGAAGTACCGCAGCTCGACCTCGTAACTCGGAACCGTCACGCGGCCCTCAGGGGCCAATCGCCACGACGGTTCGTGCTCGGTGTCGTAGTCGAAGTCGAAATTGGCCTCGGAGTCGAGGGTGAACGTGCCCTGGAACCAGGTGCCCTCCTCGGCGGAGTACATGGCCGAACGCAACTGCGTGAACAGCTGCCCGAGATGCGGGGGCGCCGACAGTGCCACGACGACGTCGCCTGCCACCGCCCTGACCTCGAGTTCGGAGTAGTCACCCACCTGCCGGAACTGCGCGGCGACCCGCTGCCAGCCGGAGGGGAGGAACCCGCGCAACGTGCGCCCGATCGCCCGCAGCAACACCTGTGCGTCACCACTGCCCGGTTCGCTGCGAGGCATGTTCTCGTCGGCGAAGTCGTGACGTTCCTGCCACAGCGCGGTCAGCGACTCCGGGTCGTCGGTGGTGGTGCTGAAGTCGACCAACCCCAACTCCGCGGCGAGCCGTTCGTCGGTGCCGGTCCAGCGCAGGGTCAGCTCGGCCTCGTCCGAACTCGGTTCGATGCGATAGGGCTCGTCGTCGTACAGGCAGTAGGTGTGGACGGCGAAGGTGGCCAGGCCCGCCGAGGCCTCCTGCGCCGGCACCGCCTTCGCGGGCCTGTCGTCGAAGGTGGTGCCGAAGCCTTCAGGGGCCTCCTCACCTTCGGGGACGACGAGCAGGACGCTGCCGTCGGCACTCGGGTTCGCTTGGAAGATCCGGCCGTCCCACAGGGCGTACAGCGCATCGGGCCGGTCGGCCACCTCGACTCTGTGGCGCACGGTTTCCCCCTCGGTCAGTGTGATCCCCTGTGTTTCTTCACCTGTGTTTTACCGTGCTTCGGGGTAGCGGTGTGGCGAAGTGCCGGGGTTGTGAGCAATGAACTAATCCGATTTTCAACCTAGCGGGAACGGCGGACACGTTTCGGTGTCGGCCTCGGCGGGCGTACCGGCGGGAGCTGCCGGGTCGGCGGGTCGATGCCGGGTGGGGTGTCGCTTCCGGCTCTGCGGATGACATCGAGCACGGTTCGGGCCAATTCCGCAGGATCGGTTTGTTCGAAGGTGTCCGGTGCAAACTCAAGGCCGACCAGTTTCCCCGAGGAGTCGACGACAGCGCTTACGAGTCCGTCGGCCGAGGTGACGGTGATCGGTGCCGTGTTGCCAGCCGTGGTCACGAGCGAGGAGCCTAGCGCGCACCGTTCGTGATTCCGACGAGACGGTGAACACCGCACGATCAGGGGATGCGGGGATGGGATCATGGCCTTGTGAGAGCGGACGCCCAGGTGGAACCGGGAACACTGTTGGTCGCTGCCCCCACGATGTTCGATCCCAATTTCCGCCGGACGGTGGTGTTCGTGATCGACCACCGTGCCGAGGGCACTCTCGGGGTCGTGTTGAACCGGCCCAGTGAAGTGGCGGTGCGCGAGGTACTGCCGCGCTGGGGTGACCACGTCGCCGAACCCCGGTCGGTGTTCGTGGGTGGGCCGGTGGAGAAGAAGACGGCGTTGTGCCTGGCCGCGTTGCGCACGGGGGAGACCGCGGCGACCGTGCCCGGAGTGATCGGAGTGCGCGGCCCGGTGGCGCTCGTGGATCTCGACTCCGACCCTGAGATGCTGGCCAGCAAGGTGCGGGGACTGCGGGTCTTCGCCGGTTACGCCGGTTGGGACGGAGGCCAGCTGGCGAGCGAGATCGAGCGTGGTGACTGGCTGATCGTGCCCGCGTTGCCGAGTGACGTGATGGCCGGTCCGACCCGCGATCTGTGGGGCCACGTGCTGCGTAGGCAAGGTCTGCCCACGGCACTGCTCGCCACCCACCCAGGCGATCTTCAACGCAACTGAACCCGGGTGTGTCCGCAGGTTGTGTAGTCGTGTCCGCAGGCTGCGTAGTCGTGTCCGCAGGTTGCGTCACCGTGTCCGCAGGCTGCGCAGCCGCTCCTTCCGGGACCGCATCGCTGAGCGGCCGGCTCGCGGCGAGGAGGGCGAGGAACCCGGGTCGGAGTCATCCGGACGGGTTGCTGGACGTCCCATCGCTGCGGACGCGTGTCACGTCCCGCAGGTCATGGATCAGCGTTCCGTGCCCGACGTCGGGCACGGGCTCGCGTAGTCGCGGTTCGCGCAGGTCTGAGATCTCAACGGCGATCTCAACGGCTCTGTGTCGATGGGGCGTCGATGGGGTTATCGGACTGCCCGGGCCGTTCCGATGGTGGTGTTCGATGTCGGGTGGCGCGCTCGCGGGTGCTGTGACCGTCGTCCGGTGCTCGTCACCACTGCGGACAGGTGTTCATTGCTGCGGGCATGGTGACGCAAGCGTTTGCGGGGGCCTATCGTTCGGTCTGGTGCCCGCAATTGGTACCGACCCAGTGTGTGGTTTCGCGGGCCGCGCCTCACCCGCTTCCGTGGCGGTCTCGGGTGAAGTGCTTGTCTGACGGGGCTGATGGAGCTTGCCGGGCCAGCTATGGCTGATGCATCGCTGCAGGTTCGGGACCGATGGCGCCTCGCAGCCTGCGGACACGGCTACACAGCCTGCGGACACGGCTACACAGCCTGCGGACACGGCCTCCGTGGGTTAGCTCTGGGAGCTGCAGCCGCCGCAGCATGCACAGCTGCCACAGCCTGCCGCGGACTTGGCGGGGGCGGGGACAGCGCTGGCCGCACGATGGCCGAGCACACCGCCGCCGGCCACGAGGAGGAACACGGCGAGCACGCCGAAGACCACGGCCATGATCGTGCCGAGGGTGTCGGGCATCGCCAGGGCGGCCGCGCTCGAGAACACGCCCACGCCCCCGGCGATCATCGTGGGCAGCCCTGCCACGCGGTTGGCTACCCGGAACGCCTCGTCACTGCGCATGGTGGCCTCGGTACGCACTCCCGCGCCTCGGGATCGAGGTAGCTTCTCCCGCCAGCCGAGGAAGCCACCCCAACCGACCAGGACGCCGAGCACTGCGGGGATCAACGCGAGCACGATCACGGCTGTGAGAATACTTCGCCGCGCATCGGATGGCCTTGGTGTGCCGACGCGTTGTTGCCCACGACTCACCTCCGTACGCAGGGGCTTCGAAAAATGGGATGCGCCGGGCGGTTACCATGAACGGTGATGAAGACGGCACACCTGCTCCTTAGCGAGCCGCGCTGACCGCGATTCCGGTCGGTGCGGCAAACCCCTCACGCCTTCTGGCTGGGGGGTTGCGTTGTTTCTGGAGGCGGGTTCACGGGAGGATCGGCGATGACGGACGGTACCGAAGCGGTTCCGGCACACCGTTACACGGCGGAGCTGGCCGGGCGGATCGAACGACGTTGGCAGGAGTACTGGGAAGCCAACGGCACCTATCACGCTCCGAACCCGGTGGGCTCGCTCGCCGACAAGGATTCCGAGGTGCCGTCCGACAAGTTGTTCGTGCAGGACATGTTCCCGTACCCGTCGGGCGCGGGCCTGCACGTCGGGCATCCGCTGGGCTTCATCGGTACCGACGTGTTCGCTCGGTACAACCGCATGATCGGGCGCAACGTGCTCCACACGATGGGGTTCGACGCGTTCGGTCTGCCGGCCGAGCAGTACGCGGTGCAGACGGGCACGCACCCGCGCACCACCACCGAGGCGAACATCAAGCGGTATCTGGCCCAGATCCGCAGGTTGGGTCTGGGGCACGACGAACGGCGGCGGATCGCGACCACCGACGTCGACTACTACCGGTGGACGCAGTGGATCTTCCTGCAGATCTTCAACGCCTACTACGACACGGAACAGAACAAGGCGCGGCCGATCTCGGAGCTGGAGAAGGCCTACGCCGAGGGAAGGCGGGCCACGCCGGACGGGCGGCCGTGGCACGAGCTGTCGCGTAAGGAACAGCGGGAGATCATCGACTCGCACCGGTTGGTGTACCTGTCCGAGGCGCCGGTGAACTGGGCTCCCGGCTTGGGCACGGTGGTGGCGAACGAGGAGGTCACCGCCGAGGGCCGTACCGAACGGGGCAACTTCCCCGTGTTCCGGCGGAACCTGCGCCAGTGGATGATGCGCATCACGGCGTACGCCGATCGCCTGCTCGACGACCTGGACCGGCTGGACTGGCCGGAGAAGATCAAGACGATGCAGCGGAACTGGATCGGTCGCTCGCGTGGCGCGAACGTCCGCTTCCGCTCGGGTGAGCACACGATCGAGGTGTTCACCACGCGTCCGGACACCCTCTTCGGCGCTACCTACATGGTGCTGGCGCCGGAGCACCCGCTGGTGGACGACCTGGTCGCCGCGGAGTGGCCCGAAGGGGTCGACGAGCGGTGGACCGGTGGTGCCGCGACCCCCGCCGAGGCCGTGGCCGCGTACCGGCGCGAGACGTCGCGCAAGTCCGAGCTCGACCGCCAGGAGAGCAAGGAGAAGACGGGGGTGTTCACCGGGGCGTACGCCACGAACCCGGTGAACGGTAAGCGGATCCCCGTGTTCATCGCCGACTACGTGCTGATGGGCTACGGCACCGGCGCGATCATGGCCGTGCCCGGCGAGGATCAGCGCGACTGGGATTTCGCCACGAAGTTCGGTCTGGACATCCTGCGCACGGTGCAGCCGGGCGAGGACTTCGACGGCGAGGCGTTCGACGGCGACGGCGCGCACATCAACTCGGCCAACGACGAGATCGATCTCAACGGCCTGAACATCGAGGACGCCAAGAACAAGATCATCGAGTGGTTGGAGCACAAGGGCCACGGCGAGGGCACGGTGCAGTACAAGCTGCGCGACTGGCTGTTCGCCCGCCAGCGGTACTGGGGTGAGCCGTTCCCCATCGTCTACGACTCCGACGGCATGCCGATCGCGCTGCCGGAGGATCAGTTGCCGGTCGTGCTGCCCGAGGTGGACGACTACTCGCCGAAGACGTTCGACCCGGAGGACGCCGACGCCGAGCCCGAGCCGCCGCTGGCGCGGGCCACCGACTGGGTCGAGGTGACGCTGGACCTGGGTGACGGGCCGAAGAAGTATTGGCGCGACACCAACGTGATGCCGCAGTGGGCGGGTTCGTGCTGGTACCAGCTGCGTTACATCGACCCGGACAACGACGAGCGGTTCGTCGACCCGGTCAACGAGCGTTACTGGATGGGGCCGCGTCCCGAGCTGCACGGTGAGAACGACCCGGGTGGTCTGGACCTGTACGTGGGCGGGGTGGAGCACGGCGTGCTGCACCTGCTGTACTCGCGGTTCTGGCACAAGGTGCTCTACGACCTGGGCTACGTCTCGTCGGAGGAGCCGTACCGCAGGCTGTACAACCAGGGCTACATCCAGGCCTACGCCTACACCGACTCCCGCGGTGTGTACGTGCCCGCCGAGGAGGTGGAAGAACGCGACGGCAAGTTCTTCTACAAGGGCGAGGAGGTCAAGCAGGAGTACGGCAAGATGGGCAAGAGCCTGAAGAACGTCGTCACTCCTGACGAGATCGCCGAGAACTACGGCGCGGACACGTTCCGGTTCTACGAGATGTCGATGGGACCGCTGGACGTGTCCAGGCCGTGGGCGACGAAGGACGTGGTGGGCGCCCACCGGTTCCTGCAGCGGCTGTGGCGGCTGGTGGTGAACGAGAACACCGGCGAGCTGCGGGTGGCCGACACGGAGTTGTCCGAGGAGGACCTGCGCCAGTTGCACCGGACGATCGCCGGGGTGCGGGAGGACTACGCGAACCTACGGTTCAACACGGCGGGCGCGAAGCTCATCGAGCTGAACAACTACGTGACGAAGACCTACGGTTCGGCGAAGGCGACGCCGCGTGGCCTGGCGGAGCCGTTGGTGTTGATGCTGGCTCCGATGTGTCCGCACATCGCCGAGGAGCTGTGGCACCGGCTGGGGCACTCGGAATCGCTGGTGCACGGCCCGTTCCCGACGGTGGACGAGCGGTACCTGGTGGACGAGACGGTCGAGTACCCGATCCAGGTCAACGGCAAGGTGCGGTCGAGGATGACGGTGCCCGCGGACGCCGATCAGGAGGAGCTGAAGAAGGCGGCGCTGGCCGACGAGAAGATCGTGGCGGCGTTGGAGGGCGCGGAGCCTCGCAAGGTCATCGTGGTGCCGGGTCGGCTGGTGAACGTGGTGAAGTGAGAGGGGCCGGGCGCCGCCGGCACCGATCACTCGGGGGGCTACGTGACCGATGCCGGCGACCCGATGCCCGGTCGTCCTCGCTGGGACTCGGGGCACACCCCGCACTGTGGCGGTGGCTCCAGTGAAGAACTCCCCGTGTCAGTATTGTGACGCACCGACACAAAGTTCACCCTATCGGGTGACATTTGGGAGCTCTCGCCTACCTGTCGTTCTGGTGGGTGTGAAAGTTACAAAGGATTTCACATCCCCACAACTCGAAACGCTACGGCGGACTGACCTACTTCCGTGGCACCCTGACTGATGTGAGTGCACAGGTGCTCGTCGTCGGATCGGCCAACGCCGATCTCGTGGTCACGGTCGACCGTCGCCCCACCGGGGGAGAGACCGTTCTCGGAGGGGACACGGAGATCCTGCCCGGTGGCAAAGGGGCCAATACGGCGGTCGCGGCCGCCAGACTGGGTGCCGAGGTCGCGTTGCTGGGGGCCGTCGGCGACGACGCACACGGCAGGCTGCTGCTCGACTCGCTGCGCGAGTCCGGGGTGAACACCGACCTCGTGCGGGTGGTGTCCCGGCCGACGGGGTTGGCGTTCATCACGGTCACTCCGGACGGTGAGAACTCCATCATCGTCTCGCCCGGGGCCAATCACGCGCTACGCCCCGAGGACACAGCGGTCGTCACTGCGGCACCGAAAGTGATGGTCCTGTCGATGGAGATCCCGCTCGACACCGTCGAGCACGCGATCACCTCCGCCGCCGGGACGGCGACGTGCACGATCCTCAACCTCTCCCCCGTCGCCTCCGTGTCCGAATCCACTCTCGCCGATGTGGATATCCTGCTCGTCAACGAGCATGAGGCGGCCTGGCTGCTGGGGATGGGGGGACGCGGCGGCGTGCTCCCGAACCCCGAGCTGTCGAAACTGCTCGACCTCGGCCCCCGTGCGGCCGTGGTGACCGCGGGATCCCGCGGAGCCGTCATCGTCCGACCCACCGGGCTTGCCGAGGTACCCTCACCAGCCGTCGAGGTCGTCGACACGACCGGGGCCGGTGACGCCTTCGCAGGAGCTCTGGCCACTGCGCTGGCCCGCGATTCCGAACTACCCGACGCGGTCGCCTTGGCCGCCCGGGTCGCGGCACTTTCGGTCACCCGCCGAGGTGCCCAGCCCTCGTATCCGACTGTCGCCGAATTAGAGTGAGCGTAAGCATGCACCAACCGCAGGTCTCCGGGGTCGGAGTGAGCCCCGGCCGCGCGAGTGGTCCCGTCGTCCGGGTCACCGAGTCGATCGAGGAGCCGGCGAGTACGCCCGCTCCCGACGATCCCCACGCGGAGGCGGCGCGGATCGCGCCCGCCGCACAGGCCGTGGCCGCGCGACTGGAGTCGATGGCCGCGGCGGCGAGCGGTGACGCCGCGACGATCCTGACGACCACGGCCGCGATGGCCGCCGACCCGGCTTTGGTGAGTCAGGCCGAGCAGCTCGTCACCGCGCAACGCATCCCGGCGGCACGGGCGGTGTACGAAGCCGCGAACAACTTCGCCCAGGCGTTGTCCTCCGCGGGCGGTTACATGGCCGAACGGGTGCGTGACATCCAGGACGTGCGCGATCGCATCATCGCCGAACTGCTCGGGATCGAGCCGCCCGGTGTACCGAACCTGGAACGCCCGAGTGTGCTCATCGCCCGGGACCTGGCTCCCGCCGACACCGCCGCACTCGACCCCGCCAGAGTGCTCGCCCTCGTCACCGAGGAGGGCGGCCCGACCAGTCACACCGCCATCCTCGCGCGGTCGTTGCGTATCCCCGCCGTCGTGGCGGTGAAGGGAGCGCTGTCGTTCGAGGCCGAGGCCGTGTCCGTGGACGGGGACACCGGTGTGGTGACGGCTGTGGCGAAGGACGCGCCCGTGGTGACGGCGACCGAGGCCGCCGGCGCCGAGTGGAACGGGGTGGGCGCGACATCGGACGGTCGGCGTGTCAAGGTGCTCGCCAACGTGGGGGCACCCGCCGATGCTCGGGCCGCCGCGGAGACGGGGGCCGAGGGAGTCGGCCTGTTCCGCACCGAGTTCTGCTATCTCGACGTCGATTCCGAGCCCACCGTGGACGAACAACGGGCAGCGTACGCGGCCGTGCTCGAACCGTTCGCGGGCAAGCCGGTGATCGTGCGGACGCTCGACGCCGGTGCGGACAAGCCCCTCGTGTTCCTGTCGCAGGAGGCGGAACCCAACCCCGCGCTGGGAGTGCGGGGTATCCGGGTGTCGATCGAACGCACGGGTGTGCTCGACCGGCAGTTGGAGGCCATCGCGGGCGCCGTGGCGCAGACGCAGGCCGACGTGTCGGTGATGGCGCCGATGATCGCCACGGCCGAGGAGGCGGCGTGGTTCGCCGAGCGGGTGCGGGCGGCGGGACTGTCCCGGGTGGGCGTGATGATCGAGGTGCCTTCGGCCGCCCTGACGGCCCGGGAGGTGCTCGACGCCGTCGACTTCGTGTCGCTGGGTACCAACGACCTCGCGCAGTACACGTTCGCCGCCGACCGGCAGTTGGGTGCGGTCGCCGCGCTGAACGACCCGTGGCAGCCCGCCCTGTTGCGGCTCATCGCGATGGTCGGTGAGGCGGCGAAGGAGAAGGGTAAACCCGCGGGCGTGTGCGGTGAAGCCGCCGCCGATCCGCTGTTGGCACGGGTGCTCGTCGGCCTCGGTAGCAGCAGCCTGTCCATGAACGCCGGTTCGGTACGTGCGGTGGGGGCGAGTATCGCGTCGGTGACCTTCGACGACTGTGAACGGGCCGCTCGCGCCGCACTGGCCGCTCCCACGTCGGTGGCCGCCCGGGTGGCGGCGAAGGAGGCCTAGGCGGCGGACTTCTAGAACGAGAACAGGCCCCTGCGTGGGTGCCGGACGTTCAGGGAGCTGCCTGTGAGGCGGCCGGTGACGACGAACCGGGGAGCGCCCGTCCCCCCTCGGGTCTTGTCGTTCACGCTCGACCACTTCACGTCGTTCAACGCGTTGAGGTCCAGCGACGCGTGCTCGGGAATGATGAGGTGGACGGACCCCCATTTCACGTCGAGCTCGATGTGCACCACGTCACTGGTCATGTTCGCCTCGCTGAAATCGAGGCGGGCGTCGCCGTAACGGTTGCGCACCAGGATCGCCGACGGCACCGTCCACTGCCCCTTGCGCACCAGGTTCGAACCGTGGGCGCGGAGGACGAGTTGTTCGCCCGGCACGGGGATCGGCACGGTCACACCGGCCGCGACGGTCCGATTGCCGACTCCGATGACGGCGGCCTCGGGGTGCACCAGGCCCGGCAGATCGATGAGGACCTTGTTCAGTTCGCCTCTGGTGCGCGCGGCGTAGGCGGTGTCGGCCCGTTCACTGAACTCGTCGAGGTCGATCAGGCCCCGCCCGGTGGCGGTTTTCAGCAATTCGACGACGTGCTCTCGCTCCTGGTCGGAGACCCGGAGCTCCCGAAGTCTGCGCTGCTCCGCCGAGAGCTGTTCCTCGTTGCTCTGTTCCTCGCTCATTGCTCCGATGCTAGGCACCGGAACGTCTTGCGTGATCCGGGAGAATCCCTGAACGGTCCCCCAAGGGAACGGCTCAAAAGTCCCGGTCGAGGCCGTGTTCGATGGCGTACCGGGCCAGCTCCACCCGGTTGTGCAGTTGGAGTTTCCGCAGCGTCGACTGCACGTGGTTCTCGACGGTGCGGTGCGAGATGACGAGCCGGTCGGCGATCTGTTTCGCCGTGAGCCCCTTGGCGACCAGCCGCAGCACCTCGGTCTCGCGTTCGGTGAGCCGTGGGGGTGGGTCGCCCATGTCGGGCGAGTCGGCCATCCGTCGGTACTCACCGAGCACCATGCCCGCCAGTCCCGCGGTGAACACGGGGTCGCCTTCCGCCGTCCTCCGCACGGCGTCCACGAGTTCGGCCACCGACGCCGACTTCACGAGGTAACCCGAGGCGCCCGCCTTCACCGCCTGGAGGACGTCGTTGTGCTCGCCGCTCGCCGAGAGCACGAGCACCCGGGTGTCGGGTAGTTCGTTCGTGATCGCCCTGGTCGCGTCCACGCCCGAGGTGTCGCCGAGGTTGATGTCCATCAACACCACGTCGGGTCGGACGGCGCGGGCGATGCGGATGGCCGACTCGCCGTCGGGCGCGGTGGCCTTGACGTCGAAGTCGTGTTCGGCGAGGTCGCGGGCGACACCGTCACGCCAGATCGGATGGTCATCGACGATCATGACCGACACCGTCATCGGTTCTTCCTCCCTGATCTCGGTCTCGGGACCCGTATTTCCCACTCGGTGCCCTCGCCGGGGGCGGTTTCGAGCGTGCACGTGCCGCCGAGCTCGGTGACTCTGCCTCTGATCGACTTTGCGACGCCGAGGTGCCCTTCGGCTAGGGCCTCCTCGAGCCTGCCCGGCGGGATTCCCGGGCCGTCGTCCCTGACCGTCAGCACGATTTCCTCCCCCAGGTCTTCGAGCAGGACCCACGCCTTGGCCGACGGTCCCGCATGTTTATCCACATTGGACAAAGCTTCCCTGACGACGGCGACGAGTTCGGTGACGGCGTTCGACGGCATCGGAACTTCTCCGGCGGGCGCGGCGATCTGCACCCGGGACGTCGAAAGGATCTGCAGTGCCGAACGCAGGTCCGAGGTGTCGTCCTCCGAGTGACCGGTCGGTTCCGTGGTGACCAACGCCCGCAGTGCGATCTCCTGCTCTCCCGCCAGCCGGGCGAGTTCGGCGGCCTCGCCACCCAGTTCGGAACCTCGTCTCCGAACGCGCGCGAGTACCTGCAACACGCTGTCGTGGATGGAACGCGCGAGACGTTCCCGTTCGGCCGTTGCGGCCTCGCTGCGCATGGCCCGGGCCAATGCGGCCTGCGAACGGCGGGCCGTGGTGGCGGTGACCCCCAACAGCAGTCCGCTGGCGGTCAGCAGCACGCCGTCGCGGGCCACGTCGAGGTTCAGTTCGAGCCTGGCGATCCCCGTGCCCACCGCGATGACCAGCCCCGCGATGACGCCTCCCACGGCCCCGAACCTGGCGCCCGCCACGAGTGGGGGCACGGCCGCCCACACCGTCGTCACCAGTGGGGCGAGTTCCTCGTACTGGACTTCGGACAGCACGAGCGGCGAGGTCAGCATGATCGAGCTCGTGACGACCACGTCGGTCACCACGAGCCATGCCTTGCGTCCGGAGGAACGTGCGTAGGCGACGCTGGTCACGGCTGTCCAGACCAGCATCGCCCCGAGGTCCGTCCACGCCAGCCAGGGGCGGACGTAGCCGTCGTGGTGCACCAGGACGGCGCTGAAGGCGAACCCGAACGTGATCCAGCGGAGCACGATCGTGCCCCACCACAACGGTGTCGCGGGATCACGCAACGAACTCGAGGTGGTGCTCATGCCGGGTCTGGCTCCTTGCGAGCTGAGTCCGAGCCGTTCGACGGCGGCTCGTCGAGGCTGTCGTCGTCACCGTCGGTATCGGACACCGGGGTGGTCGGGGACGTCCGCTTGGCCGGGGCTGTGGTGGCCTCCGGCTCGGCGTCGCCCTCGGACGCCTCTTGGGCCAGTGATTTGATGCCGGAGTTCAACACGGCGAGCAACGGCACCGACAACAGCGCACCGGTGATGCCCGCGGTGGTCATCCCCGCCGTGATGGCGAGGATGACGGCCAGTGGATGCAGTCGCACGGCCCGCCCCAGCAGCAGCGGTTGCAACACGTTGCCTTCGAGCTGCATGACGCCCACCACGATGGCGAGCACGATGAGCGCGGTGACGAACCCGTTGGTCACCAGCGCGACCAGCACGGCGACCGCCCCGGTGACGACGGCTCCGATGATGGGGATGAAGGCCCCGAGGAACACCAGTGTGGCCAGGGGGATGGCCAGCGGCACGCCGACGATCCACAGGCCGATGCCGATACCCACGCCGTCCACCACGGCGACCGCCGCCGTGGCTCGCACATAACTGACGAGCGACGCGAAACCGCGACGCCCGGCGAGGTCCACCCGTTTGCGCACGGGTGCCGGCACGCCACGGATCAGGAAGTTCCAGATCTGCTGGCCGTGTGCCAGGAAGAAGACGAGGACGACCAGCGTCAGCAGGAGTCCGGTGAGGATCTCCCCGACGGCGCCCGCTGTGGACAGAGCGCTGTCGGCGATGGCGGCCTGGTTCTCCTGGAGGAAGTCGACGGCGTTGTTGACGAAGTCGACGATCTGGGTCTCGCGCAGGTGCAACGGCCCGTTGATGAGCCAGTCGTTGACCCGGTCGAGACTGCTGTTCACCTTCTCCTGCAGGGCGGGCAGGCCCGCGGTGAACTGGGTGATCACGAACGTCAACAGGGCGCCGACGATGCCGAGGCCGCCGATCAGCACGATCGCCGCGGCCACGGGCTGCGGAATGCGGTACTTCACCAGTTGCTGCACGGCGGGTGCGAGGAGGGCGGCCAGCAGCAGGGCGATGGCCACCGGCACCACCACGAAAGACAGGTAGCCGACGAGCCAGACCACGACGTAGATCGCCGCCACCACGACGAGGAAACGCCAGGACAGGGCGGCGCACACCCGTAGTCCCGTGGGTACCCAGCCGACGACGTCCGCCTCCTCGGACAACAGTGGCTTCGTGCTCTTCGCGCGGCCGTTACGGCCCCCAGATCCGTTTCCCGACTCGCTCACGAGGTAACCGTATCGGTCTTGTCTCGTGCCGTGGCTGTGACCTGGTTCGTCTCGATTCGACGAAGGGGCAGCTCAGTCCAGTTGCAACGAGCGTTTCGCGAGTCCGAACCAGAAGCCGTCGATCACGGTTCGGGGAGCGTGGGTGGCGTCGTGCGCGCCGAGTGCGACGAACAGCGGTGCGAAGTGCTCCGTACGCGGGTGGGCGAGCGCCGCGGCGGGTGCCTTGTGCTGGAAGTCGAGCACCGTGTCGATGTCGCCCTTGGCGAGTGTCTCGGCGCCCCAGTGGTCGAATTCGACCGACCATGCGGGTGGAGGACCGTCGACGCTCGTGCTCAGCGCGCTCAGGTTGTGGGTGAAGAAGCCGCTGCCGATGATGAGCACTCCCTCGTCGCGAAGTGGTGCGAGTTTGCGGCCGAGGTCGAACAGTGTCGTCGGGTCCAGGGACGGCATCGACACCTGGAGGACCGGGATGTCGGCGGCGGGGAACATCTCCTTGAGGGGGACGTAGGCGCCGTGGTCGAGCCCTCGGGTGGGATCGTGGTGGACCGGGGTGTCGGAGGAACGCAGCAACGCGGTGACCTTGGCCGCGAGTTCGGGGGCGCCGGGCGCGGGATAGGTCACGCGGTAGTACCGCTCGGGGAATCCCCAGAAGTCGTAGACGAGCGGAACCGTCGTGGTCGCGCCGAGGGTGAGCGGAGCCTCCTCCCAGTGCGCGGAGATCACGAGGATCGCTCGTGGCCGCGGCAGTGCGGACGCCCAGTCCGCGAGCTCACGGGTCCACTGCGGGTCGTCGGCGAGCGGTGGGGCGCCGTGACTGAGGTACAGGACGGGGAGACGATCGATGGCCATCGAGATCCTCCTTGTTGAAACTTCAACAATAAAGGTACTGAAGTGAGGCCCGATCGCCAAATACGTTTTCCGCGCCCTGATCGCGAAGTCAGTCGTGAGCGAGATCGGCGAAGCGGCTGTAGTGCAGCTGGTGCGCCACGCTGATGGTGCTCGTCGGCCCCGCCCGATGCTTGGCCAGGATCAAGTCCGCCTCGCCCGCGCGTGGGTCGTCACGTTCCCACGCGTCAGGCCGGTGGATGAGCAGCACCACGTCGGCGTCCTGCTCCAGCGAACCACTTTCCCGCAGGTCGGCCAGCATGGGGCGTTTGTCGTTGCGTTGTTCCGGGCCACGGTTGAGCTGGCTGATCGCCACCACGGGCACCTCCAGCTCCTTGGCCAGCAGCTTCAATTGCCGGGAGAACTCGGAGACCTCCTGTTGCCGCGACTCGACCCGCTTACCCGAGGTCATCAGCTGCATGTAGTCGACGACGATCAGCTTCAGGTCATGGCGCTGCTTCAATCGCCGCGCCTTGGCGCGGATCTCCATCATCGTGAGGTTCGGCGAGTCGTCGATGAACAACGGCGCCTCGCTGATCTCACTCATGCGCCGGGCCAGTCGTGTCCAGTCGTCGTCGGACATGCGCCCACCCCGCATGTCGGTGAGCCTGATCTTCGCCTCGGCCGACAGCATGCGCATCACGATCTCGGTGCGGCTCATCTCCAACGAGAAGATGACGCTGGTCATGCCGTGCTTGATGGAACAGGAGCGGGCGAAGTCCAGCCCCAGGGTCGACTTCCCCACACCGGGACGCGCGGCGATGATGATCATCTGCCCGGGATGCAACCCGTTGGTGACCTCGTCGAGGTCGGCGAAACCGGTCGGAATGCCCTGCGCGGTACCGCCCCTGGAGGCGATGGCGTCGATCTCGTCCATCGTCGGCTGGAGCAGTTCCTCCAACGCGACGTAGTCCTCGCTGGTGCGTCGTTCGGTGACCTCGTAGATGGCGGCGACGTCGCCCCCGTCGCTGTTGTCGGCACCGTAGCCGTACTGGACGATGCGGGTGCCCGCCTCCACGAGCCTGCGCAGGATCGCCTTCTCGGCCACGATCCTGGCGTAGTACCCGGCGTTGGCCGCCGTGGGCACGGTGGCGATCAGTGTGTGCAGGTAGGGCGCCCCGCCCACCCTGGCGAGTTCGCCTCGTCGCTCCAACTCGGCCGAAACGGTGATCGGGTCGGCGGGTTCACCTCGTCCGTAGAGGTCGAGGATGCAGTCGTAGATGGCTTGATGGGCGGGTCGGTAGAAGTCGCCGGGGCGCAGGACTTCGACGACGTCCGCGATGGCGTCCTTGGACAGCAACATGCCGCCGAGTACCGATTGCTCCGCCGCCGTGTCCTGAGGTGGTTGGCGCTCGAACCCACCGTGTTCGCCGGTGAACGCGGAACCGCGGTCGTCGGTGATCGCCACTGGTGCAGGCACCTCCCGGAAAGGATGATCGAACGCCTGTTCGACGTTTTACCGAGTGCGGGCGGGCGATCGGGCCCACGTTTCGCACCTTCTGTGCGGGCACGCTAGATCGCTCGGACGGAGCATCGCAATTCCACCTGTGGATACAGCTGTGGATAACTTGTTGATGACTGGCCCTAGTTATCCACAAGCGCGTTGCAGCCTGTGGATAACCTGGGGAAAACTTATGTCTATTCCATGAAAAACGCAGGTCAGGCCCTGTGGATAACTTGTGGAGAACTTTGTGTGTGATCTGTCGGCGTGTCGCGCGAAACGCACTCTTCGGCGTGTCGCGTCCTGGGGCGGGAGGTCGCCCCAGGACTAGACCTGTGGATAACGTTACGAAGCGTTGAGTGATCGCACCGTAGGCTGAACGGGCGGTAACGCGTCAGGTGATGGGCAGTCGGCTTTGTGCGTTCCGTAACCGCTGGACGAGTAATTGTGGTGACGCCGGGTGGAAGGCGATCATCGGTTCCCCGCTGCCCGGCACCTCCTCGGTCAGCCAACGCCCCTCGGGGGTGTCGATGTAGTTCACCGGACGTTCGGCGCGTTCCCGCCTGCCGCTACGACTCCGCGCCGCCACGTACAGGCTTCCTCCGCCCAACCGGGGGAGTTGGAGGATGCGGCGCATCTCCGCCACCTCGGTCGCCGTGGCGCTCCGCCGTCCGTTGCTCATCACCGAGAAGTTCTCGCCGTCGAAGTCCCGTCGCGGCGCACCGCCCGACATCTCGCTCTTCGGCACCTGCATCGGCTGACCACGGCCGGGATTCAGCGGCGGCAGCTGGGCGATGAAGTTCTCCATCAATTCGTTCGGGTGGACACACCCGAGAGCCACACTGTCCGAATCGGAGTTGCGGACCAGTACGAATGCCTCACCGGCTCCGGACCCGGCCAGCACCGTGTAGTTCAAGGCCCGGTCCTCGTACCTACCGTTGACCCACGCGTAGTACTCCAACGCGGGATTCGCGATGGCGTTCACGGTGGCCAGCAGATCCGGGTGCACGTTGTGTCCGTCATGCAGCCCGAGACGGGCCAACTCGGTGTTGGCCCGTTCCTCGGACTGTTTCCGCGCGCGTTCGTCCTCCCACACCGGGGTGGTCGCCAATACGGTGTGTGGCTCGGCTCCGGTGCGGCGGATGAGAGTGAGCATGGTTGCCGTCGACATGCTCACCTGCTGTTCCAGCACGGCTTCGTCCTCTTCCGTGGTTCGTGTTCGATGAAAAGACCTACTCGCCGATGACCGGCGGCGCGGTCAGCTCATCGCTGCCGAACAACGAGTCACCGTCCTCCTCGATGAGGAACTTGGTCTTGTGCTCCTCATCCTCGGAGCCTTGTCCGCGTGCGGCCCCCGCGCCCATGGCACCCATCGGCACTCCGGCCATGCCACGCGCACCTGCACCGGCACCCGCACCTGCACCGGCACCCACGGCGCCGCCTATCGCCCCCATGGGGCCACGGCCCGCGCCCGGCGTCGCCGCACCCGTGGCCGCACCCGGGCCACCGACACCGGGGCCGCCGACGCCACCGAC
>SMEZ01000057.1_pt1 | contig 58668 bp, 55 predicted proteins | sample 2456351 | NCBI WGS metagenome assembly SMEZ01 (sample SAMN10132605, study PRJNA489261) | soil metagenome | isolation source: day120 antibiotic-loamy sand soil ammended with composted manure from dairy... | place: USA | collected 2015-04-01 | reverse complement strand
CCTACCAGCACGAACGGTACGGCTTCACCTGGTCCCCGGAATCGCAGCGTTGGCAGGTCCTGCTGGACGGCACTCCAATGACCTCGGCCGGAGCCGGTCCGGTGAGTGCCGCCACGGTGGTCGTGCAGCGGGTGGACATCGCCGCGAACGAAGGGGTGCGCGATGCGGCCGGTGCCCCGTCGCCCGTCGTGCGGACCGTCGGTACGGGACCGGCGACGGTCCTCCGTGACGGCCGGGCCTTCGAGGGCACGTGGTCGCGACCCTCGCCGGAGGACGGCACTCAGTTCACCACCGGGTCCGGGCAGCCGTTACCGCTGGCCGAGGGGCCGGTCTGGGTGCTGCTGGTGCCTCGGTGACCCGGGGACGTCAGCCGGCTGTGGTTCGCTGTCGGCCTCACGAGCGACCCGCGCCCTCCCGGTGCAGCCGGGGCAGGTGGTGGGCCCTCTTCCCCGGCCGCACGATCATGACCGGACAGGCCGCGTGCTGGATGAGTGCCTGGCTGGTGGAGCCCAGGAGCATGCCGCGGAAACCGCCGCGGCCCCTGCTCCCCACCACCAGCAACTGTGCCGACCGGCTGCGCTCCAGCAATTCGTCACGCGGACGGTCCCTCACCACTTCGCGCCGGACCCGCACTTCGGGATGCTGTTCCTCCCAGGACGCCAGGTGTTCGGTGAGCAGCCGGCTCTCGTAGTCGTGGATGGGCTCCCAGTTGTAGTACAGCTGCTGGTCCTTGAACAGCGCGGTGTCGGTGTCGCTCCAGGTGTGGACGGCGATCAGGTCGACGTTGCGCAACGAGGCCTCCTCGAAGGCGTGTCCGACGGCCTGATCGCTGAGCTCACTGCCGTCCACGCCCACCACGACGGGGCGCGTGTCGTCGGTGAAGGCGTCGGGATGGTCACCGCGCACCGAGACCACGGGGCAGTGGGCGTGCGAGACCAGCGCCAGCGTGGTGGAGCCGACGAGGAGCCCCGTCAGCTTGGTGCGCCCCGATGAGCCGAGCACGACCATGCGTGCCGTGCGGGAGGCGCGCAGCAGACACGGGATGGCGGCGTCGGCCTCGAACCGTGCCACCACCTGCGAGACGCCGACCTCCTCGGCGATGGCTTCCGCGGTGTGCAGTGCCTGGTGCTTCTGCTCCCGCAGCTCTTCCTTGAACGCCTCCGGTGGTGGCACGGTGAAGCCGATGATGTACGGATCGCTGAATCCGGAAGCGTGCAGCAGGTGTAACGGCGCTTCCCGCTGCGCGGCCGCAAGGGCGGCCCACCGGGCCGCTTTCATCGCCGCCTCGGTGTCGTCCACGCCGACCACGATCGGTGCGTCGCCGCTGTGAGAATCGGTCATGGGAACTCCCGTCGTCTCCGCGTCCCGGCCCCAACCCGGTTTGTCGTCGAATGCCCCGTTACGGGGGAGGGGACTCACGGTGTGACCGTGTCGGTACCCGGGTGGAGACGCTCGGCGGTGGCCACGCCGGACAGGGCCCAGCCGAGGATCGCCAACCAGATGCCCACGAACTGTCCGAACAAGAACACCTCCGCCGTCCCGACCGCGATCAATGCCGTGCCGAGCACTTTCCCGCACCGCCTTGCCACTCGGTCGGCATGTCCTCGGTCGTTCGTACGCGCCCACACCAGGGCCCGCACGAGTCGACCACCGTCCAACGGCGTGCCCGGTAACAGGGCCACCCCGGCGAACACGAAGTTGGCCGTACCGAGCCAGAGCAGTGACACGAGCGGTACGGAAGGCAGTAGCGGGTCGACGAGCAACGCCGACGCCCAACAGATCAGGCCGAGGACGACACTGGTGGCGGGACCCGACACGGCGATCATGGCCTCGGCCCGGGGGTTCGCCGGGGCTGCCGTTTGTTCCGCCGCGCCGCCGAACAGCCACAGGACCACGCGGCGGGTGGGCACCCCGTGGCGCCGTGCGACGAACGCATGGGCCAGTTCGTGCACCACCACCGAGGCGAGGAAGGCGAGCGCGACGGCCAGCCCACCGAACCAGTACCGCACCGAAGGTTCGTCCGGGGCCGTCACCGGCAGTAGCTTCAGCGCCAGGATCGTCGTCAAGACCGCGACGCCGACGACGGCGGAGAGCCGCAGTTCCAGGCGTATGTCGCCGATCCGGCCCAGCAAGAAGGAGGAACGCCACATATCAACCGCCCGGGTTGATCAGCTCGGCGAGGTCGAGCAGGCGATTCGCGTAGCCCCACTCGTTGTCGTACCAACCGAACACCTTCACGAGGTCGGCGCACGTGGTGGTGAGTTCCGCGTCGAACACGCACGACGCGGAGGAACCCACGATGTCCCGCGACACGAGTGGTCCGTCGATGTACCGCAGGTGGGGGTTCAGCCACCCGTCGGCGGCCTCGCTGAACACACGGTTCACTTGACCCGGCGTCACGGAACATCCCACCGTGACGGTCAGATCGACCAACGAACCGTTCTCCACCGGGATGCGCACGGCCACGGCCTCCGTCGCGCCCGCCAGTTCGGGCAGCAGCGCACCAATCGAACGGGACAGACCCGTGGTCGTCGGCACGATGTTCACCGCCGCGGATCGAGACCGGCGTAGGTCCCGGTGCGGTTGGTCCAACAGCGCCTGTTCGGTGGTGTAGCTGTGGATGTTCGTCAAGATCCCGCTGCGGAGACCGAACGCCTGGTGCAGGACGAGCAGCATCGGTGCCACACAATGCGCAGCGCCGGACGCGGCCGACAACACGTGATGGGTGGTGGCGTCGTAGTCGTCGTCGTTGACGCCGACCGCGATGGTGGCGTCGGCATCCGGGTGGAACGCCGCGACGATCACTTTGCCGGCACCCGCGTCGAGGTGGGCGGCGGCGTTCTGCCGAGCGGAGGCGGGCACGCTCGTCTCCACCACCACGCCGGCCCCGGAGTCGCTCCAGTCCACCTCGCCCGGTCGCTTTTTCGCGGTGAGACGGATCCGGTGGTCACCCACGCACAAGGTGCGACCACGGACCTGTACCGGATGTTCCAACGTGCCGTACGTGGAGTCGTGCTGCAGCAGGTACGCCAGCGTCTGCGGGTCGGCGGGATCGTTCACGGCCCCGACCTCCACATCGGAGGTGCCCTCACGGGCGAGGACACACCGCAGCAACGCCCTGCCCACCCGACCGAATCCGTTGATGCCCAGTACCAGGGTCAAATCGGGCCCCTCGTCGTTCGCGACATATCCCGATGGTGGCCGGGTCCGGAGACGACGCGGCAGGGTCGAAGGGCCTTTCGTCCCCTGCGGTCGAGCCGTCTTCCCGTCACCCTGGTCAACGGAGGTCGTCCTGGAGGGGAGCAGCCGATGACGGGTGAGGATGCGAACGTCGTCGTGGGGGTGGATGGTTCGACGTCGGCGCTCCGGGCCACGGCATGGGCCGCCCAGACCGCGGTGCGCTGGCACCGGCCATTGCTGCTCACGTCCGTGTTGGACCCGCCCACGCCGTATGGCACCGGGATCGGATTACGGGCGGACCGTTTCGTGGAATTGGAGACGGAGGGGCGGGAGTGGCTCGATCGGGCACGCGCCGTGGCGGAGCGGACGACCGTCGACCACCATCACACCGAGGTCGGAACCGAACTCGTCGTCGGCGAGGTCTCCTCGGTGTTGCGCGAGCGTGCGCGGGATGCTTTTCGTGTGGTGGTCGGTGGGGACCGTCCCGTGGGGGAGACGGGGACGTCCGCGTCGACGGCCATGGCGTTGCTGCCGCACGCCGCGTGCCCGGTGGCGGTGGTGCGGTGGAGTGGCGAGGATGCCGAACCACCGCAACACGGTCCGGTCGTGGTCGGTGTGGACGGTTCGTCGGCGAGCGCGGAGGCGATGCTCGTGGCGTTCGAGGAGGCGGCCGTTCTCGACGCCGTTCTCGTGGCCGTCCACGCCGAGGACTCGTCCACCCGACAGCGACTTCGGCAACGAAGTCGCGGTGCTTGGCGTGAGGGGGAGATCGCCGATCGGATCACGCTCGCCGAGCGGTTCGCGGATATGCGGCAGGGGTATCCGGAAGTGACCGTCGAACCCGTGGTGACGCAGGGCAGTGCCACGTCCGCGTTGCTGAAGTACGCCGAGTCGGCGCGGTTACTGGTGGTCGGCACGACCGGTCACGGAGAACTCAGCGGCAGGTTGCTCGGTTCCACGAGTCACGCGTTGGTGCGTTCCGCGCCGTGTCCGGTGCTCGTCGTGCCCGACCGGGCCCACACGTCCGGATGAGCGGCGGTATCGGGTGGAGGGAGACAGGACCATGGGCACGATCGTTGTGGGGGTGGACGGCTCCCCCTCCGCCGTCAACGCGGTCCGCTGGGCCGCCGCGGAGGCCGCGAGCCGGGACGAGACGGTGCGGCTCGTCCACGCCTACGAGGTCCCACGTCACGGCTATCCGGATTTCGTGACGACGTTCGCGCGTCTGCGGGAAGGCATGCGGCATCAGGGGGAGCAGTGGCTGAAGGAGGCGCGGGCGGCGGCGGAGGAGACGGCTCCGGGGGTCGCCGTGGAGACCGAGCTCGTCGAGAACGAGCCGGTGACCGTGCTGATCGACCGGTCGCGCCGATGTCGTTTGGTGGTGCTGGGTTCCCGGGGGCTGGGCGGCTTCACCGGAATGCTCGTGGGATCGGTGGCCTTGGCGTTGGCCGCCCACGGACGCTCCCCCGTCGTCGTGGTGCGGGGTCCTCGCCCGAACGAGCCACCGCCGGCCGAAGGGCGGATCGTCGTCGGCGTGGACGGTTCGGCACCGAGCACGGCCGCCCTGGAGTTCGCCTTCGACACGGCCCACACGCGGCGGGGGGAGTTGGTCGTGGTGCGCGTGTGGGGCGGTGTCTCCTTCGACGACCTGGTGTCCCACCATCCGTTGAGAGTGGACCTCGGTGAGATCGAGACGCAAGAGCGGACCGCGTTGGACGAGCAGGTACGGCCGTGGCGGGACAGGTATCCGGAGGTCCCCGTCGAGACCGTCGTGGTCAAGGGACGGCCCGCCCGCATGCTGCTGGACCACGCCGAGCGTGCGTGGCTGGTGGTCGTGGGCAGTCGGGGGCGCGAGGGTATCCAGGGCATGCTGCTGGGGTCCACGAGCCGGACCCTCCTCACCCATGCCCCGTGCCCGGTGGCCGTGGTCCGGCGTTCCCCACAAGGGGAAGAGTCGGCGGACGCGACCCCGTGACCGCCGGTGGCCGCGGACGACCACGGCGGACCGTCAACGGGCGGGCGCGGCGGGCACGAGTACCAGCGGGCACACCGCGCGTCGGATGCATTCGGCCGCGACCCCTCCCAGGGGGAGGGCACTCAACCCCCGAGGCCCCTTCGAACCCAACACGAGGAGATCCGCCTCGTTGGCCGCGGAGAGCAGTTCGTCGGCGGGCTCACCGGTGACGACCAGCTCGTCGATCGGTGCGGTGGTGGCGACCAGGCCGACGTCCCGACGCAGCGCGGCACGCACCGCGTCCTCGTCGCGCCACGTGCTGCGACTGCGCAGCGCGAATTCCGATCCGGGCATGAGGTCGGGATCCTCCCTGACCGACATCGCCAGCACTCGGCCGCGCGTGAGTTCGGCCTCCCAGCAGGCCCACCGCAATGCTTGACGGGACGCGGGGGAGCCGTCGAGGCCGACCACGATGGTTCCGCCGGTTTCGGCATCACGGGGCATGCCTTCAGCGTCGGGGGCGACTCCGCTCGGGTGCAGGGTCGGAGGTCCTGATACTCGGGTGAGGATCGAAAAAGTACCGGCACCTCACTGCCCGGGGTGTCCGCTGCGTTGCGGAGGGTTTTACGCCGGGACGGTTCTTCCCTGAAGCGGCTGTCGGCCCGTGGGTGTGGGCCTTTCGCGAGGCCGTCGCTCGAGTCGTCCAGGCTCGTGGGGCCCGGTGCCGTCCGGTCCGGAATTCCGGAGTGGACGATCGTCCACGGCCGCTTTCCGTGTCCGGTCGGTCACTCTCCTCGTTCGATGCTTGAGACCTGCGTGAGCGGGGAACACGGTCGCAAACACAGCCGCGATCGGAGACACACCGATGGCAGTGGAGGAGCCCGCGAGCGGGCGACCGGACGATATTCGACTCAAGGCCCACGCCGCCCTCGCCGGCCTGCGTCTCGACGGGGCGTGGTACGAGATGCGGGAACGTATCGACGAGAGCGCCGGGATGCGTGACCGTTTCGAGGAGCTGTTGGACGCCGTGTTGGCGGTGTCCTCGGAACTCGAACTGGATCCGACGCTGCAGCGGATCGTCCGGGCCGCCACCGAACTCGTCGACGCGCGGTACGGGGAGTTGGAGATATCGGGCGATGACGAGGGCGGTCCCGTTGAGTTCGGCTACGTCGGAACCGACGAGGCCCGGGCGGGGTCGGCGCGCGCGTTCCGGGAGCACCGGCCGGGACACGGTCTCCTCGACGTCCCCGTACGAGTGCGGGGCACCGTCCTCGGCGAGCTCCGTCTCTTCGAGAAGCGGGACGGTGCCGGATTCACCGAGGACGACGAGGTGATGTTGCACGCGTTGGCCGCCGCGGCCGGGGTGGCGATCGACAACGCGCGGTTGTTCGAACAGTTCCGCATGCGGGAACGGTGGCTCGGCGCGGTGGCCGAGATCAACGGTGAGTTGCTCGGCGGTGCCTCCGTGGCGGATACGCTCGATTTGGTCGTGCGCAGGGCCTGCGAGTTGCTCGAGGCCGAGGCCGCGTGCATCCTGCTGCCTTCCGACAAGACCGCCGAGGCCCTGGCGGTCACGGCGTCGGCCGGAGGGCGACGTGATCGCCTCGCCACACTGACCGTCGAGCTCGGGGAGGACTCGGCCTTCTCGACAACCGTGCGGCAGCAGCGGCCCCGGCTGTTTCCCGAGCTGTCCCTTGCGCTGCCCGCCGTGGCCTCCGCCGGATTCGGCCCCGCAGCGGTCGCGCCCCTGACTCATACGACGAGCACCGAAGGAGCGCTTCTCGTCGCCCGGGCCACGGGCGCGGCCGCGTTCACCGCCGAGCGGTTGCCGATGCTGACATCGTTGGCCGATCAGGCGGCCGTCGCGCTGGGGTTCGCCGAGGAACAACACAACCAGCGGTTGGCCGAACTGTTCGACGAACGTGACCGCATCGCCCAGGGATTGCACGACCACGTCATCCGGCGCCTCTTCGCCATCGCCATGCACTTGCAGGGCACCCTGCGTCGTATCGACGACCGGAACGTGCGGTCCCGGGTGGAACACGTGGTCGACCAGCTCGACGCCACCGTGCGGGAGATCCGTACCTCCGTGTTCGATCTGCACACGACCGATACCCAGGGCGAGCGAAGCCTGCGGCGGCGGCTGCTCGACATCGTGGAGGAGTTGACCGCCGACTCCGGTCCGACGCCCACCGTGCGGCTGTCGGGACCGCTCGACACGCACGTGCCTTCCCGGGTGGGGGAGCACGCGGAGGCCGTGCTGCGTGAGGCGCTGAGCAACGCACTACGCCACTCCGGTAGCCGGGCGATCCGCATCGCGGTGGAAGTCGACCGGGGTCGGCTGTCGGTCGACGTGGCCGACGACGGGGTGGGGATGCCGAAGAACGTGCGACGAAGCGGCTTGGAGAACCTGGCGAGACGAGCGCGGCAATGTGGCGGGGAGTTCATCGTCGCGGACGAACCCGGTGGGGGTACTCACGTGACGTGGCGCGTACCGCTGTGAGCCCCGTGGTTTCTGCGGGTGGTCCCGCTGAGCCTGAGGTCAACGAGGTCGACGTCGACGAAAACGGGTGGTGCTTCCGTCGAACCCGGTTCGAGGGGAGTCAGGGGGGCGGGGGACGGAAGTGCTTCTGCTTGCGCAGTTCGGTGGCGAGCACGGCGGCCTGGGTCCGGCGTTGCATGCCGAGCTTGCCGAGTAGTCGCGAGACGTAGTTCTTGACGGTTTTCTCCGCCAGATAGAGCCGTGCGGCGATCTCCCGGTTGGTCAGTCCCTCGCCGATGAGATCGAGCACGGCGCGCTCCTGTTCCGACAGACCCGAGACCGGATCGGACTCCTCCCGTTCCCGCCGGATCCGGTTCATCAACGCCGACGTGGTCTTGCTGTCGAGCAACGAGCCACCCGAGCCGACCGTGCGCACGGCCGACACGAGGTCGGAACCCAGCACCTGTTTCAGGACGAAGCCGGACGCCCCCGCCATGATCGCGTTGAACAGTGCCTCGTCGTCGGCATAGGACGTCAGCATCAGACACCGCAGTCCGGGCACCGTGGACAACAGTTCCCGACACAGCTCCACACCGTTGCCGTCCGGCAGTCGCACATCGAGGACGGCCACATCGGCACCCGTACCGGGGATGCGCGCCAACGCCTCACCCGCTGAAGCGGCTTCCCCGACGATCCGCATGTCGGGCTCGGCCTCCAGCAGATCGGTCAGCCCTCGGCGCACGATCTCGTGATCGTCGACGAGGAAGACACTGATAGTCACCCACAGCAGCCTAATCCGCGTTCGGGACCACCACAGGGAGGGAAGTCGCCGGTCCGTGGGACGTCGATCCCGGCCCACCATGTGGGTGACAAGCGCTTCCCGAAGGCCGTTCGACCCTGTGTCCGGGGGATTTCGGCACCGTGGCAGGACGTCCGGAACCAGGAATGGTTTCGGGTATGGGCAAGCACGAGTGGTCGGCGGGGGAAACCGAGGTACTCGCCAACGCGGTCGGCCGTGCACCTTCCGTGCACAACATCCAGCCGTGGCGGCTGGAATTCACCGATGGTGAGGTCGCTGTGCACGAACGCACCGATGTCTCGTTGCCGTACCACGACCCGGAGGAGAAGGACCGTTCGATCTCGTGTGGTGCCGCCGTGGCGAACCTCGAGATCGCCATGTGGCGGCTCTCGCTGCGACCGGTGATGCGAATCCTCCCCGACGGTACCGACAGCGAGGTGGTGGCCAGGCTGTCGGTCGAGGAGAAACGGGAGCCCACGGAGGCCGAGTTGCGTCGGTACTCGGCCATCCGACGTCGCCGCAGCTACCGCAGACCGTTCATCGGCTCGCCTCTACCCGACGACGAGGTCAACCGGATCACGGCGGCGGCCGACAGTGCCACCGTGCACGCCCGGCGGGTGCGCGGCCGGGGTGAGATCGATGCGCTGGCCGACCTGCTGGAGTATGCGGGAGTCGTGCTGAAAAGCGACGAGGGTTATCAGCGTGAGCTGTCGGTCTGGACGATTCAGGACGAGGAGTCCCGCACCTACGGCGCCGGGGTCGCCAGGAGCGCCTCGCCGCCGACCACCCTGCCGTGGAGTGGACTGCCACGGCCGGGCACGGCGATCCCCGACCGGCAGACGCTGGTCGAACGACTCGGCAACGAGGTGGTGCTGGTGTTCGTCACCGAGACCAACGACCGCATCGCACACGTGCGCACCGGCATAGCCATGCAACGGGTGTGGCTTGCGGCCGTGGAACGCGGTTTCGCCGCGGCGGTGCAGACACACCCGCTGCACCTGCCGGAGGCACGGCAGCGGTTCGTCGAGAAGCTGGCGTTGTCGGGTTATCCCCAGTTGCTCATGCGGGTGGGCAGGCCCTTCGGCACCCTGCCGCAGAGTCCACGGCGTCCCGTGACCGACGTGGTCGGTCCCGACTGATTCCACCCTGCCGCTTGCCGCATCCGGCCCGAGTCGGTCAGCGGGGCAGCCGCCGCCAGATCGGGCGGGGGAGCAGCTTCATGATCGAGAACACCGGACGCAGCACGGCGGGCACCCACACGGTGTGCTTGCGTGCGCGCAATGCCTTGACGGTGGCGTCGGCGACCTGGTCCGGGGTGCTGGAGAACGGTGCGGGTTTCATCCCCCGCGTCATCCGACCGATCACGAATCCCGGCCGCACCAGCAGCAGGTGCACGCCGCTGCCGTACAGGGCGTCGGCGAGCCCGGAGGCGAACCCGTCGAGACCGGCCTTCGCCGAACCGTAGACGTAGTTGGCGCGGCGCACCCGCACACCCGCCACCGAGGAGAACACCACGAGCGTGCCGTGTCCCTGCCGGCGGAGCAGATTCGCGGCGTGGGTGAGCACACTGACATGCGCCGTGTAGTCGGTGTGCACGATCGCCACGGCATGGGCGGCGTCACGCTCGGCTCTCGCCTGATCGCCCAGCACACCGAACGCCGTCACCACGACCTCCACGGGACCGTGTTCGGCGACGATGTCGCCCAGGACCCGCTCGTGGGAGCCGAGGTCGTCGGCGTCGAACTCCACCCGCGCCACCGTGTCGGCACCCGCTTCGCGGCGAGACCGATCTCGCTGCGTCCCCCGAGCACCACCACCGTTCCCGTCATGCCGAGCAGTGTGCCCTACCCGTGTCCGCAGCCTGTGCAGCCGTGTCCTCAGCCTGTGCAGCCGTGTCCGCAGCCTGTGCAGCCGTGTCCGCAATCCGCGTAGTTGTGTCCGCAATCCGCGTGTCCGCAATCCGCGTAGTCGTGTCCACCATCCGGCGACGCGGCTACCATGCGGCCCATGTCCGAGCGCTTGTACTTCCGACAGCTGTTGTCCGGTCGGGACTTCGCCGTCGGCGACCCGGTGGCTACTCAGATGCGTAACTTCACCTACCTCATCGGCGATCGCGAGACCCGCGAAGCGGTGGTGGTGGACCCGGCGTACGCCATCGACGACCTGCTGGCCGTGCTGTCGGAGGACGACATGCGGTTGGTGGGCGTGTTGGCGACACATCACCACCCCGACCATGTCGGTGGCGATCTCTTCGGCTTCTCCCTCCCGGGGTTGCCGGAGCTGCTGTCCCGTGTCCAGGTGCCCGTACACGTGGCCGCCGAGGAGCTGGAGTGGGTGCGGCGCACCACAGGCGTGTCGAAGACCGATCTTGTCGCCCACGACCACGACGACCGCCTCGACGTGGGGGCGATCCCGATCCGTCTGCTGCACACGCCGGGACACACGCCGGGCAGCCAGTGTTTCCTGCTCGACGGTGCGTTGGTGGCGGGGGACACGTTGTTCCTCGACGGCTGTGGCCGCACCGACCTGCCCGGTGGTGACGTCGACGCCATGTACCGCAGCCTGCGTTGGCTGGCGGACCTGCCCGGTGACCCGGTCGTCTACCCGGGACACTGGTACTCGGCCGAACCGTCGGCGCCGCTGTCGAACGTCCGTCGCAACAACGTGGTGTTCCGTCCCCGGTCGTTGGAGGAATGGCGCGCGCTCTTCGGTAACTGACCCTCGCCGGCACCCCGTTCCCGGCCGACACCGAAGTCGCGGTGGACGAAGCGCATGCGCGTGTGGCCGCTGCGTAGCGATCTTCGGCAGGTGTTATGGCCTGCCTGACAGAAAATGGAATTTTCAATACCACTTTCCCTACTGTCAGTGCCGTGCGACTGATGAAGGGAACGGATCTCGCACTGCGCATCGTCATGCGCCTCGCGGTGGTGGGGGAACGGGAGTCCGCGCCCACGACCCGTGAGGTGGCCGACGCCGTGTCCGTCCCGTACAGCCATGCCGCGAAAGTCGTCACCCGGCTGCAGCGTCTCGGCGTCGTCGAGGCACGACGGGGACGCAGTGGCGGGCTGGCGTTGACCGCGGCGGGGCGTGCCGCATCGCTCGGTCGGCTCGTCCGCGAACTGGAGGGCGTGGGCGATGTGGTCGGTTGTGAGGACGACCCGCCTTGCCCGCTGCGAACGGCATGCCGGTTGCGGGCGGCGTTGAGGTCCGCTCAGGACGCCTTCTATGCCGCGCTCGATCCGCTCACGATCGAGGACCTGGTGGCCGAGCCGGCGGGTCCGGTCCTGTTGGGACTGCCCCTTCGCTCCCGAAGCGGCTGACGTCGTGGCGTTTCCGTGGTGCTTCCAGGCCTCATCAGTCCCTTAAATACGAAACTGGAATACCAATTTGGAGATCGGTGATGCTGTCCCCGAAGTCGGCCGAGATCGTCCGTGCCACCTTGCCCGCGGTGGGCGGAGCGATCGGTGAGATCGCCGAGGTCTTCTACCGCAAGATGTTCACCGCCCACCCGGAGCTGCTGCGCGACCTGTTCAACCGGGGTAGTCAGGCCGTCGGTGAGCAACAACAGGCCCTGGCGGGATCCATCGCGGCGTTCGCCACGACGCTGGTGGAACAGCCGGACACCCTTCCGGAGACGATGCTCGACCGCATCGCGAACAAACACGCCTCGCTCGGGGTGACCCGGGACCAGTACCGGATCGTGCACACCCACCTCTTCGCGGCGATCGCGGAGGTTCTGGGCGATGCGGTGACCGAGGAGGTCGCCGCGGCGTGGGACGAGGTGTACTGGTTGATGGCCGACACCCTCATCGCCCGGGAGGAGCGGCTCTACGCCGACGCCGGAGTGGCGCCCGGTGCTGTCTGGCGGGAGTACCGCGTCGTGGGCCGCTATCCGGAAACCGACAACACCGCGACCTTCCTCCTCGCACCGGCCGACGGCTCGGCCGTGCCTGATTTCCGTCCCGGACAGTACGTTTCCGTACAGGTCGAACTGCCCGACGGCGCACATCAGATCCGGCAGTACAGCATCTCCGGCACCTCGGTCGACGCGTTGGCGATCACGGTGAAGCGAGTGACCGAACCGGTCGTGGGCGAGGTCTCCCACCATCTGCACGACCGCATCGCCGAAGGCGACACCGTGCGGGTGAGTCTGCCGTTCGGTGATGTCACGCTCGACGAGGCGGGCAATCCGCTCCTGCTGATCTCGGCGGGCATCGGCAACACCCCGCTGATCGGTATGCTCGGCCACCTAGCCGAGACCGGATCGACGAGACAGGTCGTCGTGGTGCACGGCGATCGCAGTCAACGCACGCACGCACTGCGATCCGATCTGGAGCGGTTCGCGGCGAAACTGCCCAACGCCACGGTCCACGTCTGGTACGAACACCCGGAGGGGACCTGGCCCGCCGACCGCACCGGGCAGGTCGACCTCACCGCCCTCACCGTTCCGCAGGACGCCACCGTCTACCTCTGCGGCCCTCTCCCCTTCATGCGGAAGATGCGGACACCGTTTCACGTCCGGAGGAAGGGGCTACTTACCGGCGGAACGGGTGTCGGCCGAGAGGGGAGTGCGCATGGCCAACCAGACGGTGGCCGAGCAACTGGTGGACATGCTGGTGCAGGCCGGGGTGCAGCGCGTCTACGGCGTCGTGGGCGACAGTCTCAACCCGGTCACCGACGCCGTGCGACGGCATCCGAAGATCGAGTGGGTGCAGGTGCGGCATGAGGAGGTCGCCGCCTTCGCCGCCGGTGCCGAAGCGCAGATCACCGGTCGGCTGGCGGCGTGCGCCGGAAGCTGTGGACCGGGAAACCTGCACCTGATCAACGGCCTGTTCGACGCGCATCGCAGCATGGCCCCCGTCGTGGCCGTGGCCGCGCACATCCCGAGTGAGGACATCGGCACCGCCTACTTCCAGGAGACGCACCCCGACCGGCTGTTCGTCGAATGCAGCCACTACTCGGAGATGGTGTCGACCCCCGAGCAGATGCCGCAGGTGGCACAGATCGCCATCCAGACCGCGATCGGTCGGTCGGGTGTGTCGGTCATCAGTTTGCCGGGCGATGTCGCGGGGATGGACGTGCCGCGCAGGCGGGCGGAGATAACGCTGGTGCCCCGGCCCCCCACGGTGCGGCCGGGTGAGGCCGAACTCGATCGGTTCGTCGAGATCGTCGACGAGGCGGAACGGGTGACGTTGTTCTGCGGCAGCGGCACCGCCGAAGCGCACGACGAGGTGATGGCCTTCGCCGATCGGGTGCTCGCCCCGGTGGGACACGCGCTTCGGGGCAAGGAGTGGATCCAGTACGACAACCCGTTCGATGTGGGGATGTCGGGTTTGCTCGGCTACGGGGCGGCCTACGAGGCGATGCATGAGTGCGATCTGTTGATCCTGCTCGGCACGGACTTCCCTTACCGGCCGTTCTTGCCGGACGACGTGAGGATCGTGCAGGTCGACATCCGGCCGGAGAACCTCGGTCGCAGATCGCGGTTGGATCTCGGCATCAGCGGTGACGTGGGGGAGACGTTACGGTGCCTCACCCCGCGGGTGCGACGCAAGACCGATCGCCGTTTCCTCGACCGTATGCTCCGTAAACACGCCGATGCGCTGGAGCGGGTCATCGCCGCCTACACCACGGACGTGGAACGGCACAAGCCCATCCATCCCGAGTATGCGGCGTCCATATTGGATGAAGAGGCGGCGGACGACGCGGTTTTCACCGTGGACACGGGAATGTGCAACGTATGGGCCGCCCGCTACATCACCCCCAACGGGCGGCGTCGGGTGATCGGCTCGTTCACGCACGGTTCGATGGCCAACGCCATGCCCCAGGCGATCGGCGCGCAGTTGCCCGAGCGGGGGCGCCAGGTCATCGCCATGGCGGGTGATGGAGGGTTCTCCATGCTCATGGGGGATTTCCTCACCATCGTCCAGTACGGGCTGCCGGTGAAGGTGGTGGTGTTCAACAACTCCTCGTTGAGCATGGTGGACCTGGAGATGCTGGTGGCGGGCCTGCCTCCACACGGCACCGAATACCCCGACGTCGATTACGCGGCCATCGCCCGCGCCGCCGGAGCCCATGGTGTGCGCGTCGAGGACCCGAAGGACGTGCGTTCCGGGCTGCGCGAAGCGCTGGACCACGACGGGCCCGCGCTCGTGGACGTCGTCACCGACCCGAACGCGTTGTCGATGCCCCCGCGCATCACCGGTCAGCAGTTGACGGGTTTCGCCCTGGCGACCAGCAAGATGGTGCTCCAGGGCGGGGTCGGCCGCATGGTCCAGCTCGCGCGTTCGAACCTGCGCAACATCCCGAGGCCGTAGTCCTGCGGTGCGGCGGTGTCTCAGTGCAGCAGGCCGCCGCCGTCGCAGACCATCGTCTGCCCGGTGATCATGGCGCCGTCCGGGGAGGCGAGGAAGGCGACGAGGCCGGCGAAGTCCTCGGGGGTGACGAATTCCCGGATGGCCTGCTGGGACATCGTCCGGGCGAAGACCTCGTCACCGGAGTGGGCGCGGGTGCCGGGCGTGGCCACCTGGGCGGGCATGACCGCGTTGACCGTGATGCGATGTTCGCCGAGTTCACGTGCCATGACCCGGGTCATCCCGATCAGGGCACCTTTGCTGGCCACGTAGCCGATCTGGCCCGGTGCGCCGGTGAAGAACGTCCGGGACGCGACGTTGATCACACGGCCACGGTGGGCGCTCGCCTTCAGATGCGGGAAGCACGCCTGCACCATCAGCAGCGGACCGACGGCGTTGACGTCGTAGAAGCGGTGCAGTTCCTCCGGGGTGGCCTCCAACAGGCTGTTCCGTCCGGACAGCAGGCCCGCGTTGTTGACCAGCACGTCGATCCCACCCAGTTCGGTGGCGACCGCTTCGACGGTGGCAGGTCCACGAACGCACCGCCGTCGGGCCCGCCGAGCCGTCGTCGGGTCGGGAATCGTCGGAGGCGATGTCGAGCGCGGCGACGGTGGCGCCTTCGGCGGCCAGGCGGTGGGCGATCGCGCGGCCCAGACCACCGGCCGCGCCGGTGACGATGGCGACGCGTCCTTCGAGACGGGAAGACTGCACGGACTCTCCTCCGAACTCGGTTGCGCGGTGTTGGTGGGTATCGACGCTACGACGACGAGGAGCCCCACGGTAGGCACCGCTGTCCGGTCCGGACTACGTCATTTGACGAAGGGCGACCTCGCGGCCGAACGCCGCGAGGTCATCGGGAGTGGGGAAGGGACGTCGCTTGGACGTCGGACGGGTGCGCACGGCGTGTGAGGTCGAGAAGTGGTGTCGCCCGTGTCACCGGCAGCCCACGTTCGGTGAACCCGTCCACGTGGGCTGTGCGGACACGGTCCTATCCGGTGATGATCGAAGACGTGGTCATTCCTCGACGTGGATGGCCAGGGCCGGGCAGACCGATGCGGCATGTCGGACATCGGCGGCGTGCTCGGCCGGCGGTTCGGCGTCGAGGAGAACGACGATGCCGTCGTCGTCCTGGTCGAACACCTGCTCCGCGGCGACGACACACTGTCCGGAAGCGACGCACTTGTCCGGTTCGACGGTGATCTTCATGTCAGTCCTTTCCAGATGGTGGATTACCAGGTCACCGGAAGCTCGTACACGCCGTAGACCGAGCCGTCGTGCTTGAACGGAATGCGATCGAGCTCCGTGGCGAGCCGCAACGTGGGAATACGTCGATAGAGCGTGCTGTAGACGATGTGCAGTTCCAGGCGGGCGAGGGGCTGTCCCAAACACTGGTGCACCCCGAAGCCGAACGCCACGTGGTGCCGTGCGTCGCGGCGGATGTCGAGTCGATCGGGGTCGGGGAACGCCTCGGGGTCACGGTTGCCGATGTCGTTGGGGAAGATCACCCCTTCCCCGGCGCGGATCACCTGGCCTGCGATCTCGATGTCCTCGAGCGCGACCCGGCGGCGTCCGTTGTGGGTGATGTGGAGGTACCGCAGGAGTTCCTCCACCGCCGAGTCCACCAACGCCGGATCGTCGGTGTCCCGCAGCAAGGCCAGCTGGTCCGGGTGTTCCAACAGGGCGAGCGTGCCCAACGCGATCATGTTCGCGGTGGTCTCGTGCCCGGCGATGAGCAACAGGACACCCATCTGCGCGGCCTCACCCTGGGACAGTTCCCCCGCCTTGACGTGTCCGGCCAGCTTCGACAACAGGTCATCGGCGGGCTCGGCGAGCTTGGCGTCCATGAGTCGGTGCAGATAGGCGCCGAGCTCGCCCAGGGCGGCCCTGCGTTGCTCGATGGGGACATCCCGTTTGATCACGGTCTTGCTGTTCTCCTGGAAGAAGTCGTGATCGGAGTAGGGGACCCCGAGCAGCTCGCAGATCACCAGCGAGGGAACCGGAAGAGCGAACGCCTCCACCAGATCGACCGGTTTGGGGCCGGCCAGCATGTCGTCGATGAGTCGGTCGACGATGCCCTGGATCGCCGGGCGCATCGCCCGCACCCGCTTGACCGTGAACGGCGCCGTCACCATGCGTCGCAACCGGGCGTGTTCCGGATCGTCCATGAGGATGAAACTCACGGAGGAGCCGTCCCCCTCGAGCGGTGCCTGTTTCGGATACCCCGGTTTGGTGATGTCAGCGCTGATCCGTGGATCCGCCAGCAGCGCACGTTGGTCGGCGTACCGGGTCACGAGCCACGGAGTGCTGCCGTCCCACAGCCGAACCCTCACCAGCGGGCCCTCCCGCTGCAGCTCCTGCAGGACGGGTGGCGGGTCGAACGGACATTTGGGGTCCCGAGCCATGGGATACTCGGGGATCTCAGTGCTGTCCTCAGTGGAGTTCTCGACTGTGCCGGTCATCGAATCCTCCCGTCGTGTCCGTGCTTCATGCGGTGGGAAGCGCTGCCGCCCCGAAGGTCTTTGCGACCTCCCGACGGCGGAGTCGGGCCTGTTTGGGCATGTTCCAGCCGATGATTCCGGTGACCCGGCCCGCACGTTCGAACCGCACCACGAAGCGACGGCCCGTCGGATCGCCCTCGACGACGGTGGCGTCGTCGTCGGCGGCGGGGCGGCCGTACACCTGCACCTTGGTGTCGAACTGATCGGTCCAGAAGTAGGGCACCGGGGCGTACGTCCGGTCGGCGCCGAGGATGTTGGCGGCCACCACCTGGGCCTGTTCGGTGGCGTTGGTGCGGTTTTCCAGACGCAACGTCGTGCCCAGGGCGGGGTGGTACCACCGAGCCACGTCACCGACGGCGTAGATCCCGGGGGCGGCCCGGCAGTGTGCGTCGCAGACGACACCGTCGTCCAGCGTGAGATCGCTGTCGCGCAGCCACGCCGTCGACGGTTCCGCGCCGACCGCCATGACGACGACGTCCGCGGACAACAGCTGGCCGCTGTCGAGCCGGACTCCGGTGACCCGACCGTGCTCGCCGACCAACTGCTCGACCAGATGTCCCAGTACCAGGCGCACCCCGTGCTCGGAATGCAGTTCCGCCAGCTTCCCCGACACCAGAGGGCCGAGCCGGCTTGCCAGGGGAGCGGGCTGTGGTCCGATCATGGTGACGGACAGTCCGAGTCCCCTCGCGGTGGCGGCGACCTCCGATCCGAGCACCCCCTCGCCGAGGACGATGAGCCGGGACGCGCGGGACAGTTCGGCTCGCAGCGCGAGCGTGTCGTCGAGCGTGCGGAGCACGTGCACGCCGGAAAGACCAGCCCCCACGGACAGCCTGCGTGGGGTGACGCCGGTGGCGACCACGACCGTATCGGCGCACAGTGAGCGGCCGGATGCGGTGCGGACGACGCGCTGTGTCGCGTCCAGGCCGACGGCGGGGTCGCCGAGGAGGAATTCGGCATCCAATTCGGACAATGCTTGCTCCGGGCGCAGTCTGGTCCGCTCCGGGACCCACTCTCCTGCAAGCACCTGTTTGGACAGCGGTGGCCGGTCGTAGGGGGCGTGCGACTCGGCGCCGAGCAGAGTGAGGCGCCCTCGATAACCGTTGCGGCGCAGGGCCTCGGCGGTGGAGAGTCCGGCGGCGGAGGCGCCGACCACGAGTACGCTGCTGGGGTCGCTCATTCCTCCATCACCGTGATCGCCGCGGCCGGACAGACGCTGGCGGCCTCACGGCACGCCGCGTGCAGCCGCTCGGGTGGCCGGGGATCGAGCAGGACGACGACACCGTCCTCGTCGCGTTGGTCGAACACGTCGGGCGCGACCAGTACACATGAGCCCGCACCACAGCACCTGTCCTCGTCGACACCGATTCTCATCGTCACCTTCTCCCTTAAACGGTGAGGGTTCCTTGCAGTCACGGCCGTGTCGTGACGGGCGCCAGCCACAGCCCCACGATGGCGTCGGCCAACCCCTCCGCCGCAGCACGCCAGCTCGACCGCGGGGTGGTGGACAGTTCCGCGAGCGCACGTTCCCGTTCGGCGAACATGTGCACCATCAGCTGGCGTGTCATGTCACTGCGCTCCAGCCGCACCTCGACCGGGAGTTCGGGCAGGCACTGCTGCAGGCCGTCGAGCGTGCGCAGCAGGGAGGGTGAGGCCAGTGCGTCCTCGTAGAGGATCTCGCGCAGTGTCGGATCGGTCATGACCTGCGCGCTGAAACGTGCGAACCACGTGGGATTCCCCAAGGAGTCCAGATGGTCGGCCAACGGACGTATCAGGCACAGGATCCAGTCGCGGGGATGGGGCGAGGACGCGGCTCGTTCCACCATCTCCAACCGACGTCGCTCGATGCTCTCGGCGTGCCGACGCACGATGGCTCGGATGAGGTCTACTTTGGTCCCGAAGTGGTAGCCGACGGCGGTGTTGTTCCCCTGACCGGCGGCCTCGCTGATCTGCCGATTGGACACCGAGGCCACACCGTTTTCGGCGAACAGTCGTTCAGCGGTTTCCAGGATGCGCCGGCGCGTGGCGTCTGATCTACCACTTCGGGCCGGCCTCACTGACATGGCATGGGGCATGGGTCGATTGTCACCAGCGCACGGGAACGGTACGTAGTCCGCCCACGGCCAAACCCTCGACCCGTTCCAGCTCGGCGGGACTCACCGCGAGTTCGAGCGTGGGCAAGCGGCGCAGCAGGACGTCCAGGACGGTCTGCAACTCGGTGCGGGCCAAGGCCTGGCCGAGGCACGAGTGCGCACCGGAGCCGAAGGCCAGGTGGGCATTCGGGGTGCGGGCGAGATCCATCTCGTCGGCGTCATCGAACGCGTCCTCGTCCCGGTTGGCGGATGCCATGCTGCACACCACCGTGGTTCCGCTCGGTATCCGAGTGCCGGAGAGCTCGATGTCCTCACTGACGAAACGCGGCATGCCGAAGCCGGGGTTGGCGTCGAACCGCAAGGACTCCTCCACGGCCGTGCGGATCAGGGACCGGTCCTCCAGCAGCCGTTCCCAGCGTCGCCGGTCGGCCAACAGCATGCCGACCATCTTGCCGATCATGTTCGCGGTGGTCTCGTGTCCTGCGACGAGCAGTCCCTTTCCCGTGGCGATCAGTTCCTCGTCGGACAAGGGGGTATCGGAGTCCTCGGTGATCAGTGCGCTCAGCAGGTCCTCGCCGGGCGCGGCGCGTTTCGCGGCGACGTGTTCGCCCATGTACTCGGTGAACTCCCGCTGCGCGGCATCGATCTCGGCTTGTCCGTACCTGGTGAGATTGAGCAGCGTGTCCGACCAGTAGGCGAAGTGGTCGCGATCGGAGTCGGAGACACCGAGCAGGTCACAGATGACCCACACCGGCAAGGGGAAACCGAGGCTCGCCTTGAGATCCGCGGGCTGTCCCTGCTCCACCATCGTGTCGATGAGCTGGTCGGCCATCGACTCGATCCTCGGCCGGAGGGCGGCCATCCTCTTGGCGGTGAACCATTTTCCGACCCTACGGCGCCAGCGTAGGTGTTCCTTCCCCGTCTGCGGCAGAGCCGACGCCATCGAGCTGTTGAACACGCCGCCCGACTCGTTGGCCGCGACCCGTGCCGCGCCCGACGCGGTGTCGAGTTCGCGTGTGAAGCGAGGGTCGGAGAGGACCGTGCGCACATCCTCGTACCGGGTGAGCAGAGTGGCTTCGTCGCCGCTGGGGAGTCTGACCTTCGCGACGGGACAGTTCCGGCGTAGTTCGGCCCACTCGACCGGGGGTTCGAGCGGCGTCGGGTTGGGGAACGGGTAGTTCAGTACGGCTTGACTGTCCGCCACTGTCCGTGTCCTCTCCGTGCGAACGCGATGCGCGGCAAGTCAATCGCATACCGTGACACTAAGTCAAGCGGCTGACTTAATATGCGCTTGAGTCCGAGTGGTCTGTGCCTGAACTCCCTGGGCGGAGGCTCCCACCCGTCGAAGCGTTCGCGGCGTGGCGGGACGGGCCATGATCGTTCTCACGTTCCTCCGTCGTGGTCCGCGGGAGACGGCAACGCTCGGAACAGACGAAAGCCCACGGGGTGATCCCGTGGGCGAGGGGAGGGCGAAAGGATTACGTCAGTCGGCGACGGTCGAGGGATCGCCGTCCACGGCGGCTTGGAGTCGTGGCACGAGGTGTTCGAGGACGTACGGCACACTGAGCGCCGACACCTGGGAGAACGCGGCGCCGAAGTCGCTGTTCTCCTCGACCAGGACCTCGCGCCTCTCCTTGGCCGGACGAAGCTTGCTGTACAGGGGGTCCTCGCGCAGTTCCGCGTCGCCGTCGTCGGTGAGCCACACGACGACGTCCGCGTCGAGGACGTCGGCATGCTCTTTGCTGATGCTGGCCCCGAACTGATCGCCGACCAGGTCGTCGAGCTCCTGCGGGAGGGTGAAACCGAGATCGGTCAGCAGCTGTGAACGAGGATCGTCGTCGCCGTACAGGAAGTAGCCCTCGTACAGGGTGGCGACCAAGGCGGTGGCGCCCTCGAATTCGGGGTGCTCGTCGCGGAGCCGCTCGAGTGTGCGATCGACGTCGGCGACGACCCGCTGCGCCTGGGCGGGTTTGCCGATGGCCTTGCCCACCGTCGTCGTGAGTTCCCGCCACGAGATGCCGTAGTCCGGCTGGCCCGGCGGAGGCGCGATCGTCGGCGCGATCCGGGACAGGGTGTCGTAGTCGGCCTGACTCAGCTCCGAGTACAGGCCGAGGATGAGATCCGGTTCCAGTTCCGCGATGCGTTCGAATTGGATGCCGTTCTGGTTGTGGAGTACCACCGGGTCCGGCGCGTCGCCGAGCGCTTCCCGCGCCCAGGGGCCGATCGCGCCGGGATAGTCGCCGAACCACCGGGTGGTCGCGACCGGGGTCACGCCGAGGGCCAGCAAGGCGTCGTGGTCGGTGAGTCCCACACTGACCACCCGCCGCGGAGGGTCGGTGATGGTCGTGGAGCCGAATCGGTGCTCGATGGTCACCGGCAGAGCATCGGGTTCCGTCTCCACCGCCCGGGTGTCCTCGGCGCTGGGGGACTCCCCGCCACCGGAACAGCCGGTCAGCAGCAGGATGAGTACGGCGAGCGCGGCGAGGACGAGCCGGCGGCCGTGGCGGGAAGGAACGGACATGGATATAAGGTTTGCCTAACCAAACCTCAACGGTCAAGGTGCGGAAGGACGACGTCGCCGTCGTCACAGCTTCCGAGTGTCGACCCGGGCCCGCGGCGTGCTCCCGTGCCGCGGCATCGGACAGGGTGTCGGCCGTGCCGCATGGCCGGGCGCCCAAGTCCGGCTCCCCCCGGTCAGTCCCCGGCCTCGGTGGTCCGAACGGATTTCCGGTGAGTCGAGGACCGGGAGAGGTAGGAGGCGGGATCGGTGCGGATCGTCCGTAGGGCCGAGATGGCGGCTCCGCGGACGGCGGCCTCGGGGCCCACCGTCGAGCGTCGCACGTCCACCGATCGCCATGGCGTGCTGACGACGCGTGCCGTGAGTTCGGTGTGCAGCGGCCCGGCCAACCACGGATACAGACGTGCGTAGATCCCTCCGAGCACGACCGTGGACACGTCCAGCAGGTTGACCACACCGGACAGAGCCGTGCCCAGCAGTCGTCCGGCGGAGCGTGCGGCGGCGGCGGCCGTGCGGTCGCCGTCCTCCAGTCGGACGCACAACGTGTCCACGTCGTCGACGCCGGCACGGTCGAGGATGGCGTCCTGGCCCGCGAGTCGTTCGAGGCAGCCTCGTGCGCCGCAGGAACACCGGGGGCCGCGCTGTTGGACGGGAAAGTGGCCGAGTTCGCCGCCGAAACCGTGGGTCCCGCGGAACAACTCCCCGTCGAGCACGATGCCTGCGCCGACGCCGACCTCCCCGGAGACGTACACGAAGCTGTCGGGCGCCGCATCCTCGCAGTGCAGGCGGGGCGCGGCGAGTTCGGCGAGGGCGGCGAGGTCGGCCTCGTTGCCGACGACCAGCTCCCCGAACGGTACGGCTACGCGACGGTGCAACTCGGTGATGAGGTCGACGTCGCGCCAGCCGAGGTTCGGAGCCATGCGGACCCAGCCGTTCGCCGCCTCCACGAGTCCCGGGACGGCCACCCCGATCCCCCCGACGACGATCCCGTTCCGGTGTGCCCGGTCCAGGGCCTCGTTCATCTCCCGGGCGATCCGGGCGAGCACCCTGCCGACCGATCTCCCACGATTGTCGACGCGGCGTGTGTGTTCGTCCCGCACCTCGCCGGTCAGGCCGATCAGACACGTGGTGACGTGATCGACGGCGATCTCCACGCCGAGTCCATGGGGACCGTGCGGCGACAGGGACAGTGACGTGCCACGTCGTCCCGGACCGCTGCGGTGCTGACGTCCGTCCTCGCGGACCAGCGACGCGGTGACGAGACGGTCGACCAGGCTCGACACCGTGGCTTTGGTGAGTCCCGTGCGTGCGGCGACACCCGCCCGGGAGATCCCGGGGGAGGCGGCGATGGTGTCCAGCACCAGGGCGCAGTTGTGGCGGCGGACGGTGTGCTGGTCCGCGGGGCCGATGTCGGTCACGGCTCGATCGTAATCGTTCATCGACTGAACTAAACCCTTGACCTGACCCGGACCACTGCATAAGTTCAGTGATCAAACTATTCCGTCGTGCGGGAGGACACAGTGGTCGGCAAACCCGTGGCAGAGGACAAGTTCAGTTTCGGTCTGTGGACGGTGGGCTGGCGGGCCGCCGATCCGTTCGGTGACGCGACGAGGCCCGAGCTCGACGTGGTCGAGACGGTGCACAAGCTGGCCGAACTGGGTGCGTGGGGAGTGACCTTCCACGACAACGACCTCATTCCCTTCGGCAGTGACGAGCGTGAGCGCGAGAAGCGGATCAGCCGGTTCCGGACGGCGCTCGACGAGACCGGACTCGTGGTGCCGATGGCCACCACCAACCTGTTCACCCACCCCGTGTTCAAGGACGGTGCGCTCACCAGCAACGACCGTGACATCCGTCGGTTCGCGCTGCGCAAGGTGATGCGCAACATGGATCTTGCGGCCGAACTCGGCGCGACGACGTACGTGTTGTGGGGCGGTCGTGAGGGCAGCGAGACGGACGCGGCCAAGGACGTGCGTGCCGCGATGGACCGCTATCGCGAAGGGATAGACACGCTCGCGCAGTACGTCGTGGAGCAAGGCTACGGGCTGAGGTTGGCGCTGGAACCCAAGCCGAACGAACCGCGCGGGGACATCCTGCTGCCCACCATCGGGCATGCGCTGGCGTTCATCTCCACCTTGGAACACCACGAGATGGTGGGGCTCAACCCCGAGGTCGGCCACGAGCAGATGGCCGGGCTGAACTTCGTGCACGGCATCGGCCAGGCGTTGTGGCAGGGCAAGTTGTTCCACATTGACCTCAACGGCCAACACGGACCTCGGTACGACCAGGACCTCGTGTTCGGACACGGCGACGTGCTGTCGGCGTTCTTTTTGGTGGACCTGCTCGAACACGGCGGATACGACGGCCCCCGACACTTCGACTACAAGCCGCCGCGTACCGAGGACATCGACGGTGTGTGGGCCAGCGCGGAGGCCAACATGCGGTCGTATCTGTTGTTGCGGGAGCGGGCGAAGGCCTTCCGTGCCGACCCGCGGGTGCAGGAGGCGCTGGAACGTTCCCGGGTGCCGGAACTGGCGCAGCCGACGTTGGCCGAGGGGGAGACGGTGTCCGATCTCAAGGCCGATCGAACCGCGTTCGAGGAGTTCGACGTCGACGCCGCGGCCGCCCGCGGCTACGCCTACGCCCAGTTGTCACAACTGGCCTTCGAACATCTCCTGGGCGCGGCCTAACCCGCACATCGTGTCCGCAGCCTGCGTCGCCGTGTCCGCAGGTTATGCGGCCGTGTCCGCAGATTGTGGAGACGTCCCCCGCCGTGGCCGTTCGACGCGGCGGGGACGTCACGAGTGCAGTGCGTCGGCGCCGAGGACCAACCGGACACAGTGAGCGGTGAGGTGATCGCGGCTGACGTCCAACGTGCCGTTGAGATAGGCGATGAACACGTTGGCCAATCCCCCCACCAACGCGGTCGCCGTCATGGCGCGGTCCTGTTCGTCGACCCGGTCGGACAGTTGTTCGCGTACCAGTTCGGCGAACATGGGCAGCCGCTGCGCACCCAGGCGAAGCAGCGCCGGATCGGCGAGCGGGGACAACAGCAGAACTCGTCCCTTGCGGGGATCGTCGAGGATCAGCGTCACGAACACCGACACGGCCGCTTCGGCGCGATCCCGAATCTCAGGTCCCGCGAGTTCGACGGCGTCGACGAGCACCTGATGGGCGAGGGCCGCGACATGTTCGTACACCGCGACGACGAACTCGTCGCGGCCGGTGAAGTTCTCGTAGAAGTAGCGTTCGGTCAGTTTCGCCTGGCGACACACCGCGCGCACGCTCACGGCGGAGGGGCCCGAGGTACCGAGCAACTCCAGGCCGGCTTCGAGCAGTTGCCGACGGCGTGTGGCCCGGCGATCGGACAGCGTGGTGCCCGCCCAGGTGCGATCCGTGCCTGCCATGGCTCTTTTCCGTGACTGACTATGGCTGTTGTCAATTCCGCCGATTCTAGTCACGAGTGTCCGGCCCTGCTGGAGACCCGAATTCAGCCTTCGTCGCGACCGATGCCGTTCAGGCGATGAAGCGAGGGCAGCTGATGTGACGTTTCGCCGACACCGACGCGGCAGTGCCCCCGGATTCCTCCCGATATGACGGATTTTTCCGTCGCCACCGTCGGCCGCGCCGACACGCCGGCGTGGCCCGGCGACGGGACGGGTTCGCAGGATGCGACTATTTCCGGCATTCGATCGCTGTCGTCGGGAGGGTCATGTCCGCACTCGGCACCCGAACCCGTCTGGGGTACTCACTAGGTTCTTTCGTCACCGGAGCGTTCGGCACCGTGCCGGGACTGCTTCTGCTGCCCTATCTCACCGACACGCTGGCCGTTCCGGCGGCCGCCGCGGGGGCCATCGTGTTGCTGCCCAAGGCATGGGACGTCGTGTTCAATCCGGTGGCGGGTCGACTCTCCGACGCAGACCTCGTACGGCGAGGCAGCCGTGTCAGGTCGCTCGTGGTCGGAGGGCTCGCACTCGCGGTCACGTTCGCCGCTTTGTTCGCGTACCCCGGATTCGGCAGCGTCGGTGCCGATTCCGCGTACGTCGTGGCGGTGTTCTTCCTGTGCGCCACCGCGTTCGCGTTCTTCCAGGTGCCGTTCAACGCGTTACCCGCCGAACTCACCGACGGCTACCACGAACGCACCAGGTTGACGACGTGGCGCATCGCCGTACTGGCGTTGGCCATCCTCACCTCCGGGGCGGTGGCCCCGGCCATCGTGAACGGCATCGGAGGCGTGGCCGGTTACCGGGCCATGGGGCTGTTCGTGGCCGCGCTCATCGTGGTGGGGACCGTGTCGGTGGTCCTAAGCGTCCGGGGAGTGCGGATCGGTCGCCCCAAACAACCCACTCCGACATGGCGGGAACTGCTGGCCACGATGCGCCGGTGGCGGTCGTTCCGGCTGTTGCTCGGCGTGTACTTCGTCCAGGCGCTCGGGGTGGCCACCCTGCTCGCCGGTGTCAGTTACGTCGCCCGCTACGTCCTGGGCGACGCTGACCTGCAACCGCTGCTGTTCGCCGGGTTCATCGGACCGGCCCTGTTGGTGATGCCGATGTGGGACCGCGTGGGACGGTCGGGAGGCAAGTTGACGGGGTTTCGGATCGCGACGGTGGCGCTCGCGGCGGCGTTGGTCGGTCTGGCGTTCGCACGAGTGTTGCCGTCCGTCGCGGTGTTCGCCCTCGTCGCGTTGGCGGGGGTGGGGTATGCGGGCATCCAGGTGTTCCCCCTGGCACTGCTGCCGGATCTGATCACCGAGGAGGAGCGCCGTACCGGTGAGGCCAGGGCCGGGGTGACGGCCGGGGTGTGGACGGCGGCCGAGGCGCTCGGGCTGGCGTTGGGGCCGAGCCTGTTCGGACTGATGCTGTCGCTCGGCGGCTATGTGTCCGGTACCGACGCGATGTCGGCCACGCAGCCGGAGAGCGCGGTTTTGGCCATCACGTTCGGCTTCTCGGTCGTGCCCGCCGTGCTGGTGGTGCTGGGGTTGCCGCTGCTGCGGCGCAGACTGTTCGGTTCCGAGCGTGCGCGCGGAACCGGGATGGACGGGGAGACGGATACCGAGCAGGTGATCGGGGCATGAGTATCGAGGACGTTCTGGCCCGGGTTCGTGCGTTGCGCGCCGATGACGCCCCCACCCACGGCGGGCGGACACTCGCCTACGTCTACGACAGTGGGTTGGCCGAGCTGGACGAGTTGGGGGCACGGGCGCACGCGTTGGCGTCGTCGGCGAACGCGCTCGACCCCACCACGTTCCCCGGGCTGCTGCGCATGGAGAACGATCTCGTGGCCACGACCGCGGCGTTGCTCGGCGGTACCGATGAGACGGTCGGGACGGTCACCTCGGGGGGTACCGAGTCGTGCCTGCTGGCCGTGCTCGCGGCCAGACAAGGCCGTCCGGACGTCGCCGATCCGGCACTGGTCGTGCCCACCACCGTGCACGCGGCGTTCCGTAAGGCCGCCCACTACTTCGGACTGCGGCTCGTGGAGGTGGAGGTCGACCCGGTCACCTTCCGGGCCGACGCCGCCGCGATGGCGTCGGCGATCGACGACGACACGGTGTTGGTGGTGGCCAGTGCGCCCTCGTACGCGCACGGGGTGATCGACCCGATCCCCGAGATCGCGGCCGCGGCCGCCGCGCGGGGGGTTCGGATGCATGTCGACGCCTGCATCGGCGGTTGGGTGCTGCCGTATCTTCGCAGGCTCGGTGTCGACGGACCCGCGTTCGACTTCTCGGTCGAGGGGGTCACGAGCATCTCGGTGGATCTGCACAAATACGCCTACTGCCCCAAAGGCACGTCGGTGTTGTTGTTCGCGAACGCCGAGGCCCGCCGTGGTCACTATTTCGGTTGTGCCGACTGGCCCGGCTACACGATGTTGAACACCACGTTGCAGTCGACCCGCTCGGGCGGCCCGCTCGCCGCGGCCTGGGCCGTCGTGACGCACCTGGGCGAGGACGGTTATCTGCGGCTCGCCCGGGAGACGCTCTTCGCCGTGCGGGAGATCAGGCATGGGATCGAGTCGATCGAAGGACTGCGGATCCTCGGGGAGCCCGATTCCACGTTGTTGGCCGTGGCCACGCGGGGCACGCCCGAGGAGGTCGGTTTCGACCTGTTCACCGTGGCCGACGAGATGCGTGATCGGGGCTGGTACGTCCAACCGCAGTTCGCGCACGGGCATTCGCCGGTGAATCTGCATCTGACCGTGACGGCCGCCAATCGGGGGTCGGAGCAGGAGTTCGTCGTCGACCTGCGGGACTCGGTGGAGGCCGCGTGCGCGGCGGGACCCGTGTCGGTGGACCCGTCGTTGCGGGAGTTCCTTCTCACCCTCGATCCCGACCGGCTCACCCCGGAACAGTTCGCCGGACTGCTCGCGGGGGCCGGTCTGGCGCCGGGTGAGGGGGAGGGCACCGGGCTGCCGAAGCGGATGGCGTCGATCAACGCACTGCTCGACGCGGCACCCGCCCGACTGCGGGAACGGGTGTTGCTGGAGTTCCTAGCCCTGCTCTACCGACCGACTCCGAGCGCATGACGGAGGCCCCACGCTGGGCACCCCCGCGACACGGGTCGCTCGGGAGGGGCCGTTTCGGGTGAGTTCCTCGCGGCCGGTTCGGCGTTCCGGTGGCAGGCTGAGGGTATGACCGACAGCGCCTCCCAGGAGCCCGATCCGGAACTGCTCGAACTGTGGGCGCGGGTGTTCGAATTCGCCAGACAGGGCCGGACCGAGACGCTCATCGCGTACGTCGATGCGGGCCTGTCACCCAACCTGACCAACGACAAGGGGGACACGTTGGTGATGTTGGCCTCCTACTACGGACATGCCGACACCGTGCGGGCCCTGTTGGAACGCGGCGCGGACCCGAACCGCCTCAACGACCGCGGCCAAAGTCCCATCGCCGGAGCCGTGTTCAAAAACGAGCCTGAGGTTGTGAAGGCCCTGCTCGGTGGTGGTGCGGATCCTGAACTCGGGCAGCCGTCGGCGCTGGACACCGCTCGCATGTTCGGAAACGATGAGATGCTCGCGTTACTACGTCCCGAAAGTTGAGACGTCGACCCGCTCGGATTGAGACCCCGACCACTGTCGTCGCCGTCGCTGTGAACGGCGCGACATGCTGAACGGCATGCCGCAGCACTACCTGGCGGGTCTCCGGTTGGCGGGACGCAAAGTCGTCGTCGTGGGCGGAGGCACGGTCGCGCAACGACGTCTACCCCGTCTGCTCGCCGCGGGGGCGGCGGTGGAACTCGTCGCCCCGCACACGACACCGTCGGTGCAGGCATTGGCCGAGTCGAAGGAGCTGGTGTGGCATCCACGACCGTACCGGGCCGGAGACCTCGACGGGGCGTGGTACGCGTTGGCGTGCAGCGACGACGCGAACGTCAACGCCGCCGTGGCCGCCGAGGCCGAACGCGCCAGGATCTTCTGCGTACGGGCCGATGCGGGGGAGCACGGCACCGCGGTCACCCCGGCCACGGGGTACCACGACGGCCTGCTGGTCGGGGTGCTCTCCGGTGCCCCGCGTCGTTCGGCAGCGGTGCGCGACGCCGTACTCGACGGTGTGCGTTCGGGACTGATCCTTGATGGGGACGAGCAGTGGGGGGACGAATCGCCCGGTCCGGGGGTGGCTCTCGTCGGCGGCGGTCCCGGCGATCCGGAACTCATCACCGTACGGGGACGCCGGCTGCTTTCCCGTGCCGACGTCGTGGTGGTCGACCGACTCGCGCCCCGGGAACTGCTCGACGAGCTTCCCGACCAGGTCGAGGTCATCGACGCGGCGAAGATCCCGTATGGGCGGGCGGTGGCCCAGAAGGCCATCAACCAGGCGCTGATCGAGCACGCCCGCGCCGGTCGCTTCGTGGTGCGGCTCAAAGGCGGGGATCCGTACGTGTTCGGCCGGGGTTTCGAGGAGGTGCTGGCCTGTGCTGAGGCGGGGGTGCCCGTCACGGTGGTGCCGGGAGTGACCAGCGCTTTCTCCGTTCCTGCGGCGGCTGGGGTGCCGGTGACTCACCGCGGTGTGGCGCACGAGGTCGTCGTCGTCTCGGGGCACGTTCCTCCGGGCGATGAACGGTCGCTCGTGGACTGGGAAGCCCTCGGCAGACTGCGGGGCACCGTGGTGCTGCTGATGGGTGTGGAGCACATCGGACTGTTCGTCGACGCGCTCATCGCGGCGGGACGTCCGGGCAGCACTCCGGCCGCGGTGATCCAGGAGGGCACCCTGCGCACGCAGCGGGTGGTGCGGGCGCCGTTGTCCGGGCTGGCCGACGCTGTGGCCGAGGCCGGAATCCGACCACCGGCCGTCACCGTCATCGGCCCCGTAGCAGGACTCGCCGATCCCGCCGTCGCCCTGAGTGGGTGAACGCGACGTCGCTCTCAGTCCGCGGCAACACTGTCCCGCTGTGCCGATCGTGGGCGAGGATGGCACCCATGAGTGGCAGCGAGACGACTACCGGTCCGAAGAACACTTCCGCGGGCGAGTTCGTGTCCATGCGGGTCGAACGTGCTGAGGGGGTCGCCGAGGTGACCTTGCTCGGGCCGGGCAAGGGCAACGCGATGGGACCGGATTTCTGGCGGGAACTTCCGGTCGTGTTCGGCGAACTCGACCGTGACCCCGAGGTCAGGGCGATCGTGCTCACCGGTAGCGGTGAGCATTTCTCCTACGGCCTCGACCTTCCCGCGATGCTGCCGTCATGGAGCGAGTACCTCAGTGGCGGCGCGCTGGCCCGGCCACGTCGGGAGTTCCTCGACGAGGTCCGCCGTATGCAGGATGCGATCACCACGGTGGCGAAGACCCGCAAGCCGGTGATCGCCGCTGTGTCCGGGTGGTGCATCGGCGGTGGGGTCGACCTGATCGCGGCCGCCGACATCCGGGTGGCCAGTGCGGACGCGCGGTTCAGTGTGCGTGAGGTGCGGGTGGCCATCGTCGCCGACATGGGCAGTCTGCAACGCCTCGCCTCGATCATCGGGGAGGGGCATCTGCGCGAGCTCGCCTTCACCGGCCGGGACATCGACGCCGCGCGGGCCGAGCGGATCGGTCTCGTCAACGACGTCTACGACGATCGCGACGCCGCTTTGGCGGCCGCGCGACGGATGGCCCGCGACATCGCGGCGAATCCACCCCTGGTGGTCCAGGGCGTGAAGGACGTACTCTCCGTCAACACCGAGCAGCAGGTCGAGGCCGGGCTGAGGTACGTCGCGACGTGGAACGCCGCGTTCCTGCCCAGCCATGACCTGAACGAGGCGGTGCAAGCATTCCTACAGCGTCGCGACCCCGAGTTCCGGGGTGAGTGAGGAGGCAGAAGTGGCCGTAGGGACTGGCGGTGTCAGCGCCGACGCCACCAGCGGTTCCACGGAGGCGTACCGAAGGTTCCGGCAAGCCCGGGACCTGTTGTTGGAGCACCGGGAGGACTACGCGAAGGCCGACGCGGAGTTCGCGTGGCCCACGTTCGCGGAGTTCAACTGGGCGCTCGACTGGTTCGACCGGATCGCCGCCGAGGAGCACAACGCTCAGCGTCCCGCCTTGTGGATCGTCGAGGAGGACGGTTCGGAGAACCGCTGGACGTTTCCCGAACTGTCGCGGCGCTCCAATCAGGTGGCGAACTGGTTGCGTGAGCACGGGGTGCGACGCGGCGATCGGCTGATCCTGATGCTCGGCAACCAGGTGGAGCTGTGGGAGACGATCCTCGCCTGCTGCAAGCTCGGGGCGGTGATCATCCCGGCGTCCACCCTGCTCGGGGCGGCGGATCTGCGGGACCGTGTGGAACGCGGCCGGGCGAGGCATGTCGTGGTACGTGATGTCGACGTCGAGAAGTTCGCCGACGTCCCGGGCGAGTACACGCGCATCGCGGTGGGGGAGCGTACGGACGGTTGGGTGAGGTTCGCCGACGCCTACGAGGCCGAGGCGACGTTCACCCCGGACGGTCCGACGCGGGCCGACGACCCGCTGTTGCTGTACTTCACCTCCGGCACCACGGCCCAGCCGAAACTGGTGCAGCACACCCACACGTCGTACCCCGTCGGCCACCTCTCGACGATGTACTGGATCGGCCTGGAACCGGGCGACGTACACCTCAACATCTCCTCGCCCGGTTGGGCCAAACACGCGTGGAGCAACGTGTTCGCGCCGTGGAACGCCGAAGCCACGGTGTTTTTGTACAACTACTCGCGGTTCGACCCGGTCGCGCTGATGGAGCAGCTCGACCGTTGTGGGATCACGAGTTTCTGCGCTCCGCCGACGGTGTGGCGCATGCTCATCCAGGCGGACCTGACCACGTTGCGTACCCCGCCCCGCAAGGTCGTCGGCGCGGGTGAACCGTTGAACCCCGAGGTCATCGAACAGGTGCGCCGCGCATGGGGAGTGACGATCCGCGACGGGTTCGGTCAGACGGAGAGCAGTGTGCAGATCGCCAACACCCCGGGACAGCCCGTCAAACCCGGGTCCATGGGGCGCGCTCTCCCCGGTTTCACCGTCGCCCTGCTCGACCCGATCACGGGCCGGCCCGCTCGGGAGGGGGAGATCTGTCTGGATCTCTCGTCCCGTCCCGTGGGGCTCATGACGGGCTACGAGGGTGACGACGAGCGTACCGAGGAGGCGTTCGCGGGCGGCTACTACCACACCGGTGACGTCGGTGCCGTCGACGACGACGGCTACATCACCTACGTGGGTCGGATGGACGACGTGTTCAAGGCTTCCGACTACCGGATCTCGCCGTTCGAACTGGAGAGCGTCCTACTCGAACACGAGGCCGTGGCCGAGGCCGCCGTCGTGCCCGCACCCGACCCGATCCGGCTCGCCGTGCCCAAGGCGTACGTGGTGCTGGCGAACGGGTACGAACCCACCGCGGCGACGGCCGAGGACATCCTCGCGTTCTGTCGGCGGCACCTCGCCCCGTACAAGCGGATCCGGAGGTTGCAGTTCGCGGACCTACCCAAGACCATTTCCGGCAAGATCCGCAGGGTCGAACTGCGGAACGCGGAGAACGCTCGGGGCGGGACGCGGGTCGAGGGGGAGTTCCGGGAGGAGGACTTCCCGTCGTTGAAGTCCTGACGACGTCCTTCGAAGTGGTCCTTTCCCCACAGTCCTGATGAGGGTCGCGCCGCTGAGTCCGAGGAGGACCGAGTGACTCAGCGGCACGACTCACCAACGAATCGGTAACGAATCGTGTCGCCGTATCGATGGATTCGTGAGCCGTGTCTCGCGAGAAAGTGTGAGACGGTGCTCACAGGGCATCTCTTCGATGTCCACCGATATCCGCCGAGTGAACGTAGGGTGCGATGAGTACCGATCACGACAGTGGAACCGACGCTTCGTCCACTACGGAAGCCACGTCGACAGCGTCCCTGAGGCTTCCGGAGATCCCGGCGGCAGCGCGGTCTTCGACGTCGTGGGCGCCTTGGCCGCCGTCGATGCTTCCGGCCCCCTCGGCGGAGAGGCCCTCGGTGTCTTCGCCCGCTTCGGCGGCCTCGCCGGGTGGTCCGGTCGATGAGCTCGACGAGCTGCCGTCGCCACCCACGGTGCCGTGCACCGTCGTGTGGAGCCAGGGTAGGCCGTACGTCCTGGAGAGTGATTCGGTGCGGCCTCGGTGGATGGGCACCGACCACAACGGTCGTCCCCAGGCGTTGACGGGCGAGGAGCTCCGGAGGCGTGGCTGGAGCTATCGACGCTCCTCCTGATCAGGGCGGCCGACCCGCTCGATACGGTAAGTGAGTGACGAAAGCCCGCTCGGACGAGGCCGCCGACCGTGATCTGTCGCTGGTACGGCAGCTCATGACCGTGCCGAACCTCCTGTCGATCCTGCGGCTCGCCGGCGTCCCGGTGTTCTTGTGGTTGTTGCTCGGTCCGCAGGAGGACGGTTGGGCGCTTCTGCTGCTCGTCCTCAGTGGGATCACCGACTGGCTCGACGGCAAACTCGCCAGGCTGCTCAATCAGACGACGAAGCTCGGGCAGACGCTCGACCCGGCGGCGGATCGCCTCTACCTCGCCGCCGCGCTGTTGGCCTTCCTGGTGCGGGACATCGTGCCGTGGTGGATCGTGGCCGTTCTGATCGGCCGCGAGCTCGCGGTGGGACTGGGATTGCTGGTGCTACGCCGCCGCGGCTTCGCCCCACCCGAGGTGCTCTACGTGGGCAAGGCGGCGACGTTCACCCTCATGTACGCGTTGCCCCTCATGCTGGTCGCGCAGGGCATGTCGACGTTCGCCGAGATCGCCCGGCCGTTCGCCTACGCCTTCACGGTGTGGGGCGCGGTGCTGTACCTGTGGTCCGGCGCGCTGTACCTGCTGCAGATCGTGCGGGCCGTGACCCGACGTCCTCGGGAAGGGCGCGACCTGAGCCCGTGACATTCGGCTCTTGCCAGACATTGTGCTCAGACCACGTAAGGTCGATCATGGTAGCGGGGTGGAAAGGAGCGCCACGTGTGGGCTTTTCGAAAGTCGTGTCTTGGGGGCCCCTCGGTGCCGAGGTGTCCTAACGTGTGATCAACAATTGATCCGGGAGCCCCGGCGCTCCGGACGGCTCCGGCACGGTACGTTGACTGCACCACGTTGACAACGATGAATACTTCAGTGCGTAAGGAGAGCTTGCGGTGAGCACGAACGACGGGCCCGGCGTTCCCCCGGAGCAGTCTCCGGAGCGGACCTCCGTTTTCCGGGCCGACTTTCTGTCGGAGGCAGAGAGCCAGGAGACGCCCGCGGTGGAGCCGCAGGACGCTGGCGTCGACGCGTTGCCGGCGGGCTCCGCACTGCTGGTGGTCAAAAGGGGGCCGAACGCGGGCTCTCGATTCCTGCTCGACCGTGACACGACGAGCGCGGGCCGTCACCCGGACAGCGACATCTTCCTCGATGACGTCACCGTGTCCCGGCGTCACGCGGAGTTTAGGCGTGAGGGTGGTGAGTTCGTGGTGATTGACGTGGGCAGCCTCAACGGCACCTATGTGAACCGCGAGCCGGTCGACCAGGCCATCCTGAGCAATGGCGACGAGGTGCAGATCGGTAAGTTCCGCCTCGTGTTCCTGACCGGTCCCGGGGGTCAGGGGGTCCGGTGACGGCTGCTGGGCGGCCACAGCGCGAGGGACTGAGCATCGGGGCCGTGCTGGCACAGCTGCGCCCCGAGTTCCCCGACGTGACGATCTCCAAGATTCGCTTTCTCGAATCCGAGGGACTCGTCCGGCCTGCCCGCACACCGTCCGGTTATAGGCAGTTCGGTCCTGCCGACGTCGAGCGGCTGCGGTTCGTTCTCTCGGCGCAGCGGGACCACTACCTGCCGCTCAAAGTCATCAAGGAACAGCTCGACGCGGCGGATCGCGGGGACGGTACGTCGGCGGTTCTCCGGTCGCCGCGCACACTGGTGGCGGTCGAGTCCGCCGCTGAGGACGGTCCGACCCCGGGACTGCCCGAACCTGCCGAATTCGCCGTCGATCCCGAGGCCGAGGCTCGGGTCACGGAGGACGACCTGCTCCGTGAGTCGGGGATCGACGAGGCCATGTTGCACGAGTTGCACCAGTACGGCCTCGTGAAGCCGACCGCGGCCGGTTTCTACGACGCCGACGCGGTGCGCATCGCTCGCACCGTGCAGAAGATGAGCGACTACGGTATCGAACCTCGCCACCTGCGGGCGTTTCGTGCCTCGGCGGATCGTGAGGTCGGCCTGGTGGAGCAGATCGTCGCCCCGCTGTACCGGCAGCGGGACGCCAACGCGAAGGCCAGAGCCGACGAGGTCGTGCGGGAACTGGCGGCGCTGTCGGTCACTTTGCATACGTTGCTCGTCAAAACTGGGATTCGTGGGGTGACCGGCGGGTAGACTCGGACGAGTGACGGACCGAGTGACGAACACCTGCCGACGTGTGGTATCGCCGGCACCCTAAATCGACGGGTCAACCGGCCCCTCGAATGTCGTACCGTAGACAGATGGTTCGCGAAGAGCCGTAAGGGACAACAAGTTTCGCGACGAGCACAGCGCTCGAACGAGGGGTAGCGTCGAGTAAAGTCGATGCGGAATCCTCGTGACAGCGTTGCGGCCCGCGCGCAGGAGAGGGAGGCGAAGCCCGATGAGCGAGATGCGCGTCGTCGGCGTCCGGGTCGAGTTGCCCGCGAATCAGCCAATCTTGCTGCTGCGGGAAACCGACGGCGAAAGGTATCTGCCGATCTGGATCGGCTCGGTGGAGGCAACGGCCATCGCGTTGGAACAGCAGGGCGTTCGTCCCGCCCGCCCATTGACCCATGACCTGCTCAAGGACATCATCAGCGCGCTGGGCCGAGAGCTTCAGCAAGTCGTCATCACCGACCTGAACGAAGGCACGTTCTTCGCCGAGCTGGTGTTCGACGGCGGCGTCCGGGTTTCGGCGCGGCCGAGTGACTCGGTGGCCCTCGCGCTGCGGGCCGGAGTACCCATCCATGCCGAGGACTCGGTGCTGGAGGAGGCCGGCCTGATCATTCCGGACGAGCAGGAGGACGAAGTCGAGAAATTCCGTGAGTTCCTCGACTCCGTCTCTCCGGAAGATTTCCGGGGTGCCGACACCTGACCGATGTCGTCGGGTGTCGTCAGGCGGCGCCGGTGGCTCGGGTGAACAACTTGGTGATCTCGTCGGCGTAGTGTTGCGAGTCCAGCCCCGGGTCAGCGACGAGCTGCTGCGCCAATCCCTCCAATGCGTGCCGGATCGTCCGGGCCATGATTCCGGCATCGAAGTCCGCGAACTGCCCTTCCCGTTGTCCTTGTGTGAGTTGCCGCTCGAGCCGGCCGAAGCGCAGGTCGTGGACGATGAGCTCGAATGTCCGTGAGTCGTCCTCACTTCCGGCGTGGGCGGCGATCTCCGCAAGCGCTCGTCCGTGCTGTGGATGCGTGGCGAGGTAGGAGATCTCCGCCCGGAGGAAGGACTGCAGCAGGACGGCCCTGTCGCTGGTGGCCTCCACCCGCTCATCGATGAATCGGTCATGGTGGTCGATGAGCGTCATGAGGGTGGCCATGATCAGTTCGTTTTTGTTCTCGAAATGATACGAGATCATGCGAGTGCTGCTGAGTCCCGCTTTTTCGATGATGCGGGCGAAGGAGGTCCGGCTGTAACCCAGTTCCGCGATGACGCCGATCGTCGCGTCGATGATCTGTGCTCGGCGTGCCGCTTCCGTGGGAGTGAGTCCGGCACCTGCGGCGAAATCGTCATTTACTTGCACAGGTAAAGTTTAACTCGAGTGAGTAAAACGGTCCAGTCCGATACTCGTCCACCTGGGGGGCTCTCCGTCCGCGCGTCGCGTTGACCGGTCCGTCGGACAGGCTTACCGTCGAAAGGACGTGAATCGCTCCAATGTGATTACGCTGGTAAAGCGGTTCCCGGTGACGGGATTGTCGTAATCGGTCGGTTCCGTTCTGGAGCCGGTGGTCTTGTTTCGCTGCCGGCATCACGCCGGGCGAGAGGAGGCATGGTGGTCGACGAGGGTCCGGTGCGGGCTGTCGGTGGTGAACAAGGGGAGCTGTTTCCCGATGTTTCACTTCCAGACGAGCTGGTTGGCTACCGTGGTCCCGCTGCCTGCCAGATCGCCGGGATCACCTACCGACAGCTGGATTATTGGGCGCGTACCAAACTGGTAGCTCCGAGTATTCGCCCAGCCCATGGTTCAGGTTCTCAACGGCTGTATTCGTTCAAGGACCTTCTGGTTCTCAAGATTGTGAAGAGGCTCCTCGATACCGGGGTGTCATTACAGAACATTCGGGTGGCCGTCGAGCACCTTCGAGCACGGGGAGTGCGTGATCTCGCGCGGGTGACACTGTTCTCGGACGGGGCGACGGTCTACGAGTGCACATCGCCGGAGGAGATCGTCGATCTGCTCCAGGGCGGGCAGGGTGTGTTCGGTATCGCGGTGAGTAACGCGATGCAGGAAATCAGTGGCACGCTGCACGAATTCCCCGCCGAGCGCGCTGACGGCGTGCAGATCGAACCGAGTGTTCCGGACGAGCTGTCCGAGCGTCGGAAAGCCCGCCGTACCGGTTGATCGACGTTTCCTTCGTTGCTGGGCGACGCCTCGTTGTGCCCGGCGAGCGCGTCAGCCGTTGGAGGCGTGAGCCGGTGTCAAACCGGCCTTGCGGAATTGGGCTTGCTGCTCGGGTTGGAGCAGGTACTTCTGAAATGACTGCGCGGCGTGTTGTTGGGCGCCGGTCGCGTCATCGCCCGCGATAACGAGGAACGGGTAATCGCCGTCGGGGCGGTGGAGTCCGGCAGCCATGCTGCTGGGGAGCCGCCGATGGTGGTGGGATCGGCGTCGTCGGTGAGCACGGCATAGACGTCGTCCGGTGAGGCCGTGTGGACGACGACGCGGACGCAGTGTTCCCGTACGACGGTGCGCTCTTCGTTCCACCGGGACGCGGCGGCCATCACAGGCTCTTCCAGCGCGGGGTCGACGGTGACGCGGAGGGGGAGGTCACCTTGCTTGCAGTCGGCCGCTTGTGCGGCGGCACGGCTTTCCAGAACGCCGTCGGCCCAGTGCCAGCCGAACCAGCCGGCGACGAGGAACGCCACCAGGACGACGCAGACGATCGGCCATGCCGCGATGCCTCGACGCTTGCCGACGGCCCGGTGGGTTCCGGTAACGGAAGTCATGGTGGCGTAGTGCCGCCCGGTGCGGTGACGGGCTCTGTGGCGTCGGCCCATCGCACATATCCCCTCAGTAATTACTTTCCGTCGAAGATATCAAAACGTAATCACTCTATCAGGGGAGAGTTGTGATCGTCATGTGATACCGGTCCAGAGGAACTGTTACTTCATGTTGCTATGAGTGTCCAGCAACTCACGGCAGTGTCGGATGAGCTTCTCCCGCAACGGCGCGGCACGACGTGAGAACTCCGCTTGCTGTCGGACATAGGTCGCACGGCCTTCGGCCGTCTCGATGGGCACGGGGGAGTAGCCGTACTCGGACAGGTCGTACGGGCTGGCTCGCATGTCGAGCTCTCGGATGTCGACGGCGAGTTCGAAACAGTCACCGAGCAGTTCCGACGGTATGAACGGCCCGAGTTTGTACGCGGCCTTGTACAGGTCCATGCCGACGTGCAGACAGCCGGGCTGATCCAGCTCCCGCTGTGCCTGTCGGGTGGGCGTGTAGCGGTTGAGCGGCTTCGCCTCCTCGGTGAAAAACCGGAAGGCGTCGAAGTGACTGCAGCGCACACTAAGGGTGTCGACCACCACGTCGGTTCCCGCCGCCCCCAAACGCAACGGGACCTGGCTGTGTCGGATCCGCTCCGGTGTGGCTCGGTAGACCATGGCCCACTCGTGCAGCCCGAAGCAGTCGAACCGGGCGCGGCGGGCGTGGATCGCCTCCAACAGTGACAGGGTGTGTCGCGTGGTGCGCGCGAGTTTGTCGGTGAACGCCGCTTCGTCGAGAACGACACCGTCCGCGGTTTCGCGATAGCCCGGACGGCGCAGGAAGCGGCGCGCGGCGGAGCCCCGCAACACCACGCCCGGACCCGGCTGCCACCTTTCCAGGCGGGACGGCGGCAGTGAGTAGTACGAGAACAGGAAGTCGAGCACGGGATGCTTCTCGCCCCGCGATCGGCGTCGTTTGTGCGGCTCCGTCCACAGCCGCATCCGCCGTACATGGGCGTCCTCTCGAGCCCGCCACTCGTCTTCGCTCAGGATCTCGGTCATCGTCATGGACGTCCCACGATATGGGTGCCGTCGCGCACAGTGCCGACGTACTCCTCCAGCAGGTCCTCCAAGGCCACGATGCCGACCACGCTGCCCTCGGCGTTGACCGCGGTCGCGAGATGGCTGCCCTCGCGGCGCATGGCCGACAACGCTTCGTCGAGCTTGGCCTGCAACCCCAACTGCGTCAGCTTGCGGGTTTTGTCCGGGGGGACGACGAGCGAGGGGTCGCCGTCGAGCTGTTCGAGGATGTCCTTCACGTGGATGTAGCTGGTCAACTGGCCGCCGTCGCCACGTACCGGGAAGCGGGAGAACCCCGTGGAGGACACAGCCCGTTCCACGTCGCCGACGGTGGGCTGTGAGGGCAGCGTCGTCAGTTCGTCGAGCGGCACCAACACGTCGGCCACGGTCTTCTCCATCGACGACAGGGTCTGACTGAGCCGGCGGTGTTCGGACTGCTCCAGCAAACCCTCCCTACGGGACTCGCTCAGCAGTGCGGCCAGTTCCTCGGAGGTGTATCCGGTTTCGATCTCGGCCTTGGGTTCCACCTTGGCCAGGCGCAGGATCGCGTTGGCCACGCTGTTGAGCAGCCAGATGAACGGATGGGTGAGGCGGACCCAGGCCACGTGCACCGGAACCAGCCAGAGCGCCAGCCGTTCGGGCTCGGCGATCGCCAGGTTCTTCGGCACCATCTCGCCGATGAGCACATGCAGCAGTGTCAGGGCCACCAACGTGACGGTGAAGGCGATGCCGTGCACCACGTAGCTCGGCAGCGGCACACCGAGGGCGCTCACCGCGAGTTCCAGCTGATGGGCCACGGCGGGTTCGCCGAACTGCATCAACAGCAGCGAGCAGAGCGTGATCCCGAGTTGCGCCCCCGCCAGCATCAACGACACGTTGCGGCTGGCGTTGATGACGATCTTGGCCCGGTTCTTGCCCTGCTCCAGCAGTCCTTCCAGCCGGTCGCGGCGGGATGAGATCAACGCGAACTCGGCGCCCACGAAGAAGGCGTTGGCCAGCAACAGGACGGCGATGAGCGAGATGGACAGCCAGTCGCTCACGAGACCGCCCCCTGCCGTTGCACGGTGACCTCGGAGATGCGGTGTCGGTCCATGCCGGTCACCACCAGTCGCCAGCCGTCGATGTCCAAGGACATGCCGATCTCGGGGATCTCACCGAGTCGGTCCAACAGCAGCCCGGCGATCGTTTCGTAGTCGCCATCGGGCATGTGGAAGCCCGTGGCGTCGAACACCTCGTCCCCGCGAAGCTGTCCCGACACGACCCAGCTGTCGGGGCCCAGTTGTTGAGAAGCGGGTTTCTCACGGGTGTCGTGTTCGTCGCGTACGTCGCCCACGATCTCCTCGACCACGTCCTCCAACGTCACCAGGCCCGCGGTCCCGCCGTACTCGTCGACCACGATCGCAAGCTGGAAGCGGGAATCGCGAAGCCGGTCCAAAACGGTGTCACCGGGCAGGGATTCGGGCACGGTCGGCATCGGCCGCATCAGCGAGCCCACGGGAGTGGAGCCGCGTTCGGAGCTTGCAACGGTGAACGCCTGCTTGACGTGCACGGTGCCTTGGATGTCGTCGAGGTCCTCGCGGTAGACGGGGAAACGGGAGAAACCGGTGCGGCGCGCGAGCGCCACCATGTCCGCGACGGTGTCGTCGACATGCAACGCTTCCAGTCGTACCCGGGGAGTCATCAACTCGCCCGCGGTGCGGTCGCCGAACCGTAGGGAACGGTCGAGCAGTCTGGCCGTCGACACGTCGAGCGTCCCCGTTTCGGCGCTCGCCCGGACGATGGAGCCGAGTTCCTGTGGGGACCGTGCCGAGCGCAGCTCCTCCTGGGGCTCGACACCGAACTTACGCACCACCCAGTTGGCACTGTCGTTCATGAGGTTGATGAGCCAGCGGAACAGGGCCGAGAACCGGGTGTGGTAGCCGGCCACGGCACGTGCCGTGCGCAGCGGCTCGGCCACCGCCAGATTCTTCGGCACCATCTCGCCGATCACCATCGACAGGGACGTGGCCAGCAGCATGGCCACCACGAGCGAGGTTCCGGCCGCGCTGGATTCCGACATGCCCAGTGCCATCAGGGCGGGTCGGACGAAGCGACCGAGCAGAGGCTCGGCGACGTACCCGGTGACCAGGGTGGTGAGTGTGATGGCCACCTGCGCGCCGGAGAGTTGGAACGACAGCGTGCGGTGCGCCTTGAGAACGGCCTTGGACCGCTTGTCACCGACCTGTCGGACATTCGACTCGACCGTGCTGCGTTCCAGCGTCGTCAACGAGAACTCGGCAGCGACGGCCAAACCGGTTCCGACGGTGAGCAGGATGACGAAGAGGACGCCGAGAACGTTGAGCAGGATGTCCATCAGCGGACACCGCCCGGTTCACGACGAGAGTAACGGGGATAGCCGGGTGTGTCACCCGGCTCGGTACTGTCTCCGGGTGACTGCGCTTCGCGCACGAGCGGTGTCACTCCTCCAGAATCCGAATGTGTTTGGAAGTGGCGCTATCTTAACCACGCTCAACGTGGTTTTGGGGTGTTGTGTTCCCGACTAGGAAGCGGCAAACCCCGTCAACCGGCGGACTCCGGCGAGCCCAGTCCCCGGTGCCGACGGACGCTCTCCTCGACGAGGTCGAGTACCGGTTCGAGGTCGTCGGCGGGAAGCCCCATGGCCAGGTGGGACACCAAGCCCTCCAGGACCAGTTCGAGATAAGCGGTGAGGACGTCGACGCTCACGTCGTCCCGCAGATTGCCCGCGTTGCGTTGCCAGAGCAGGCGTTTGCGGGTCGCGGCGGTGAGCTGTTCGGAACGTTCGGCCCAGCGCGCGCGGAAATCCGGATCGGTGCGGAGGCGACGGGAGACTTCGAGGCGGGTCCCGAGCCAGTCGGCCGGGAGCTCACCGGTTCCGGACAGCAGGTCCCGCATCACCTGGACGAGACCCTGTTTGGCGACGACGTCGGCCATGCGTCGGGCGTCGTCTTCGGCCAGGGCGAGGAAGAGGGATTCCTTGTCGCGGAAATGGTGGAAGATCGCTCCGCGGGAGAGGCCTGTCGCTTCCTCGAGTCGCCGGACCGTGGCACCTTCGTAGCCGTACCGTGTGAAGCACACACGGGCGCCGTCGAGGATCTGGCGTCGGCGCGCCGCGAGATGGTCCTGGCTGACCCGTGGCATCCCTTGATCTTGGCACCGGCCGCGACGGATCGCAATCCGTACGTACGTACTGTGACGTCCGTGATGTCTCCGATGACCGAACCACCGCGTGACGTCGCCACCGGTGGACCGGCGCGGATCGCCTCGTGACCTGCGCCGGTCACCGTGCCGCGGTGTCGGCGACGGCCCTTTTCGCGGTGGTGTTCACGGAATCGTCAGTACCCGTTCGGGTGTGGATGCGGTGAGTTCACGAGCGGCTACGAATCGCTGCGCGGTCCGCCTCGGTGGGACCCGGTCACTGTTCCAGGCGGAGAGCAACAACGCCACCTTGGCCTGCATCTCGGCGCGCAGTTTGAGGAACGAGTCCGCGGGATTGGCACCGACCTGCCCCTGTAGCAACCACCAGACCCACGCGACCGCGCCCGCGTTGGCCACGAAGTCCGGGATGATCGGGATACCGCGTGCGGTCAACATCGCCTCGGCCTCGGGTGTCGTCGCCGCGTTGGCCGCCTCGACGATGGCACTGGCGTTGATGTCGTAGGAGTTGTCCGGCGTCAGCGCATACGAGACGGCGGCGGGGACGAGGATGTCGGCGTCGGCGGCGAGCACGGCCGAACGGGGCAGCCGCTCGACGTGGTCGGGCACCTGCGCGCGGTCGATCTCGCCGTAGCGATCGCGGGCCCGCAACAGCGCCGGGATGTCGAGTCCCGCCGGATCGGACAAGGTCCCCGCGGCGTCGGCGACGGCGACGATCCGCGCCCCGGACTCGTGCAGGTACCAGGCCGCGCCGCCGCCCATCGTCCCGATGCCCTGAATGGCCACGGTGGTGTCGGCGGGTGTCCAGTTCCACGCTGACACCACCCCGAGACACGCCTGCGCGACGCCGTATCCGCCGATGACGTCGCCCAGCGGCAACCCACCCGGGACCGGGGCGCTAAGCCCCGCGTGCACGCGTCGCAGTGTGCGCTCGGGGTCCGGGGAGCGTCGGATGGCCGCGTGATACGACTGACGCAGGTTCAGGCCGGCGAACACCTCGTCGATGAGGTGCTGCGGTACGCCGAGGTCCTCGGCTGTCACCCAGTGCGCCTCCAGCCATGGCCGCATGGCACGGCAGAAGCGCTCGAGCACTCCTCGAGCCCGGGGGTCCTTCGGGTCGAAGTCGATGCCGCCCTTGGCGCCTCCCACGGGGAGGGCGAACGTGGCCGTCTTGGCCGCCATCCCCCGGGCGAGGTCCTCGACCTCCGAGAGCGTGCAGCCCGGCCGCATCCGGGTGCCGCCGGTCGCCATGTCGGACACGAGGGTGTGAACGACGAGATGGCCTTGGGCGCCCGTCACCCTGTCAGTCCACGTCAGCCGTAGCAATGGTTCGTTGGCATGCTGATTCACCGTTCGGCCCTCCCCTGCGTGCACACCGAAGTCCGGCTGTACTGACAGGCTGCGACGGTGGAGCCGGGAACGTCCAGTTAAAGACCGTGCACGATTCCGTTTAGTGTTGGTGCATGGAACTGTCGGTGCATCGGTTGCGCATGCTGCGGGAGCTGCACCGCAGGGGCACCATCACGGCCGCCGCGGCGGCACTGCACTACACGGCCTCGGCCGTTTCCCAGCAACTTGCACAGTTGGAACGGGACGTCGGTGCCAAGTTGTTCGAACGGCTGGGGCGTCGGGTGCAGCTGACCGAATTGGGCATGCTGCTCACCGAGCACGCCGAGGAGATCCTGGGCGCGGTCGAACGCGCGACCGTGGCGCTGGAGGAAGCGCAAGAGACGCAGACCGTGCGGTTGACGGCCGGGGTGTGGGCGTCGGTGGCCTCGGGCCTGCTGCCCACCGCGCTCGCCGCGCTCGCCGAGAAACACCCCGGAATCGAGGTACGCACGCGCGAACTGGCTCCCGAGGAGACCCCTGACGCGGTTCGGGACGGATCGCTGGATTTCTCGTTCGTCATCGACTACACCGACGCGCCGACGCCATGGGACAACGGCCTGGAACGCGTGGCGGTCGCGGTGGAACGCCTGCACGCCGCCCTGCCCGCGGCGACCGCGCCCGGCAGCACGGTGAGTCTGTCCGATCTGGCTGACCAGCCGTGGATCCTCGCCAGTCCTCGAAGCCACTTCGGCAGGGCGGTGCGAGTGGCCTGCCGTCGGTTCGGGTTCGAACCGAAGATCTATCACGAGGTCGAGGAGCAGGCCACGGCCATGGCCATGGTGAGTGCGGGGCTGGGGGTCACGCTCGTCTCCGATCTGGGATTGACGTTACGCCCGCCGGGGGTGGACATCGTGTCGTTGTCGACACCCGTCATGCGCACCGTCTCCGTGGCCTATCGCCGCGCCGCGTTGCGCAGACCCGCCTTACGGCTGGTGATCGATGCCGTGCGGGCCGCCGCGGCGGAGATCGGACTCGGGGCCTCGGCGACGGTTCCCGGTTGATTTCGTCGATTCGACGTTTCGGCCACTCGAAAGTGCCGTATCCCCCCTGTAGCGTCCGGGAAGTGGTGGCCACCGGCACCGAGCATGGGGAGGGTGGCGATGACAGCGCTGCGCGACGCTCGACCGTCTCCGCACGACGCGCGCCGGCAATCGGCGCAGGACATGGCGGCCGCCGAGATCGCTGCCCGCGAGGTGTCCGACCGAGCCGAGGGCGAGGCTTACGTGGCGTCCGTGTGCTTCAAACACGGACCTCCGCGGCTGCTGGGTGTCGAACTGGAATACACGGTCCACGACGCCGTCGACCCCGGCCTTCCGTTGTCCCGCACACGCCTCGCCGACGCCCTCGGTCCCTACGCTCCCCGCACCCTCGTCCCCGACAGCCCCGAACAGCCACTGCCCGCGGGATCGACGTTCACCCTCGAACCCGGTGGGCAGGCGGAGATCTCCACGGCCCCCCATTCCTCGTTCCGCGCGCTGTGCGAGGCCGCCGACGCTGACCTGGCCTATGTTGCGGACCTGCTCGCCGCAACGGGACTGCGGCTCGGTTCGCGCGGTATCGACCCGTTCCGCCCCCCGAAGCGGTTGTTGCACACCCCCCGGTACGCGGCGATGGAGCGCCGGTTCGCCCCGGCGGGCACCGGGGGCATCACCATGATGTGCAGCACCGCCGCGTTACAGGTGTGTGTCGACACGGGACAACCACACGAGTTGCCCCACCGATGGGCGGCCGCGCACGCCCTGGGCCCGGTGCTGCTCGCACTGTTCGCGAACTCACGGTGGCACGCGGGCATCGACACCGGATGCGCCTCGGCCCGCTGGTTGGCCGTGATGGACACCGACACGTGCCGCACCGCCGCGCAGCGAACCGGTGGCGATCCGGCCGAGGCGTGGGCCCGACGGGTGCTGGACACCCCGCTGCTGTTGCTGCGTCGGGACGACGGGCCGTGGGACGCCCCGTCCGAATTGACGTTCGCCGACTGGATCGACGGTGGGGGAGCGGCCACCTCGTTGCCTCGGCCCACGCTGGCCGACCTGGACTACCACCTGACCACGTTGTTCACCCCGGTGCGCCCCCACGGCTACCTGGAGCTTCGCTACCTCGATGCGCAGCCTTTGGAGAGTTGGGAGCATCCGGTGGCGCTGCTCGCGGCGCTGTTCTCCAGGCAAGGCCTGGGCGATCCCCGCATCGCCGCGGCCGCCCGGACGATAGCCGACCTGGGTTGTTCCGCCCTGTCGAGTCTCGACCTGCCCGAGCACAGGATCGTTCACATCGCCGACGCCGTCGATCGTCGATTGCGTCGGGGAGAAAGGAAGTGACGCCATGGCCAGCGTCCACAATGTCCACAACGTCCGCAGGGACGTCCCCCTTCCCGACGACCGAAGCGACCTGCCACCCGAAGCGGACCATCCGCTGGTCGACCTGCCCGAAGAGGAGCTTCGTGTCCACACGGCCGAGGCATTGGAGCGGGCACGTGACCGCAGCACCACACTGACCGAGGCCGTGGACGACGACGACCTGGTCAAACAACATTCGAAGCTCATGTCGCCGCTGGTGTGGGATCTCGCGCACATCGGTAGCCAGGAGGAGATCTGGCTGGTCCGCGATGTGGGAGGGCACGAGCCGTTGCGCCCGGAGATCGACGACCTCTACGACGCCTTCCAACAGCCACGGGCGATTCGACCGTCGCTGCCGCTGCTCGGCCCTGCCGAAGCCCGTGACTACGTAGGACAGGTGCGGCGCAAGGCGCTCGACGTGTTGGAGCAGACACCCCTGCAGGACGGGGACCTCACTCGCCTGGCCTTCGCGTTCGGCATGATCGCCCAGCACGAGCAACAACACGACGAGACCATGCTGGCGACCCACCAACTGCGTAGAGGCGACCCCGTGTTGCACGCCCCGGCACCGCCGCCCGCGTCGGCGCTCGACCTCCCCGAGGAAGTCGTCGTCCCGGCCGGCCCCTTCCTCATGGGCACATCGGTGGAGCCGTGGGCGTTGGACAACGAATGCCCGGCCCACGAGGTGTACGTGGACGCCTTCGCCGTGGACACCACACCGGTCACCAACGCGCGGTACGCGGAGTTCGTGGAGGACGGCGGATACCACGACCGGCGTTGGTGGAGCGAGGAAGGCTGGCACTATCGCAGCGTTCACGACATCAACGCGCCGCGTTTCTGGTGGCGGGAGGACGGCCACTGGTGGCGTACGCGGTTCGGGGTCCACGAACCGGTCCCGGACGACGAACCGGTGGTACACGTCTCCTACTACGAAGCCGAGGCGTTCGCGGCGTGGGCGGGCCGTCGACTGCCCACCGAGGCGGAGTGGGAGAAGGCGGCCCGGTACGATCCGGCCACCGGACGGTCCCGGCGCTACCCGTGGGGAGACGAGGATCCCACGCCGCGCCACGCGAATCTGGGGCAGCGGCATCTTCGGCCCGCTCCCGTGGGCGCCTATCCGGGGGGTGCCTCCCCTCTCGGGGTGCATCAGCTGATCGGTGACGTCTGGGAGTGGACCAGCAGCGACTTCCGGCCGTACCCGGGTTTCGTGGCCTTCCCGTATCGGGAGTACTCCGAGGTGTTCTTCGGCCCCGACCACAAGGTGCTGCGCGGGGGTTCCTTCGGCAGCGACCCGGTGGCCGTCCGGGGCACGTTCCGCAACTGGGACTTCCCCGTTCGCAGGCAGATCTTCGCCGGCTTCCGTTGCGCCCGCGACGTGACCGCCGGTGTGTAGGCACCTGGCTTACCTCGGTCCACCGGTTCGGTTGGTCGACCCCGTACTCCACACACCTCATTCGCTGCTCGTCCAGTCGTACGCGCCGAAGGACATGCGCGGGGGCGGGACGGTGAACGCCGACGGTTTCGGAATCGGCTGGTTCGGCGATGACGGCTGCCCGACCCGGTACCGCCGTTCGTATCCGCTGTGGAGCGACAGCGCGATGAGCCGGCTGTTGGCCCCCGTGCGGGCAGGGGCTTTCCTGGCCGCCGTGCGTTCGGGGACGCCCGGGATGCCGGTGACCGAGACCGCGTGCGCGCCGTTCGCCGACGACGACTGGTTGTTCAGCCACAACGGCGTGGTGTTCGGCTGGCCGGAGTCGGTGTCCGGTCTTGCGGAGTCGATTCCCGTGGTGGATCTGCTGCGACTGGAGGTACCGACCGATTCGGCGTTGCTGTGGTTGTTGTTGCGGCATGCCCTGCGTTCCGGAACCGATCCGGTGCGGGCGCTCGCCGAGTTGACGCATCGAGTGGAGGCCGCCGCGCCCGGCTCGAGGCTGAACTTCCTGCTCGTCGGCAAAGAGGTCCTCGTGGCGACCGCTTGGACGCACACGCTGTCGGTGCGGCGGTTCGGTGAGGGCGTGCTCGTCGCGTCCGAACCCTGCGACGACCACGCGGACTGGCGACCGGTCGCCGACGGCGAGCTGGTGGTGGCACGGCTGCACGGGCCGCGCGGACACGCCGTCGATGGCGCGGGTGCGGCCACGTTCCAGATCGTCCCCCTTGAACAGAAACGGAGTCAGACGTGAGCGAGGCGCGGATCGACGTCCACCGGGACCCGACCCGGATGCTGGAGACACTGCGAGAGGACGTGCGCGAGGGACTGTCCGCGCGGGCCAAGTGGCTGCCGTCCAAATGGTTCTACGACGCGCGCGGCAGTGAGCTGTTCGAACACATCACGAGGCTGCCCGAGTACTACCCCACCCGTGTCGAGCGGGACATCCTGCGCGCCCGCGCGGGGGAGGTCGCCGACGTCACCGAGGCCCGCACCATCGTGGAACTGGGTTCGGGGTCGAGCGAGAAGACCCGCCTGTTGCTCGACGCCTTCGCGGCACGGGGGAGGTTGTCCGAATTCGTCCCGTTGGACGTCTCGGAAGCCGCGTTGGCCGCTTCCGCCGAGGCCATCGTCGCGGACTACCCGGGGCTGCGGGTGCACGGTGTGGTGGCCGATTTCACCGAGCCATTGGAGTCCTTGCCCGGCACACCACCACGGATGGTGATCTTCCTCGGCGGCACCGTCGGCAACTTCCCGCCCGGGGAGCGAGCGAAGTTCTTGGCCTCGATACGGTCGGCGCTCACCGACGGCGAGTGGTTCCTGCTCGGCACTGATCTGATCAAAGACGTCGACACGCTCCTACGAGCCTACGACGACGCTGCGGGCGTGACGGCGGAGTTCAACCGCAATGTGTTACGGGTGATCAATGACCGGCTCGGCGCTGGTTTCGAGCCGGAGGAGTTCGAACACGTCGCCCGCTGGGACGATCGCAACGAGTGGATCGAGATGCGCCTACGGGCGCGTCGTGGGCTGACGGTGAACGTGCCCGGAGCCGACCTGACGGTGACGTTCGCCGAGGGGGAGGAGTTGCGCACGGAGATCTCCGCCAAATTCCGCCCCGAGGGGGTGCGGGCCGAATTGGCCGAGGCCGGTTTCACGTTACGGCGTTGGTGGACCGATCCCGCAGGGCTGTTCGGGGTGTCGTTGGCTCAGGCGCGGGACTGACGTGATCCGACTCGGCCGGATGCCGCCCCGGATGCCCTGGATGTCCACCGTCGGTGGTCCCTGTGTCGGCTCCCTGTGTCGGCTCCCTGAGTCGGCACTGCACGGATCGGACGATTCCCGGCTCGTCGAAGCGGGAATCGTCGATGACGACGTCGGTCACGGTGCCGCGGGTTCACCTCGTGCGGATACAGCGGCTGTAGGCGGCGGTTCCGGTGGACGCTCCGTTTTCCTGGTCGTCCCGCCTTATCCGACGATGCTGCGCACCACCAGCGCGAGCGCACTGGCTCCGGCCACCGTCAACACCGCCAGCCGCATCCGCTTCCCGTCGGGCAGGAATCGACGAGCGGGCCCGGACAACGCGAACCCCGCGACGAGGAACGGCAACAGCCACAACGCCGTGACGGAATGATCGGTGGACAACTGGCCGGCGACGCCGAGTGCCAGCAGGGACATCGACGAGCCGAGTCCGAAGCACATCGCCAGCGTCGCCCGGATCCGAGGCCCCGACTCGTGCTGGTACACCAACGCGATCGGTGGCCCGCCGATCGACGATGCGGTGCCGAGCGTCCCACTGGCCACGCCCGCCACCAACAGCGCACGGGTGGTGGGACGCGGTGTCCATGACACCACCGACAGCGCCACGCACACCAACACCGCCACACCCACGATCGCCGCGAAGGGGCGCTGCGGGAGCAACGCCACGGCGAGCACACCCAACGCGGTCCCGGGTCCTTGTGACCGGCGCCAACGGGTCTGGATCTGCGTCGGCCGCGTCGGCCGTGACGAGCGTGGTTGCCGGTCCGCCGGCGAACACGGCCGCGCCCGACAACAGCACGTCCGGCATGGTCGTCCTCTCCTGACAGGGAAACGGCCCGCCCGCGATCAGATCGCGAACGGGCCGTTTCCCGTGTTGGTGACAGTGCGATGAGTGCGATCGCCGACTCAGGCGGCCGTCATCTTGCGCAGCACGTACTGCAGGATGCCGCCGTTGCGGTAGTAGTCGGCCTCACCGGGGGTGTCGATCCGGACCACGGCGTCGAATTCGACCTTCGTGCCGTCGTCCTTCGTGGCCGTCACGTGCACCGTGCGCGGCGTCTCGCCCTCGTTGAGCTTGGTGATGCCGCTGATGTCGTAGGTCTCGGTGCCGTCCAGGCCCAGCGAGTCCGCCGACTCCCCTTCGGGGAACTGCAGCGGGATCACGCCCATACCGATCAGGTTCGACCGGTGGATGCGCTCGAACGACTCGGCGATCACGGCGCGCACACCGAGCAGCCTGGTGCCCTTGGCGGCCCAGTCACGCGACGAACCGGAGCCGTACTCCTTGCCGCCGAGCACCACCAGCGGGATGTTCTTCGCGGCGTAGTTCTGTGCGGCGTCGTAGATGAACGTCTGCGGCCCACCCGGCTGGGTGAAGTCGCGCGTGTAGCCGCCCTGGACGCCGTCCAACAGCTGGTTGCGCAGTCGGATGTTGGCGAACGTGCCGCGGATCATCACCTCGTGGTTGCCGCGACGCGAACCGTAGGAGTTGAAGTCCTTGCGGTCGACGCCGTGCTCGAGGAGGTAACGACCGGCGGGGGAGTCGGCCTTGATGGCACCGGCCGGGGAGATGTGGTCGGTGGTCACCGAGTCGCCCAGCTTGGCCAGCACCCGGGCACCGTGGATGTCGGTGACGGGCTCCGGCTCCTTGGTCATGCCCTCGAAGTACGGGGGCTTGCGCACGTAGGTGGACTCGGGGTCCCACGAGAACGTCTTGCCCTCGGGCGTGGGCAGCGACTTCCACCGCTCGCCACCGTCGAACACGTTGGCGTAGTCCTTGGCGAACATCTCCTGCGTGATCGCGGTGTCGATGGTCTGCTGGATCTCCTGCGGCGACGGCCAGATGTCGCGCAGGTAGACGTCGTTGCCCTGCGGGTCCTGGCCCAGCGGCTGGTTCTCGAAGTCGAAGTCCATCGTGCCGGCCAGGGCGTAGGCGATCACCAACGGAGGCGACGCCAGGTAGTTCATCTTGACGTCGGGGTTGATGCGGCCCTCGAAGTTACGGTTGCCCGACAGCACCGACACGACCGACAGGTCGTGCTCCTGCACCGCGGCCGAGATCTCCTCGGGCAGCGGGCCCGAGTTGCCGATGCAGGTGGTGCAGCCGTAACCGACCAGGTGGAAGCCGAGCTTCTCCAGGTACGGCCACAGTCCGGCCTTGTCGTAGTAGTCGGTGACGACCTGCGAGCCCGGCGCCATCGAGGTCTTGACCCACGGCTTGGTGGACAGACCCTTCTCCACCGCGTTGCGGGCCAGCAGTGCGGCCCCGAGCATCACCGACGGGTTCGAGGTGTTGGTGCAGGAGGTGATCGAGGCGATCACCACGGCACCGTGGTCGAGGACGAACTCGCCGCGGTCGGGCGACGTGATCTTGACCGGCTTGCTGGGGCGACCGTTGGCGCCGTTGGCCGCCGAGTGCGCCGGCTCGCCACCCCGGTCCTCCCGGAGACCGTCGGCGAGGTAGCCGGGCGAGTCGCTGGCCGGGAACGAGTCCTCGGAGGCCTCGTCGACGAGCGACGTCGTCTCGGCCTCGGTCTCGTCGTTGCTCACGTAGTCGGGCAGTGCCTTACGGAACGCCGACTTCGCGTCGGAGAGGTTGATGCGGTCCTGCGGACGCTTGGGACCGGCGATCGAGGGCACGACCGTGGACAGGTCGAGCTCCAGGTACTCGGAGTACTCCGCCGTCCGGCTCGGGTCGTGCCACAGACCCTGCTCCTTGGCGTAGGTCTCGACGAGCGCGAGCTGCTCCTCCGAACGACCGGTGAGCTTGAGGTAGCGCAGGGTCTCCTCGTCGATCGGGAAGATCGCGGCCGTCGAGCCGAACTCGGGGCTCATGTTGCCGATGGTGGCGCGGTTGGCCAGCGGCACGGCGCTGACGCCCTCGCCGTAGAACTCGACGAACTTGCCCACCACACCGTGCTCGCGCAGCATCTCGGTGATCGTGAGCACGACGTCGGTGGCGGTGGCACCCGGCGGGATCTCACCGGTCAGCTTGAAACCGACCACGCGCGGGATGAGCATCGACACCGGCTGGCCGAGCATGGCGGCCTCGGCCTCGATACCACCGACACCCCAGCCGAGCACACCGAGGCCGTTGACCATCGTGGTGTGGGAGTCGGTGCCGACACACGTGTCCGGGTAGGCCTGGCCGTTGCGGGCCATCACGGTGCGGGCCAGGTACTCGATGTTCACCTGGTGCACGATGCCGGTGCCCGGGGGGACGACCTTGAACTCCTTGAAGGCGTTCTGCCCCCAGCGCAGGAACTGGTACCGCTCGCGGTTGCGTTCGTACTCGATCTCGACGTTGCGCTCGAACGCGTCGGCGCGGCCGAAGACGTCGATGATGACCGAGTGGTCGATGACCAGCTCGGCGGGCGCGAGCGGGTTGACCTTGTCCGGGTCACCACCGAGCTCGGCCACGGCCTCACGCATCGTGGCGAGGTCCACCACACAGGGCACACCGGTGAAATCCTGCATCACCACGCGCGCGGGCGTGAACTGGATCTCGATGGACGGCTCCGCCTTGGGGTCCCAGTTCGCGAGCGCGTTGATGTGCTCGGCGGTGATGTTGGCGCCGTCCTCGGTCCGCAGGAGGTTCTCGAGCAGGATTTTCAGGCTGTACGGCAGACGTTCGGAACCCTTGATCTTGTCCAGGCGGAACACCTCGTAGGAGGCGTCCCCGACCCGGAGCGTGTCACGGGCCCCGAAGCTGTTCTTGCTGACGGGTGCTGTCACGTGTCACTCCAGTGGCGGCGGTTGTTCGGGTAGGAGCAGGTCGAGTGTCGCCCACCCCAGTCGTCCCCGCAGAGGTGGACTTTCCGGTGACCTGCCCGCTAAACCGTACGCTTGTCCTTTTTCCGGTCAAGGTCAGGATATCGCAGGACCCGACGTCGCTGCGTGACGCCGGGTCCTGATCACATTGTTTTTCAGTTGATCCCCTGCAGGATCTGCTTGAGGTCCTCCGGCTCCAGCCCGCGGGACAGGCTCATGCCGAGTTCGTTCAACGTGCGCAGGGGGCTGACGTAGTACTGGCCGTCGACCTGTGTGACCACCGCGCCAACCCCGTGTTCCGCCAGGCTCTCGCCGATGTGCTGGAGCATTTGCGGTGGGGTCGACTCGTCGGCCTCCGCGGCCATCCGCTGACCGAGCTCCTCGCCGCACAGCTGTTGGGTGCCTTGCGGCGCCGTGAGCTCGTAGCAGTCGCCGTTTTTGGTCACGGTCAGCTGTCCCTGGCCAGGAATCTCCAGCGACAGTGCCGTGAGTGTGGCGAGTGTCCCCCCGGCGACCTGCTTGTCCTCGGTCTGTACGTCGAGGACCTGGATGCCGGACGGTCCTTCGGCGAGGTTTCCGAGCTGGTGCACCAACGCCGGACCCACGTCGTGGAGCACCGCCATCTCATCCGGGGGCAGCAGCTCGATGACACGGGTGAAGTTAGCGTCGAACGCGGCCTGCAACAGCTGTTTCACGGCTTCGGTCGGCGAGTCCGCGCCGTGGGCCGGGATCGATTCCTGCGGCCAGGACAGACCCGCCTCCGCCAGGAGGTTGTCCGCGAATGTGTACAGCAGGCTCGGATACCACTCGCCGTCCACGTTGACGGTGGCGATGCGGATCGGCTCACCGGTCTGCTGGACGTGCGAGCCGATGTCGAGCGTCTCACTGTCCGTCAGCGCGGCGGCGCCACCGGCCTCGGCCAGCATCGCGTCGAGATACTCCTGGGCCAAGGGTAGTTTGGTGAGGTCCGCGTTGATGGTGAGCGTGCCACCGGTGAGCTTCGTGATCGTCACGTGGTCGTTGACCCGTTCGGCTGACTGGGAGTCGAACGTCAGGTTCTCCGCGACGAGTTCGAAGCCCGAGAACGAGGACGGATCGGCGTTTTGATCCAACAGCCCGAGGCGTTTGTACTCGTCGAAGCTCTGGGTGAGCTGATCCGCCAGTATCGACGCCTCGCTCGGGGCCAACGTGTTCGCCGCACCCAGCAGATCGCCGTTGTCGAGGGCGCTCAACAACTCGGTGACCGCGTCCTCGGGGGTGGCGGCGCCCGAGGCCACCGAATCCGATCTCGACAGTGCCCACCAGGTCGCCCCGCCGCCCAACGCGAGGACGAGCACCGCGACCAGTGTGATGATCAGCCCGCGTTTGCTCTTCTTCGGCTGCGGGCCGGGACCCGGGGCGACGGCCACGGCCGTGGGGTCCGAGGTGAAGGGCTGACCGGGCGGTTGCTGTCCCCACTGTTGCTGCTCGTACTGACCCGGCTGCGGTGGGACGGGCTGCGGTTGGCCCGGCTGCCCAGGCTGTCCGGGTTGTTGTCCGAAATGGCCCGGTTGTTCCGGCTGGCCGAATTGCGGCTGGCCCGGTTGCTGCGGCATGCCGCCCGGTGACCACGGTCCGGGCTGTTGTGGGTTCTGCTGGGGCCACTGTTGCCCGAAGTTCGGAGTGCTCACCTTGTCACCTGTTCTCGATCTCGTCGGACTTGGGGGCTGTGCCGTTCCGGCGGAACGACACGAGAATCCCGAGGGCGCTGAGGAGTGCGAGGGCCGCGCCCACGGTGGTGGTCAATGGTCCTGGCAGGGTGATCGCCACCGGACTGCCCGCACCCGTGCTTTGGACGCTCGAAAGACCCGCGATGGTTCCCACGGTGATCGAGAACATCACGGTGGGGATCGCCGCGGTACGCCACCAACCGAGGACGAGGAGAACGACGCACACGGTCGCGATCAGGGGAAGGACGTTCCACGCGCGCAGCAACACCGCGACGTTCGTGTCCGACGGCAGCAGCTGGCCGATCACCGCGGCGGCGGTGTGGCTGTCGCGGTGCACGTTCCCCGAACGCAGCCACGGCAGGAAGGTGCCGATCACGGCCGTCACCAGTCCGAGCACGGTGAGAGCGACGCAGCCGCGGGTCACCGGATTCGCCGTCGTCCACGACCGCATGTCCTTCCTTTCCGTTCCGTGTGCTCTGTCCCGTCCGGAGCCCCTCCGCGGGCGACACGTCGATCGGCTGGCACGTCGTCACCTGAGTCCCTGAAATCGGCTCGGGGGCCGAGGTCGCCGATGTCCGTGAACAGTTCTGTTCAGGGCACGGACGTGGCGGGAACGGGCGACGAGAACGACCCGCGAGGGTGGTCGTTCGGTCCTTCGGGCGTCCTTCGGGGCGCCGCGAAGTCGTGAAAAAGCGTGGTGATCTTAACGGCATCGATGGTGGTTCCCTCCTCGGGTGGGGGATCGGCCGTGGCCGTCTTACGCGCATCGGAGCCGCCGTCGAGGTGGACGGCGGCTCCGGGACCCGTGGTGGCGCGGACTCCGTCCGATGGAGGCGGGGACACGTTCCGGCGAGGTGTCGACTGCCCCTACGCTGGGAAGCGCCATGGTGTCCCAGGTGTCCCAGGTGTCTTAGGTGTCTTAGGTGTCTCAGCCTCATCTCACCCGTTTGGTTGGACCATGACCGAGTCCGAGCGTTCCGCGGCGATACGCGATGAGCGTATGCGGTTGGCGGGTGTGGTCCTCGCCGGAGGCGAGGCGAGGCGGATGGGTGGAGTGGACAAGCCGATGCTGCGTGTCGGCGGTGTCCCGCTGCTCCACCGGGTGGTCGCGGCATTGCGTACCGCCGACCCCGTGATCGTCGTCGGCCCGCCTCGTGCGGGGCTGACCGGGGTGCGGTGGACACGGGAGGACCCTGCCGGGACGGGGCCCGTGGCCGCGCTCGCCGCCGCCTTGACCGTGCTCGACACCCCGGAGTGGGCCGACGTCGAACTCGTGGCGTTGCTCGCCGCGGACCTCGCGGGCGTGACCGGCGACACCGTCGCCAGATTGGCGTCCGCCCTACGCGGAGTCGAGGGGGCCGACGGCGCCCTGCTCGTGGACGAGGGCGGCCGGCGCCAGTGGCTGCTCGGGGTCTGGCGTAAGCATGCGCTTGCCACGGCCGTGCCCACCGACCCCCGAGGTGCTTCGCTGCGTGGCACCCTGGGAACATTGTCCATTGTGGAGGTGTCGGCGTTGGCGGGTGAAGCCCGTGACGTGGACACCCCGGAAGACCTACGTCCCTGACCGGACGGTGCTTCACAGCCGTCACACCGGCTGGGGGGTTTGCTGGCGATGGTACGGCCGTGATCAGCCGTACCCCGAGTCCGGTACCCCGTCGCGGGACGCGCAGTTGCTGGAGCGCACCGTTTTCGAGGTGAAGCGCGTCATCGTCGGGCAGGACCGGCTTGTCGAACGGATGCTGGTGGGCTTGCTGGCCAAGGGGCACGTGCTGTTGGAGGGCGTGCCCGGCGTGGCGAAGACGCTGGCGGTCGAGACGTTCGCCCGTGTGGTGGGCGGGTCGTTCTCCCGCGTGCAGTTCACGCCCGATCTCGTGCCCGCGGACATCCTGGGCACCCGGATCTATCGCCAGTCGAGTGAGAAGTTCGACGTCGAGCTCGGACCGGTCATGGCGAACTTCGTGCTGGCCGACGAGATCAACCGTGCGCCCGCGAAGGTGCAGTCGGCCATGCTCGAGGTGATGGCCGAACGGCATGTGTCCATCGGCGGCGAGACGTTCCCGACCCCGCAGCCGTTCCTCGTGCTGGCCACTCAGAACCCGATCGAGAACGAAGGGGTCTACCCGCTGCCTGAGGCGCAGCGTGACCGGTTCCTGTTCAAGGTCATCGTCGAGTACCCGACGGCCGAAGAGGAACGTGAGATCGTCTACCGCATGGGCGTGGCCCCGCCGGAGCCACAGCAGGTGTTGACCCCGGACGACCTCCTCCGCCTGCAGGAGGTGGCTTCCCAGGTCTTCGTGCACCACGCCTTGGTGGACTACGTGGTGCGGCTGGTCCTGGCCACCCGGCAGCCGGCCGAGCACGGGCTGACCGACGTGGCGGGCTGGGTCTCCTACGGCGCCTCGCCGCGGGCGAGTCTGGGCATCATCTCCGGTGCCCGGGCGCTCGCTTTGGTGCGGGGCCGGGACTACGTACTGCCGCAGGACGTGGTGGACATCGTGCCCGACGTGCTGCGACACCGTCTGGTGTTGTCCTACGACGCGCTGGCCGACGGTGTGCCGTTGGACCACATCGTCAACCGGGTACTGCAGGCGGTGCCGCTGCCGCAGGTGTCCGCTCGCCCGCAGGGACCGGGAGCGGCTTCCTCCGCGGCGGTGGGCGTGCCCGGCAGGTAGCGGGCGGTTATGACACCGAAGAAGAGGGACGCCAGGGGTGACCGGCCCACGTGGGCGCCGCCGATCCTGCGTGGGGAGCGGATGGAGGCGGGACTGCGCACGCTCGAACTCGACGTGCGGCACAGGCTCGACGGTCTACTCCAGGGCAATCACCTGGGACTGGTGCCCGGGCCCGGTTCTGAGCCGGGCGAGGCCCGCCAGTACCAGCCGGGCGATGACGTGCGCCGCATCGACTGGGCCGTCACGGCACGCACCACCACACCCCACATCCGGGAGACGGTCGCCGACCGCGAGTTGGAGACCTGGGTGGTGGCGGATCTGTCGCCGAGCCTGGATTTCGGCACCGCCGCGTGCGAGAAACGCGACCTCGTGGTGTGTGCGGTCGCGGCCATCGCGCACCTGACGAGGGGCGGGGGCAACCGTATCGGGGCGCTACTGTCCAACGGGGCCGAGACCGTGCGGATCCCACCCCGGGGTGGTCGGGGGCATGCCCGTGAGCTGGTGCGTCGGGTCGCGACGATGCCCCGGGCTAAGGAGGGCACCCGCGGCGACCTCGCCGCGCTCGTGGACAAGCTGCGCAGACCGCCCCGCAGACGGGGCCTTGCGGTGGTGATCTCGGATTTCCTCGGTCCTTTGACATGGGAGCGGCCGTTACGCGCCCTGTCGGCCCGACACGATCTCGTGGCCGTGGAAGTGCTCGATCCCCGTGACGTCGAGTTGCCCGAGATCGGGTCGGTGGTACTCGCCGACCCGGAGACGGGACGACAGCGTGAGGTGCACGTCTCCGCGCTCCTGCGCAAGGAGTTCGCCGCCGCCGCGAGTGCCCATCGGGCAGAGGTCGCGCGCGTCATCCGCGATGCGGTAGACGAGGTCTTCGAATGCCCCGCTGGCCACCAGAGCGTCATCGACCGTAAAAGCAGCCTCT
>SMEZ01000022.1_pt2 | contig 59254 bp, 49 predicted proteins | sample 2456351 | NCBI WGS metagenome assembly SMEZ01 (sample SAMN10132605, study PRJNA489261) | soil metagenome | isolation source: day120 antibiotic-loamy sand soil ammended with composted manure from dairy... | place: USA | collected 2015-04-01 | reverse complement strand
CTTCTGCGCTTTCATGTAGGCCACGGGCGGCAGGACATTCGCGCTGGCGGCCAGCACCCGGCTGTTGAGCGCATCGTTGACCATGCGCGAGGTGAAGGTATTGGCGTTCACCGAAGCGAAGAGGTTCGCGAAAGGCTTGCGGTAGATGAACAGCGCCACGGTGAACAGAGCCAGCAGAATCATCTGAAGGCCCCAGCCAAGGTCAGTGGCCATCACCAGGCCGTAGCACATGACCAGAAGAGAAATAAGCAGAACGATAAATACCTGCTTGAGCAAAAGCCCGAGAAGCATCTCGAACCATCGCACCAAGACAGTTCGACCGTATCCTGGGTGAACTCCAATCAGCAAAAATATAGGGGAAAGCAACAGGAGCAAGAGGAACCCTATTTTTAGAACAATAAGAGCAACCGCTCCAGCAAGTATCAGCCCTCCAGCAAAAACAGCAGAAAAGAGGGCCAATGTTGCTACACCAAGACGGTTTCCCTGCTGACTCCCCTCAAACAATGGATAAACTTCAGGATAGGTTCTTTCGATGTTTTCGGCTATCTCTTGATAGCTTTCCTGTTTTTGAGAAACAAGTTCAACAGGGTCAATTTCCCCTTGTTCAATTCTATACTGCTCCAGCCTGCTTATGGCTTGCGCCTCCAATAGAGGAACCGCATATTGTTCAGCAGCAGCATCCGCAACCAATCCGCTTCCAAAAACTCCTGCCACCCACGGCCTACACACAAGGCCAGACCAGAGCATTTGAGAATTCTGACGGACAGCAAAATCTCCGTCTGATTCCCAGTCTGCTTTCTCGAGTTCGGGAGCTCCAGCAGGACAAATCGCAGAAGCCCCTGAAACTGTCACTTTGGCGACAGCGGAATTAACAAGACTCCCGCCCGCGTTGACTACGGTGCTCGCATATCCCAGGATCTGCCCGGGGTTAACGAGTATCCAGATACCCAGGGTGGTAGCGACCACCATCCATACGGCGCTTTCGATGGTCAGAGTGACCCGTTTGCGGATAAGGCCGTACCAGCCCAGCCACACCGCACCGAGGATGATCACTGTGGGCAGGAGCGGGCGCCAGATTCCTTCCCGGAGTTCACCGATAACGTTTTCAACCAGACGGTTAAAGTTGTCCAGCAGGCCATCCGAGGTAGCCGCCTGATAGACGGTGATCGTCGACTGGTTGATCGTCTTCGACAAGTCCCAGGCGGTATTGCTCAGAGTGGCCATCGCGCTGGAACTCAGTTTGTCCACGCAGGATTCGCGGATGGTGTGCCACTGCTGTCCGGCAGTTCCGTACTGGCCGTAAATGCTGGCGTCCGGAGGAAGGCCGTCGGGAACCAACAATCCGTCTACACCCGAGCCTGCTGCTTCAGGTTGGGGTGCTGGCTCCCCTTCACAACCCGGAACGGCGGCTTGCACTGAGCCGATCGGGACGAGTAGAAAAGCCAACATTAACGCGGCCAAAAAAGCGACCCTTCGCAGGTCGAACCGCCGAACCCGGCCCAGCAGTGTCATGGCAGCGGCTCCCGAATGTCCCGCGTGGTGTTGCCCACCAAAGCGCCGTCCTCCTCAACCTGGGGCTTTCGCCGTGTCGGGTTGGTGTCAAGCCACCGGAGCAGCTCTTCCGAAACGAGGTCGACGGCGATACGTCCGGCTCGCCCGTCGAGATCCCGGAAAATGCATTCCCCATTCCCGAGGTTGCGCAACGCAGCAATGTGTTCTTCGGAAGGCTCGATTCCAAGTAGCGACATCACGTTACGCACCTCGACCCGCTCTGTGGAGCGGAAAGCGAAAACACTGGAGATGCAGTTGGTGACCTGTTCGTTCAGCAAGTCACCGGCGTTTTGGCTGACCAGAATGAGCGCCGTATTGCGGGAGCGCCCCATACGAGACACTTCAGGCACCAATTTGGCACCTTCCGGTGTCGAAGTGACCGCCCATGCCTCGTCGAGGAAGATCGCCTTGGGCACCCGCCAGTCCAAACCGTTCATCAACCGGCGGGCGAACTGGCTAACCAGGTAGAGCAAGGCCACGCTGAGCCGCTGCTCGTAGCTGTAGTCGTCACGGTGGACCGTCGAGTCCGGCAGGGTGAGACCGCCGAGGGTGAACACGGTCGTCCATCCCTCCGTGTCGACCTGGGTGTCACCCTGCGGGTGGAAACAAAGCCGGGCCAACCGCATCTCGGACATGGACCGCAGGACCGCGCCCAGGTTGCGGGATGCGGCGTCGTCTGCGGACTCCAGGTAGGTGACGACCTTGCCGAGGCTGGGCTGCGGCTGGTCGGCGACCGCTGCCACCGCCTGGATCATCGCGGATTCGCGTTCCTCGCTCATGCGGGGCAGCAGCAGCCGCAGGGTTTCCGTGGCCATCGTCTTCTTCGTCGGCAGGTCATCGCCGAACCCGAACGGGTCGAGCAGCCCGGCCTGTGCCGACTCCAGCGCCATGATGCGCGCTTTGCGGCCGCGCCGCTGCAGCAGTTTCACCAGGGATGCGGCGTCGCCCTTCGGGTCGATCGCGGCAACCGTGACCCCGCGCAGCGCCAACTGGTAGATGAGCAGCAGCGCCAGTGTAGTTTTACCGCCGCCGGGCTCCCCGGTGATGGCGATAGCGGTGGGACGGTTGCGGGCAGCCGCAACCAGCGGGTCGAAGTGCACGATGGACCGTGCCCGGCCGATAGTCTCCCCGATGTACGGGCCGATCCAGCCCGCGCCACTGGAGTCTTTGCGGTCGCCGAGCTCCACGGTGGCGGTGGGCATGCCGCCCGCGATCGTGCGCAGCGGCTGGCGCTGCACGTACGCTTCCAGGCGCAGCCGGTCCCCCGGCAGCGATTCGCAGAACAGGGAGAACTGGTCGCCGGTGGATTGGGTGAGGTCGATACCGATGTCCCGGTAGTGTTCGGTGACCGCTTCGACCCGTTGCACGAGCAGGTCGTAGGTGGGGGCGGCCACGATGAGCCGGTACCAGCCGTACACGAACGGCAGCCGCTCTTTCGTGATGCCGTGCTCCAGCATGCGGGCGGCGTTGATCTGCTCCACCAGGGCGATGTCGGGTTCGGCCCCGGCTTCGCTCATGTGCGCCTGCATGTCGCGGGCATGCGCGAGACGGCGCGACACGTCCTTACTGGCCTTGGCGGGCGGCACCAGTTTCATGCGCAGCGACGCTTCCACGGGGAACGGGAGCGCGTCCGCGTAGTGCAGCCACGGTTCGCCGTCCGGGAACGGCATCAGGTCAGGGAAGCGGGAGAACGACAGGTAGGAGACGTAGGCTTCCCCGCCGGGCTGTTCCAGGCGCAGGTAGGAGCGGCCGTTGTGGATGACTCCGTCGACGAGCGCTTCGATTTCGCCGCGGCCCCAGCGGCGGCGTCCCGCAGCCGACTCTCGGGGTTCTTCAATGGTGGCGGTGACGGAGTGGCGGAGCAGCCACGCGAGTTCGCTGGCCCGGGCGTGGCGGGCATGCAGCGAGCTGGCGGCGAGTGCCCGGCCAAGGCGTTCGGCTTGGGCGGTCCAGCGGGCGATCTCCCGGTCGTCGACCGCGTCGTCTTCCAAGCCGAGGGTGCGCTCAGTGCGCTGGTAGATGCCGAGCAGTTGCGCGAACACGCCTTGGGAGAGTTGGGCGCGCACCCCGCGCTGCCCCAGGCGCACCCCCAGGTAGACCTCTTTGGTCCAGAAGTCTTTCGCCCACACGTGCCGGTACATTTCGTCGAGGTACTCGTACCAGCCGGGCCCCGAGTCGGATGTTTCATCGAGCCGGGTCGCCCATTCCACCGCCGGATAGGTGCGGTGGGCGATCCGCAGGTGCACTTCCGCGTCGTTCATCCGGATCGCGGCGAGCGCGATCGTGATGTTGGTGGCGAAAGCTTCGCGCTCCTCCGGTGTGGAGAACTCGTAGGAGAAGGTGGGCAGGCGGAAGTAAGCCCATGCTTCGGTGTCGCTGAGCAGCACGCGATCGTCGAAGTAGCGGACCGCCAGCCTGCTGGCGCGTCTGCTGAACTTCATCGGCTCTCCTCCTGCGCTGATGTGGGGCGGCGAAGCGGCGTCGGGGCGGCCGTTTCACTTCGTTGGTGCCCGGTGTGGCTAAGGTGGTCGGCGACGACCGCCGCGAGTGCGGCGTAGGCGCGGCGGGTGGTGTGCCGCAGGGACCGGACTTCGATGACGGACTGGGCCGAAGCGATGTGGTCGTCCCACGGGATGCGGACAATGGCGCGGCAGTTGCCGCGGGCGACTTGCTCAGCGGCGTCCACGTCGGTGAGGCTGCGACGGCTGACCCCGTTGATGACGACGATCGACCGGGACCGCAAGTCGGTGTAGCCGTGGCCGTCGAGCCATTCGAAAGTCAACGCGACTGAGCGGGCCGCGTCCGCGCTGGCGGGGGCGACGAGGACGAGTCCGTCGACGACGGGCAGGGCCCGGGCCACACCGGTGGCGGCCGGGTCGAGCAGGATGATCTGGTAGTGCCGCCGCAGGGTGCCGGTCAGGGTGACGTAGTCGCGGTCGTCGAGGGTTTGCACGTACGGGTCGTCGAGGGTGGCGACGACTTCCAGTCCGCTGGGGGTGCGTGACGTGTAGTCGCGCAGGGTGGAGTAGGCGTGCAGGGCGTCGGTGTTGGCCAGCAGTGAGGTGAGGGTTTCCGGGGTTTCGGTGCGGATGCGCCGCGACAGGCTCTCCGGTCCCGGGTTGATGTCGACGGCGACGACATGGTCGTCGCGGTAGGCGGCCAGGGTATGGCCGAGCATGAGGGTGGTGATGGTCTGTCCCGCGCCGCCAGTGCAGCCGAGGACGACCACGCCGCGGGAGCCCGCCAAGGGTTTGCGGAGCCGTTCCATTTCGGCGGGCGACAGTTGGGGTTTGGCGTTGGCGGAGTGTCCGCCGGTGACGACGCGAGCCAGTCGGCGCCAGCCGCGCGTGCCGGAGGCGTCTTTGAGGGAGGCGGGTTTGGTGCCCGCGGAGGTGCCGCCGCGGGGCGGGGTGGCGCCGGTGAAGTGCTGCTGTTCCCCGGTGCCGTGGTCGAGCTGCAGGTCGGGTTTGCTGGGTGCGGGGCGTTTCTCTGCTTCGTCGGTGTGCTGGTCCGGGGTGCTGGTGCCTCGGGCGGGGGTGAGGATGCCGCCGACTTTGCGCGCGTTGTCCACGAACCGGGTGAAGAGGCCGCGGTCCGTGTCCGAGCCGGTGGTGGTCGGCTCGGGTTCGGTGTCCGGGGTGCGCTGGGGGGCTTGGCCTGCGGAGCGGACTCCGCGGGCGAGCCGGTTGGAGTGGCGTCGGGGCAGCGGGTCGCGGTTGTCCCCGTCGGCCGGGGTGGTGCGTTCGGCAGGGTCGGTGAAGCCGCGGCTGCGCAGCGCGGCCTGTTCGATGGCGGCGAGTTCTTCTTCGGTGCGGCGAGGGCGGACCGCGTCCACGAAACTGTCCAGCTCCCCGGTGCCGTGGTCGATCTCCAACCGCGGCTTGCCAGACGCGGAACGGCCCGCAGACCGCTCACCAGCCTGCTGCACCGGCTCCGGCTGCTCACCCCCACGGGACGCAGCCGACTCCTCCTCACCGCGACGCGGACGCACCGCGTCCACGAAACTGTCCAGCTCCCCGGTGCCGTGGTCGATCTCCAAGCGTGGTTTCCCGGATCCGGCGGCGCGGATCTGCTCGGCGAGGGAAGGCAGGGTGGCGGAGACGTCTTCCTCCCATGCTGCGGGTTCGTCGCTGTCCGCGGCAGTGGGGGACGGTGCGGCGGGGGCGGGTTCGGGGCCGGTGTCCTCCGGCGTCCCGGAATCGGCCTGCGGGTCAGGTTCGGCCGGGACGGCTGGTTCGGCGGGGACAACAGCCGCGTCCTCTGCCGCGGAGACGTCCGCGGTGTCGCGAGGCTCCTCCCACGGGGAAGGCGCAGGCGACGGTTTCGGGGCAGGCACACCGGTGTCGCTGGTCCGGGCCACCGGCGGAAGGTCCCAGGGGGCGGCGTGCGGGCGCGGCCGGTTGGAGCGGCGCTGCGGCCGCGGCTCCTCCGCGGGGGCGGGCAGGGCAGTGCCCTGGCCGGTCTGGAGGGCCGGTTCCGCGGTGCCGCGGACGACCGGTTCGGCTGCGGCCCGAATGTCCTCGGACCGGGTCTGGGGTTCTTCGGTGGGCGTGGGGTGTGCTGCAGCCTGCGCTTCGTGGGCTTCAGCACGGGCGCGGGCCCGCTGCATGCGCCGGGCGATCACGTGGCTTTGGGCGCGGCCGCGCAGGCGGCGTTTCGCTTTCCGGTGTGCTTTCTCGGCAGCGTCGTCGGCGAAGTCGTCGGCTCGGGACGGCTGGGTGGGAACGTCAGCAGTGGAGGTGGGCTCCGCGTCCGGTTCCGTGTTGGGGGCGGGCGCGGATTCCGCGGCGAGTGTCGGCTCCGGTTCGGGTGCTGCCATGATCTCCTCGGCTCGGCGGCGTGTTGCGGCACGCTCCTCAGCCGCTCTGCGTTCCTCCTCGTCCCGTGTCGCCGCGGCGTCCGGTTCACGGGCGTGCGCGTCAGTGTCCTGCGGCTCGGGCTGGGTGTCCCCAGCGGGGACCGCGACCGTCTCGGCCGCGGTGGACGGGTGGTCGTCGTTGCCGGTGGCGGTGTCCCCTGTGTCGCGTCCCGTCCGGAACGCCGGGGCGTCGTCCCGGTTCTTGCGGGGGGCCAGTTCTGCCCGGCGAGCGGCAGCAGTCGAGGAGGCGAGGGGTGCGGGAGCGGGCTCCTCCTGGCGGGCAGGAGGGTTCTCGGGGAGGGCGAAACCGAAGTAGTTGAGGACGCGCCGGAACAGCGGCGGCTGGGCGGACCGCCGCTCCTCGGGTTCGTGGTGGGCGGGTGTAGGGGTGGGGGAGGCCGCCGGTGCACCGTCGGGTGTCGCAGCGGGCTCGGAGTGGTCTTCGCGGGCCGAGGCTTCAAGAACCTCGGTTTCCGGTTCGGTGTGTCGAATAGTGGTCCTGCCGAGTCCGGGGAGGGGTCCCGCAGCCGGGTCACGGCGCCACACTCGGGCCGTGACGATGATGCGGTCCGGCTCGTACTGGGGGACGAGCCGGGTGTAGACCCGCGCCTCGGTGGCGTAGACGAGTTGGGAGCGCAGCAGTTCGGTGAGGCTCTTGCCTTCGATGACGGGGCGGGTGGCCAGGAACGTGATCACGCCGGGCGGGACAAGCCACACCACGTGCCAGGGGGTGTGGAAGGGGACCCCGAGCAGCCCCATCAGCAGGCACCAGACGACGGACGTGCCCACGAACACACCGATGGTGACGAGCGAGACCGGGACCGGCAGCCGGAAGTCGTACAGCTTGTACAGCCGTTTCTCGATACGCCAGATCCTGGTGTATGTGGGCAGATCCACGTCCCCGGCCTCCTACTCGGTGCTCACGCCCATGGCTCGCGCGATAGCAACGGCGAGGACCTCGATGATCCCGGGCACATAGAAGACGATCCCAATAAAGATCGCCAGGATGATGAACTGCGCGAATCGCGTGATTTCCCTGGTGAACAGGAAAAAGATCGCGACGATCGACACGATCACCAGGAACAGGGGCCCGAAAAATCCGCGGAGCCAGTCCGCTAGCCCTGTGGTGTTGGGGCTGTCCGTAACCTCGGCGGCCAGATGCAACGTTGTGGATGCCGCGGCGGCCAGGTCGGCTGCAAAGCCGGTGAGGAGGGAGAGCATTTAGCCGACCCCCTCCCTTTCCTGGGTACTGTCCTGCATGGTCCTTGCCTCTCTTTGCACAATGGCTGGCCTAATCGCGACCATTGTGGCGCGCCCGTCAGTCAAACGAGTTGAGCGCGCCGCGGATGTCGCGTACGTACCAGGACCCGTCATCTCCGACAACGGTGACGTCGTAGCTTTGGGTGAGTTCCGCGGTGGTGTCCCCGCCGCTTCCGTCCGGGATCAGCCACACCACGGTGACTTGGGCGACGCGCACGTCTTGGGTGGCTCCGGGGACCGCGGGAGGCACTTTGGTGTCGGTGATCTTGCCGAACCGGAGGAAGTCGCCGGGGAGTGCGGTGACCTCGGCGCCCGGTTCGAGGTAGCGGTCCAGGTGCTCGTGGTTGTGCGCGTAGGCTTCGAAGAAGCCTTTGAGGATCGGTTCGAGTTCTGCCCGCGCCTCAGAGTCGGTGGCGAACGAAGTGTCGGGCAGGCTGGCTTTCTCGGGGGCGGCGAGGAGGGCGGGGCGGCCGGAGACGACCAGGGCGGTTCCTTCGCTGTCGGCGGCGTAGACGGGCACGTCGAGCGTCATGGGTTCGCCGTTGACGTTGACGGCGAGCCGCACGAGCGCGTTGTGCTCGTCTTTCACCTCGACGGTGATGACTTCAATGCCGGTAGCGGACAGTTGGGCCCCGGGCAGGTCGAAAGCGGTGACACGGCCTTCCGGGACGAACTGGGCGAGGGCTTCAGCGCGTTCACTCGCTTTTTCCGGATCGGCGTTGAGATAGGCGTCGGCGAACCGCACGGCGAGAGAGGCTGCGGCGGTTTCCGGGAATTCCACGGTGTCTTCGCCAACCGGCTGCTGCGTGGACTGGGGAAAGAAGTTCTCGCGTATCGGCAGCCACACGCCGTTGACGATCACCACGATGATGAATGCCCACAGCACGGCGCGGCCGACCCAGAGCCACCAACGGCCCCCCGCACCGGCCCGGGGACGCCGTCCCCCACCGGGCTGCGGGGCGGCGTCGAAGGTCTCGTCCGCTTCGGCGGGAGCATCCTCGTCAATGACGCTCCCGCGCCCAGCGGCTGACCTGCCAGCCATTGCGCCTCCATCCACACACGGGCGCGCCCCGCCGCGGGGCCGCCGGTTCCGCCATCCGTCTGTTGTTTATCCCATCTTCCATAGTGCGGCATGATCCGGGATCTACACGCGGATTACCGGAACGTGTTTCTTTCCCGCTCTCAATACCTGACCTGGACTGATCGGGCAACAGCACGATACAGTCACGTCAATTTTCTCTGCGGTATCAGAAAACGGCCACCCCTTGCGGATATTTACGGGTGATCCGAAAAAACGGAAAAGGCGGGTGGATAGCGCAGGAAGCTGATCTTCTCAGCGGAGCTGCGGAGGAACTCCCCCCACAGCAGCGGACACAGCACGCATGCGGAACGTCCCTCCCAGGCAACACGGCATCCGCGCTCCACGCTGCGGAGAGGGAGCCTGCGCTGCCGTCCGCACACCCCTCGTACCGGGCCGGGTGCGGGCAGCGGCAGCGGAAACGCGGGGCCGCGCCTCCACGGTCGAGGCCAGCGCGGCCGCGTCACGCAAGCGCGGGGGTGCGCTCCCCAGTGGGAACAGGGCACCCCGCACCGTCAGCAGAGCCGCTGGGCGGAGACTGCTCCGCCGCGGCGCCCGTTAGACGTTGAACCGGAACTCCACCACGTCCCCGTCAGCCATCACGTAGTCCTTGCCTTCCATGCGGACCTTGCCCGCGGCCCGGGCTTCCTGCAGCGAGCCCGCTGCCACAAGGTCGTCGAAGGAGACCACTTCGGCTTTGATGAAACCGCGCTGGAAGTCGCTGTGGATCACCCCGGCCGCCTCGGGGGCAGTAGCGCCCTTCCGGATCGTCCAGGCGCGCGCCTCCTTCGGCCCCGCGGTGAGGAACGTCTGCAACCCGAGAGTGTCGAAACCGACCCGGGCCAGTTGTGCCAGGCCGGACTCGGTCTGCCCCATCGACTCCAAGAGTTCGGCTGCCTCGTCCTCGTCGAGCTCGCTCAGCTCCGCTTCGAGCTTGGCGTCCAAGAAGATCGCTTCGGCCGGGGCCACGAGTCCGGACAGTTTGGCGCGGAACGCCTCGTCGGCGAACGCTTCCAGGTTGCCGTTGAACACGTAGAGGAACGGCTTGGTGGTGAGCAGGTTCAGTTCGCGCAGCAGTCCGACGTCCACGCCGGCCTCAGCGGCCCCCGAGAACAGGGTTTTTCCGGAGTCGAGGACTGTGCGCGCCTTCTCCGCTGCGGCAAGCGTCTCCTGCTTCTCCTTGTCCTTGGCGTTGGCTCTGGCTTCCCGGGCCAGCCGGGTCAGCGCTTTGTCCAAGGTTTGCAGGTCGGCCAGGATGAGCTCGGTGTTGATGGTCTCGATGTCGCGCGCGGCGTCCACAACCCCGTCGACGTGGGTCACGTCGGGGTCCTCAAACACCCGGATGACCTGGCAGATCGCGTCGGTCTCCCGAATGTGGGCGAGGAACTGGTTGCCTAGCCCTTCCCCTTCGGAAGCCCCTCGGACAATCCCCGCGATGTCCACAAAAGTGACCGTGGCCGGAACAGTCCTGGCCGAGCCGAAGATCTCGGCGAGAGTGTCCAGCCGCGGGTCGGGGACACCGACCACTCCGATGTTGGGTTCGATCGTGGCGAAAGGATAGTTCGCCGCCAAGGCGTCGTTCTTGGTCAGCGCGTTGAACAGTGTGGACTTGCCGACGTTCGGCAGGCCGACGATCCCGATAGACAGACTCACGACTCTCGAGTCTAGACACCCGTTATGAGCGGTCAGTGCCAGCAGTAATCCCCGTCGTCCCGATGATCGACCGGAATCCGATCCCTCCTAGGGCGACACGAAACACACCGGAGAACCGGACACCTCACCCGAAGTGAGACACTGGCCACTATGAGCCATCACGAGGGGAGGAACGGTGACGACACGGCGGGACACGTGGGAAGTCCGGGTGCCGCGGCGGTCTGCTGCCGCACCGCGGCGGTCCGCGTCCGCACCCCGGCACCGCGCCGGTGCTTCGCCTTCACCACCCCGTGGACGGGTTCGGCTCACAGCCCGCGGCGCGGTGCTCTGCATCGTGCTCGCCAGCCTGGTCTCCGCGCTGCTCGCCACCGCTGTCGCCTACCCGCCGGTCAACGGCGCCGGTTTTGTGCTCGCCTGCGGGCTGGCCGTGCTGACCGTGCGTCCCCAAGACCTGCTGACGTTGAGCGTGAGCCCGCCGCTGGCCTACTTCTGCGGGGTACTCCTCGCTGAATGCGTGCTGAGCGTAGGAGCCGACAGTGTGCTGCGCAGCGTGGCCATCGGGGTCGGGCTCCGGCTCACCGACGCTGCCCCGTGGCTCTTCGGCGGGACCGCGCTGCTGCTGGTGATCGCCCTGCTGCGCGGACTGCCGCAGAACGTGCGGGAGTTGCGCGCGGAACTCACCACCCGACACCGCCGCGGTTCCCGCCGTCTGTCGTGACCGCTCAGGCCGGGGAGACGGGGAGCGGCTTGCCGACCAGGGACTTGTCGTTCTTCGACCGCCGGGTCCGCAGTTCCCGGGGCAGAGCGAACGTTATCTTCTCCCGCTCGGTCTCCACTTCCTCCACGTCGGTGAAACCGTAGGTGGCGAGCCGCTCCAGCAGCTCCCGCACCAGGATCTCCGGCACCGACGCGCCGCTGCTGACCCCGATAGTGGTCACGCCTTCCAGCCACTCCTCCTTCAGATAGGTGGCGTTGTCCACCAGGTAGGAGGCGCGGGCGCCCGCGTCGCGGGCCACTTCCACCAGGCGGACCGAGTTGGAGGAGTTGGACGAGCCCACCACGATGAACAGGTCGCACTGCGGAGCGATCGCCTTGACCGCGGCCTGACGGTTCGACGTGGCGTAGCAGATGTCGTCGCTGGGCGGGTCGATGAGGTTGGGGAAGCGTTCCCGCAGCGCCTGAACTGTGGCGTTAGTCTCATCCACCGACAGGGTGGTCTGCGACAGCCACGCCACCCGGTTGGGGTCGCGGACCTTGATGTTGGCGACCTCTTCCGGGCTGTCGACGATCTGGATGTGCTCGGGAGCGTGGCCGCTCGTGCCCTCGACCTCTTCGTGCCCCTCGTGCCCAATGAGAATGATGTCGAGGTCCTCGGCGGCGAACCGCTGGGCTTCCTTGTGGACTTTAGTGACCAGCGGGCAGGCCGCGTCGATAGTCCGCAGCTTGCGTTCCGCCGCCTCCTTGTGCACCTGGGGGGAGACGCCGTGGGCGGAGAAGACCACGGTGGCGCCTTCCGGCACTTCGGAGGTCTCCTCGACGAAGATGACACCGCGCTCCTCGAGGGTGCGCACCACATGCGTGTTGTGCACGATCTGCTTACGCACGTAGATGGGGGGCCCGTACTGTTCGAGGGCCTTTTCGACGGTGTGGATGGCGCGGTCCACCCCGGCGCAGTAACCGCGGGGTTTGGCGAGGAGAACACGGCGGCGATTCGTCGCAGTCATGCCCCCATCCTACGGTCCATACCCGCTAGCGCGGGCTTTTGGGCACGCGAAGGGGCGTAAGCGCCGCTTTGGTCCCGTATCGGTCCCGAACTGGTGAATTCCGTTTCGCTCTCCTGCGGTGATGCGTAAAACTCCCCTATTCTGGCTATCTGCGCAATACAGCACATCGTCGCCGTCCCGACGTGTCCCCGCAACACCGTCGGATGTGCTCACACCGTTGTGACCGTGACCACTCAGGAGCCTCCGAGTCCCATGTCGAAGCCCTCCCTGATCAACAGAATCGGTGACGCGTTCAAGCGTCTGTTCGGTAGGTCGACCCGTCCCGTGGTGTCCAGCAAGCCCGAGGACATGGCCGCCGCTGACGTCCCAGCGAAGCGGGCCGAGGGCGCGGTCAGCGAAACGATTCCGGCGCAGACCGCGGACGCGGACGCCGCGGCGGAGTTCGCCACGGAGGCGGTCTCCTCCGACGAGCAGCGTCCCACCGAGCCGCCGGAGCCGATCAAGCCGTTGGAGACGTCGAAAGCTCCCGAAGCTGCGGCAGCACCCCAGCAGGCTCCCGAAGAGCCTCTGGCAGAGAAGAAGAGGGAGGAGGAGAAGCCGGCGGAGGCCACGGCCAAAGCGGAGTCGTCGTCCACGGAGCCGTCCGACGCTCAGTCGTCGCCCGCCGAGGAGAAGGCGGCGGAGCAGCCCGCAGCCGCGTCCGAGGAGAAGGCCGAGCCCGCCGCGGACGCAGAGCAGGCCCCCGCAGAAGCCCCTCTCCCCAACTACGACTCTCTGACCCTGCCGTCGGTCCGGGCCCGGCTCCGCAAGCTCACCGTCGACCAGGTCCGCCAACTGCGTGCCTACGAAGCCGCGCACGCCAACCGTCCCGAGTTCGTGCGCATGTTCGACAACCGGATCAAGAAACTCGAGGAGCAGCAGTCTGCCGAATAAACGGTTCGCTACGGGGGTGACGGCATGACCACCGGGGCTGGACAGACACGGTCCAGCCCCGGTCCTGTTCCAGCTCGGAGACGATACGGGTCCGCCGGCCGTCAGCCACTCCCCGGGGTGAGTCCTGGCTCGTATCGTTGGAGCAACGCGAGCGTGACTCGGAGGCGAAGGAGTACTCCCCCATGGGCAAGGCGCTGGTGCTGGGCGGCGGCGGCATCGTCGGACTCGCCTGGGAGATCGGCGTCCTGACAGGGCTGCGGGACGCGGGCGTGGACCTGCGCGACGCCGACGTAATCCTGGGCACGTCGACAGGCGCGATCGCGGCCGCCCAGATCGTTTCCGGGGTTGCGCTCGACGAACTCTACGAACGCCAACTTGCCCCGGCGGGCGCCGAAGCTGCGGCGCGCCCGCACTGGTGGGTGCGGGCGCGGGTCGCCGGGACACTGCTGACCGCGCGCTCCCCCAGGCTGGGGCGGGCCCGGGTAGGGCTGATCGCAGCGTCCTCTGCCCGGTTCTCCCAAGCCGTGCGGGAGCCGCTGCTCGCCGCCCACCTGCCAGCCCGGGACTGGCCGGAGTCCACCCACCTGGTGGTCACCGCGGTCGATGCCCGATCCGGAGCCGTGCGGGCCTTCTCCCGCACCGACGGGGTCGACCTGCTGCACGCGGTCGCTGCGAGCAGCGCAGTACCGGGACTGTGGCCGCCGGTGGCGGTCGACGGGCGGTGGTACATCGACGGCGGGGTGCGGTCCGCGACCAACGCGGACCTGGTTGCCGGGCATGAACGCGTTGTCGTCGTCGCGCCTTCCCCGCGCGGTCCCCTGCTGTGGCGGCAACCGGTCACGGTCCCGTTCCCGGAAGGCACGCAATGCACGTGGGTCACCCCCAGCCCGGAATCGCGTGCCGCGTTCGGCCGGGACTTGTTCAACCCGGCGCGGCGTGCCGCAGCCGCCCGGGCCGGGCGGGACCAGGCCGCGGAAGTGGCGGTCCGGGTCGCCCGCACGTGGGGCGTGTGACCGGGCATTCCCCTTCCCCTGTCACCGGTCGCGTCTAGGCTCCTCGTATGGGCATGGAGAGTTCCCCCGAGTCCCCGCAGCCGGTACGTGTGGTCTTGCAAGCCGTGGGCGGCTGGATTGGACGGCTCGGCCGGATCTGGATCGAGGGGCAGGTCGCGGAGCTGCACCGCCGCGGCGGCATGGCTTACATCACGCTGCGTGACCCGGTGGCGAACGTGTCCGCCCGGGTGACCTGTTCGATCCGGGTGCTGCGGGCCGCTGACCCGCCCCCCGAGCAGGGAGCCCGGGTGGTGGTGTACGCCAAACCCGACTTCTATGTGCCGCGCGGCACGTTCTCGTTCCAAGCGTTGGAGATCCGCCATGTCGGCCTGGGCGAGCTGCTCGCCCGGTTGGAGCGGCTGCGGCAAGCCCTGGCCGCCGAGGGGTTGTTCGCGGAGTCCCGGAAGCGGAAACTGCCGTTCCTGCCCGGGGTGGTGGGGCTGATCTGCGGACGCGACTCCGCCGCGGAACGGGACGTGCTGGAGAATGCGCGGCGGCGGTGGCCCGCCGTCCGGTTCGAAGTGCGCGAAGTCGCAGTCCAAGGCGATCGTGCCGTGCCCGAGGTCATGGCCGCGCTGGAGGAACTGGACGCGCACCCCGAGGTTGATGTCATCATCATCGCGCGGGGCGGCGGCTCCCTGGAAGACCTGCTGCCGTTCTCCGACGAGGCCCTGGTGCGTGCGGTCGCGGCTGCCCGCACCCCCGTGGTCAGCGCGATCGGGCACGAACAGGACACGCCGCTGCTGGACTATGTGGCGGACCTGCGGGCCTCCACGCCCACGGATGCCGCCAAGAAAGTCGTCCCTGACGTGGGAGAGCAGTGGGAGCTCATCCGCCAGCTGCGGGACCGGGCGCGCCGGGTGCTGGAAGGCGGAATCGCACGGGAAGAAGCGTGGCTGGCGAGCATGCGGTCCCGCCCTGTCCTGGCCAACCCGGTCCAGGAAGTGGAACGGAAGATCGAGCAGGTATTCGACTTGCGGGACCGGGGACGCCGGGCGCTCACCGCTGCCCTCGACCGGGCCGGAGACAACCTCGCTCACATCCGTGCCCGGTTGCATGCCCTGTCCCCCGCCACCACGCTGGCACGGGGGTACGCGATCGTGCGGCGTGCCGACGGCACGGTGGTGCGTTCCGCCGCTGAGGTGGCCCCCGGGGAGGAGCTGCGGTTGCGGTTCGCCGAGGACGGGCTGGTCGCGATCGCTCAAAACCGAGAGGAGGACGAGCTGTGACAGCCGAAGAGAACCCGCCGGCTGAACCGGAACTGAGCTACGAGGAGGCCCGCGAAGAGCTGGTGGCGGTGGTGCGCCGCTTGGAGTCGGGCGGGTTGACACTCAAAGAGTCGCTGGCGTTGTGGGAGCGCGGCGAAGAGCTAGCGAAAACGTGCGAGGCGTGGCTGGAAGGCGCCCGCGCCAAACTGGCTGCTGCGTTGGCCGAAGACACCCCGGAGCCCGAGGAGGGCGCCCCGTTCTGACGGCGGCCGTCCAGGGGCGCCGCCGTGGACCAGCAGCGGGACTGCTTCCGCGCAGCCGGGCCACGCGGGCCGGAAAAGGACGGGGCGGCACTTCCCCGGCACGGCGGTGTCCCGCCACGTCACGTCGTAGGGCTGTGCCGCCGCACCGTGTTCTGTCTGCTCGTGGAACAGTCCCGCGCCGCGCTGTCGGGGCGCTGCCGCCCCGCCGTGGCTGGAGCGCGCGCGGAAATGTCCTGCCTAAAGAGGGCGTGCTGTCAGGGCTGGGACGCGCACCGGGCCACCGGTGCCGCTAGCGGAGCGAGCCCTTAGACCGGGTAGACCGCAGTCACTCCTGTGCGGGGGTCTGCGGTTCCAGCGCCCCCGCAAGGGTCTCCAGTTCCTCATAGGAGGCACCCCCGCTGACGATGAGCGTGGCGTCGTCGGTCCGCAGCACGAGGGAGCGTTCGTCCTCGACTTCGTTGTACCGGCGTTCCCAGACTTGGCCGTTGATCGTCGACTCCCCGTCGGGTTCGCCCCTCATCGTGACTTCGGCGATGAACGCGTCCGGGTCAGCGTCGCTGATGTGGAACGCGGCATGCCGGTCCTCGGGGGTAGCGAACCCCACCGACCAGCGGACCGGTTCGGTCGGCTCCTCTTCGGTCAGCGCGCCGCCGTCGTTCAGCCGCGAACTCGTGGGGGTCCACCCCTCGGGCAGTTGGTCCTGGTCAGGCGCGTACGCCTGGTAGGGCGCGATCTCGCTGAGGGTCAACGCGTCGGGGGTGTAGTCGACGGTAGGGATCTGCTCCGACCGTCCCGAGTCCACCACCACCGTGATCAGGACGACCAGGGCGATCAGTGCGCCCAGCACGATCGCGTAGCCCAGGAAGGTGTTGTCGCTCCGACGGCTACCGCTGCTCATGTGGTTCTTCTCCACCCCGTCTCTCGGTTCTGCTGCTTCCCAGCTTGCCCGATGGTCAGGGGTCACTCTTTCCGGGGTGTCAGAGAACTGAGCCGTTCCACCACGGCGTCGGCGAGTTTCCGGGCCTCGTCCGGGTCCCGTTCGATGACCTCGGTCGCGGCCAGGGAGATCGAACCGGTGACGATCATCAGCAGCGCTTCGTCCACGGGTTCGTCCGCCTTGCGGAACAGGGCGGCGTTACGGCCGGTCCACTCCCGCAACTGCTGGCGCATGAGCGCTTCGAACCCGGGAGGGCTGTCCCCGCTGTAGAAGATCCGCGTGAGTTCCCGCTCCTCAATACACCCTTCCAGGTAGGCGCGTGCAGCGATGGTCATGAGCTTGCGGGGGTCGTTCTCTCCTTCCGCCCGGGCGTCGACCACCGCCTGGTGGGTCCGCTCCTGCTGGCGCTGCTGGAACTCCTGGTAGAGCGCCAGGTAGAGGTCCGCCTTCCCGGTGAAGTGGTGGTAGAGGCTCCCGACGCTAGCTCCGGCCTGGGCGACAACCTCGCTGACCCCAGCTTTATCGAAACCGGATGTGCGGAACACGTACGACGCCGCTTCCAACAGCGCGCTGCGTGTGGCCGCTCCTCGGGCCGAGGCCCGCACCGGCTTTTCCACCTTCTCCACTGTCAACCCAATCGTTCCTTACCGCCTGCGAAAGGCTCACCTAGTGTTGAAGAGAGTACGCCAGCGGGATCCCGCACGACCCCGCTGTGCTGGAGGCTGAAAGAATTCAGCGCGCTCTCCGCACCGTGAGGGCGGAAGAGCTGATTCGGAAAGGGCTGGCCATGACCACTGCGAACGCTCCGGTACCGATCCCGCACGATGCTCCCGACCGCAACCTGGCCCTGGAACTGGTACGGGTCACTGAGGCTGCCGCCCTGGCCGCTGCGCGCTGGGTGGGGCGCGGCGACAAGAACGGCGCGGACGACGCAGCCGTGCGCGGCATGCGCCACCTGATCAGCACCGTGTCCATGAAAGGCACGGTGGTGATCGGGGAGGGCGAAAAAGACAACGCCCCCATGCTGTACAACGGCGAGCAGGTCGGTGACGGCAACGGCGCCGAATGCGATGTCGCGGTGGACCCGATCGACGGTACCCGGTTGACCGCGATGGGTATGCCCAACGCGATCTCGGTGATCGCGGTGAGCCCGCGCGGTTCCATGTTCGACCCGTCTGCCGTGTTCTACATGGAGAAGCTGGTCACCGGGCCGGATGCGGCGAACGTGGTCGACATCAACGCGCCGGTGGCCGACAACATTCGCGCGGTCGCTAAAGCCAAGGGCGGCGACCCGCGGGACATCACCGTGGTCATCCTCGACCGGCCGCGGCACGAGCGGCTGGTCCACGAGGTGCGGGAGACCGGGGCCCGCATCAAGTTCATCTCCGACGGTGACGTGGCCGGGGCGATCATGGCGGCACGCGCCGGTACCGGTGTCGACCTGCTGCTGGGGATCGGCGGCACCCCGGAGGGGATCATCGCGGCGTGCGCCATCAAGTGCCTGGGCGGGGTGATCCAGGGGAAGCTGTGGCCGCGCGACGACGAGGAGCGGCGCAAGGCTGAGGCCGCAGGACACGACCTGTCCCGGGTGCTGACCACTGACGACCTGGTCTCGTCAGAGGATGTGTTCTTCGCGGCCACCGGGATCACCGGCGGGGAGCTGCTCAGCGGAGTGAAGTACGTGGACGGCGGGGCGTTCACTGATTCGCTGGTCATGCGGGGGCGCAGCGGCACGATCCGCCGGATCAGCAGCGAGCACCGGCTGCGCAAGCTGTCGTCCTACCGCGGAGTGGACGTTTCTGGTGCCCGCTGAGGCATCGCCACGCTGATCACCGGGCTCGGCGCTGCTCGCCGGGCCCGGTCACTTTTCGGCCACGAACCGGTATAGCAAGAAACCAGAAAGTTCCACGGGAGGTCAAAAGCGCCTGGAACGAACGTTGAGAAACCTCGTGTCCGGAGGTCCCATGTCCTACCCTGACCCATCTGATCAGTCTCCCCAGTGGGGCCAGCAGCAGCCGCCACCGGGACCGCCGACCGGTCCGGGATATCCGCCCCAGGGACAGCCGCAGGGAATGCCTCCCGGACACCCTGCCGGCCCGCCACCGTCCCACGGACAGCCCCAGGGGCCACCCCCGGGGCAGCCCCAGGGGGCTCCGCCTGGACAGCCTCAGGGAGCACCCCCGGGACAGCCCCAGGGCGTACCGTCTGGGCAGCCGCAGGGAGCACCCTCTGGGGCGGCGCTAGCGGCCCCGCACGGTCCGGGCGGTCCGGGTTTTCCGCCCTCGGGGCAGCCGATGCACAGCGGCCCGGGCGGCCCGCCGCCCCGCAAGAAGCCGGTCTGGCTCATTCCGCTGTCGATCGTGCTGGCCGTGGCCCTGATCGGCGGTGGGGTGTGGGCGTCCGTGGCCCTGGTGAACAACCTGTTCGGCGGGGCGCAGCCCGAGTCGGTCCTCCCCCGCTCCTCGGCAGTGTTCGCCAAGCTCGACCTGAAGCCCACGGGCCAGCAGTGGGCGTCCTACGCCCAGTTCTACGAACGGCTCCCTGACACGCTGAAAGACGAGTTCGAAAGCGCCGAAGACGACTTCGGTGAGGAGCTGTTCGAAGAGCTGTTCCCCAACGTCGAGCTCGACTACGCGTCCGAGGTCGAACCGTGGCTGGGGCAGCGTTTCGGTGTTGCCGTCTGGGCAGGCAACGAGGAGCCCCTGTACGCGATCGCCCTCGCCGTGGAGGACGAGGAGCTCGCAGAGGAGACCCTGACCCGGATCCAGAGCGAGGACGACACGCTCTTCTTCGAAGTCGTCGACGGGTTCGCGATCCTCACCGACTCCCAGGACGCGCTCAACGACCGGCGCTTCCTCGTCGAGAACGAAGGCACGCTGGAGGACAACGAGGACTTCGCCGACGACATCTCCGACATCGGCCGGGGAATCGCCACGGCGTGGATCGACTACGGCGCGATCGTCCACAACGAGGTGCTTGCCGCAGACGCCGACCTGGAAGACCTGGCTGAGCTCGGCCAAGTCACCGGCCGGCTCGTCGCGGTCGTGCGGATGGAGAGCAAGTACCTGGAATTCCAGGCCAACCTGGTCAACGCGGCGCTTGACGGCAACACTATCTTCGCCGAGTCGGTGCCTACCGGGGGCATCACCGCGCTGCACGACCTGCCCGACAACTCGGTGATCGCGCTCGGCGGGGACGGGCTGGACGCTGTCGCCCAGGCTTTCTGGGAAGCCAACCAGGGGAGCATCGAATCGTCCGAGGACTACGAGGAGTTCGACAGCGCGATGCGGGAGCTGGGCGTGCGCCTGCCCGCTGACTTCCACAAGCTTCTGGGCACCAAGACGGCCTTCGGCATGACCGACTTGGAGGGCCTAGACTACTTCGGGTACAGCGACATCCCCTTCGAACTGCGGCTGACAGGCGCAGACAGCGCTCTGTGGGACGAGCTGGTCTCCCCCATGAGCACCGGGTTCGGCCCTTCGCCTTCGGTGACCACCGACGGCGACACCACGGTGATCTCCATGGGCAGCGCCGGAACGGGGCGGCTCGGTGACGACCCGGTCTTCCAGGAGACGATGAGCGGGTTGGAGAAAGCCCACCTGGCGCTCTACATGGACCTGCGGGTCGCAGCCGAAATGTGGGAGGACGCGCGTCCGAACCAGTGGGGTGGCCTGGGCGGCGCCCTGCAGTTCCAGGAGAACGGCTCGGCGACGCTCAACCTGCGCTGGGTTCCCAGCCCTGAGTGATCCCGCACCAACCGCTAAGGGTGGGGCGCGGCGGACGGTCCGCTGCCCCCCACCCTTGCTGTGTTCTCGCCGGTGGAACGGGTCAGTCGATGAGGCGGCGCTGCATCTGGTGGACAGCGAGGACCCAGACGACCACGGCAAACCCCACGAGCACTGCCACATGGCCGAGGGCAGTCAGGGCTTCGATACCGAAAGCGCAGCCGCGGATCAGTTCCACACAGTGGTAGAGCGGGTTGGCCATGGCCGCTGTCTGCGCCCACTCCGGCAACTGGTCGATGGGGAAGAACGTTCCCGCGACCAGGAAGATCGGGGTGATGACCCCGGAGATGACATAGTCCGCCATCCGGATCGACGGGATGATCGCGGACAGCAGGATGCCGAAGAGCGCGAACCCGAACCCGGTGGCGGCCGCGATGACCGGGACGAACAGCATCGGCCAGACCGGGTCGAGGCCGAACCCGAAAGCGACGAGCAGCGGGGCGCAGCCGTAGACGCCGGCTTTCAACCCCAGCCACAGCGCTTCACCGGTGACCAGTTCCCGCACGTCCACGGGGGCAGCCAGCACCCCTTCGTACGTGTGCTGGAAGCGGCGGCGCACGAACGTGTTGATCAGCCCCGGAAACATGGACGTGAACAGCGCGGATATCGCCACGATCCCCGTGCCGAGGAATTCGATGTAGTCGTAGCCGCCGATGCTGCCGACGAGCGCCCCCATGCCCATGCCGAAAGCCAGCAGGTACAGCACGGGTTCGACGATCGACGAGAAGGTGATGGGCGCCCACGTGCGCCGGTACAGCGCCCACTCGCGGGCGAGGATGCCGAGGACGGGGGCAAACTCGAATCCTCCGGGGCGTGGGCGGTCTACGGTGGTGTTCTCGGTTGCGGTCACTCTACGGTCTCCCCGGTCAGGGTGACGAACACGTCTTCCAGGTTGCTGGCGCGGCGCATTCCCGTGCCGAGCCGGTCCCGCAGCGAATCGGGGAGTTCTTCGGCGCGGAGCACGGAAAGGGTGGAGCCGGTGCGCCGCGTAGTGAACCCGGCGTGGTGGATGACTTTCTCTAGTTCTTCGACACCTTCCGCCCCGATCTGGTACTCCTCGACGGTTTTCCCGGCGTATTTGGCGATCAGGTCGGCGGGTTCGCCGCGTTCGACGATGCGTCCCTTGGCCATGAGCGCCACTTCGTCGGAGAGCCGCTCCGCTTCTTCGATGTAGTGGGTGGACATGAGGACCGTGACCCCCTCGTCCCGGAGGGCGGAGATGAGCCCCCACAGTTCTTGGCGGACTTGCGGGTCGAGGCCGACAGTGGGCTCGTCGAGGAGGAGCACGCGGGGACGGTGGACGAGGCCGCGGGCGATGAGCAGTCGGCGGCGCATCCCCCCGGAAAGCTTCTCGGTGAACTCGTGTCGCCGATGCTCCAAGTGGGCGATGCGCAGTGCCCGCTCCACGGCGGCGTCGCGTTCGCGGCGCGGCACCCGGTACAGGTAGGTGAAGCTGCGCAGGTTCTCTTCGACGGTGAGTTCCTCGTCGAGATTGTCGTGCTGGGGCACCACTCCCATGAGGGAGCGCGCCCACTTCGACTTTTGGGGGATGGGATGGCCGAGGACGCTGACGTGTCCTTCGTCCACGGTGCTCTGCGCGGTGAGGATGCGCATGGTGGTGGACTTGCCTGCCCCGTTGGGGCCGAGCAGTCCGAGCACGACACCTTGGGGGACGTCCAGGTCGAGGCCGTTGACGGCGGTGATGTCGCCGAAGCGTTTCACGACCCCGCGGAGCGAGATCGCCGGTGGCGAGTCCGCTGACGGGTCCGGGGAAGGTTCTGGCCTTGCGGGCTGCGACGACGAAGTCATGGGGTTCACCGTAATCGGCGGTCGGATGTGGTCCTAATGATTTTTTCTGCGGCCACGGTGTCGGGAAGTACTGTTGACGGGTGTGATGGAGGGAACTTCCCCGGAACGGCTGCGGGCATCCGACGCGGACCGGGAGCGTGTACTGGCGGTGCTCCGCGAGGCAGTGGCGGACGGCCGTTTGGACTTCGAAGAATTCCAGGAGCGCAGCGACCGGGCTGCCGCAGCACGCCGCCTCGGCGACCTGGTGGGGCTCACCACCGACCTGGTGCCGCCGGAGGCGCAGCCGCTGCGGTTGGACTCCGGGCCGGTGGCCGCGCTGTTCGGTGCGAAGCGGCGGGGCGGACGCTGGGTGGTCCCCAGCCAGCAGTGGGTGTTCTCCCTGTTCGGTAGTGCCGAGCTGGACTTGCGGGACGCGCTGCTCGCCCGGGACCGGGTGGCGGTGGCCGCTTCCGCGTTCTTCGGCCGCGTGGTGATCCGCGTGCCGGAAGGCATGGAGGTGCGGATCCGGCGCCGCTCCTTGTTCGGTAGGCGGGCCGCAGTCCACCCCTCGCCGCTGCGTCACGCCCCCGTGCTGGAGGTTGACGGGGTCAGCCTGTTCGGTTCGGTGCGGGTCAGCACGTCCCGGAAGCGGCGGCTGGGGCGTGGCCGGCCGCGGCGTGAACTGAGGTGAGCGGGGCGCGTGGCCTGCCTGCCGTTGCGGGAGGGCTGCGCACGGCAGGCTGGGACCGGTCTGGCAGTCTGTGGTCTGGCTGAGGCTTGAGTGGGGAGTTGTGGCAGGTGTGCAACCGGGATCAAGGGGTGCGGTCCGCGCACGCCTTCGGGGTCAGTGTCCCGGGCGGGCAGCCGCAGTGCCCCGGGCACCGGGTCTGCTCGCGCCTCCACAGCCGTAGGGGATGGATGGTCGCCGACGGGGCCCCGGGACGGGGCGCACCGTGGGTGTGCGGAAAGGTGGACCGTAGTGGGAGTGGTTTTCCGCGGCTGGCCGGGCTGCCGGCGGCGGGTGCTGCGCCCGGACTGGTCTCCTGCTGCCGCGGGGCGCGTCCCCGCAGCACCGCCCTCCCTGTGAGCCTGACCGGCACATGCAACGAGGTTTGTCCTGGAGGTCTTTCAGATGACTGAATACCGCATCGAGCGGGACTCGATGGGCGAGGTCAAGGTTCCTGTCGAGGCCAAGTGGCGGGCGCAGACCCAGCGCGCGGTCGAGAACTTCCCTATCTCGGGGCAGGGCCTGGAGGCCGCGCACATCGCGGCACTGGGCCACATCAAGGCTGCGGCGGCGAAGGTCAACGCTGAGCTCGGTGTGATCAAGGAGGACATGGCCGAGGCGATCCGCGAGGCCGCGCTGGAGGTCGCCGCGGGCAAGTGGAACGACCAGTTCCCCGTGGACGTGTTCCAGACCGGGTCGGGCACGTCCAGCAACATGAACGCGAACGAGGTCATCGCGACGCTGGCCACGGAGCGGCTGGGCCAGCCGGTCCACCCCAACGACCACGTCAACGCGTCCCAGTCGTCCAATGACGTGTTCCCGTCCTCGATTCACATCGCGGCGACCTCCGCGCTGATCAACGAGCTGATTCCGGCGCTGAAGCACTTGGAGGAGACGCTGTCGGCGAAGGCGTCGGAGTTCGCCACCGTGGTGAAGAGCGGCCGCACCCATTTGATGGACGCGACTCCGGTGACCTTGGGCCAGGAGTTCGACGGGTACGCCGCGCAGGTGCGGTACGGCATTGAGCGGATCGAAGCGTCCCTGCCGCGGGTCGCGGAGCTTCCGCTGGGCGGTACGGCCGTGGGGACCGGGATCAACACGCCGGAGGGCTTCTCCGCGAAGGTGATCGCGGAGATTGCGCGGGCTACGGGGCTGCCGCTGACCGAGGCGCGCAACCACTTCGAGGCCCAGGGGGCGCGGGACGCTCTGGTGGAGCTGTCCGGTCAGCTGCGCACGATCGCGGTGAGCTTCTGCAAGATCGCCAACGACATCCGGTGGATGGGTTCGGGTCCGCGGACCGGTCTCAGCGAGATCTTCCTGCCGGACCTGCAGCCGGGGTCGTCGATCATGCCGGGCAAGGTCAACCCGGTGCTGTGCGAGTCGATGCTCCAGGTGGCCTCGCAGGTGGTGGGGAACGATGCCGCGGTGGCGTTCGGCGGGTCGACCGGCAACTTCGAGCTGAACGTGCAACTGCCGCTGATCGCCCGCAACGTGCTGGAGTCGATCCGGCTGCTGGCCAACATTTCCCGGGTGTTCGCGGACCGGTGCGTGGCCGGGATCACCGCTAACGAGGAGCGGTGCCGCGAGTACGCGGAATCGTCGCCGTCGATCGTCACCCCGCTCAACCGCTACATCGGCTACGAGGAGGCCGCCAAGGTCGCCAAGCAGGCGCTCGCGGAGCGGAAGACGATCCGCCAGGTGGTGATCGAACGCGGGTACATCGCCCAGGGCAAGCTGACCGAGGCCCAGTTGGATGAGGCGCTCGACGTGCTGGCGATGACCAACTCGCAGAAGTAGCAGCGGAACCAGTAACGGCGGTGGCCGCGGAAGGCCACCGCCGTGGTGCGCGTGGTGCGGGCCTGGCCTCCTGCCAGGCCCGCGGCGTTTGCGCGGGCGTGGTTAGTACCAGCCGACGCTCTGCGAGTGCTCCCAGGCCGCACACGGGCTGCCGTAGCGGTCCTTGATGTAGCCCAGTCCCCACTTGATCTGGGTGGCGGGGTTGGTCTGCCAGTCGGATCCGGCGCTGGCCATTTTCTCGCCGGGCAGCGCCTGCGGGATGCCGTAGGCGCCGGAGTAGGGGTTGCGGGCCTGGGGGTTCCAGTTGCTCTCCCGCTGCCACAGGGAGTCGAGGCAACTGAACTGGTCGGATCCCCAGCCGTAGTCGGCGAGCATGGCCTGGGCGATCGCCCGAGGGTCGCCGCTGGGGATGGATACGGGTTCCGGTTCTTCCTCTTCTTCCTTTTCCTCTTCCAGGGTGCCGCTGGCGGTGGCGAGGGACTGCGCGAGAGCCTGCTCCCGCTCAGTGCTGGCCTGTTCGAGCTGACCCGCCGGGACTCCCTGGGAGTCGTCGGGGAAGAAGGACTCTGTGTCCGCTTCGTCGGGCAGGATTGCGGCTGAGGCAGCCTGGTCCGGCGCGGCGCCGGTATCGGCGGCGAAAGCGGAGAAGCCGAACGTTGCACCGGCGACAGTGAGCGCCGCCGTTCCAGCCGCGGTAGCGAGCCGCAACGAAATTCGGTTCTTCAGCAAGGATTGGCCTTTCAACGGTCGCATGTCCGGTGGCTTCCCATGCGCTCGAATACACCCCGGATCTTGACAAGGGACTGGGTGGGCGACAGGCGAATCAACGGACACCACCGGCTGCCGTGTCGCCGAAGATCACCGCGCGCAGGGGTGGTTTTGGGGAGTCACCACAGACGACTGCGGAATGCGCGCTCTCGGGGTCTGAACGGAACAGAAACAACCTTGCCGCAAGATCTCGGCATCGTCACGCTACACCCATGGGTGACATAGACCACATTACATATTGGGGCTTTTTTGACAACCAATTCCATAGCGCCCCCGTCTAAAAATAAGGGCGCCTGCCCAGAAAACCGGACAAACGCCCATGTCTGCGGCGGTCAGCCCTCCAGCATCTCCGTGACGAGCGCAGCAATCGGAGAGCGCTCCGACCGGGTCAGCGTAATGTGGGCGAACAGCGGATGCCCTTTGAGCTTTTCGATCACCGCGACCACCCCGTCGTAGCGGCCCACCCGGAGGTTGTCCCGCTGGGCGACGTCATGGGTGAGCACCACCCGCGAGTTCTCCCCGAGCCGCGACAGCACGGTCAGCAGCACGCCGCGCTCCAACGACTGCGCCTCGTCCACGATCACGAACGAGTCGTGCAGGGAACGGCCCCGGATGTGGGTGAGCGGCAGCACCTCGAGCATGCCGCGGTCCACGACCTCGTCGATGACGTCCTGCGTGGTCAGCACCGAGAGAGTGTCGTGCACCGCCTGCGACCACGGCGACATCTTCTCGTACTCGGTGCCCGGCAAGTACCCCAAGTCCTGACCGCCCACCGCGTACAACGGCCGGAACACCACCACCTTGCGGTGCTGCTGGCGTTCCAGGACCGCCTCCAGCCCGGCGCACAGCGCCAGCGCCGACTTGCCCGTACCGGCCCGACCGCCCAGCGAGACGATGCCGACCTCCGGGTCGGTGAGCAGGTCAAGGGCGATGCGCTGCTCCGCGCTGCGCCCATGCAGGCCGAACACGTCACGGTCGCCGCGCACCACCTTGACCGACTTGTCAGGCAGCACCCGGCCCAGGGCCTTGCCCCGTTCGGAGACCAGCACCAGGCCCGTGTGGCACGGCAGGTCCCGCGCCTCCTCGATATCGGTGGTTCCGTGAGCGAAGAGCTCCTCGATCTTGTGGGCAGGAACCTCGAGCTCCGCCATTCCGGTCCATCCGTGCTCGATGGCCAGTTCCGCGCGGTACTCGTCTGCGGCCAGACCCACCGACGAGGCTTTGATCCGCAGCGGAAGGTCCTTGCTGACCAGGACCACGTTGTTGTTCTCGGCGGCGAGGTTGCGCGCCACGGTGAGGATGCGCGTATCGTTGTCGTCCTGCCGGAACCCGGCCGGGAGGACCTCGGGGTTGCTGTGGTTCAGTTCCACCCGAAGCGTGCCGCCCTGGTCGTTGACCGTTACCGGAGTGTCGAGAGCACCGTAAGCGACCCTCAGATCGTCGAGCTTGCGCAGCGCCTCCCGGGCGAAATAGCCCAGTTCAGGATGGTGTCGCTTGCTTTCCAGTTCAGAGATGACGACGATCGGCAGGACCACCTCGTGCTCGGCGAAACGGGTGATCGACAGGGGGTCCGCCAGCAGGACACTCGTATCGAGGACGTAGGTGCGCCGGCTGCTGTCTCCTGCGGCGGGGCTAGGGCGGACAGGGTCACGGTGAACGGTCGAGGAACTAGCCACTCGTTCTCCCCCTGGGCGCGGTCAAGCGCCCTAGACTCACGGGAATCCAAGGACCGGGACCAGCCCCATGAGGGCCGGGACCGGCCCCCTTCGTGATGGTTTCCTGTCTCGCCAGGAGCATCAATGAGTCGGGGCCTCCCGCGTGGTGGGTATGCGCACCCCACCACCGCTATTGACGGTACCCCGCTCATCCGAAAGAGCAAGACCTTTATTCGACCAATTCGTGAATAAGTCGTTACCTTAACCCGGTCGACCCTTGGGAGAACAGGCTGTCAGCAGCCGAAACGCCGCTGGCGCACACTGTAGGAGCGCAGCGCGCGCAGAAAGTCGATCTTGCGGAACGCGGGCCAGAAGACTTCGCAGAAGTAGAACTCCGAGTGGGCGCTCTGCCACAGCAGAAAGCCGGAGAGCCGCTGCTCCCCGGAGGTGCGGATGAGGAGGTCGGGGTCGGGCTGACCGCGGGTGTAGAGGTGCTTGGCGATGTCGTCGAGGTCGAGCCGCTCAGCCAGCTCCTCCAGCGTGGTGCCTTTCGCGGCCTCTTCGAGCAGCAGCGAGCGGACCGCGTCGGCGATCTCGCGGCGCCCGCCGTATCCCACGGCGACGTTGACGAGCAGCCCGGGGTTGCGCTCGGTGGTGGTCCCCGCTTCCTTCATCACCTGGGCTGTGGAGGCGGGCAGCAGGTCGAGGGCGCCCATGGGGTTGACCCGCCGCCCTTCGTTGCAGAGCCGCCGCACTGTGTTCTCGATGATCTCGAACAGCGGTTCCAGCTCTTCGGGGGGACGCGCGAGGTTGTCGGTGGACAACAGCCACAGGGTGACGACCTGCACCCCGACTTCATCGCACCAGTCGAGTAATTCGAAGATCTTCTCGGCGCCCGCCCGGTGCCCTTCTTTCGGGCTGGACAGTCCGCTGAGCCTGGCCCACCGGCGATTCCCGTCGAGGATCACTCCCACGTGCCGGGGCTTTGGAGCGTTGCTCAGCGCACGCTCCAAGCGCCGTTCGTACAGCCGGTAGAGAGGGATGCGCAACAGCCCCATGGACGGTAGTACCTCTCCTGACACCTTCGAGGCCGCGAACACGGCAGCGGACACGCGGGGTCTCCGGCACGTGCACCGTGCCGGAACACCACCGCAGGCATGATCGCACGACGGGTTGCTTCAGCCGTCGATCAGTCCTTAACAGTAGTCAAGAACTGGGACTGCGACGACCATCTCCTTCGCCGTCTTTTGCGTGGAATGCCCCTCAGTTCACCGCGAGGGCCTGGCGAACCCGTTTGCGGCCTTCGTGGATACGCGATTTGACGGTTCCCAGCGCCAGGTCGAGCTGGGCTGCGATCTCCCCGTACTCCATCTGGCACAGGTCGCGCAGCACGAGGGGGGCGACCAGGTTAGGCCGGTCCTTCTCCAACTGGTCGAGCGCTTCCAGCAGGTCGATCCGCGACCCGGCGATGACGCTCGTGGTGCGCGGGTCAGTGCGGTGCGGCAGGCGGTCGGCTTCCGTGGGCATCTCCGCGGCCCGCCGCTTGAGTGCCCGGTAGGTCTGCCGCGCAGAGTTGGAGACCACCGTGTAGAGCCAGGTCGTGAACATCGAATCGCCGCGGAAGTTCTGGATGTTGGCGGCCACCCGCATCAGCGCGTCCTGGCAGGCCTCCTCAGCGTCCTGCCGGTAGGGCAGGAAGCGGGCACAGCGACGCAGGACGTCAGGTTGGATGCGGCGCAGCAGTTCTTCGAGCGCGGCTTCGTCCCCCTCTTTGGCGCGCAGCGCCAGTTGCTCGAGGGACTCTTCCTCACCCGGAGCGTGGTTGGGGCTTACCGTTTCAGAAGACTGGTCTGCTTTGGTCACGACGGACACTCCCCACTGACGATAGTCGCGTCCAGCTATTACACGCATACCTCCGCAAAAAGGTTGACACATTTTCCCGAACTGCTGACCAGTCGTGACAAGATTCTGCATCTAAGGCAAGGTGCTGCAGCGGCCAATCCTGATGCGTGCACCTCTGCTACCACGACATTCCCACACATTCCAGAAATATCGGCACTATCCTGACTTCCTCCCCGCGCCAGCCGCCCCGTCGACATCACCGGCCCCCTGCAGGAGCGGGCTCAAGGCTGCGCTACCCCGCTGCCCGCGACCAGCCTCAGCGTCTCGCCTGCCCTGGCGTGGACGGGCTCCCCTGACTGCTGTGGGCTGGGACCACTCACCGGGAAAGGGGCCAACCACACTTCCCCTTGTCGATCACATCAATGACGACAGCGGATGGCCGCTTACTCCTACCGCCGTATCGAGGTGGCCGCTGAGTTCGGCGCGGTGGTCTTCTGCCCCACGCATCGACCAGCACACCTTTGACCGAGAAATCCTGATATCCGACACGGCCTGTGGCCGGAGCGCCGTGGCGCAAGCGCCGCCGAGCCGCATGGACTCGGCTACCTCAGACGAGTCCTGTGATCGCAGCCATCGCACCGCCCAGGCCGAGCACACAGCCCGCAGCCTGTGTGGGGAGTCCATGCTTCCAAGGACGTGGGCAGGATGACGGGACCGTACCGGTCACGGCGGTGGCCAGCTCCGGCGCGCATCGCGGCTACCGTGCCCAGCCCACGTTCTCGCACCCGGACGATGGATGCACTAACTGTGACGAACGGAACACAAAACCGGGGTATGTCGGCGGCATAGCGACCGCGGGGCACTCCCCCCGCTTACTCCGACTCTCTGAAAGAAGGCCCGCACGCGCGGGCGGGAAAACACGCCAGCACAGGGCCCGGAGCCCGGCGGCGTGCTCGTGCGCGTGCACAGACGGCGCCCTCCGCCCTCCTCCCCATGGCAAGATCACGGTGTCAAGGTCACCAAGACGTGGTAAGCAATACCTGTGGCACAACCGGAACGTTTCGGGCGTTATCGCGTCCTGCGGCGGCTGGGTTCGGGCTCGTTCGCCACCGTCTGGTTGGGACACGACGATCTGCTCGACACCCCGGTCGCTATCAAAGTGCTCGCTGAGAACTGGGCACACAACCTCGACATTCACCAGCGTTTCGTCGAAGAGGCGCGCATCCTGCGCCAAGCCGACTCCGAGTGGCTGGTGCGTGTCCACGACATCGGGACCCTGCCCGACGACCGCCCCTACTTTGTGATGACCTACGCCGACCGGGGCAGTGTCGCCGACCGGATCGCCCAGGGTCCCCTGCCGCTCGACGAGGCGCTCCGGCTGCTCACCGAGATCGGGCAAGGTGTGACCGTGCTGCACCGGCACGGCACCATCCACCGCGATATCAAGCCGTCGAACGTCCTGTTGCAGTCCAGCCCGGTCGGGGAGCGGGTGCTCGTCGCCGACCTAGGGTTCGCCAAGAGCATCGACGGTGCCTCCGGGTTCACCGCGTCTGCGGGCACCCCCGGCTACATGTCCCCCGAACAGAGCGTGGTCGGCGGCGACATCGATGTCCGCGCCGATGTCTACTCGCTGGGCGCGGTCGCCTACGAACTGGTCACCGGCAAACGCCCGCCCAGCCCTCCGGTGCGTGTCCCGCCGAGCCGGCTGCGCCCTGGGGTGCCGCCTGCCCTCGACGAGCTCATCATGTCGGCGCTGTCCCCGAACCGCAGCGACCGGCCGCCCGACGCGGCGACTTTCACCTCCCGTATCCGGGAGATCCGCATGTCGCCCGACCTGGAGTTGGCGACACCGTGGTGGCAGCGGTACCGCGCCACGTGGACCCGCCTGGTCGCCTTGGTCGCGACCGCGGTGGCCGTGCTCGGGGTGGCTCCGGCAGCCTCGGCCTCCCCGCATCTGCCGATGATGGAGATCTACGACGCCAGCGGAGAACTCCACGTGCGGGTGCCCACCCCGTGGCTCCGCCAGATGCAGCTCAACGGGTGGTCGCCGCGGGAACTCGGCCTGCCCGGGGGCCATGAACCGGGCCTGCTGGTCGCCACGGATCTCGACGCCTGGTCCGATGCCAGACAGTCGGTCTCCGGCCTGTTCGCTGGACTGTTCGTCTCTGACGGCCAGTCCCCCGACCTGGACCGGCTGATCTCTTCTGGTCTGTGCTCGGGCCAGCCGCAGCGGCAGCGGTTCACCAACGCCCACTGGGACGGCGAACTGTGGCAGTGGGTCGACTGCTCCCCGGACAGTTCCGAAGGGGACGTGTTTACTGCTGCCGTGTTGCAGCACCGCGGCCAGGAGCGGACCCTCTACCTGGAGATCCGCCAAACGGAGCACCAGCCGCAGACGGTTGCGGAGATTCTGGACGGGCTCCGGCTGATCTCGTAGCTCCGGTCTTTTCGGGAGTGCGCCCGGAAAAGCAGGAACAGCTCCGCGTCCTGCCGCGGTTCTCCGTCCCTTCGGCTGGCCCTCGTTACCGGGCAGAGCAGCGAGTCTCGGGGGCCGGTCCCGCGTCTTCCCGGGCCGCGGGAGCGTCGTCTCTGCGCAGTTGCGGTGCGGAACGGCTCACCGCCGTGACGGCGTGGTCCGCACCGGCAATGCTGACGTCGCTGTCCAGGCCCGGCTCAGCGATATCCCGGCCCTGCTGTTCCCGCAGCCGGCGGAGCGCACCGTGGACTGTGGCCGGTGGATTCGCGACTCGGAAATTGACCAGGCCCCTGACCAGGCCGCGAAAAGAGACCGGGAAAACCGGGTCGAACAGGGTCCGTTCCGTCTCCTCGTCGCGGATCGCGACAGCGACAACGGAGTAGAAGACGGCTACAGCCAGAACGAGGGCGGGGATCACCCAGAAAAACGACTGCATCGCTGTTCCTCTCCGCTATGGCGTCACCAGTTCGTCAACGGTCACCTCCACGACGGTGAACTGTGCCGAACCACCGCGCCGCGGTGCAGCCGGTGGCTTTTCCCGGCACCTCACCTCAGGGATAAAAGATCATTACCCGACAAATAATGACAAAACCCAACAAATGCCCCACGGGTGTGGTGGTCGGCTGGAGTCAGACCATTCCCCGGCCGCCCCCAGCCGGCAGGAGAGGAATACCGCTATCAGCGCTGTGCACCGCAGGGACTTTCGGATGCAGACTTTTCTGCTCCGACTTGTCCCGCCCCCGAAACCGCCTGTTCCGCAGTGGTCGGAGCAGTTCCGGGCCCCGTACTCGGCTGCCGTGCCCGGGGAGCACCCGCCGCAGGTCAGGAGATCGCTTTGAAGCGGGACAGATCCGCTGAGCGGACAATCAGGTCATACTCTTCGGCGCGCTCCTCCACCATGACCGGCACATCGAATTCCAAGTCCGCTTCGGGGACATACCAGGCGCGAGTGCGGAATGTCCCCCCGCCCGTGCACGTGATCAGCCACTCGCTGTACTTCGTCTCTTCCCCGCTGACCAGCAGGAAATCGCCGTGCTCAACGATCTCGGAGTGCTCGGCCCGAATCCGTGCATTGAGCTCGGGGCGCTTCGGGCACGACGCCCACGGCCGCCGCCAACTGTCCGGGTCCGTCAACTCCGCGCCCTCCGGGTCGATCAGCCCCTCTTCAGACGCGTTGATCCGGATGCGCAACGCCTCGCTCGGGCAGTTGCCGCCCGGGGCGGGCCCCACTTCCGGCGGCGAAAGGCAGTTGTCGGCGATATCCGTGTGCCAGCCGTCCGGCAGCACTACGTTGATCCCGGTGTAGTTGTGCAACGTGGCCTCGTCGGACACCTGGAAACCTGATTCGGACGAAGCCATCGGATGCGCGAGCCCAGGCATCACCTGCGAGGGCGTGCCGAAACCGCATGCCGGAGCCGCCAATATCGACGCGGCCAGCGGGAACGCCGCAGCCCTGGTTGCCCGCACACGCTCCTCCTTTCCTTGCCCGCCGCTTCCCGCTCTCACCAGGCGGGCGAACGGAATCACGGTATCCCCCGTAAACCATTCCGTGGTTTCCTGCATCTCATCAGATAGGGAGCACAGTGGCGGGTTGACGAGACTCCGCCACGCACCCGTCATCGCGTCCTCTCGGAGCCTGCGTGGGGGCTTGCTCCGGGAGGACGCCCCCCTTGCGGGGTCTGCTCAGCTCAAGCTCTGGCGAGCTCCGCGGTCAACTCTTCGGTGGTCGTAGCCGGAAGCCGGCAAGTGAAGTTCCGGCACACGTAGGCCGCGGGACGCCCGTCCACCAGGGTCCGACCCTCCAGCAGCCCGATCCCCCCATCGTTGACGCCGTCGCCTCGGCTCACCACTGTCCCGGGCGTCGTGGCCAGCAGCGCGGTGCGGTGCAGCTCCTCGGCCACAGGATCCCCCTTGGGGCCCACTACAGCGATTTCGACCGGTCCGGCAAGAAGCGCCTCGGCGACCGCCATTCCCCACCCGGCGAACCTCGGGGTCTTCTCTGCGAGCGTGGAGACCACGCCGAGCGCGGCTTCCGCGGCCTCCCGATGCCGGAAAGAGCCGGTGAGCGCCGCGTAGCTGAGCAGGGCGCCCGCTGCCGCCGACCATCCTGAGGGGGTGGCGTCGTCGGTGAACTCGCGCGGCCGGTTGAACAGCGCTTCGGCGTCGTCTGCGGTGTCGTAGAACCCGCCCGAACCGTCGGTGAACCGGGTGAGCACGGTCTCCAGCAGCTCACCGCACACCCCCACCCACCGGGTCTCCCCGGTCACCGCGTGCAGGGCCAGCAGCCCTTCCGCGAGGTTGGCGTAGTCCTCCAGCACTCCGGCGCTCGTGCCAGGGACCCCGTCGCGGGACACCCGGACCAGCCGCCCGTCCGCGTAGTGCCGTTCCACCACCAGGCGAGCCGCCTCCCGGGCCCGCTCCACCAGGTCGGGACGGTCCAACAGAGCGCCCGCCTCGGCGAGCCCCGCGATCGCCAGCCCGTTCCACCCCGTCACCACCTTGTCGTCGCGGGCTGGTGGGACCCGATTGGCGCGGGCCTTACGCAGCCGGTCGCGGACGTAGGCGTACCGCTCACGGTCGTCCGGATCAGCACGGAGCTGCAGCACCGACGTGCCGCGTTCGAAAGTGCCCTGCTCGGTGACACCGAACAGTTCAGCGGCCCAGGCACCGTCCTCCTCCCCCAGCACGTCGCGCAACTGGGCAGGGGTCCACACGTAGTAGCGGCCCTCCTCGCCTTCGCTGTCCGCGTCCAGCGCACTAGCGAAACCGCCTTCCGCGGTGCGGAGCTCCGCCACCATCCAGTCGGCGGTCTCCACGGCGACCCGGCGGGCCAGCTCGTCCCCGGTCTGCCGCCACAGGTGGGTGTAGCAGCGCAGCAGCAGCGCATTGTCGTACAGCATCTTCTCGAAGTGCGGCACGGTCCACGTGGCGTCGACCGCGTAGCGGGCGAACCCTCCGGCGAGCTGGTCATAGATCCCGCCGCGCGCCATCGCCTCGGCGGTGTGCCGCACCATGCGGAGCGCTTCCGTCTCCGCGCCGTCGCTGACCCGGGCATGGTGGCGCAGCAGGAACTCCATCACCGGGGACGGCGGGAACTTCGGGGCAGTGCCGTACCCCCCGTTGACGGTGTCGTACTCGGCTGCCAGCCGCGCCACCGCCTGCTCCAGGACCTGCGCGCTCGGCGGCGGCCCGCTAGGCAGCGTGCGGGGGGCGCTCAACGCCTCGGCCACCCGCTTGCCCTGCCCCACCACCCCGGTGCGATCGGTGCGCCACGCGTGGCTGATCCCGAGCAGCAGCCGCTGGAAATGCTCCCGGGGAAAGTAGGTGCCGCAGTAGAACGGCTCCCCGTCCGGGGTGGCGAACACCGTCATCGGCCAGCCGCCGTGCCCCGTCATCGCCTGGGTGGCTTCCATGTACACCGCGTCCACGTCCGGCCGCTCCTCCCGGTCGACCTTGACGTTGACGAAGTTGGCGTTCATGATCTGCGCGGTCTGCTCGTCGGCGAACGACTCCCGCGCCATGACATGGCACCAGTGGCAGGCGGCGTACCCGATGGACAGCAGGATGGGCACGTCGCGGCGGCGCGCCTCAGCGAAAGCCTCCTCCCCCCACGGGTACCAGTCCACCGGGTTGTCGGCGTGCTGGAGCAGGTAGGGGCTGGTGGCGTGAGCAAGACGGTTGGGCATATCTCCTACTCTGCCCGTTGTCTCGACTCAAGACACCCGAAAAAATCAGCGGCCCCGCCGGGAGCAGCGGGGCCGACAGCATGACACCGGGTCAGTCCTCTCGGTCCTCCGGCTTGGTCTGCTCGGCCTCCTTCTCCTTCGCGGAGTCCTCGGTGAAGTCACGAGAGCGGGCGATGTCCAAGTGCCGCCGCATGGAGCGCATGAGCAGGAACAGCACCCCGCCGATAAGCGCGATGACGGTGAATCCGAGCAGACCCGGGGTCACCAGGTCGTTTACGGAGTCTGCGAGCTGGAGCGCCGAGAGGTTCATAGTCTCAATTCTCACACCTTGTCGCGGATGCCCGCGAAGAGGTCGTCCTCGGGCAGTTCGGTATCGACGAAGGACCGCGCCAGGTGGTAGTCCTCGGTGGGCCACGCCTCACGCTGGATGTCGTTAGGCACGGCGAACCAGAAGCTGTTCGGGTCGATCTGGGTGGCGTGTGCGAGCAGCGCGCGGTCGCGCACTTCGAAGTACTCGCCGCACTCGACGCGCGTAGTGATCTCCCAGCGCCGCGTGTCGCGCTTCTCCAAGCGCTTCATCCAATCGGCGTAGGGGTTCTCCATGCCGCGGTCGCTGAGCACTTTGGCGATGGCTTCGAAACGCTCCAGGGGGAAGGACACGTGGTAGTAGAGCTTGCTCGTCTGCCACGGCTCCCCGGTGCCCGGGTAGCGCTCAGGGTCGGCGGCGGCCTCGAAGGCTTCCACCGACACCTTGTGGCACATGATGTGGTCCGGGTGCGGGTAGCCGCCCTGCTCGTCGTAGGTGATCATGACGTGCGGCCGGAACTCGCGCACCAGACGCACCACAGGTTCGGCAGCGACCTCCAGCGGCTGCAGCGCGAAGCACCCTTCAGGCAGCGGGGGCGGAGGGTCGCCTTCCGGGAGCCCGGAGTCGATGAACCCGACGAACACCTGTCGGACACCGAGGATGCGCCGGGCCTCCTCCATTTCCTTGCGCCGGACTTCCGCGATGTTCTCCCGGATCTCCGGACGGTCCATCGCGGGGTTGAGGATCGAGCCGCGTTCGCCACCGGTGAGGGTGACCACCAGCACTTCCGCGCCTTCGTTCACGTAGCGCGCCATCGTGGCCGCGCCTTTGCTCGACTCATCGTCGGGATGGGCATGCACGGCCATAAGCCGCAACCGCTCGGACAATTTGGGAAGCCCCTCGATGTCGTAGTCGGACGGCGTTCACCACCCCGCCAGCCCGCTGGTCCGCGCTGGCGCGGCGCGAAACAGCACGGGCGGAGTGTGAGCCTGCTAAGGCAGGGATATCTTAGACAACTGTAGGTCCCACTTCCGGAGATTCCCTATGCCGCCCCAGCCCGACAACCCTTTGCGTGCCGCCGCCCAGCCGGTCTCGGGCACGCGGCGACGCCTCGGCAACCAGCCGTTCTTCTTCGTGCTCGGCGTTATCGCCGCCATCATCTTCACGATCGGCTGGGGTGCTGCTCTCTTCAGCTACAGCGGCAACACGCTGGGGCAGGTGCATCATCAAACGTTCGCGTGGCGGATCGTCTCCGACACGGAGGCTCGAATCTCCTTCCAGACCAACAGCAGTTCGGGTGCGCGCTGTCTGATCCGCGCCTACGACGAGTACCACGTCGAAGTCGGAACAACCGAAGTGACTGTTGAGGGGGGACTACGGGAAGTGGAGGCAACAATCGACACCGTTCGTCGCGCTACGACGGTACAAGTCGTCTCTTGCAGGGAACAAGCTTTCTCAAACGAGCCTGTCCACAAGTAGTTCCCAACCGCCCCTCGACAAGAGGAGCACCGATATCGAGCCCTCAACCTGACTCCGGTCGGGCGTCCGCATCGCGCTGTCCAGCGGGATTCCGGGCGTCGGTTGCCGTTACGCAACGTCACGCCGATTGATGGGCTCGATGCTAATCTCGTAGTTTCATCTACCGCGCCCCGAGCGCGGTCCCTAGAACCATCGAGGGAGTTCCCGTGACCGAGACCCGTGATGACAACGTCACCTGGCTCACTCAGGAGGCGTACGACCGGCTCACTGCCGAGCTGGAGTATTTGTCAGGGCCTGGTCGCATCGAGATCGCCGACCGGATCGAAGCCGCTCGGGAAGAGGGCGACCTGAGGGAGAACGGCGGCTACCACGCGGCCAAGGAAGAGCAGGGGAAGATCGAGGCCCGCATCGCCCACCTGCAGTCGATCCTGAGCAACGCGCGCGTCGGCCAAGCTCCGCAGCGCGAAGGCGTGGTCGGCCCTGGTATGACGGTGACGATCAAGTTCGAGGGCGACGAGGAAGAGATGACCTTCCTCCTCGCCTCCCGGGAAGAGAGCGGGGCACCCATCGACGTGTACTCCCCTAAATCCCCGCTGGGGGAGGCCATCAACGGCAAGAAAGTCGGGGAGAAGGTCACCTACAAGCTTCCGAGCGGTAAGGAAGCGACCGTAGAAATCCTCGACGCCGTTCCGTACAACGGCGGCTCATAACCCCTACAAGCACAACGCGGAAGGGGTGGCCGAGAGCCACCCCTTCCGCGTTGTGCGGTGGCGTCGGGAACGCAGTGGACACTGGCGGCCACTCCTCGAGTGGGAGCGCACCACAGGAAAGACGTCATAATCGTCCTGTTCACTGCTCTTGGTTGCCATCGTCTGGAGTGCCCCACTATGACGCACCCGCACCCGTCGCCCGCTCAACCCCCGTCGCCCTACCTGGGGCCTCCCCCGCCCCCGGGGCCTTTCCCGCACGGGGCCTACCCGCCTCCGCCCGGCGTGTTCCCGCAGCCGCCCGAGGTTGCCAGTTGGGGACGGCGGGTCGCCGCTTTCCTCATCGACTCGGTCCTCGCGCAGGTGCTCACTTTCGGGGTGATCCTTATCGGCGCCCTAGTCGCCGCACTGGTGGACAACATCGCCTATCCCGAATACATCCACTCGGACACGATGAGCCCTGCCGCGATCACCATCGTGCTCACGGCGCTGTTCGCCGCGTTCGCCACCGCCATCGCCTACTGGTCGCTGCCGCACGCCAAGTGGGGAAAGACCATCGGCAAGTGGATGCTCGGCATCCGGGTGATCGCCGCGAACACGGGGACGCCCCCGTCCGTGGGCCGCGCGCTGGGGCGCTACTTCTTCTTCGCGCTGCTCTCGTTCCCCATGATCACGTTCTTCGTCGACTGCCTGTGGCCGCTGTGGGACTCCCGGGGACAGTCCCTCCACGACAAGGTCGCCGGAACCTACGTCATCCGCGGCTAGCCCGGGAAGGGAGGCGAAAGCCACGAGCCCCACATATCGCGACAACTAGCGATAATGTTCGGGTGACTATTCCTCCCTGGAACCACCCTTCTGGACAGCCGCACGGGATTCCGCATCCCTATCCCGCCGGGGGGAGCGGGGGCTATCCCGCAGTCCCGCATCCCCCGCACGCTCGCATCCACGTCCCCACGGGGATGCCCCTCGCCGGGTTCGGGCGCCGCCTGTGGGCGCGGATCATCGACTACTTCCTCCTGAGCGTGCTCGTGTTCCTGCTCGGGTTCGGAATCCTGTTTCTCGTCTTCCTGGCCTACCCCGGCCTGGAGGAGACCTCGGATACCTTCGACGCCACGTTCGGTTTCCTGTTCCTCTTCGGCTGGGGACTGGCCTCGTTCCTGTACGACTGGTTCTTCCTCGCCGCGACTGGGCGCACCCCCGGCAAGATAATGACCCGGCTGCGGGTGATCAGCGCCACCGGCACCCCGCTCAGCCAAGGACAAAGCGCCCTGCGCAGCGCGGTGTTCGGCTTCCCGCACTCCCTGCTGTGCCTGGGACACCTCTTCCTGTGCGTGTCCTGCCTGGTGATCGCCGGCGACAGCCAGGCTCAGGCACTGCACGACAAGATGGCGCGCACCGTCGTCATCCACACCCCTTAGTCTCGGCGGTCGCGGCCGCGCCGTCCGCGGGAGGCCGGGCCGTCACCCCCGGAACGCCAGCATGCACGCGGTGAAACCGTGCAGGTGGTTGCGTCCGGCAACGGGGCCGATCTCTCCTGCCGCGAAGAAACCGCCGACCGCATCAATCCCGAGAATCTGCTGGACCCGGCGTACGTCGTGGTCGGCGCTCGGGAACATCCCGCTGCCCCGGCCATTGCAGGAGAACAGCAGGGCCCCTTCCGCGGTGCCGCCGGTGTCGTGAGCGAACAACCGCAGCCGTTCCAGCAGATCGCTGTCTGCGGTGGCCTGGTCGCGGACTTGGAAGCGGACGGTCTGCCCCACGTCCACGACATCGCCGATGGTGATCGTCGACTGCTCCGGATCAGCGTCCAGCACGCCCCGGATCAGGAAGTCGCCGCTTTCGTGCCGGTCCGCGTACTCGTCGATAGCGATGCCGATGTGGAGTCCGTCCGCGACGAGCTGCTGCTCTTCCGGGGGGAGCGCGCTCACAATGGACTCCAGTTTCGCGTAGGCGGGGGTGCCCGCCAGTTCGATGAGGACGTTGTCCTCGGCTTTGGTGACGACCATGGAGGGGCCGATGGGACGGCATCCCTGGCTCACCACCGTGCCCAGCACTCCGTTCCCGCCGAACAGCAGTCCCACGGCCCCGGCCTGCACGGTCTCGCCCTGCAGGAACAGCCGGACGCTGTCGCCGCCATAGGTGCCGTCGGCCAGCCCGCCCACGATAGGCAGACCGTCCAGGATCGTGTTGCTGTGCTCCACGAACGTGTGCGTGGGGAACACGTACGGGTTCGCCAGCAGGAGCGCCGCCTGGTCCGCGGGGGTGGGTTCCAGCACGCCGATGACCGCGAGCTGGTCGCCTTCCGCGATCGCGGCGAGTTCGAACGGGGTCATGGTGACGCCGGGCAGCATCGCAGCCCACACGCTGACCGCGCCCTGCCCTTCGGTGCCCCGCCCACCGCCGATCACCCCGCCGGCGCTGCAGCCGATCGTGGTCGCCCCCTCGGCGAGGGCCATGGCACGTTCCCCAGCGAGCGCCACTTCCTCCGGGTCGATACCGCTGACGAACACGCAGACGAGGTCGGCTGGGCCGTCGAGTCGCTCAAGCGCCTGCCTGGTTGCGCGTTCAGCCGCGCTCACTAGGTCGACCCCGGTAGCCAGGGCGTCGCTGAACCGGGTCACTGTCGCCTCCTCGCCGTCTACCGTGAGCGGTCTCTCACGGGCATCGCCATTCTCTCTTGTTGCCGGTTCTCCTTGCATGCGGAACATTCCCTTTACCCCAGAATCCCGGGGGTCAGGCATGGCGCCGTCTTCTGCCGTGGCAGGGGGCGTGGGATTCCGCACACCTGTGTCCGCCACAACCGCGATGCGGTGAATAGACTCGAAGGTGTGCCCGATCACGTCGACCTTCCGCACACCCTGGGCGCGTTGCGCGCTTCGGGGCACCGCTACCGGTCAGTCAAAGACGAAATCCGCGAAAATCTCCTGCATCGGATCCGGTCGGGGGAGGAACGCTTCCCCGGGATCGTGGGGTTCTCTGAAACCGTACTGCCGCAACTCGAACGGGCCCTCCTTGCCCGGCATGACGTGGTGCTCCTGGGTGAACGTGGCCAGGGAAAGACACGGCTGATCCGTACACTCACGGGTCTGCTGGACGAGTGGAGCCCGGCCGTGGCGGGCTGCGCGCTCAACGACCACCCCTACGCGCCGGTCTCCCCTCAAGCCCGTCGGATGGTCGCTGAATACGGCGACGACCTGCCTATCGTGTGGCGGCACCGCGACGAGCGGTACAGCGAGAAGCTGGCGACCCCCGACACCAGCGTCGGCGACCTCATCGGCGACATCGACCCGGTCAAACTCGCGGAAGGGCGTAGCCTCGGCGACCCGGAGACGGTGCACTACGGCCTGGTACCGAGGTCGAACCGGGGCGTGTTCTGCCTCAACGAGCTGCCCGACCTGGCCGCGCGCGTCCAGGTTGCGCTGTTCAACGTGCTTGAAGAGCGGGACGTGCAGATCCGCGGCTACCAGTTGCGGCTGCCGTTGGACATGCTCGTGGTGGCGAGCGCCAACCCGGAGGACTACACCAACCGGGGCCGGATCATCACCCCGCTCAAGGACCGGTTCGGCGCGGAGATCCGCACCCACTACCCGGTGGAGCTCGACGACGAGATCGCCCTGATCGAACAGGAGAGCCGGCTGTCGCCGGAGGTGCGTGTCCCCCCGCACCTGGTGGAAGCGGTCGCCCGGTTCACCCGGCTGGTGCGCGAGTCCCCGTCCGTGGATGAACGCTCCGGGGTGTCGGCCCGGTTCGCGATCGCCGCAGTGGAGACGGTGGCTGCCTCCGCGGAGCGCCGTGCCGCGATGACTGGCGAGCAGGCGGTGGCGCGGGTCTGTGACCTGCCGTGCATTACGGCGGTGCTGCGCGGCAAGGTGGAGTTCGACCTGTCCGAGGAGGGCCGGGAGAACGCGGTCTTGGAGCACTTGCTGAACCGCGCCGTCTACGACACGTTCCGTCGTGTCTTCAGCGGAGTGGACTTGGGACCGCTCACCGAGCGCTTCTCCTCCGGTGCGGCCGTGGAGTCGGGGGATCTGGTGAGTGCGGAAGAGCTCCTCGCACGGGTGGGCCCGTTCACCGGGCTGGCGGAGCTCGTCAAGCGGGTCGCCCCGGACAGCGACGACGATCCGGTGTCGGCTCCCGGCTATGCGGCGGCCGCGGTGGAACTCGCGTTGGAGGGCCTGTATTTGAGCCGGAGGCTGTCGAAGGACACGCTGCCGCACGGGGCCCGGTACCGGATCTGACCGGAATAGGCGCAGATGAGCGGATTCCGCTACCGGAGTTACGTGGACGGCCCCGACCCGTTGCGTCCCCCTTTCGACGTGCGTTCCGCGGTGGACGCGCTGGGGCGTGCGGTGCTGGCCGGTGCGTCGCCCACGCGGGCGCTGCGTGATCTGCTGCGCCGCGGCATCCGCGGGGTGCGCGGACTGGACGAGCTGCTGCGCCACGTGCGGGAACGGAAGGAGCAGCTCCGCTCGCAGGGCAGGCTGGACGGCACGCTCGCCCAGGCGCGCCGCCTGCTGGACCAGGCCGTGGGCCAGGAGCGGGCGGTGCTCTTCCCGGATCCGAGCGACGAAGCCCGGCTCCGGGAACGGGAGCTCGACGACCTGCCCGCTGATCCGGCCGCGGCGATCCGGCGACTCGCCGGCTACCAGTGGCGCTCTCCGGACGCCCGTCAGACGTTCACCCAGCTCCAGGAGCTGCTGCGCCGCGAAATCCTCGACGCCCAGTTCCGCGGTATGCGGCAGGCCATGGCCCGGGGCACGCCTGAGGAGCTGCAGCGGGTGCGCGCCATGCTGGACGCGCTGCACGGGATGCTGGACGCGGACGACCGCGGGGAGCACACCCAGGCCGACTTCGAGCGGTTCATGGCCGAGTTCGGGGACTTCTTCCCGGACCGTCCGCGTACCCTCGACGAGCTTGTGGACGTGCTGGCCTGCCGTTCCGCGGCCATGCAGCGGCTCTTCGACTCGCTGACCCCCGAGCAGCGGGCCGAACTGCTGGCGCTTAGCGCGCAGGTCATGCGGGACGCCGGGCTGGCCGACGCGGTCCAGCGGCTCGGGGAGCGGCTGCGGGCCCGCCGCCCCGACCTGGTCTGGTCCGGCGGGGTCGCGGTCGACGGGGACGCGGAGCTCGGGCTCGGCGACGCCACCACTGCGGTGGCGGAACTCGCTGACCTGGCTGAACTGGAGGAGGCTCTCGGCCAAGGGTACGCGGGGGCCCGGCTGGACGACATCGACACGGCCGCACTACAGCGGGTGCTGGGCCGGTCCGCAGCCGAGGATGTGGCGCGGCTGCGCGCCCTGGAGCGGGAGCTCCGCGACCGGGGCTACCTGTCGGGGTCGCGCGACCGGGTGCAGCTCACCCCGAAGGCGGTGCGGGCGCTCGGGGAGGTGGCGCTGCGCGACGTACTGTCCGGTGCGGGGCGGCGTCCCGGCACGCACGACACGCGGGAAGGGGGCCCGGCCGGGGAGCTGACCGGAGCCAGCCGGCCGTGGCGTTTCGGGGACGAGCAGCCGTTGGATGCGGTGCGGACCGCCATCAACGCGGTCCGGCGCGGCGCATCCTCTGAAGGCCGCCTCCGGTTGCGCCCCGAGGACATGGAGGTGGCGGAGACTGAGCGGCGCGACGCGGCCGCGGTGTGCCTCCTCGTGGACTTGTCGTATTCCATGGTGCAGCGCGGTTTGTGGGGGGTGGCCAAGCAGACCGCGTTGGCGCTGCACACGCTGGTGTCCACCCGGTTTCCGCAGGACGCGGTCCACGTCATCGGGTTCAACGACCATGCCCGGGTCTTGGCTCCCCGCGAGCTGGCGGAGTTGTCGCCGGAACCGGTCCAAGGCACGAACCTGCACCACGCGCTGCTGCTTGCCGGACGGCATGTGGACCGGCACCCGGAGTTCGAGCCGGTGGTGCTGGTGGTGACCGACGGGGAGCCGACCGCGCACCTGGAGGAGGACGGGCTGCCGTACTTCTCGTATCCGCCTTCGCCCCGCACCACAGAGTTGACACTGGCGGAGGTGGACCGGATGACCCGGCGCGGAGCGCGGATGACAGTGTTCTCCCTGGCGGACGATCCGCGGCTGGAAGAGTTCGTCACCGCGCTCGTGGCCCGCAACGGCGGCCGCGCCCTCCGCCCGGTCGCCGACCAGTTGGGGTCGTTCGTGGTGCGGGACCTGCTGGCACAACGCTCCCGGTGGTGACCGGGCCGGTCACTCGGTGGCGGGGAACTCGTCGTAGAGGCGCCATTCCTCTCCGGTGAAGACCGCGAACAGCCGGTGGTATGGCTCCCCGTTCCGGGTGATGAGCACCGTCCCCCTGTCGGTGGTCGGGTTCTCCTCGTCGTCGGAGCCTTCGACGTGCACGCACCAGGCTTCGTGGTCCGGGCCGCCTTCACCGGTGGCCTCGCAGTCCAGCGGCAGGTAGCGGTCGGCGAGCCAGGTCTCCCCTACTTCGGCCAGGGTGGGCGCGGTGATCTCCCAGGCGCTGGGGTCGTCTTTGATGCGGATCGCTTCGTCCAGCCAGTCGGGGCCGGGGCCGTACGGGTCTTCGATGACGAAGTTCTCCACCAGTTCCCAGTGCTCCCCGTCCGGGGTGGTCAACCGCAGCGCTTCGAACGGCTCAGTGGCGGGCGGGCCGAGGACGAACACGGTGCTGTCCCCCACGTCCGCGTACAAGCTGAGGCAGATCCCCTCCCCTCGGATGAGGGAGAATTCTTCCTCTTCACTCAAGGTTTCGCACCGACCGGCATAGTCGACGTCGTACTCCCAGGTGTCGGCGATGTGGGCGCGCACCAGTTCGTGGAGGGTCGGCAGCTCGGGGGAGGGGGAAGCCGACGGGGTCGGCTCGGCGTCGGACTGCGGTGCGGCAGTGTCCTCCTCGCCTTCGCATGCTGCGGTGAACAGGAGGAGGGGAAGGGTGAGCAGGGCCGCGTGGCGGGCAGAAACGCGCATAGGACTCCCTTGCAGCGGTTCGGACACGGTTCGTGTGGGAACCCCCGCCATCCGGAGGTGCGGGTCGGGGGCCACCCGCTGGATACCCGGCAGACAGCGCGAGCCGCGGCCTAGCGGAGGCCGGGAGCGGACAGAGCCGGGCGGAAAGGTCCGCGCGGATCATAGGCGGTGGAAGGGACCAGCCGCGACAGATGAGCGGGCTGGGGCTGTTGCCGTGGAGGAGCGGCGCCGCAGCGGCTCCGCGCGGGTGAGAAGCCGTCCCGGGAGTCGGGCCTCCCGGGACGGCTTTCCGGCTACGGCTCCAATGCTTGGAGCAGGTCGTTGACGAGGTCGTCGACGGTTTCGATACCCACGGAGAGCCGGACCAGGTCGCTGGGCACTTCCAGGAGGGAGCCCGCGGTGGAGGCGTGGGTCATCTTCCCCGGGTGTTCGATCAGCGACTCCACCCCGCCCAAGGATTCAGCGAGGGTGAACACTTTCGTTTTCGCGCACACCCGCAACGCGGCTTCCTCCCCGCCGCGCATGCGGAACGACACCATGCCACCGAAGGCGCGCATCTGGTCGACCGCCACCTTGTGGCCGGGGTGGTCGGGCAGGCCCGGGTAGAGCACTTCGGCGACTTCCGGGTGGCCGACGAGCGCTTCCACGACGCGTTCCGCGTTGGCGCAGTGCCGGTCCATGCGCACGCCGAGGGTTTTGATGCCGCGCAGGGTCAGCCAGGCGTCGAACGGTCCCGCGACCGCGCCCATCGAGTTCTGGTGGAAGGCGAGGCGCTCTCCCAGTTCCGCGTCGGCGACCACGAGGGCGCCGCCGACCACGTCGGAGTGGCCGCCCAGGTATTTGGTGGTGGAGTGCACGACCACGTCCGCACCGAGGCTGAGCGGCCGCTGCAGGTACGGGGAGGCGAAGGTGTTGTCGACCACCAGCAGCGCGTCAGCGGCGTGCGCGATGTCCGCGAGCGCGGCGATGTCCGCAATGTTGAGCAGCGGGTTGGTGGGGGTTTCCACCCAGATCGCCACGGTTTCCGGGCGGATTGCGGTCCGCACCGCCTCCGGGTTGGACAGGTCGACGGCGTCCCAGCTCACTCCCCACCGTTCGAAGACCTTGGAGACGAGGCGGAACGTGCCGCCGTAGGCGTCGTTGGGGATGATGAGGTGGTCGCCGGGTCGGGCGATGGTGCGGAGCAGGGTGTCCTCTGCGGCCATGCCGGAAGCGAACGCCAGGCCCCGCACCCCGCCTTCCAGCGCGGCCAGGCATTCTTCCAGTGCCGTGCGGGTCGGGTTGGCGGTGCGGGAGTACTCGTAGCCGCCGCGCAGCCCGCCCACCCCGTCTTGGCGGTAGGTGCTCGTCTGGTAGATGGGGACCACCACGGCCCCGGTCTCGGCGTCTGCCTCCTGACCGGCGTGGATGGCCAGTGTCTCAAACCCCTCGTAACTCATGGCGCCACAGTAGTACCGGCAGTCTCATGTTTTCCTGTCCCACCCCGCTCGGCCGGGGTTTCCGTGGCTCGGCGGGGCGGTCCGCGCCGGGGCTATCCGGCAGCGGGTTCGGTGTCAGCGTCGTCGCGGCGGACGATCACATCGGTGCGGAGCGGCGGATTCCACCCGGTTTCGGGGTCGTAGCGGCGCACGATGCGGCCGGGCACGCCCGCGATCACGCAGTGGTCGGGGTAGGTGCCGGGGCGCACTACTGCACCCGCCGCGACCACGCAGTTGCGGCCCAGGTTGACGCCGGGGAGGATCACGGCGTGCGCGCCGATCCAGGATCCGGCGCCGATGCGGACCGGGGCTTCGGTGGGCCACTGGTAGCCGATGGGGGTGTTGGGGTCGGCGTAGCCGTGGTTTTGGTCGGTGACGTAGACGTAGGGGCCGGTGAAGACGTGGTCTTCGAACACGATGGAGCGGTGCGCTACGACGTGCGAGCCGCGACCGATCGTGCACCCGTCACCGATGGTGAGGAGCGGTTTGGGTCCGAGGTCGAGTCCGGGCATGTATCCGGCGCTGAGGGTGATGTCCGCCCCGATCAGGGTGTGGGAGCCGAGGGCGATCCAGGGTTCCCCGAAGATGGTGGCGGGGGGAAAGGCGATGGAGGTGCCTTCACCGTAGGCGGCGAAGCGCGCGGCGGCACGTGAGCCGTAGCGGATGTCTGCTTTGCGCCGTGCCCAGGACCAAGCTGTACGCACCATCCAGGAAAGCAGCCGCGACACGGGGTCGTCTCCGTAATGTACTCGTCAGTAATACTGAGGAAACCCTAGACGACCCGGCTGCCGCTGTTGAGAGGGTGGGCCCGGAAAAATCCGCTTCCCGCCTCGATGCCACCCAGGACAGGCATGCCTGGCCCATGGCCCGCCCGGCCCTGCTGGGCAGGCCCCTTCCCGTGCCCCAGGGCCGTGGGGAGGGGTCCAGGGCCCTAGGGGCACGGTTCTGCCAGAACAGCCGCGCGGGGTGGGGCGGGCCGCGGTCAGCTCGCTAGGTGGGCGAGCAGGTCTTGGCGGGTGAGGATTCCCGAAGGCTTGCCGTCCTCGAGCACCACGACCGCTCCCGAGCTTTGGAGCAGTTCCACGCAGCGGCTCACCGGCTCCCCGGAGCCGACGACCGGCAGCGGCGGTCTCATGTGCTGCTCCACGGGGTCGCCGAGCTGGGCCCGGCCGTTGAACAGCGCGTCGAGCAGGTCGCGTTCCGCGATGGCGCCCACCACTTCGGCGGCCATCACCGGGGGTTCCTCCTTCATGACCGGCAGCTGGGAGACCCCGTATTCGCGCATGATGGCGATGGCGGTGCCGACCGTCTCGTGCGGGTGGGTGTGCACGAACTCGGGCAGGCTGTCGTCCTTGGCGGCGAGGACCTGTCCGGCGGTGGCTTCCTCCGTCTCCGGCTCCAGGAAGCCGTAGTCGGCCATCCACTCGTCGTTGAAGATCTTGCCAAGGTAGCCGCGGCCGCCGTCGGGCAGGAGCACCACGATGACGTCGTCGGGTCCGGCTTGGGCCGCCACCTTGAGCGCGGCTACCACGGCGAGCCCGCACGAGCCGCCGACCAGCAGCGCCTCCTCTTTAGCGAGGCGGCGGGTCATGAGGAAGGAGTCCTTGTCGCTGACCGCGATGATCTCGTCGCAGATCTTCGTGTCGTAGGTGGCGGGCCAGATGTCTTCCCCCACGCCCTCCACCAGGTAGGGGCGGCCAGTGCCGCCGGAGTAGACCGAGCCTTCCGGGTCGGCGCCGATGACCTTCACCCGGCCGTTGGAGACCTCTTTCAGGTAGCGGCCGGTGCCGGTGATCGTGCCGCCGGTGCCGATCCCCGCGACGAAGTGGGTGATGCGGCCTTCGGTCTGCTCCCAGATCTCCGGCCCGGTGCTGTAGTAGTGCGACTCCGGGTTGTTGGGGTTGGAGTACTGGTCGGGTTTCCACGCGCCGGGGATCGTCGCGGCCAGGCGGTCGGAGACCGAGTAGTAGGACTCGGGGTGGTCGGGGGCGACGGTCGTGGGGCAGACCACGACTTCGGCCCCGTAGGCGCGCAGCACCGCGAGTTTGTCGGCGCCGACCTTGTCCGGGCAGACGAAGACGCAGCGGTAGCCCTTTTCCGCGGCGACGATCGCCAGGCCTACACCGGTGTTTCCGGAGGTGGGCTCCACGATCGTGCCGCCTGGTTTGAGGAGGCCCCGCCGTTCGGCGTCTTCGACCATACGCAGGGCGATGCGGTCTTTCACCGATCCCCCGGGGTTGAAGTACTCCACTTTCGCCAGCACAGTCGGAGCGAGTCCGGCCGTGACTTTCTTCAACCGAACCAGCGGTGTGTTGCCGACGAGTTCGATCAAAGAGTTGGAGACCCGCATCAACTCTTCCCTTTCCTCCCCTTGGGCCGCCGCGGTGTCGGGGATGCGACGGCGGCCATGGCATGCGGTACCGGTACTCCGGTGTCCGTCTGACCCTATACGCCGCTGTACCTGGACCGTTGCGGCGGAGGAGGAGGGAGTGCTGCGCGTCTCGTTTCCGACTTGCCCCGTTGTATTCGGGTATCACCCGTGATACAGAGACGGTTCTCGCTTCGCGGTGGGAGGCGGTCGCATGGCTCTACGCGCAGCGCAGGCTCGGCGGATCATGGCGGCGACCATGTTCGGCGGCGGCGGGTTGACCCTGCTGGCGGCGAGCACCGTCGCCTTGCTTTTTCTGCAGGCCAAGATCGCCGCTCGGACGATCGGGGTCACCCCTTGGCAGCGTCCCCGGGTCGACGGGGTCTACGGCGTGGGCGGGGGCGAGCCGCTCACCCTGCTCATGATGGGCGATTCCACTGCCGCGGGTTTCGCCGTGTCCGATCCTCGGCAGACCCCGCCCGTGCAGTTGGCTTCGGGGCTGTCGGCGGTGGCGGACCGTCCGGTGCGGCTGCGTGACGTCTCGAAAGTCGGCGCTACCTCGCAGGGACTGCTGGCGCAGTTGGACCGGGTGCGCGGCGAACGGGTGGACCTGGCGGTGATCTTCATCGGCGCCAACGACGTCATCGACCGGATCCGCCCCGCGGACGCGGTGTCCCATTTGCGCGTCGTCGTACGGGAGCTGGTGGCCTCCGGTGCGGCAGTGGTGGTGGCCACCTGTCCTGATCTCGGCACGGTGCAGCCGATCCCGCAGCCGCTGCGCGCTATTGCGCGGCGGGCGTCCCAGCAGATGGCGGCCGCGCAGACGGTGGCGGTGGTGGAGGAGGGCGGGAGCACGGTGGCGTTGGGCGACCTCCTCTCGGACGAGTTCTCGCTGTATCCCGAGGAGATGTTCGGTCCGGACCGGTTCCATCCTTCGGCACGCGGCTACGGGCGGGCGGTGGCCGTGGTACTCCCTGCACTGTGCTCGGCCTTGGGGCTGCTGCCGGAGCCGGTGGAATCGGAGCCGGATGCCGAGGAGGTGCTCCCGGTGGACCGGGCTGCGGCGGCAGCCGTGGCGGCGGCCGGAAGCGAAGTGCGGCAGGCCGGGCAGGAGGAGCACAGGCGCGGTTCGCTCGGCCTGTGGGCGCGGCTGCTGCGCCGGGACACGGCCCCCGCAGCAGACACCCACAAACTAGAAACCGATTCCAATTCGGTTAAAGCGACCCCGGCCGCGTCCGTAGGAAGTCGGATTGGCTAGCGTTCTGGGTAACGAGGTCGCAGCCGCCCGTGACCTGCGGGTGGACTCCCGTCAGCATCTCCTAGAAAGGCCGAGGCATGCCTGAAGCCGTCATCGTCGCTACGGCACGCTCTCCCATCGGACGGGCTTTCAAGGGGTCCCTCAAGGACATCCGCCCGGACGACCTGACCGCGCAGATCATCTCCGCGGCGCTCGCCAAGGTCCCGCAACTGGACCCCGCCACCATCGACGACCTCCTCCTGGGCTGCGGGCTCCCCGGTGGCGAACAGGGCTTCAACATGGCCCGCGTCGTCGCGGTGCAGCTCGGTCTGGACTCGGTCCCGGGCACCACCATCACCCGCTACTGCTCTTCATCCCTGCAGACCACCCGGATGGCGTTCCACGCCATCAAGGCCGGGGAAGGCGACGTCTTCATCTCCGCCGGCGTGGAAATGGTCAGCCGCTTCACCAAGGGCAACAGTGACACGCTGCCCGACACGAAGAACCCGCTGTTCGCCGAGGCTGAGGCACGCACCGCCCGCCGCGCCGAGGGCGGTGCAGAACCCTGGCGCGACCCGCGGGAAGAGGGCAAGCTCCCCGACATCTACATCGCTATGGGGCAGACCGCGGAGAACGTGGCGCAGCTGCGCGGCGTCTCCCGCCAGCGCCAGGACGAATTCGCGGTGCGTTCGCAGAACCTGGCGGAAAAGGCGCTCGACAACGGTTTCTGGGAGCGGGAGATCACCCCGGTGACCCTGCCTGACGGCACGGTGGTCTCCACCGACGACGGTCCGCGGCGCGGCACCACCTACGAGAAAGTCGCCGCCCTGGACCCGGTGTTCCGCCCCGACGGCACGGTGACCGCGGGGAACTGCTGCCCGCTCAACGACGGCGCGGCCGCACTGATCATCATGAGCGACCGGAAGGCCGCTGAACTGGGCATCACCCCGCTGGCCCGGATCGTGTCGACCGGGGTGAGCGCGCTGTCACCCGAGATCATGGGGCTGGGACCGGTCGAGGCCTCCCGGCAGGCGCTGGCCCGCGCCAACATGTCGATCCGCGACATCGACCTCGTGGAGATCAACGAGGCGTTCGCCGCGCAGGTGCTTCCGTCCGCGGACGACCTGGGCATCGACATCGACTCCCAGCTCAACGTCAACGGCGGCGCCATCGCTATCGGCCACCCGTTCGGTATGACGGGGGCGCGGATCACCACCACGCTGATCAACGCCCTCCAGTTCCACGACAAGACCTTCGGCTTGGAGACCATGTGCGTGGGCGGCGGGCAGGGAATGGCCGCCATCTTCGAACGGCTGAGCTGACCCCAGAAGTACCGCGCACCGCGGACAATTCCCGGCGGGGCATTCACGTGAATGCCCCGCTTTACTCTTTCTCCACGCTCCCCGGAGGACCGGTTTCTTCCCTTCGGGAAAGAGCGTCCCCGCCATTCCCCCGGGGAAAGGACTTCCTTCTCTCCCTTGGGGAAAGGGTCCGCGGAGCCTGTGAATACGCGGAGCAACAGAGCAGTTTTCCCCTCGGGACTCCGTTCCCCGCAGGAGTTTCCCCCTGCCCTGCTGGGCCGCGGAAAAGAGCGCGCCCGCTCAACGACGGCTCGGCCGAAGACTGGCGCTCGAGGGCATTGCCCCGCAGCAGGTGCCCGCATGGGGGCCGTACAAAAACGGGTGCCCCTCCCGCCCAGGGGAGAGGCACCCTGTCCTGCTCTGGACCGTGCGTTATTCGCTGAACATTGACTGGATGATCCACAGCAGACGCACGATCTCGATGTACAGCCAGACAAGCGAGACAGTCAGGCCGAACGCGAGCTGCCAGGAGACCTTCTCCGGCAGACCGTACGCGATGGCCTCCTCGACGTCGCGGAAGTCGATGGCCAGCACCAGCGCAGCCAGCACGATCGCGACGGCGCTCACCAGCAGGCCCAGCGGTCCGGCTTCCCGCAGGCCCAGGCCGCCCGGGACGAAGATGCCCACGATGAGGTTGACCAGGACCAGGGCGAGGAAGCCGAGCAGCGCCGCGGTCACCACCTTCACGAAGGTGTTCGTGACCCGGATGACCTGGAACTTGTAGAGCGCGAGCATGATGCCCGCCACGAACAGCGTGCCGAAGACCGCAGGCACGACAAGGCCTCCGGGAGCCACCCCGGATCCGGCGAGCGACGCTTCCAGGACGAAGCTGAAACCGCCGACGAACAGGCCTTCCAGCCCGGCGTAGATGAGGATCAGCGCCGGGTTGGTGGACCGGGTGAAGGAGATGACCAGGCCCAGGATCAGGCTGCCGATCGCACCGATGACCAGCATGACGACGCTGAGGGCCGGGTTGACCAGCATCGCCATGAAGTAGGTGAGGACGGCGCCCAGCACGACGGTGCCGAGCGTGAACCCGGTGCGCATCACCACGTCGTCGATGGTGACCGGGCGGGTGCCGGGAACCGCCGGACCGTAACCAGGCTGGGCCGGGTACGGGGCGGGGCCGTACCCCTGCGGGGGATAGGGCTGGCCGTAGCCCGGCTGTCCGTAGCCCGGCTGTCCGTAACCGGGCTGTCCGTAACCAGGCTGCGCGTAGGGCTGGCCGTACCCTTGCGACGCGTAGGGCTGGCCGTAGCCGGGCTGCGCGTAGTAGCCCGCGCCTCCCGGAGCGCTAGCCAGGGCCCGCTTGATCACGGGATTGGAACTGCTGCGCTTCCGCATAATCGTGTTTGCACCTCTCAACGGCGAGATACCAGTGCCATTCAACGTAACGGATCCCGCTAGCAAAGGGGTTCCCGTTTTCCGGTCGCACCGCACGGCGACCCTATCGCACGGCTCCCCCGGCGAAGAGAGCGCGGGCGAAGAACGCCGTATTCGCGGGGCGTTCAGCCAGTCGCCGCATGAAATAGCCGTACCACTGCTCACCGTACGGCACGTACACCCGCACCCGCTCGCCCCGATCGGCCAGAGCCGCCTGCAGGTCGGTACGGACTCCGTAAAGCATCTGGTACTCGTAGGAGTCCGCGCTGCGCCCGGCGGACCTTGCGAGGAACGCGGCAATCCGCAGGAGGCGCGGGTCGTGGGTGGCCACCATGGGATAGCCGGGGCCGTCCATGAGGATGCGCAGGCAGCGCACATAGGAGCGGTCCACTTCGGCCCGGTCGCGGTAGGCCACCGTAGCAGGCTCGTCGTAGGCGCCTTTGCACAAGCGCACCCGCGACCCGGGCACGGCCAGGTCCCGGCAGTCGGCTTCGGTGCGCCGCAGGTAGGCCTGGAGCACAGCCCCGGTCCGGGGGAAGTCGACGCGGAGCTGGTGCACGATGTCCAGGGTGGCGTCCGTGGTGGTGTGGTCTTCCATGTCCACGGTGACCGTGGTGCCCACCGCTTCAGCGGCCGCGCAGATCTGCCGGGCGTGGTCCAACGCGAGCTGTGCACCGTCGCGGGGCAGCGCCAGGCCGAGCGCGGAGAGCTTCACCGACACCTCGGCCCGCGGGGCCAGGCCGTGCTCTCCCAGGGCGGTGAGCAGGTGCGTGTAGGCGTCCACTGTGCGGCTGGCCTGCTCAGCGTCGGTGATGTCCTCCCCCAGGTAGTCGACGGTGACGTGGCGGTCAGCGGTGAGCTGGCGGAGGACAGGGAGCGTCGCGTCGAGCGTGTCTCCGGCGACGAACCGGCGGACCACGCCCCGGGTCAGCGGGGAGCGGGTCACGAAGTCGCGGCAGCGCGGCGAGCGGGCCGCGAGCAGCAGGAGGGTGCGAAGCATGCCGGTGTCCCCCTGCCCTCAGTCCTGGTGCGGGTAGCGGTGGTCGGTGGGCGGGACGAATGTTTCTTTGATCACCCGCGGGCTGGTCCACCGCATGAGGTTCGCCATCGACCCGGCCTTGTCGTTGGTGCCGCTGGCCCGGGAGCCGCCGAACGGCTGCTGTCCCACGATCGACCCGGTGGGCTTGTCGTTGATGTAGAAGTTGCCCGCCGCAAACCGCAGCTGCCGGGTCGCCGCGAGGATCGCAGCCCGGTCGGTGGCGATGATGGCGCCGGTCAGCCCGTAGGGTGCGCCGCGGTCGACGAGGCGGAGCACCTCCTCGTAGGCGTGGTCGTCGTAGACGTAGACCGCGAGGACCGGCCCGAAGTACTCGGTGGTGAACACCTCGTGGCTCGGGTCGCTGCCGAGGAGGACCGTGGGGCGCACAAAGTAGCCGACGCTGTCGTCGGCAGTGCCGCCGACGAGCACGTCGATCGTCGGATCCGTGCGCACCCGGTCGAGCAGGCGGGCGAGGCGGTCGTAGGCGCGGCGGTCGATGACTGCGCCCAGGAAGTTGCGGAAGTCGGTGACGTCGCCCATGGGGAGCGCGTCGACCTGGGCGAGGAAGTCGTCACGCATCCGCTCCCACACCGAGCGGGCGATGAAGGCACGGGAGGCAGCGGAGCACTTCTGGCCTTGGTATTCGAACGCACCGCGCAGCAGGGCGGTGCGGAGCACGTCGACATCGGCGGAAACGTGCGCGACCACGAAGTCTTTGCCGCCGGTCTCTCCGACGATGCGCGGGTAACTGCGGTAGCGGGCAATGTTCTCCCCGACGGTCCGCCACAGGTACTGGAAGGTCCGGGTGGAGCCGGTGAAGTGGATGCCCGCCAGGTCGGGGTGGGTGAGGGCGACTTCGGAGAGCGCCACGCCGTCGCCGGTGACCAGGTTGATGACACCGGGCGGCAGTCCGGCTGCTTCCAGCAGTTCCATGGTCAGGCAGGCGGCGAGCGTCTGGGTGGGGGACGGTTTCCACACCACGACGTTGCCCATGAGCGCGGGCGCGGTGGGGAGGTTTCCGGCGATCGCCGTGAAGTTGAACGGGGTGATCGCGTAGACGAACCCTTCCAAGGGGCGGTGGTCGGTGCGGTTCCACGTGCCCGGCGCGTGGACGAGCGGCTGTTCTGCGAGGATCTGGCGGGCGAAGTGCACGTTGAACCGCCAGAAGTCGGCGAGTTCGCAGACCGCGTCGATCTCGGCTTGGATCACGGTCTTGGACTGCCCCAGCATGGTTGCCGCGTTGAGGCGCTGCCGCCACGGGCCGGAGAGGAGGTCGGCGGCGCGCAGCAGGATCGCGGCCCGCTCGTCGAAGGGGGTGTCCCGCCACGCGGGGGCGGCGTGGAGGGCAGCGGCGATGGCGTCCCGGGCGTCCTCGTGGGTGGCGTTGCCGAGAATGCCGAGCACGGAGGCGTGGCGGTGCGGTTGGACAACGTCGATGCGTGCCCCGCCGCCGAGGCGCCGCGTGCCGCCGATAGTCATGGGGAGTTCTCTGGGCTGGTCGGCGAGTGCGGTGAGGTAGCGGGTGAGTTCGGCGCGTTCCGGGCTGCCGGGCGCGTAGGACAGGACCGGCTCGTTGACGGGTGCGGGAACGTTGGTCACGGCGTCCATGGATGACCCCCTGGTGTGGTGTCGCGGGTGGACTAGGCCAGTACCCAGAAGGGACTCCTTGTGGGCGTCCCCGGGGGAAAGTGAGGTGCGGGTGGTTCGAGTCGGTGGAAAGACCGGTCGGCTGTGTGAGGGTTTCTACCCGCGAACTGGCCCGCCCAGTGGGGGATTTCGCACCCGGAAGGCTGTTTTGTCGGGGATGGACGCCAGGGGTTGCGGCAAAAGAAAAAGCCCGGTCCTGAATGCAGGAGCCGGACCTGGGAGTTTCTCAGTCCACCGTGACGGGTGGGTGAGGAGTACCCTCGGTCGGATTCGAACCGACACTTATGACCCTTTTAGGGGGCCTGCCTCTACCGTTGGGCTACGAGGGCGCATCTAGCATACCGGTCACCACGCCACTTTTTCTGTGGTTTGGAGTTTTACTTCACCATCGAGTACGAAGTGTTGTGGACCCGTTCCGATTCGAAACGGGTCCACTACCTTCTGTCGTTTTTTCGTCGGGAAGCAGTGCCTCGGTTCAGGAGACGCGGCGCAGGTTGCTGCCGTCGACTTGCGGGCGGGCTGCTTCGGTGAACGCCTGACGGGGCTGGCTCATCTCCGGGATCGACGCGAAGTCGCGGCGCAGGAAGAAGCCCAGCGTCCAGTCGGCGAGGACCCGCATCTTGCGGTTGAACGTCGGCACCGCCAGCAGGTGGTAGCTGCGGTGCGCCAGCCACGCGGGCAGCCCGGTCAGCTTGACCGCGCCGAACACTTGGGCCGCGCCCTTGTACATGCCGAGTCCGGCGACCGCCCCCAGGTTCTTGTGCCGGTAGGGCTTGAGTTCCTTGCCGCGCAGGGTGGCGATGATGTTGTCGGCCAGGACCGGGGCCTGGCGGACCGCGTTCTGCGCGTTGGGCGGGTAATAGCCGCCGTTGCCGTCCGGGACTTGGGCGTTGTCGCCGCCCGCGAAGGCGTTCTCCACCCCCCTGACGGTCAAGTATTCGGTGGTGTCCACGTGGCCCTTGGGGCCCAGCGGCAGGTCGGAGGCTTGGACGACCGGGCTGGGCTTGACGCCGGCGGTCCACACCAGGGTGCCGGCTTCGAACTCGGTGCCGTCGCTGAGCTTGATGCGCTGGTCGACCGCTGACTCCAGGAAGGTGGACAGGCGCACGTCGATGCCGCGGTTGCGGAGCTGCTGGAGTGCCTTGGCGCCCACCTCGGGGCCGACCTCGGGCAGGATGCGGTCGGCGGCCTCAATGAGGTAGAAGTGCAGGTCGTCGATGCTGATCGACGGGTAGATCCGGGTGGCGTCGCGGGCGAGGTCTTCCAGCTCCGCGATGGCTTCGGCCCCCGCGAACCCGCCGCCGACGAACACGAAGTTCAGCGCCTTGCGCCGCACTCGCGGGTCGTCGGTGGAGTCAGCGATGTTGAGCTGCTCCAGCACGTGGTTGCGCAGATAGGCGGCTTCCTGGACGGTTTTGATGCCAATGCCGTGCTCCGCTAGCCCAGGAATGGGGAGGGTGCGGGAGACTGCTCCAGCCGCCATGACCAGGTAGTCGTAGGTGAGCTCGCGGCGCTCCCCCTCGTTGGTCACGCATTCGACCCGGCGCTGGGCGTGTTCGATGCGCACGACCCGGCCGTTGAGGACGCGGGTGCGGCGCAGGACTTTGCGCAGCGGGACGACGACGTTGCGCGGGGAGATGCTGCCCGCGGCCGTCTCAGGCAGGAACGGCTGGTAGGTCATGTAGGAGTTGGGGTCCACCACGGTGATGCGGGCTTCTCCCGGTCCCAGCTTCTTCTCCAGCCGCTTCGCGGTGTACATGCCCAGGTACCCACCGCCAACGATGAGCACGTGCGGGATCTCCGATGCGTCACCGCCGCCGGGCACCAGCCGGTAGTTCCTGCTTTCGGTCATCGTTGTTCCGCCCCTGCTTCCCCGATCCCACGGCTCCACCGAGCGTAAAGATCGGCAAATTTTCTTCGCCTGTCACCTTCTGCATGGATTCACCGCAGAAACCATGCGATTTTTAAGCCAAGGCGAGATCTCGCCCCTCTCGTCCTGCTTGTGCATTCTTTCACAAGCTACCCACGTCAGCCAAGGAACAGATTGGAAAGGTTTAAACCAGGATAAACCACCCTAGAGCAGCGTTTCCGCAGGTCAGGATATATGTGAATGCTTTCACAAGCCTGGTGCGGCGTGACCCGGTTCACGGATCCCAGGACGGTTGACCTGACGAAATCCCCTGGTCACCCGCGGAAACCGGGCCCGGTGCACCGCACCTCACGCGCTAGCCGGGGCCTCCACGGCCAGACTCCACGCGATGCCGTCCAAGATGTCGTGCTCACTGGCGACGAACTCCGCCGCCCCCGTCCGGGCCAGCACCCGCTCCACGATGAGCGAACCCGCGCCGATCACATCCACCCGGCCCGGATGCATCACCCCGATCGCGGCCCGCTGCTCGTGCGGCATCGCCAACAGCTCAGCGGTGATCTCACGGAGCCGCTCCACCGGCACCCGGGCGTGGTGGATCCGCTCCGGGTCGTAGGCGGGAAGCCCTTGCGCGATCCCGGCCAGCGTGGTCGCTGTTCCCGCCACGCACACCACGGTCGCGGCCTCCCCCAGCGGCACCACCGCCGCGGCCTGGTCCAACGCTGCTTCGATGTCGGCGGTCGCCGCCGCAACCTGCTCCGCCGTGGGCGGATCAGCGTGGAAGTGCCGCTCCGTCATCCGCACGCAGCCGATGTTGACCGAGCACTGGGCGCGGACCGCGCTCGCCCCGGCATCCCCGGTGTGGCCCAGCACAAACTCGGTGGACCCCCCGCCGACGTCCACGACCAGGTAGGGGCGGTGCAGCCCGGAGCCCTCCCCCATCGCTTCCAGCTCCGCGGTCGCCCCCACGAAAGACAGCTCGGCCTCCTCCTCGCCGCTGATCACCTCAGGCTCCACGCCGAGGATCTTGCGCACACCCGAGACAAACTCGTCCCGGTTGGCGGCGTCCCGGGTCGCGCTGGTCGCCACCATGCGCACCGAATCCGGGCTGAGCTGGACCCCGTAGCCGCGCATCACGTCCACGTAGTCGCGGAGCACGTCGAACGTGCGCTGCAACGCCTCCGGGGCGAACATGCCAGTGCGGTCCACCCCCTGGCCGAGCCGGACCACCTCCATACGGCGGTCCACGTCCAGCAACTGGATGTCCTCACCGTCCGCGTCCAGCACTCCAGCGACGAGCAGTCGGAGGGAGTTGGTTCCGCAATCGATGGCCGCGACCGTTCTCACTGGTCCTTGCCGTTCCTCTCGGTCTTCTCGCTACGGTCACTGCACACGCACGGCCCCCGGTCCCACCACGGGGGAAGCTGGTCCAGCGCCTCCCGGCCCAGCGGGTTGCTCCCGGGAACGGCAAGTTCGTGCGCGACCAGCGCATGCAGGCATTTGACACGCTTAGGCATACCGCCCGCGCTCTGCATCCCCTTGGGCAGCGGTTCGAGCCCCAGCTTCTCCGCGAGCGCGGCACGCTCCGCCAGATAGGACTCGTGCGCCCTGGTGTAGGCGGCCCGCAGCTCGGCGTCGTGCTGCAGCCGCTCCGTCATCTCCCGCATCAGCCCGCTGCTCTCCAACCGGCCGATCGCGGAGGCCGCGCGGGGACACGTCAAGTAGTACAAGGTGGGGAAAGGAGACCCGTCCGCCAGCCGGGGAGCGGTGCGCACCACATCGGGAAGCCCGCACGGGCACCGGTGCGCCACCTCGTACACGGCCCGGGGCGGCCGTCCCAACTGCTGCCGGATGATCTCGACATCCTCGGCGCTGACTCGCCGGGCGGGAAGCTGGTCTGCGGAGTTCATGGTCCACTCAGCCTACTCCCGTCGTGGCCTCCCGCGTTCCTCCCGGCCCGGTACTGCGGCGTTCAGCCTTGCGGCTGGTCGGCTTCCGCCACCGAATCCCACAGTTCGACAAACCACGGGTTGGACGGGCTGCGCTCCGGCACGGCCTCCTCTTCCGGGGTGCCGCCGATGATGATGTAGGTCTGCTCGCCCGGGTACTGGTAGTGCAGCCGCGAACGCGCTTCCCGCTCGATGTAGGCGGGGTCTTGGAGCTCCTCGTAGCGCGCGGTCAGCTCCGCAACCGACTCCTGGATCCGCGCCCGCTCCTCTTTCAACTGGGCGATCCGCGCCCGCTGGGCAATGTACTCGCGCAGCGGATAAGCCAGGCTCAGTGCGATCACGCAGACCAGCAGCGCAAGGACTGCGGCCCGGCTGGTCAACGCCGGCCTGCTGCTCGCCTGAGCGGCGGTGCGGCGGCCGCGGGACGCCGCGGCGGCCGCGGGCCGG
>SMEZ01000030.1_pt1 | contig 62744 bp, 57 predicted proteins | sample 2456351 | NCBI WGS metagenome assembly SMEZ01 (sample SAMN10132605, study PRJNA489261) | soil metagenome | isolation source: day120 antibiotic-loamy sand soil ammended with composted manure from dairy... | place: USA | collected 2015-04-01 | reverse complement strand
GGCGGGTGGGCACCGAAGACCCGGGCGAGCGTGTCGAGCCGGTGATTGCGGACCTCGCCGCGCGGGACGAGGCGGCGGGCGAGCTGCAGCGTGTCCAGCACCGCGGGGGAGGGCCAGGGGATCCCGTGCCGGGCACACGCGGCTTTGAGGAAACGCACGTCGAACGGGGCGTTGTGCGCGACCAGCACGGTGCCGGGACGGAACCCGGCGAAGTCCAGGAACGCGGAGAGCGCCGCCGCAGGCGAGGGCGCGGACTCCACCATGGCCGTGGTGATCCCGGTGAGCAGGGTGATCGACGCGGGCACAGGGGCGTGCGGGTTCACCAGGGTGGTGAACTCGTCCAGGACCTGTCCGTCGCGGAGACGCACCGCCCCGACCTCGATCAGCGCTGCCGTCGCCGGGTGGGTGCCGGTGGTCTCCACGTCGACCACCACGAACGTCACGTCCGCGAGGGGGCGGCCCAGGTCGTCGAAAGACCCCTGGACCAGGTCCTTGGGTACTGTCACCCCGCCAGGGTACGGCCCGGCCAGCGGTGGAGGGCCGCCGAGGAGCGGCACACGGTTTTCCCAGAAGAGCATGGAAAGATGGGGAAGACTGCCCGGAGCGCCGCGGTAGCCGGCGGGGACGCCCAGGTGTGATCGCGGCCGGGAGGGGCAGTCACACCGGCAGCAGCATAAGGAGGGAACAGACTGTGTGGGCGGCGACGGCGTCACCCGGAGACGATGGGGCACCGTCATGACAGACGATTCCGGGAATGCTGAGGAACGCGGACCGGAGCACGCGGACGACGAGACCTTGGACCGGCCGCTCCCCGAAGCGGTGCGCACCCGAGTCATCGAATACGGGGCCGAGATCCTCGGCATGATGCTCCCGACGGAGATCCCGCCGAGGCTGCGGAGGATCGCCAAGTTCGAACCGCGCCGTCGAGCGCGCCTGGCCGGACCTGACATCGCCGCGCAACTCGAGGCTGACGCAGAGTTCCGTTCCCGCGTCGCTGAGCGGATGCGGCAGGCGTGGCCGTCTCTCGTTGCGGAGCTTGACCAGGGGGAGCTGCCCCCCGCCGTGGACCCGGTCATCGCCGGGGCCGTCCTCTACGTGCTGCGGCCCCCAGGGTGGGCGGCAACCGTCCAGCAGATCCACGACGAACTGGAGCGCGAAGCCCGGGCCAAAGCCGCGGACGACACCGCGGAAACCCTCGTCGAACTGCAGACCAAACTGGACGAGATCAAAACCCAGCACCGCCAGGAAGTCCTCCGGCTCCGCGCGGAGCTGCGGGAGCACAAAGCGGAGATCGCGGAGCTGCGCCGCAAGCTCCACCACGAGCGCCAGCGCGCCAAAGAAGCGGTCCGCGGCGCAGAGCGTTCCATCGCCGAAGCCCAGGAGCACAGTGACGCCGCCGCGGCCCGGCTGCACGCCGTCGAAGCGGAGAACCGGAGGTTACGCAACCGGCTCGCTGCCGCGGAAGCCCAAGTGGAGAACGCCCGCCGGGCGGCCCGCGCGGCGCGCGGCGCCGAAGAAGCCCGCCTGCGGGTGCTGTTAGACGTGCTCCAAGAAGCCGCGCAAGGACTGCGCCGCGAACTGGCCTTGCCCGCGTCGATCACGCTCCCCGCCGACCTCGTGGCCGCCGAAGCGCGGTCAGGCACCGCGGAGATGCCGGGGCAGGGCCTGCCGGACGACGACCCCAAGTTCATCGACCAACTGCTGACGATCCCGCGGATCCACCTGCTCGTCGACGGCTACAACGTCACCAAGACCGGCTACGGTGACCGGCCGCTCGCCGACCAGCGCGCCAAGCTGCTCGCCGGTCTGGAAGGGCTCGCGTCCCAGACCAAAGCCGAGATCACGTGCGTGTTCGACGGCGCGGAAATCGACTCCCCGATCGCGCTGGTGAATTCCCGTCGGGTCCGCGTGCTGTTCAGCAGTCCCGGGGAGACCGCCGACGAATTGATCATCCGGCTGGTGCGGGCCGAACCGGAAGGGCGGCCCGTGGCCGTGGTCACCTCGGATAAAGAGATCATTGCGGCGGTACGGCGGGAAAAAGCGCGGACCGTCGCGTCCCCCCTGCTCCTCCGCCGTTTGGAATGAACGGTGCTGAGCTGGGAGAAGACGCCTGTGTCGAAAGTGGCAATTCTCTGCCACGGTTGAGCGGGTGGAAACTGGTCCGCTAAGTTCTCTAACCGGGGTCGTGGCTGTGCGCCCGTCCGGTGCTGCCGACTCCACACAACTTCCCTCGCGTCGTACCCCCCGACGCACCCCCCACGTCACCTAACCCCTCACGGTGAACCAGATTTAAGGAGCGTGTACCGCGCCATGACTAGTCAAGGTGGACGGCGCGCGGCTCGTCGAATCGCGACCGGACTTGGTTTCGTAGCGGCAAGCAGCCTCGTGCTGCCTCATGGGACCGCGCATGCTGAGCCGACCAAAGAAGAGGTCGAAGCCAAGCTCGAAGAACTCCACGAAGAGGCCAGCGCCCTCGTCGACGAGTACAACGCGGCCAAAGAGGAATACGACGCTGCCAAGGAAAAGGTCGAAGAGCTCGAAAAGCAGCTCGGGGACGAGGAGGAGCGCTACGAGGAGCTGCGGGAGAAGGTCTCCAGCTTCGCCAGCGCCGCCTACATGTCCCCCGACCTGGAGGCGGTGACGACGATCCTCTCCGTGGAGGACCCGGCGGACATCCTGGAGCAGTCCGCGGACCTCAGCTACCTCTCCGAGACCCAGCGGGCGGAACTTGAGGAGTTCTCCAACTCTTCCGAGCGGTTGATCCAGCTCAAGGAGGAGAACGAGGAGCTGCTCAAGGAAGCCGAGGAGAAGAAGGAAGAGGTCGAGAAGAAGCAGAAGGAAGTCGAAGAGAAGATCGAAGAGCAGGAGGCCCTGCTCGCCCAGTTCCCGGATGCCGACCCGCTCACCTCGGGCTCCAGCTCGACTGGCGGCACGTACACCGGTCCTGCTTCCGGCAACGCCCGCACCGCTCTCGACTTCGCCTATGCCCAGCTCGGCAAGCCCTACATCTGGGGCGGGACCGGTCCGGATGGCTACGACTGCTCCGGGCTGACCATGCGCGCCTGGGGTGCGGCCGGGGTGAGCCTGCCGCGCACCACGTACGCGCAGGCCACCGTCGGCACCCGGGTCAGCTACAACAGCATGCAGCCGGGCGACCTCGTCTTCTTCTACCCCGAGCTGAGTCACGTGGGACTGTACGTGGGCAACGGGCAGATGATCCACGCCCCCAGCTCGGGACGGACCATCGAGGTGGTCTCCCTTTCCGGCTACTGGAGCCAGCACTTCCAGTTCGCGGTGCGCCCGTAGCCCGCTCACGAGGGGAGCGGAACGGGGGTTCCCCTGGGGGAACGGGACGGCCGTGCCCGCACGGGCAGAGCTGCGGTCCCGTGGGGTGAACCGCCGTCACCGGGCGCCGCGCACCGGTCGTTGCCTGGGGGTGGCGGCACGTGCCGCCACCCCCAGGTGTTTTTCCGAGGGCTGCTCCCCGGCGGCAGGCTGTGTGCTGTCCCGCTGGCCCAGCCCGCCACGACGGGGCCGGGACGGACGGCGGCCCGGGAGCGGTGCGCGCTTGGCCCTGGCTTGGCCGTGGCGTGGCGTCCGCATGGCCGTGACTATTCCAGCCTGATCCGGGCCACGGCCCGCAGCAGCGGGATACGTCCGCTTTTCCGCGCCAGACGGGGATTCGGGCCGATCATGCGGTGATTTTGGACTTGACGAATTTTGTGCAGAACATAACGAATTGGTTGAGAGTGTTGGCGCGGATGCACTATGTTCATCCCGAGCGGAGTCGTGACTCTCGCCATCACCCGATGGCAGCGACCGCTCCCGCCGCACTCCGCGATCTCTCTCGCACCTTCAGACCGCGGAGACCGGGGAACCTCCCTCCCGGCGCGTAATCCCCACTCCACCGTGCCGGAGAGTCCTTCTGCTGACGGGGCGTCTCTCCCGCCCTGTACTGCCCAGTCCTACCGGTAGGCGGAAACGGGAGAAAGGTGTGCCACAACCGTGGATGATGACCGCCATCACCGTGGCTTCTGGCGCCGCCGTCTGACGGCCGCGGGCGTCATCGCCGCAAGCCTCCTCGCCCTCACCCCCGGGGTCGCCTACGCCGAGCCGACCGCCGACGAGGTCCGCGAGGAGATCGAACGGCTGGAACAAGAGTTCTCCGAGCTCAACGAGGCCTACAACAAGGCGAAAGAAGAGCACGAGGCCGCTAAGGAGAAACTCGAAGAGATCACCGAGGACCTGGAGGAGACCGAAGAGGAACTCGACGGCCTCCAAGGGTCGATCAGGGTGCTCGCCAACACCGCCTACAGCGGGGTCGACTACAGCTCGCTGGTCTACCTGATCGGCTCCGACAACCCCGACGACATGCTAGTCCAGTCAGCGGACCTGCACTACCTGTCGGTCAGCCAGCAGAACAAGCTGGAGCGCTACACCGAGCAGCGGGAGAAGTTGGAGCAGCTCCGCCAGGAGGCGGAAGAGACCGAGCAGGAAGCCCAGGCCAAGCTCGACGAAGCTGAGGAGGCCCGTGAGGAGGGCGAGGCGCGGATCGCCGAGCAGGAAGCCCTGCTCGAAGAGCTCACCGCGGAAGAGCAGGCTGCGGCGACGGCCGGGATCAACACGGTCAGCTCCTCGGGGACGACCTACACCGGTCCGGCCACCGGCAAAGCCAAGATCGCCCTGGACTTCGCCTTCGCCCAGATCGGCAAGCCCTACATCTGGGGCGGGACTGGGCCGAACGGCTACGACTGCTCCGGGCTGACCCAGGCCGCGTGGGCGGCCGCGGGGGTGAGCCTGCCGCGGGTCTCGCAGGACCAGTTCTACGCCGGCCAGCGCGTCTCCTGGGAGAACATCCAAGGTGGCGACCTGCTGTTCTTCTACGACAGTGTGGCGCCCACCCACGTGGGCATGGCCACCGGGGACGGCCGGATGATCCACGCCTCCACGTCGTCCAAGCCGATCGGCGTGGTGGAGCTCACCTCCTACTACCGGCAGAACTTCGTCGGGGCGGTCCGTCCCGGCTAACCGGCCCCGCCAGGCCTGGCCAACATGACAGGGCTCCCGCCGCACGTGCGGCGGGAGCCCTGGTTCATTCCGTGCCGGAGAGGCCCGGTCACTCGGCGTAGAGCGCCTCGATCTCCGCGCTGAACTGCTTTTCGATGACGTGCCGCTTGAGTTTCAGCGACGCGGTCATGTGGCCTTCAGCCTCGCTGAAGTCCACCGGCAGGATGGCGAACTTCCGTACCGACTCGGCCCGGGAGACCGCCTTGTTGCCGTCGTCCACCGCCTTCTGCACGGTGGCCCGCAGGTCGGGGTCGTCCACCAGCTCGGCGATGGTGCCGGTCTTGTTGTGCTGCTTCTTCCAGAACTCGAAGGCTTCCGGGTCGATGGTGATGAGCGCGGCGACGAACTTGCGGTTGTCGCCGACGACCATGCACTGGCTGACGATCGCGTGGCTGCGGATCCGGTCCTCGATGACCGCGGGGGCGACGTTCTTCCCGCCTGCGGTGACGATGATCTCCTTCTTCCGCCCGGTGATCCGCAGGAAGCCTTCCTCGTCGAGTTCGCCGATGTCGCCGCTGCGGTACCAGCCGTCCTCGGTGAACGCCTCCTTCGTCGCCTTCGGGTTGTTCCAGTAGCCGCGCATCACGTTGTCGCCCTTGACGAGGATCTCCCCGTCGTCGGCGATCCGGATCGACGTGCCGGGGATGGGGCGGCCCACCGTGCCGATCTTGTTGGTGTCGGGGGCGTTCGCGGTGGTGGGGGCGGACGTCTCGGTCAGACCGTAGCCTTCCAGGACGGTCAGGCCGATCCCGCGGAAGAAGTGGCCGAGCCGCTCACCCAGGGCGGAACCACCGGAGACGGCGTACTTGGCCTGCCCGCCCACCGCAGCCAGGATCTTGCGGTAGACGAGCAGGCTGAACACGGCGCGCTTGAGACGCAGCCCCAGGCTCACCTTCCCGGTGTCCAGCGCCTTGCTGTAGGCGATGGCGGTCTCCGCGGCCTTCCGGAAGATGTCGCCCTTGCCACTGGCGATGGCCTTCTGCTCAGCCTTGTTGTAGACCTTCTCGAACACGCGGGGCACGGCAAGCAGGAACATGGGGCGGAACGAAGCGAGCGCGTCCAGCAGGTCCGGGCCGGTGGAGGGGAAGTGGCCCATGACGGTCTTCGTCTCCACGCAGCCGACCTGGATGATGCGGGCCAGCGAGTGCGCCAGCGGGAGGAACAGGAGGGTGGAGCGCCCCTCCATGGTGAAGACGTCCTTCATGGGGCCGCTGTTGACGCTCATGACGTCGAAGGCCAGGTTGCGCTGGGTGAGCTCGCAGCCTTTGGGACGGCCGGTGGTGCCCGAGGTGTAGATCAGGGTGGCGAGGTCGTCGAGGCCGGTGGCGGCGCGGCGCTCCTCCACCACCGAGTCAGCCACGTCCGCGCCGGTGGCGACGAAAGCGGGGAAGCTGTCGCTTTCGATCTGCACGATGCGGTCGGGTTCCAGGAGTTGTGCGGAGACAGCCCGGACTCGTTCCGCGTGCTCGTCGTTCTCCACGAAGGCGAGCGTGCTTCCCGAGTCGCGGAGGATCCACTCGACCTGCTCTTCGGAGGAGGTGTCGAAGATGGGGACGGTCACTCCGCCGATGGTCCAGATGGCGTAGTCGATGACGGTCCACTCGTAGCGGGTCCGCGACATGAGCGCTACCCGGTCGCCGTGGTTGATCCCGGCGGCGATGAGCGCCTTGGCCACGCCCATGACGTCGCGGTGGAATTCAGCGCAGGTCACGTCTCGCCACGCACCGTCCACGAGCCGCCGGAACATCACGGCGTTGGGCTCCTGAGCCGCACGGGTGAAGACGGTGTCAGTGAGTCGTGTATCCGGGTCAAGTTCCTTTACCGCGGGGGTGGTGTACTCACGCACTGTTCAGCTCCTGATGTTGTGCGGGCATGGCAAGAGAGTGTGACGACGGTAACAATTTACGCTACTGGTTGGTAGCATTTGTGCCTATTTGGTACCGGATGGTGATCCGGCTGCCACGCCCCGAACTGGACCGTTGTACTGTCCGTGACCGCGCGTGCCAGTGAGCCGGGTCCGGCGAGGTAAGTATGGCGCACCTCGCCTGCGAGGGGAGGTTTCGGGGCATATCGTGGAACTCGGATCAACAGTGCGCGGTTGGCAATCTGGCGCAGACAGTACCGCAGCAGACGGTTACGGTGAGAAGAGGCAACCGAGCGACAGACGGATGACCATGGCCAGTTCCCACCGCAACCAGGATCCGAGCGAGATCATCGACGAAGCGCTGCGCCTCGTGGACGCCGTGCAGCGCAGGCTGCTCACCGCCGCCATCCGGCGGCAAGTCCAGAACGCCGCCTCTCCGCCGCCGCGCAGCGATGATGTATGGGCAGAGGCGATCCGGCAGGAGACAGAGCCGGAGGCCCCGCTGACCGACCAGGTGCTCGACATCGCGCGCGAAACCCTGCCCGAAATCGGCCGCCACCTGAGCGCCGCGGGCGCGCTGATGTTCGACGCTATGAGTCGTAGTCTGTCCGCGGTGGAGCGTTCGCTGCGGTCCCGTCCCGGGAACGGCGCCGCCGGAACTCCCGCTGACGGGGAACAATAGACCCGTCAGCGCAAGGGTCGACCGGCCAGGCCGATCGTCGACACTGGTTTAATCCAATGGTTTACTCCATTCGGCGAGTCCCAGGGCACTCGGACGTGAGCTCGGGCATGAGGTGAAAGGGAGCCGACCATGCGGTTGACGATCGGCGTGGACATCGGTGGCACCAAGGTGGCCGCCGGCGTTGTCGATGTTGACGGCCGGATCCTGACGAGGGTCAAGCACCCCACTCCCGCCGACGGCGACGCCCTCGCCGATGTGGTCTGCGACACCGTTGACGAACTCGCGGGACATTACCCCGCCGGCGCCATCGGCGGAGTCGGCGTGGGTATCGCCGGGTTCGTCGACGAGAATCGTTCCACCGTCATCTTTGCCCCCAACCTGGACCTGTGCAAAGAACCACTGCGCGACCGCATCCGGCGCCGGATCGACCTTCCCGTCATCATCGAGAACGACGCCAATGCGGCGGCGTGGGGCGAAGCACGGTTCGGCGCAGGCCGCGGCGTCGACCATGTGGTGTGCGTCACCCTAGGCACCGGGATCGGGGGCGGCATCATCCTCAACGGGCAACTGTTCAGAGGCCGCTACGGGGTGGGCGCGGAAATCGGCCACTACCGCGTAGTCCCGGACGGGCGCCTGTGCGGCTGCGGCAACCGGGGCTGCTGGGAGAAGTACGCCAGCGGACGCGCCCTCGTCGCTGAAGCGCGCGAGCTGGCCCGCACCGACCCCCGGCGCGCCAAGCGGCTCCTCGACTTCGCGGACGGCGACCCGGAACGCCTCCAAGGGCACCACATCACCCAGGCCGCCCTCGAAGGCGACGCTGCCGCGCTGGAATGCTTCACCACCCTCGGCACCTGGGTGGGGCAAGGGCTAGCCGACCTCGCCGCGATCCTCGACCCGGAACGGTTCGTCATCGGCGGCGGGGTCTGCGAAGCCGGAGAAATCCTGCTCGGCCCGATCCGCGACTCTTTCGCGCGCAACGTCACCGGCCGCCAGGTGCGGACCCTCGCCGACATCCGGATCGCGGAACTCGGGTCGGCGGCGGGCATCGTGGGTGCGGCCGACCTCGTGCGCTGCTAACCGAAAAGAGCATGGGAGAGGCGCGCCAGGCGGGGTAGCCGCCGGATATGGCCGCTGTGCTGCGCGTGCTGTCCTACAACATCCGGTCCCTACGCGACGATCCCCTGGCCGTCGCGCGGGTCATCCGGTCGTGCCGCCCTGATGTGGTCTGCCTGCAGGAAGCTCCCCGGCACCTGCTGTGGCAGACCAAACGACGGTGGCTGGCCCGCCGCTGTGGTCTCCGCCTCGCGGTGGGCCGCCGCCCCGGCGGCCTGGAAATCCTCACCGCCCCCACCCTCGCAGTCGACCACTGCAGCCACCGCCTGCTGCACCGCTATCCCCGGCTGCACCAGCGCGCCTTGGCCATCGCGCTGATCCGCCGGGGCCGCCGCCGCATCGCCGTGGCCGTCAGCCACCTCGACCTGCAGGCGCGGGCCCGGTACGCGCACGCCGCCCAGCTCCTCGCCTTCCTGGGAATGCAGCCCGCCCCCGCGGTGCTGGCCGTCGACGTCAACGAGCGGCCCGACGGGCCAGCCTGGCAGATGCTCGCCACCCACCTGGTGGACGCGGGCGCCCACGGCCCGGAAGGCGGAGAGCCGACCTTCCCGTCCTGGCGGCCCCGCAGCCGGATCGACACGATCTTCGTCGACCGGCGTCTTACCGTGCGCGCCGCAGGAATCCCCGCGGCACCGGCCCGCCGCGACCTCGTCGCAGCCAGCGACCACCTTCCGGTCCTCGCGGAGATCGCCTTACCGGGCGAGGAATAGTCCGCCTGCCCGCGGGCTGCCCACCCGGACAGCGACTCGGGCCGCGGGCCTAGACCACCGCCCCGTCGTCCGGACCGGAGGGCTGGTCGCCCATGCGGATCAGCAGCACGACAAACCCCGTCACGAACGAGCACAGCGCCACCAGCACCAGCCAGCCGGGCACCGCCATGCCCAGCAGGGTGATGACCAGCAGCAGGACGGGCCCGCCCAGCAGACCGGCCCAGGCGAGCCTGCCGACCAGGTCCCCACGGGGCAGCGGCGGCGGGGGAGGAGGGACGTAACGCTCCTGGTCGCTGTCGTCGACGTCGGCGGGCTCCCCCACCGGGGGGTGGAACGGCCGAGGCGGCAGCACGTGGTCCTCGGCGTCGTCCGGATCCTCCGGTTCGGGGCGGTCGGAGACGTTCTCTATCTCAGGCCAGGTGGACTCGGAAGCATCGGAGGTGTAGTACCGCGCCACGAGATCCGCCCAGACCTCGTCCGGGTCTGTGTCGGCGTTCGGGGACGGCTCCGCGTCCTCCGCCTGGTCCGCACCCTCCGTGACACGGTCGGCGAGCTCCGGAAGTTCGGCGCGCAGCACCGCCACCGCGGCCGCGCGCTCCTTAGCGTCCACGTACAAGCGGTCCGTGGCCTCCGTGTCCGCGGACTCCGCCGCGGGGCCCACGGTGACCGCGTAGGCGGCGATCCCGGCCCGGCCGAGCGCTTCGAGCATCGTGTCGGCGAGCGCGGGGGTGAGCAGGAGCAGCGGGACGTAGGAGTCAGCAAGCAGACCATTGCCGCGGCGCTCAGTCATGTCCGGCCCCTTCCCCGCGTCCGGCGGCGCGCACAGAAGCGCCCCAGCCGTCGACGGCGGTCCCCGTGCCGCGTCCGCAGGAAGGAACCGCGGCATGGACCGTCCTCGGTGTGAAGGATACGCAGCGCTCCCGGAGCGGGAGCACCGCCAGTGCTCCGGGAACCGTCCAGGACAGGCTGTCAGGCAGCGCGGCGGCCTGCGCTTCCCGTGGCGGCCAGGGCGGGGCAGCGGGGAACAGCTCACAGGGTGGGACGGCTGCTCTGGGTGCTGGCCGTGGTGTGGGGCACGCCGGCCGCGGGCTCCGGGGAGATCCATAGCACCGGGTGGTGCTGGTCTTCCGGCACAGCGCAGCTTCCGCGAACAACGGCATTGCAGACCCTTCCAGGCGGTGAGACGGCCAGCGGGGGGAACACTGGAATTACGAAACTAGCCGAGCGCCGCGGCACTCGGTAGTCCTCTTCGTCCGTGGCGCCATGGTGGCTTTGGCGGTGTCCCCCACCAGATGGGAAGATGACCACGATTGTCAGTGGCAGCGGGAGAACGACTATGGCCGTGCCGGACGGGCACTCCCGCATAGGCAGAGGTGAACCGTGTTCTACTGGGTGCTCAAGGCAACTCTCGGACCGGTGCTCGCGGTGCTGTGGCAGCCGCGTGCCTACGGAGTGGAGAACGTCCCTCGCCACGGGCCTGCCATTTTGGTGGGCAACCACCTGTCCTTCTCGGACCATTTCTTCGGTCCGCTACCGCTGCCCCGGAAGATCACCTTTCTCGCTAAAGCCGAATATTTCACCGGAAAAGGGATCAAAGGCTTTCTCAGTCGCCTCTTCTTCACCGGCGTAGGCCAGATCCCCATCGACCGGTCCGGAGGCAAGGCGAGCGAGGCGGCGCTCCGCACCGGACTGCGCGTGCTGGAGCAGGGCAAGCTGCTGGGCATCTACCCTGAGGGCACCCGCTCCCCAGACGGCAGGCTGTACCGGGGGCGCACCGGGGTGGCCAGGCTCGCGTTGGAAGCAAAAGTCCCGGTCATCCCGATGGCGATGATTAACGCGGACAAGATCATGCCGCCCGGCAAGATCATTCCGCGGCTCGGTATCCGGCCCATCGTCAAATTCGGCAAGCCCATGGACTTCTCCCGCTACTACGGGCTGGAGAAGGATCCGCGGGTGCTGCGGGCGATCACCGACGAGATCATGTACGCCCTCATGGAACTGTCCGGGCAGGAGTACGTGGACCGCTACGCCCAGACAGTGAAAGCCGAGCTGGCGGCCGCCGCCCAGCAGGAGAAGAAAGAGGAGCAGCAGTCCCGCAAGGAGCAGCGGCGCGCCCGACGGGAAGCGAAGCGGCGGGAACGCGCCCGCCGCAAGGCGGAACGCAAGCGGAAGAAGAAAACGGAGTCCGCACAGCCGTGATTCCGCTCACGCTGCCGGGCTGCGCCGGACAGAAACTACGGCGCAACCTGGTCGTTTGGAAGACCGATCACGGGTAGTGACCCGCGCGGGAAAAGCCACGGGACGAACGGACGGACGCGCGAGTTGGCCTCGACTCTCGCGAGCGCTATGGTCTAGACCATACGATGGTTGCTGCGTGAGAACGCGGTCCTGCCGTGTGCGTTCCGCGCCCGCGGGGCATCGCCCCGGCCGGGAGCGGTCGTTTTCGTGACTCCCGTGGCACACGGGATTCCAGACGATTCAAGGAGTACACGCAAATGCGAGTCGGGGTACTGACCGGGGGTGGCGACTGCCCGGGCCTGAACGCGGTCATCCGTGCGGTGGTCCGTAAGGGCATCAAGGAATACGGATACGAGTTCGTCGGATTCCGTGACGGGTGGCGCGGCCCCCTGGAAGGCGACACCATGCCGCTGGACATCGAGGCGGTCCGCGGCATCCTCCCGCGCGGCGGTACCATCCTCGGCTCCTCGCGCACCAACCTCATGAAGATCGAGGGCGGTGTCGAGCGGGTCAAGGACAACATGGCCGCGCTCGGGGTGGACGCGCTCGTCGCAATCGGCGGTGAGGACACCCTCGGCGTCGCGCGCCAGCTCCACGACCACGGTGTCAACGTGGTCGGTGTGCCCAAGACCATCGACAACGACCTCAACGCCACCGACTACACCTTCGGCTTCGACACTGCGGTCAACATCGCGACCGAGGCCATCGACCGCCTGCACACCACCGCCGAGTCGCACCACCGTGCCCTGGTCGTCGAGGTCATGGGCCGCCACGCGGGCTGGATTGCGCTGCACGCGGGCATGGCGGCCGGCGCCAACGTCATCCTGATCCCCGAGCGCCCATTCGACATCGACGAGGTCGTCGCCTACGTCGAAAGCCGCTTCAAGACCAACTACGCGCCGATCATCGTGGTCGCCGAGGGCGCCCACCCGAAGGAGGGCCAGCTCACCCTGGCCAGCGCGGAACGCGACTCCTTCGGCCACGTCCGCCTCGGCGGCATCGGCCAGCGCCTCGCCGAAGAGATCGAGGCGCGCACCGGCAAGGAAGCCCGCTCGGTGGTCCTGGGCCACGTGCAGCGCGGCGGTACGCCGTCCGCCTTCGACCGGGTGCTGGCCACCCGGCTGGGCCTGCACGCCATCACCGCGGTCCACGACAAGGACTTCGGCAAGATGGTCGCCCTGCGCGGCACCGAAATCGTCCGCGTTGACCTGTCCGAAGCCACCGACCAGCTCAAGACTGTCCCGGTCGAGCGGTACGAGGAAGCCGAAGTCTTCTTCGGCTAAATTCCCGTAGGATTTCTCGCGGCTCCCAGCGGAGAATGCTGGGAGCCGCGGTCGTGTCCGCGTGAAGAGAACAAAACGCTTGCGTCCCTGGTTGATACTGGGAGGTAAGCAGTTTTCTCTGCACTGATCCCATCCGACTCGCAACCACCGGAGGTATTGCCATGTCCGCCTCGCTCGACTCCACCACCGTCGACGCGCGTGCGGACGGCGCGGTCGGGACAGCCGCGCAGGAGCTGGGCGAGCTGTGTGTGCTCCTGAAGCTCGGGGAGATCGTGCTCAAGGGCAGCAACCGGCACCTGTTCGAGCGCCGTCTGCAGAACAACATCCGCGCCGCCGCTAAAGGCCTGCCCGAATTCCGGCTCTCCCAGCGCAAAGGCATCATCATGCTGCGCATGCCCGGTGCCTCCGACCTCGAAGTGGCCCAGCTGGCCGAGCGCATGCGCAACGTCATGGGGATCGTGTGGGTGCACCTGGTGCGCCGGGTCGCCAAAGACGTGGACACCGTCACCCAGGTCGCGGTGCAGGCCATGGCCGACCGCTCCGGCTCTTTCGCGGTGCGGGCCCGCCGCCGGGACAAGCGTTTCCCCATGATCTCCTCGGAGCTGGCCGGGCACGTGGGCGCCGCGATCAAACGCGCCTACCCCCACCTGACCGTCAACCTCTCCCAGCCCGACCACACGGTCCAGATCGAGGTCGACAAAGACGAGGTGTTCGTCTTCACCGACGGCATCCCCGGCCAGGGCGGCCTCCCGGTAGGCATGAGTGGACGCGGCCTGGTCCTGCTGTCCGGCGGGATCGACTCCCCGGTCGCGGCCTACCGCATGATGCGCCGCGGGCTCCGGCTCGACTTCCTGCACTTCTCCGGCATGCCGTTCACCGGACCGGAGTCCATCTACAAGGCGTACAGCCTGGTCCGGCAGCTCGACCGCTTCCAGAACGGCTCCCGGCTGTACGTGGTGCCGTTCGGCAAGGCCCAGCAGCAGCTCCGCAACTCCGGCGCGGAACGGCTGCAGATCGTCGCCCAGCGGCGCCTCATGCTCAAAACCGCGGAAGCCCTTGCCGACCGGCTCAACGCCAGCGCGCTGGTCACCGGGGACGCCCTCGGCCAAGTGTCCAGCCAGACCCTGGCCAACATCACCGCCCTGGACGACGCTGTGGACCTGCCGATCCTGCGTCCGCTGATCGGCATGGACAAGACCGAGATCATGGACCAGGCCCGCGCCATCGGCACGCTCACCATTTCCGAGCTGCCCGACGAGGACTGCTGCACCATGCTCACCCCGCGGCAGGTGGAGACTGCGGCCAAGATCGCCGATCTGCGGCAGATCGAGAAGCGACTGGACGTTGAAGAACTCGCCGAACACCTGGCCAGCAACGTGCAACTGCACCGCCCCAGCTTCCTGGGCGAGGAGGAGAACACCGCAGCCTGACCGGACCTTCCGCGCCCGCCGCACCCGGCCGCGACGGGCGCGGGTCCGGTTACACGCCGGCGCCCACCTGCGCCACGCTGGGCGTGAGCGTGCGGCCCACGAGCGGCGGCAGCGCCGTCACCACGTGCGCCAGCTCGGCCAAGTCTGCGTGCGTGAGCGCCTGCGGCCCGTCGCACAGTGCCGTCTCCGGAGCAGGGTGCACGTCGACGATGAGGCCGTCCGCGCCCACCGCGATCGCCGCACGCGACAGCGGCAGCACCAGTTCCCGCTTGCCGCCCGAATGCGACGGGTCCACCACCACGGGCAGGTGCGACAGCCGCTGCGCCACGGCGACCGCGCTCACGTCCAGCGTGTTACGGGTCGCTTTCTCGAACGTGCGGATGCCGCGCTCGCACAGCACGATGTTCAAGTTGCCGCGCTGCGCAATGTACTCGGCGGCCATCAGCCACTCCTCGATCGTGCTGCTCATCCCGCGTTTGAGCAGCACCGGCTTGCCCGCGTCGCCCACGGCTTGCAGCAGCGCGAAGTTCTGCATGTTGCGGGTGCCGATCTGCAGCATGTCGGCGTAGGAGGCGACCAGCTCCACGTCGGAGGCGTCCACCACTTCGGTCACAATCGGCAGGCCGGTCTCCGCACGCACATCCGACAGGATCTTCAGACCGGTCTCGCCCAGGCCCTGGAACGCGTAGGGGGAGGTCCGCGGCTTGTAGGCGCCGCCGCGCAGCAGCGCGGCACCCGCACGCTTCGCCATCAGCGCCGCTTCCAAAGTCTGCTCCGGGGTTTCCACCGCGCAGGGACCGGCGATGAGTGTCATATGGTCGCCGCCGATCGGTACCCCAGCAACCTGCACGACCGACCGCTCAGTCGTGTTTTCCCGGCTGACCAGCTTGTAGGGAGTGGAGATGCGCAGGATGTCGGCGACGCCGGGGAGGGCACGCAGATTAAGCGTCTCGAACCGTTCCACGTCGCCTACCAGGCCGATGATGGTCCGGCTCACCCCCCGGGTCACGTAGGCCTCACCACCCACCGAGGCGACGAGGTCAACGATGGAGTCGATGGTGTCGGAAGGGGCGTCGGGCGCCATAACGATGACCATTGAACGCTGTCCTTACCAGGTGCTGTGGAGAGTGTGGGAGCAGCGGTGACCTGGACAGAAAAACAGAAAAGCCCTGGACCGTTCGGCCCAGGGCTTCCAAGTCGTCCGTGTCAGCGCAGCGCTCGTTGGGCGACCGGGCCCGTGGGCCGGTAGCCGTAAAAGCGCCAAAAGTACCGCTGCATGGCAGCGACTATAGCGCACCGCGCCGCCGCCGCTGAAGCCCACGGGGGTAGGAGCGCGCGCACGGGCACCTGAAAAGATGGTCCTGGGATGAGTATCGGGAGAAGAACGATTGTCTGAGCGACGGCTGCCGCCAGGGCAGTACGTGCCGAACGAATGGCCTGCTGTGCACTACGGCCCGGTACCGAAATTCCGCCCGCACCGCTGGGATCTGCAGGTCTACGGAGCCACAGCGGACGGGACGCAGTACCGGTGGGACTGGACCGAGTTCCAGACCCTGCCGCGCGTCGACGTGGTCACCGACTTCCACTGTGTGACCAGATTCACCAAGCTCGACGTGCGGTGGCGCGGGGTGGCCGCCTCCACCGTGCTGAAACTCGCACCCCCCGCCGAGGACGCCACCCACGTCATGGTCTGGGCAGAGTACGGCTACAGCGCCAACCTGCCCCTCGACGACTTCCGGCGTCCCGACGTCATCCTCGCCACCCACCGCGACGGCAAGCCGCTGGAACCCCAGCACGGATACCCGGTGCGGCTCGTCGTCCCCCACCGCTACGGCTGGAAGAGCGTGAAATGGGTGCGCGCCATCGAATACCTCACCGCGGACCGGCGCGGCTTCTGGGAGGAGCGCGGCTACCACAACCTCGCCAACCCGTGGCTGGAGCAGCGCTACTCCTACCAGGAGGACCCCGGGGACGGGCCGCCGCTGGACTGAGCGGGCCCGCTCAGTCCAGCCCGATCCAGAGCCGGTCCTCCCTGCCCCGGTCCCGATCCCGCTCCCGGCCGAAGGGGGACGTCCAGATCTCGATCGTGGAGCCCTTCGGCGCCTCGCCCTTGGGGTTGTAGTCGCCGACCCGGTTGCCGATCACCTGGTGCACGGTGACCTCGAAGCCCCGCTCCTCCAGCTCCTTGCGGGCCTTGTCCACCTTCCACCCGCGGATGTCGGGAACCTCCACCAGTTCCGGACCGGACGAGACGGTGAGGGTGACGCTCTGCCCCGCCCCCACGGTGGTCTCCGCCTCCGGGTCCTGGGAGATGACATGGCCTTCGGGGACCTCGTCGTGGTGCTCCTCGACGACCGTCACCTCCAAGTCGCTGGACTCCAGCAGGCGGCGCGCATCGTCCACCTTCTGGCCGACCACGTTGGGCATGGGGAACCCGGCGCTGATCGTCAGCGTCACGCTCTCCTCGCGGTTGGCCTTCTCGCCCGGGGCCGGCTTGGTGGTGATCACCGTGCCCGGAGGGTTGTCAAACGAGGTGATCTCGTCTTCCACGATGTCGGTCAGCCCCACCTCTTTGAGGGCGTCCCGGGCCTCCGCCACCGAAGCACCTTCGACGTCGGGCATCTCCACATACTGCGGCCCCGCCGACAGGATGAGGGTGACGAGCGTGTCCGGCAGCAGCCTGCTCCCAGCCTCCGGGTCGGTGGCAGCGACCGTACCGGGCGGCGCCTCGTCGCTGTAGGCGGGCTCTTCCGCGGTCTGCACGCGGAAACCCAGCATGCGCAGGTCCCGGCGGGCCTCGTCGCTTTCTACGCCGACCAGGTCGGGAACCGTCTCATAGCGGCCGTCCACCATCCACCAGCCGAACCCGACCGCCACGACCAGCAGCAGCACGGTGGCGACCAGCAGCGGCGTGCGGAGACTCGGCCGCGGCGGCCGGTCGTCCTCGTAGTCGTCGTACTCCACGGGGGGAAGCTCGACCCCCTGCAGGGTGCGGGTGGCGTTGTCCGAGTCTTCCGCCGTGTCCCCGGCAGGGGCGGGCGCCATCTCCATCACAGAGGTCACCGCGGCGGACGGCTGCTCGTCCAACGCTTTCTGCGCGGCGAAGACCGCGGCAAGGAACTGGCCGGCGTTGGCGAGCCGGTAGGCGGGGTCGCGTTCCGTGGCGCGCACCACCAGCGAGTCCACTTCCGGGGGAATCCCCGGCACCACCCGGGACGGGCGGGGGACGTCCTCGTTGACGTGCTGGTAGGCCACGGCGATCGGAGAGTCACCGGTGTGCGGCTGGCGGCCGGTGAGCAGCTCGTAGAGCATGATGCCGCACGCGTAGACGTCGCTGCGGGCATCCGCGGTGCTGTGCGTGATCTGCTCCGGGGACAGGTAGGCGGCGGTCCCCATGAGCGTGCCGGTCTTGGTCAGCCCCTGCTGGCTGGCCTCCGCGGCCCGGGCCAGCCCGAAGTCGGCCACCTTGATCTGGCCGTCGTGGGTGATGAGGACGTTCTCCGGTTTCATGTCCCGGTGCACCATGCCCGCCTGGTGGGCGGCGCCCAGCCCGGCGAGGATCGGCACCATGATGCGCAGCGCCTCGGCGGGGGAGAACCGGGTTCGCGCCTTCAACGCGGCGCGCAGCGTCTGGCCCGCCACGTACTCCATCGCCAAGTACACGTGCCCCTGGTCGCTGCCCTGGTCGTAGACCTGGACCACGTTGGGGTGCGACAGCTTGGCGACCGCGAGCGCCTCGTTGATGAACCGTTGGACGAACTGCGGGTCGCGCGCCAGGTTGGCATGCATCACCTTCAGCGCGACACGGCGGTCCAGCCGGAGATCGTGAGCGAGGAAGACAGTCGCCATACCGCCGTTGGCGATCTTCGATTCGACCCGGTACCGATGGGCGAGGGTCGTTCCCACTAGCGCGTCCGCAGCCGTCATGTCCACGAGGGGAAGTTTACGGGGGAAAGCGGAAACTGACGGTCTCACCACGGTTTCGGCACGCAGCAGTAAAGAAACCCGGGGCGGGACCACGGTCCCGCCCCGGGTTTCAGCCCTCGCGCGGCGGGGAGGAGGCGTGCGCGTAGCGGCGGATCGGGATCCGCCCGGCCAGCCGGGCCCGCCGACCAGCCGACACCGCCTCCCGCATCGCGTGCGCCATCAGCACCGGATCCTGGGCCCGAGTGACCGCGGTTGCCAACAGCACCGCGTCGCAGCCCAGTTCCATGGCGAGTGCCGCATCGCTTGCGGTGCCGATGCCCGCGTCCAAAATCACAGGGACGTCCAGCTCTTCGACGATCAGTTCGATGTTGTGCGGGTTGCGGATGCCCATCCCCGAACCGATCGGCGCCCCTAACGGCATCACCGCGGCACACCCCACCTGCGCCAGCCGGCGGGCCAGCACCGGGTCGTCGTTGGTGTAGGCGAGGACGACGAACCCCTCGTCCACCAGCCGTTCTGCGGCGTCCAGCGTCTCCACCGGGTCAGGAAGGAGGGTGCGCTCGTCGGCGACCACCTCCAGCTTCACCCAGTTGGTCTCCAACGCTTCACGCCCCAGCCGCGCAGTGCGCAGCGCGTCGACCGCGGTGAAGCAGCCTGCCGTGTTGGGCAGCGGGCGGACCCCGGTTTCCCGGAGCACATCCCAGACCGACCCTTGGGCGTTCGGGTCAACCCGGCGCATCGCCACAGTGGTCATCTCGGTGCCGGAGGCACGCAGCGCGTCCGCCAGCACGTGCAGCGACGGAGCACCCCCGGTGCCCATGATGAGCCGGGAATGGAACTTCTCCCCGGCGATCACCAACGGGTCCTCGAAGGTGTCGGCGCGGGTCGTCCCGGTCGCAGCGTCGGTCAAGTCAGCCCCCCTGCACAGCGGTGAGCACGTCCACCCGGTCGTCGGGGGAGACCACGGTGCGCGCCCAGTCGGTCTTGGGCACCACCTCGTCGTTGACCGCCACAGCCACGCCCGACTCCGCCCGGGTCAGGGAGCGCACCACGTCGGCCACCGTGGTGTCCGGAGCGAGCTGACGCGGCTCACCGTTGATGATCGCGTTCACGATGTTTCAACCCCTTTCGATGGTGAGGATGAGGGAAGGAAGCGGTCTGCGGCGAGATGGCTCGCATAGTCGGGCAGCCGCCCCGTACTCAAGACTTCGGCCATGACATCTCCGGTCACCGGGGCCAGCAGCACCCCGTGGCGGTAGTGGCCGACCGCAAGGTGCAGCCCGCGCACACGGGTGGGTCCCAGCAGCGGCTCGTTGTCCGGCGGCCCGGGGCGCAGCCCCACGCACGTTTCGACGATCTCCAGTTCCGTGACCCCGGGTACGAGCTCGCGCGCGTCGCGGAGCATCTCCCAGACCCCGCCGACGGTCAACCGGGTGTCGAAGCCCATCTCCTCCTGGGTGGCCCCCAGGATCACCTCGCCATCGGCCCGCGGCACCAGGTAGACGGGGGAGCCGGTGACCAAGCCGCGCACGGTGCGGGTCACCAGCGGCTCGGCGCCCACGGGGGTGCGCAGCCGCAGCAGCTGCCCCTTGACCGGGCGCAGCGGGGGCACCACTCCCTCGGGCAGTCCGACAATGTCGGAGCTCCACACGCCCGCGGCGAGCACCACCTGGCCCGCGTCGAGAGTGTCGCCGCTGTCCAGCACGACGCCGCGCACGGCGTCCTCGCCCCCGACCACCTCCCGGACGTGCCCGGCGACGAACAGTGCGCCGCGGGCAGCGGCGGCGGCACGCAGCGCCTCAGACAGGCGGCGCGGATCCACCGAGTGGTCGTCAGGGGCCAGGAAGCCGCCCCGCACAGTGGGAGCCAGCATCGGCTCGAGTCGGCGGCATTCGCGTGAGGTGAGCCGTTCGGTGCGGATACCGAGACGGTCGCGTAGCTGCTGCAGTTCCGCGAGCGTGGCCATGTCGTCCGGGTCGAACCCCACCTGCAGGGTGCCTTCGGTGCGGTAGCCCGGGTCGACGTCGGTGTCTTCTGCGAGCTCGGCGATGAAATCGGGGTAGCGCTGCTGGGACCGCAGCCCCAGACGGATCAGCGACTCTTCCCCGAACACCGCTTCGGTTGCGGGGGTCAGCATGCCCGCCGCCACCCCGGACGCGGCGCCCGCCTTCTCCGCGGACACGACGGTCACCCGCATCCCGAGGCGGGCAGCACGCCATGCGGTGACCAGGCCAATAAGTCCGCCCCCAACGACAAGGACGTCCGGGGCTGAGCGCAACTGCACGGCGCGCCACTCCCTTCGCCGGTATGACCCGGATCAGGTTCTGCGGTCGGAGGCGGACAGCCTCCCTCTCAGCCGGGTTCCGCCCCGGCTCCCGCGGGTTTTCGCTTTCGTCCGCATTCTAGGTCGCCCGTGACTGGGGAAGCCAAAGGTCCGACATGTACGCCTAAAGCGATCACGGTCGGTCGAGAGGATTCGGCGCGCGCCAGATGTGGAAGATTGGGACCGTGACACAGATCGATCGCGACCTCGACGCGCTCGTCGGAGAGTGGCTCACTCTCCAGGAAGCGGCCGCGGCCCTCGGTGTGAGCCAGAACCAGGTCCGGCAGATGATCCGCAACCACCGGCTCCTCGGCGTGGTCCGCGGCGGAGAACTGGCGATTCCCGCGGCGTTCATCACCAACGGCACCATCCTCAAAGGCCTCCAAGGCACCCTCACCGTGCTCGCGGACAGCGGTTTCTCTCCGGAGGAGGCGCTGCGCTGGATGTTCACCGCAGACGACAGCCTGCCCGGCACTCCGCTCGATGCGATCCGCGGCAACCGCGGCACCGAGGTGCGCCGCCGCGCCCAGGCGATGCTGCTGTAAGACACCCCGTCGCCGGGTACGCTGCACCCGCCCCGCGGGACAGGCGCTCGGCGACGATCTAGGGTGGGAGCCGTGGACGAGACTCTGCGAAAGCGGTTGGAATCCGCCCGGCTCTACCTGTGCACGGACGCCCGCGCCGACCGAGGCGACCTGGCCGAGTTCCTTGATGCGGCGCTCGCCGGGGGCGTGGACATCGTGCAACTGCGCGACAAGACCCTGGACGCGCGGGACGAGCTCGCCGCGCTGGAAGTCGTGCGTGAGGCGTGCGACCGCCACGGGGCGCTGCTCGCGGTCAACGACCGGGCCGACATAGCCCACGCCGTCAACGCCGACGTGCTGCACCTGGGACAGCGGGACCTGCCCGTGCGCTACGCCCGCGCGATCCTCGGGGACCGGCCGCTGATCGGCCGCTCCACCAACGCGGCGGAGCTGTCTGCGGCCGCCGACCGGGAAGAAGGCGTCGACTACTTCTGTATCGGCCCGGTGTGGGCGACCCCGACCAAACCGGGACGGCCCGCTGCCGGGCTCGACGAGGTGGCGCGGGTCGCCGCCCTGCACCCGCAGCGCCCCTGGTTCGCGATCGGCGGGATCAACGAGGACAACCTGGACCAGGTGCTGGCCGCGGGCGCCCGCCGGGCTGTCGTGGTCCGCGCCATCACCGAAGCCGAAGACCCGCGTGCGGCGGCGGCGGAGCTCAAACGCCGCCTCGTGGCAGCGGCCGCAGCCTGACCGCGGCCCGCCCCCGCCCGGGCGGGCCGGAAAGGGCGCTCAGCGGGGGCCGAGCGCGCTACCGGAGCCGCTGAAGAGCGGCGCGTGGGACAGCGCGCTCGGATTCTTCCGCAGGTAGCCCTCGAGGGAGCGGGCAGGGTGGCCGGTCAGCCGCAGTACGGTGCGGTTGGCGGTGCTGAGTTCCCCGGCGGCGATCGCCGTGCAGGCGCTCACCCGCTCCGCGATTTCCCGGGCGGTCAACCCCTGCGAGGAGAGGAAGTCGATGGCCTCCTCCGGGGTTTGCGGAACGTAGACGATGGTGCGTCCGGTGAGCGTGGACAGGCGGGTCGCGGTCTGCCCCAGCGAGACGGCTTCCGGACCGGTCACGTTGTAGATGCGGTTGACGTGCTCTTCCGGGGCGCGCAGCACAGCGGCGGCGACGTCGGCGACATCGTCCCGCGACACCCACGCCACGGTGCCTTCCCCGGCCGGGCCGCGGATCGTGCCGTCCTCGCCGATCCACTCGGGCAGGAGGTCCAGGTACAGGCTGGGCCGCAGGAAGGTGTAGGCCACCCCGGTGGTGCGCAGGTACTCCTCGGTGGCGTAGTGCTCCCGGCCGAGGACGCAGGTCGCGGCGGCGCTCGCGTTGAGGAACGACAGGTAGACGATGTGGCGCACCCCTTCGGCCACGGCCGCGTCGATGACGGCCCGGTGGAGTTCCTCGCGGTTCTCCGCGTGGTCCGCGGCGACGAGGAACAGCACCTCGGCGCCGCGGACTGCGCGGCCGAAAGCGGCAGGATCCTCGTAGGCGGCCAGGACCGCGCTCGACTTCGGGAGTTCGGGGGCGCGGTTGAGGTCACGGACAATGAGCCGCTGCGCAAGGCCCAGCCGTGCCAACTGGGCGGCTACTTTGCCGCCGACGGCTCCGGTCGCCCCAGTCGTCGCGATAACACGTTCCGCTCTCAGATCCTCACCCATAGTGTTTATCTTCGGCAAACAGTCCCGGACGTGCACTGACCGGCGCGCCGGACCGCGCGCGAAACGTGCCGGTACCGCCCCGCGCACCGCGGCCCCGGCACCGGGAATCCCCCACACGCGCGGGATGCCCGCACGCCTGCCGGAAGCTGAGCACAACCCGGGGGCTATGTCCTAGGATCGCGCCATGCACCCCAATGTTCGCGCTGTCGCCGAACTGCTCGCTGCCCACGGCGCTTCCGGCACCGTCAAAGAGCTGCCGGACTCTGCCCGGACCGCCGCGGACGCCGCGGCACAGTTGGGCTGCGAGATCGGCGCGATCGCCAACAGCCTTGTTTTCGCCGCGCGCTACGACTCGGCGGACACCTCCCCCGATACGCTCCACCCGGTACTCGTCCTCACCAGCGGCGCCCACCGGGTCGACACCGGCAAAGTCGCCGCCCTCCTCGACGCAGCGGAGGTCGTCCGCGCCACCCCGCAGTTCGTCCGGAAACACACCGGCCAGCCCATCGGCGGGGTCGCTCCGATCGGCCACCCCAAGCCGCTTCCCACCCTGGTCGACGAGTGGCTGGAGCGTTACGAGACTGTGTGGGCCGCCGCAGGCCACCCCAACGCGGTATTCCCCACCTCGTTTACGGAACTCTGCCGCCTCACCGGGGGAAGACCGGCTGACGTGGGGCAAGAGTCGTCCTAAGAGACCGGGAACACCTGGGGGCGGTGTGGAAACCGAGATCGAGTTCTGGGAACTGGCCGCGCCAGCCTTCATCCGCGCCCTGCCCGCGCTGATGGAGATCTACGCGGCTGCCATGGCACCGCCCCCACGGCAGCTGCCGGGGCGGCAGGCCATCATGCGCCAGCACGCCCACTATCCCCGGTTCCATTCCGTGGTCGCGGTGACCGGGGAGCGCAACGCGGTCGCGTTCGCCTACGGGTTCCACGGCTGCCCCGGGCAGTGGTGGCACGACGTGGTCACCGCGGAACTGGGGCGCATCGACCCGGAAGGGGTGCGCCGCTGGTTCGCCGACTCGTTCGAAGTCGCCGAAGTCCACGTGCTGCCGGAGTGGCAGGGCAACGGGATCGGCCGGGCACTCCTGTACCGGCTGCTGGAGCCCCGGCGGGAGCGCACCGCGGTGCTGTCCACTCCCACCGGGGCCACTCCCGCCCACGGGCTCTACCGTTCGTCAGGGTTTGTGGATCTGATCACCGGATTCCGGTTCCCGGGCACAGTGGACCAGGAGTTCACCATCATGGCAGCGCAGCTACCGCTGCCGGCTGGGTGGCGCCCACGAGCCGGTGGTAGACCTCGCGGGTCGCCGTCGAACGGTTGAACGTGATGAAGTGGATGCCCGGCGCCCCTTCGGCGAGGAGCCGTTCGCACAGCCGAGTGGCGTGCTCGATACCGAGCGCGCGCACCGCCTCGGGGTCGTCGGCGACCCGTTCGAACTCTTCCGCCAGCCTGCGGGGGAACGGCGCTCCCGACAACTGCTCGGAGCGGGCGATCGTGCTGAACTTCGTGACCGGCATGATCTCAGGGATGATGGGCACGTCGCAGCCCCGGGCCGCGACCCGGTCCCGCAGCCGCAGGTAGTCCTCGGCTTCGAAGAACATCTGGGTGATCGCGTAGTCCGCTCCTGCCCGGCATTTGCGGACGAAGAAGTCCGTGTCGGTCTCCACGTCGGGGGAGCGGGGGTGCTTGTAGGGGAATGCGGCCACCCCGACGCAGAAGTCACCGCTCTCCTTGATCAGCCGCACCAGTTCTTCGGCGTAGGTGAGGCCCTCCGGGTGCTTGACCCATTCGCCCAGCGGGTCGCCGGGCGGGTCGCCGCGCAGCGCGAGCATGTTGCACACCCCCGCCGCCGCGAACCGGCCGATGAGGTGGCGGAGCTCCCGCACCGAGTGGTTGACCGCGGTGATGTGCGCCACGGGCAGCAGAGTGGTGTTGGTGGCGATCTTCTCGGTGACGTTCACGGTCCGGTCCCGGGTGCTGCCGCCCGCACCGTAGGTCACCGAGACGAAGGAAGGGCGTAGGGCCTCGATCTCCCGGATCGCCCGCCAAAGCATGCGCTCCCCCTCGGGCGTTTTCGGGGGGAAGAACTCGAAGGAGAACGTGGGCTCTTTACGCGCCAACAGTTCGCTGATACGGCGCGGACGAGGCGCCGGGCGCGGCGTGGGTGATCCGAGCATGTCTCCCACTGTAATCGACCATATCGGTGGGGTTTGGGTGTGTCGTGGTGAAGACGGGCGGCGGAACAATCGGTAGCCTGCCCTTATGAGCTCCTCGCACTTGTCTCCCGTCGCCTTCGTGCGCCCCCTTGTCGATGCCGAACTGGCGGCCTTCGTCGCGAGCCGACGCCCGCTGCTGCTGGAGATCGGCGCGGAGTGGGAACCGGTGCTGGCCGCCCTCGAAGCCATGATCAGCGGCGGCAAGCGGCTGCGGCCGGCGTTCTGCTACTGGGGATGGCGCGGCGCGGGCGGGGGAGAGGAGCCCGGCCTCTACACGGCCGCGGCAGCCTTGGAGCTGCTCCAGGCGTGCGCGCTGATCCACGACGATGTGATCGACAACAGCGACACCCGGCGCGGGCAGCCCGCCGTGCACCGCAGGCTCGCCGCCCTGCACCGGGAGTCGGGATGGCACGGCGACCCCGACGAGTTCGGCCGGGGCGCGGCGATCCTGCTGGGGGACCTGTGCCTGGCGTGGTGTGAAGACATGTACCAGTCGAGCGCGCTCCCCGCGGAAGCGCTCGCTGCGGGGCGGGGCCCCTTCGACCTGATGCGCACCGAGGTGGTGGCCGGCCAGTACCTGGACTTGGTGGAGCAGGCGCGCGGCGCGGACACCGTGGAGGCAGCGCTGCGGGTGATGCGGTTCAAGTCGGCCAAGTACACCATTGAGCAGCCCCTCCACCTGGGTGCAGCGCTGGCGGGACGGTACGCCGAGCTGGCCCCCGCCTACACCGCCTACGGCATCCCGTTGGGGATCGCCTTCCAACTGCGCGACGACGTCCTCGGGGTGTTCGGGGACCCGGAGGAGACGGGGAAGCCTGCGGGGGACGACCTGCGGGAGGGGAAGCGCACGGTGCTGGTGGCAGAGACGCTGCGCCGGGCGGCAGCGGACGACGCCGAGCAGTTCCGGCGCCTGCTGGGCGACCCCGAGCTGGGGGCCGAGGAGATCGCCTGGATGCGTTCGGTCATCGTGGACAGCGGTGCGCTGGAAGCCTGCGAAGCCCGGATCGCCGACTATGTGGCCGATGCGACGCAGGCCCTGGAGAACGACGTGATCGCCGACGACGCGCGTTCCGCGTTGGCGGACCTCATCGTCGCTGCCACCGCACGTAAGCACTAGCCTGCCGCGGGGCTTGCTGTCCGGGAAGCGGTCGGGGCGTGCGGGCTGCGGGGTTGCCGGTGTGCCGTGCACTCTGCGTGCGCTGCGGGGCTCTTTCCGCCAGGGTTGACGAACATGTGTTCGAAGGTGTTCACTGGGAGTGTGCGCGGCGGCTTCCTCGCTGCCGGTGAGGAAGGCTCCCGCGGTCGTCGTTTCGGGGCGGCGCCCCCCTGACGTCCCGAAACCTCGCCGGTCGGGCGGGAGGAGGGGAAGCCTCTCGCCCGACCCTCCCAACGGCCCCCTGCGGGGTATGCAGGCAAAGCATGGTAAAGGCGGCTGGCTGCACAGCCAGCCGCCTTTACCATGCTTTGCGGCGTTGTCCCGGACGCCCTCAGCGGTATGGTGCCCGGGCCGTGCGCGAGCCTTAGAAGGCTTCCACTGCGCGCCGCGCCTCGGGGTCGAGGACGCCCCAGTTGATGAACTCTTCGGTCAGTTCAGCGGGCGACCGGTCGTAGATGACCGCCAGCGAACGCAGATCCTCCTGGCGGATGGACAGCACCCGGCCGTTGTAGTCGCCGCGCTGGCTCTGGATGGTGGCCACGTAACGGGCGAGGGGCCCGGCCTTCTCCTTGGGCAGTTGCTGCATGCGCTCCAGGTCGATGACCAGCTTGGGCGTCGGACCCAGCGGGGCGGGTGCGGGCTCGCCCGGCAGAAGCTCCGACATCGGCACGCCGTAGAACTCGGCGAGGTCGGCCAGCTTCTGGACCGTGACCGCGCGGTCACCGCGCTCGTAGGAACCGACGACGACAGCCTTCCACCGCCCCTGCGACTTCTCCTCTACTCCGTGCAGGGACAGTCCCTGTTGCGTACGGATGGCACGCAGTCGGGCACCCAGAGCTTTCGCGTATTCCGATGGTGGCATTCTTTCGTGCTCCCCGGCATGAAAAGTGGCTGAAACAGGAGGCGGGATCCGCTGCGGGTCCGGTGGAGAACCCCGTCGCATCACACCGACCTAGTGCGGCTCAGTCGGCGACTCGCGGCATCACACCCCCACAATGGTTACGCACAGTGACGGTAGGGCGGGAAGAGTGCTCAGGTCAAGCCGTTGGGTGAAAACGCGACGATTCAGTGGCCAAACTGTGTGTAAGTGAGACGACTCTCATAGGTCTCCTCAACAGGACATAACACCCTGGTCGATTTTTCCTGAATGTCACCTCCTGCGAGGTTCCTTCCCTGCTCATCTCGTCACCACGTAAAGAAAGCGTACCTTCCGAATCCGAAAGATTGCGCAGAGTCAAGATCTAAGAGTGTGATTACTCTCATAATCCCTGGATGTTGGGCCCATGCTACGTCATGCGCGGAAAGTCGTCGCTGGTACCGTGAGAGCCGTCCGACGTCCTTTAACGACCTGTCCAGTGAGGCAGGGAAGGAGGTCCGCTTGTGCATGCCCACAACCATGCCGGCGGTGAGCGACCAGACCAGCGACGAGCGGTTCTGGAAGGCCCCGAGATCTCCCGGGCGCTGACCCGCATCGCCCACGAGATCCTCGAACGCACCAAAGGGGGCCACGACCTCACCCTTCTGGGCATCCGCACCGGAGGCGTGCCCCTCGCGCAGCGGCTCGCCGAACGCATCGAACGCGTCGAACAGCGCCCGGTCCCCTGGGGCGCCCTCGACATCACCATGTACCGCGACGACCTGCGGCTCGCCCCGGCCCGCGCCCTCGGCAGCACCGACATTCCCCCCGAAGGCGTCGACGGGCGGACCGTAGTCCTCGTCGACGACGTGCTCTTCTCCGGCCGCACGGTCCGCGCCGCCCTGGACGCCCTCAACGACCTGGGACGCCCGCGCGCCGTGCAACTGGCGGTCCTCGTCGACCGCGGCCACCGGGAACTCCCCATCCGCGCCGACTACGTGGGGAAGAACCTGCCCACCTCGCTCCGCGAAAGCGTCACCGTGCTGCTCGAAGAACTCCACGGGCGCGACGCGGTCCTCATCGGCCCCGCCAAGCCCCGTCCCGGAGCGCCCGAGTCCGCCGCAGCCACCCCGGGAGGAGCACGCTGATGCAGCACCTGCTTTCCGCCGGAGACCTCACCCGAGACGAGGCCCTGCTCATCCTCGACACCGCGCGGGAACTCTCCCAGGTCAGCGAACGCTCCGTGAAGAAGCTGCCGACCCTGCGCGGCCGCACCGTCGTCAACCTGTTCTACGAAGACTCCACGCGCACCCGGATCTCCTTCGAAGCCGCCGCCAAACGCATGTCGGCGGACGTCATCAACTTCTCCGCCCGCGGCTCCAGCGTCTCCAAAGGAGAAAGCCTCAAAGACACCGCGCTGACCCTGCAGGCCATGGGCGCCGACGGGGTCGTCATCCGGCACAGCGCCCCCGGAGCGGCGCGCCGCCTCGCCGACTGGGTGGACGGCGTCGTCATCAACGCCGGCGACGGCACCCACGAGCACCCCACCCAGGCGCTGCTCGACGCCTACACCATGCGGGAACGGCTCGGCCGCGTCGAAGGCCTGCGGGTCGCCATCGTCGGCGACATCCGGCACAGCCGCGTCGCCCGCTCCAACGTGCTGCTGCTCACCACCCTCGGCGCCGAGGTCACCTTGGTCGCCCCGCCCACCCTGCTGCCCGTCTCCGTCGACACCTGGCCCTGCGCGGTCTCCTACGACCTCGACGAAGTCCTGCCCAAGAGCGACGTCGTCATGATGCTGCGGGTGCAGGCCGAGCGGATGCACTCCTCGTTCTTCCCCTCCGCGCGCGAATACAGCCGCCGCTACGGCCTGGACGCCGACCGCCTGGCACGGATGGCCGACCACGCCATCGTCATGCACCCGGGCCCCATGGTCCGCGGCATGGAGATCTCCGCGGAGGTCGCCGACTCCGCCCGCTCCACCGTCACCGAACAGGTGACCAACGGTGTCAGCGTCCGCATGGCCGTGCTGTACCTGCTGCTCGGCGGTGCCATCCACAGACCGGGAAACCAGGGGGAGCCCCGATGACGACCACCACGCGCTACCTGATCCGCAACGCCCGCATCCTCGGGGGCGAGCCCACCGACCTGCTGCTCGCCCACGGCCGTATCGACGCGATCGGCCCCGACCTCCCCGCTGACGGCGCCGAAGTGGTCGACGCCGCCGGGGCCATTGCCCTGCCCGGACTCGTCGACCTCCACACCCACCTGCGGGAGCCTGGACGCGAAGACGCAGAAACCGTCGCCACCGGGTCGCGGGCCGCCGCCATGGGCGGCTACACCGCCGTCTTCGCCATGGCCAACACCGACCCCGTCGCCGACACTGCCGGCGTCGTCGAACAGGTCTGGCGGCTGGGCCGGGACGCCGGATACTGCGACGTCCACCCGGTCGGGGCGGTCACCGTCGGCCTGAAAGGCGAACGCCTCGCCGAACTCGGCGCCATGGCGGACTCCCCGGCCAAAGTCCGGGTCTTCTCCGACGACGGCATGTGCGTCTCCGACGCCCAGCTCATGCGCCGCGCCCTGGAATACGTCAAAGCGTTCGACGGCGTCATCGCCCAGCACGCCCAAGAACCGCGCCTCACCGAAGGCGCCCAGATGAACGAAGGCGTCGTCTCCGACCGCCTGGGGCTCGCCGGCTGGCCCGCCGTCGCCGAAGAAGCGATCATCGCCCGGGACTGCCTGCTCGCCGAGCACGTCGGCTCGCGGCTGCACGTCTGCCACGTCTCTACCAAGGGGTCGGTGCAGATCATCCGCTGGGCCAAGAGCCGCGGCTGCGACGTCACCGCCGAAGTGACCCCGCACCACCTGCTGCTCACCGACGAGCTCGCCGAGAGCTACGACCCGGTCTACAAGGTCAACCCGCCCCTGCGCACCGCGGAAGACGTCGAAGCGCTGCGTGAAGGACTGGCGGACGGCACGATCGACATCGTCGCCACCGACCACGCCCCCCACCCCAGCGAAGCCAAAGAAACCGAGTGGAACCAGGCCGCCATGGGCATGATCGGCCTGGAAACCGCGCTGTCGGTGGTCCAGCACACCATGGTCGACACCGGCCTCCTCGACTGGGCCGGAGTGGCGCAGCGCATGTCCGCCACCCCCGCCCGCATCGGACGCCTCACCGACCAGGGCCGCCCCATCGCCGTGGGAGAACCCGCCAACCTCACCTTGTACGATCCCACGGCGACGCGCGTGATCGACCCTGCGACGATGGTGTCGAAGAGCCGCAACACGCCCTTCGCCGGAATGACCCTGCCCGGACGTGTCCTCGCCACCTTCCTCCGCGGGGTACCCACCGTTCTCGACGGGAAGATTCAGTGAGCACCAGTCACCACGCCCCAGCAGCCGTCCGCCTGCCCACCGCAGCAGCGGACGCCCAGCGCCAGAGCGACCAGACAACCACCATGCCCGCAGAGGGGAACAAGAACGTGCAGGTACCCGCGATCCTGGTCCTGGAGGACGGCCGAGTCTTCCACGGGGTCTCCTTCGGTGCAGAAGGGGAGACCTTCGGTGAAATCGTGTTCCACACCGGAATGACCGGATACCAGGAGGTCCTCACCGACCCCTCCTACCACCGCCAGATCGTGGTGATGACCGCACCGCACATCGGCAACACGGGGGTCAACGACGACGACGCCGAATCCCACCGGATCTGGGTGTCCGGATACGTCGTCCGCGAACCCTCCCGCATCGTCTCGAACTGGCGGGCCCAGCGCACCCTCGAAGAGGAACTGCGCCGCCAAGGAGTCGTCGGCATCGCCCTCTCCGGCACCCGGGCGCTCACCCGCCACCTGCGCGACAAGGGTGTGATGCGCGCCGCCATCAGCACCGTGGAAACCGACCCGGACAAGCTGCGGGAACGCGTCCTCGCCAGCCCGCAGATGGTCGGCGCGAACCTGGCCGGAGAGGTCACCACCGCCGAGCCGTACACGGTCCGCCCGCCGGACGGCGTCCCCGTCCGCTTCACCGTCGCAGCGGTCGACCTCGGCATCAAAGCGATGACCCCGCAGCGGCTCGCCGAACGCGGCTGCGAAGTGCGGGTGCTGCCTGCCCACACCACGGCCGAGCAGATCCTCGCCCTCAACCCGGACGGCGTGTTCTTCAGCAACGGCCCCGGCGACCCTGCCGCCGCCGACGCCGTGGTGGAGACCATGCGCGGCATCCTGGACGCGGGCACCCCGCTGCTCGGCATCTGCTTCGGCAACCAGATCCTGGGACGCGCCCTCGGCCTGGAGACCTACAAGCTGCCCTTCGGCCACCGCGGCGCCAACCACCCGGTCCGCGAGACCCGGACCGGGCGCGTCTACATCACCAGCCAGAACCACGGATTCGCGGTCCGCGCGCCCCTCGACGGCCCGTTCGACACTCCCTACGGCCGCGCCGAAGTGAGCTACATCGGCCTCAACGACGGCGTGGTGGAAGGACTGCGGCTGCTCGACCGCCCCGCGCTCAGCACCCAGTTCCACCCGGAGGCCGCCTCCGGGCCCCACGACGCCGCGGACGTGTTCGACACCTTCGTGGAGATGATGACCGCCCACCGGCAGGCCCGCGAGGCCGCGCGCGCCTGACCTGTGTCGCGCAGCTCGGCGTTGCCCGCCGGGACTGCTGGCGGGCCGCCACCCCTGACGTGATTTGCGATACCTGAGGAATACCGACGACTATGCCGCGCCGTACTGATCTTTCGTCTGTGCTCGTGATCGGCTCCGGGCCGATCGTCATCGGCCAGGCGTGCGAATTCGACTACTCGGGCACTCAGGCGTGCCGGGTGCTCAAAGCCGAAGGGCTGCGGGTGATCCTGGTCAACTCCAACCCGGCCACGATCATGACCGACCCCGAATTCGCGGACGCCACCTACGTGGAACCCATCACCCCGGAGATGGTCGAGAAGATCATCGCCAAGGAGCGTCCCGATGCGCTGCTGCCCACCCTGGGCGGCCAGACCGCGCTCAACACCGCGGTGGCGCTGCACGAGGCCGGGGTGCTCGACAAGTACGGGGTCGAACTGATCGGCGCCAACATCGACGCCATCCAGGCCGGGGAAGACCGCGACAGCTTCAAACGCGTCGTGGAGCGGGTCGGTGGCGAGTCGGCCCGCTCGGTGATCTGCCACTCCATCGAAGAGTGCCTGGCCGCCGCCGAAGAACTGAACTATCCGGTCGTGGTCCGCCCCTCCTTCACCCTGGGCGGCGCCGGCTCCGGGTTCGCCCACAACGAGGAGGAGCTGCGCCGCATCGCGGGGCAGGGGCTCGCGCTCTCCCCGACCACCGAGGTGCTCCTTGAGGAGTCCATCCTCGGCTGGAAGGAATACGAGCTGGAGCTGATGCGCGACGCCAACGACAACGTGATCGTCGTCTGCTCCATCGAGAACCTCGACCCCATGGGCGTGCACACCGGCGACTCCATCACGGTCGCCCCCGCGATGACGCTCACCGACCGCGAATACCAGCGGCTGCGCGACCTGGGGATCGCCATCATCCGCGAAGTCGGGGTCGACACCGGCGGCTGCAACATCCAGTTCGCGGTCCACCCCGAGACCGGGCGGACCATCGTCATCGAGATGAACCCGCGCGTCTCCCGGTCCTCGGCGCTGGCGTCCAAAGCCACCGGGTTCCCCATCGCGAAGATCGCGGCCAAGCTCGCCGTCGGCTACACCCTCGACGAGATCACCAACGACATCACCGCCAAGACGCTGGCCAGCTTCGAGCCGACCCTGGACTACGTCGTCGTCAAAGTGCCGCGGTTCGCGTTCGAGAAGTTCCCCGGCGCCGACTCCGGCCTGACCACCACCATGAAGTCGGTCGGCGAAGTCATGGCGATCGGCCGGTCCTTCCCCGAAGCGCTGCAGAAGGCCATGCGGTCGCTGGAGAAGAAAGGCAGCTCCTTCACCTGGACAGGAGACCCCGGGGACAAAGAGGAGCTGCTGCGGGCGGTCCGGACCCCCAGCGAACACCGGCTGCGCCAAGTCCAGCAGGCCCTGCGGGCCGGGGCCACGGTCGCGGAACTCCACGAGGCCACCAAGATCGACCCGTGGTTCCTCGACCAGATCCTCCGGTTGGACGAGAAGGCCCGCGAACTCGCCGCCGCGCCCCGCCTCGACGCGGACCTGCTGCGCTCCGCCAAACAGCTCGGCTTCTCCGACGCGCAGATCGGCGAGATCACCGGCCGCTCCGAAGAAGTCGTGCGGGAGCTGCGCGACGCCCTCGACGTGCACCCGGTCTACCTGGCCGTGGACACCTGCGCCGCCGAGTTCCCCGCGACCACGCCCTACCTGTACTCCAGCTACGACGAGGAGACCGAGGTCCCGCCCAGCAGCAAGCCCAAGGTCATCATCCTCGGCTCCGGACCCAACCGGATCGGCCAGGGCGTGGAGTTCGACTACAGCTGCGTCCACGCGTCCTTCGCCCTGTCGGAGGCCGGCTACGAGACCGTCATGGTCAACTGCAACCCTGAGACGGTCTCCACCGACTACGACACCAGCGACCGGCTGTACTTCGAGCCGCTGACCCTGGAAGACGTGCTCGAAGTGGTGCGCGCCGAACAGCAGACCGGCGAAGTCGTCGGCGTGATCGTGCAACTGGGCGGCCAGACCCCGCTCGGCCTGGCCAAGAAGCTCAAAGAAGCCGGGGTGCCGATCGTGGGCACCAGCCCTGAGGCGATCGACCTGGCCGAAGACCGCGGCGAGTTCGGCCGGGTCCTGGCCAAAGCCGGGCTGCCCGCCCCCAAGCACGGCACCGCCCAGTCCTTCGACGAAGCCCGGGCCATCGCCGAAGAGATCGGCTACCCGGTGCTGGTCCGCCCCTCCTACGTGCTCGGCGGCCGCGGCATGGAGATCGTCTACAACGAGGCCATGCTCGCCGACTACATCGAGCGCAACGCGGAAGTCAGTGCCGAACACCCGGTGCTGGTGGACCGCTTCCTCGACGAAGCCATCGAGATCGACGTGGACGCCCTCTACGACGGCACCGAACTGTACCTGGGCGGTGTCATGGAGCACATCGAGGAGGCGGGCATCCACTCCGGCGACTCCGCCTGCGCTCTGCCCGCGATCACCCTGGGCCAGGAGGACATTGAACGCATCCGCTACTCCACGGAGGCCATCGCCGCCGGGGTGGGGGTGCGCGGCCTGATCAACGTGCAGTACGCGCTCTCCGCCGGCGAACTCTACGTGCTCGAAGCCAACCCGCGGGCGTCGCGCACCGTGCCGTTCGTGTCCAAGGCCACCGCGGTCCCCCTGGCCAAGGCTGCAGCCCGGATCATGCTGGGGGCGACCATCCAGGAGCTGCGCGACGAGGGCCTGCTGCCGCGGCACGGCGACGGCGGCACTCTGCCCCCGGACGCACCGGTCGCCGTCAAGGAAGCGGTCCTGCCGTTCAACCGCTTCATTGACCGCCACGGCCAGGGCGTGGACACCGTCCTGGGCCCGGAGATGCGCTCCACCGGTGAAGTCATGGGCTTGGACGTGGACTTCGGCACCGCGTTCGCCAAGTCCCAACTGGCCACCTACGGCACGTTCCCCACGTCGGGAACCGTGTTCGTCTCCGTGGCCAACCGCGACAAGCGCACCATGATCTTCCCGGTCCGGCGGCTGGCCGACCTCGGGTTCGAGATCCTGGCCACGGAAGGCACCGCGCTGGCGCTGCGCCGCCACGGGGTGCAGGCCCGCGTGGTGCGCAAGCACAGCGAAGGGCCTGGACCGGACGGGGAGCCGACCATTGTGCAGCGCATCCACAACGGTGAAGTGGATCTCATCGTCAACACGCCGTTCGGCGGCCCCGGCCAGTCCGGACCGCGCCTGGACGGCTACGAGATCCGCACCGCCGCAGTGGCGCGCGGCGTGCCCAGCGTGACCACGGTCCAAGGCCTGGCCGCCGCCGTGCAAGCCATCGAGTCGCTGGTCAACGGCAGGATCCAGGTGCGTTCGCTCCAGGAGCACGCCCAGCGGCTGCGCGACGCATCGCAGGCGACCGCGTAGGGTCGACCGCTGCCCCTCGGGGCGGGCGGGCATTCCCGTCCCCGAGGGGCAGCCGGTTGCGGAACAATGGGACAGCGAGCGCCCGGGGAGCGGGGTTTCTCCGCGGGCCCCCTCGCGGCCCGTCGCAACGACGTCCGGGAAGCGCTCGAAGCGATGGTGGAGACCGGGAGGGGACCCTCTCAGTGAGTGACGTGCGGCCGGTGCAGATGAGCAGCCCGGTACTGACGGTGCGGCAGGTGGACGCCTACCACGCCATCACGGTGGTCGCTCCGGGGATTGCGGAGCGGTTCCGGTCAGGGCAGTTCGTGGCTGTGGCGGTCGGCGGCGAGCACTCCGCCATGCTCACCCGGCGGATGTTCGCGATCCACGAGGTCAAACCCGACTACGGCGGCACCGTGGAGTTCCTGTTCACGGTGCGCGGCAAGGGGACCGCCTGGCTGGCGGAGCGGCGCTCCCGCGACCTGCTCGACATCATCGGCCCGCTGGGGCGGCCGTTCCCGCTGCCGCGCGACCCGGTCAACTGCGTCCTCGTCGGCGGCGGCTCCGGCAGTGTCCCGCTGTTCCCGCTCGCCCACGCGCTGCGGCGGCGCGGCTGCCGCGTGGACTTCGTCCTGGGCGGGGCCACCGCCTCACGGGTGTTCAACGCGATGACCGCGCGCCGGATCGCGGAGACCGCGACTTTCACCACCGACGACGGTTCGCTGGGCACCAAGGGCCGGGTCACCGACGTGCTCGCCCAGGTGATCGAGGAAGCCTACTCCGACGTGGTGTACGCGTGCGGCCCGATGCCGATGCTGCGCGAAGTCACTGCGATCGCGATGCACTACGGCATCCCGATCCAGGTGTCCGTGGAGGAGACCATGGCCTGCGGCACCGGGATCTGCATGTCGTGCGTGGTCCCGGTGGTCGGCGAGGACGGGATCACCCGGATGGCGCGCGCCTGCGTGGACGGCCCCGTGTTCCGGGGCGAGCGGGTGCGGTTCGACGACGTCGGTACAGTTCCGTTCGACGCTCTAGGAGCCCCTGGCTGGAAGGCGCGGAGCGTCGAGGACCAGGCCCGCGAGGCTGGGTGAGTGACGATGCCCTTGGACGCGGAGACGGTGGCGGAGACAGCGGCGATGATTCCCGATCTGCGGGTCAGGCTGGGGGAACTGGAGCTGGCCAACCCGGTGGTGACCGCGGCCGGATGCGCCGGGGCCGGGCGGGAGCTGGCGCGGTTCTTCGACATTGCGCGGATCGGCGCGGTGGTCACCAAGTCGGTCACCGTGGAGCCGCGGGCCGGCTGGCCTGCGCCGCGTATCGCCGAGACCCCGAGCGGGGTGCTCAGCACGGTTGGCTTGCAGGGGCCAGGCATCGACGTGTTCGTGCAGCGGGACCTGCCGTGGCTGCTCTCCCGCGGGGCGCGTGCCGTGGTGTCGGTGGCCGGGGGGAGTGTCGACGAGTACGTCACGCTCGCCCAGCGGCTCTCCGAAGCTCCCGGGGTCACCGCGATCGAAGTGAACCTGTCCAGCCCGGACTTGAGCCGCGGGGGCGAGCATTTCACCGCGGACCCCGAGGCCGCAGCCCAGGTGGTGGCGGCGGTGCGGGAGACCGCACGGTCCGACATCCCGGTGTTCGCGAAACTCTCCCCGGACGTCGCCGACCTGGTGGCGCTCGCCGGCAAGTGCGTGGCTGCGGGCGCCGACGGGCTGGCCCTCGTCAACACGGTGCGGGGCATGGTCATCGACGTCGACACGATGCGTCCCGCCGTGGCCGGGGGGATGGGCGGCCTGTCCGGTCCCGCGATCCGGCCGATCGCGGTCGCCTGCGTCTACCAGGTGCATGCCGCATACCCGGAGGTGCCCATCATCGGGATGGGCGGGATCGGCACCGGCCGGGACGCGCTGGAGTTCCTGCTAGCCGGGGCGAGCGCAGTAGCGGTCGGGACCGCGCTCTTCCACGACCCTTCGGCGTGCATGCGCGTGCTGCGGGAACTGGAGCGGGAGCTGATCGACCGGGGAGTGGAGCGGGTCGAGTCGCTGATCGGGGCCGCCCACCACGGGATGGGAGGCCTCGGCGTGGCCGCGGGATGAGCGGCCTGCCGCTTCCCCCGGCGTGGCGGGCACCCACACCGCGCTGAAACGCGCGGTAACGTCCTGCGCTGCTGCGCGCGAGTTTTTTCCTCTGCCGCCGGATGCCGTGCCGCAGAGAACGCGTTGAGCGGGTTCTCTGCGGCACGCGGTCGGGATGCGGCATACGGTGTCCCGGGCGGACTGCTGCCGTCCGCCGCGCCCGATGCGCTAGGAGGCCGGAGCGCCGTATCCAGCGGCGCGCCTGTTCCGTGCCCTGCCGCGTGCGGCGGGACGCGGAAAACAACCACGACACGAAGGAGGACCACTGTTGGCCGCACCCATCGCCGTCGCGCTCGACGCCCCGGATGTGGAGACCGCTTCCCGCTGGGCCGCCGCGGTCGCCCCGCACGTCAGCACCCTGAAAGTCGGGCTGGAGCTGTACCTGCGCTACGGGCCCGCGGTTGTGGAGGCCGTGCGCGGTGCGCGGGAGACCGCGCTGTTCCTCGACCTGAAACTGCACGACATCCCCGCCACGGTCGCGGGCGCTGCCCGATCGGTGGCCGGGCTTGCTCCGGCGTTCCTCACCGTGCATGCGGCCGGAGGCGCCGACATGGTCCGCGCCGCGGTGGAGGCGGCACCCGAGACGCGGATCGCCGCGGTGACCGTGCTGACGTCGCTGGACGAGGCCGCGCTCGGCGCGGTGGGGATGCGCGGCCCGGCGAGGGACGCGGTGCGCCGGCTTGCGGTGCTCGCAGTGGAGGCGGGGGCCCGGGCCTTGGTGTGCTCCCCGCAGGAGGCGGCTATGGTCCGCGCCGAGGTCGGCCCGGACGTCACGCTCATCACCCCGGGGGTGCGGCCGGCCGGGGCCGCCCAGGGGGACCAGGCGCGGGTGGCGACTCCCGAGGCGGCGCTGGCGGCCGGGGCGGACCTGCTGGTCATCGGACGGCCCATTACCCGCGCACCGGATCCGGGGGCGGCGGCTGCGGCGCTCGCCGCAGAGCTCCAAAAAACCGGGGCGTCCCCCTCCTGACCGGCCAGGATCTGTTACGGTCATCCATCGGTTCCCGGTTTCTTCGTCCGAAATACGGTTTTCTGGCGTTGATGTGGCGAACCTCACGTCAATGTCGTCAGTGGTGTCCGGGGCTCTGTCCGGATTGTCAAGCAGGCAGAAAACCTACAAATTGACGACATTGGGTAATTGGTAGGGTGCTTAGCGTAATTCCTTGAAGGAAATAGCGCATGAAAAGCGCCTTTGCGTTGCCGAAGAGGGGCGGAACCTACTAACTTGCGCAGGCGTCCGCCCTCTGAAAACGAGAGAAAACCGAGGTGACCCGGCGTGGCCCTTCCTCCCCTCACTCCTGAACAGCGCGCCGCGGCTCTTGAGAAGGCCGCGAAGGCCAGAAAAGAGCGCGCGGAGGTCAAGCACCGCCTCAAGCACGGCGGTATCTCGCTGACCGAGGTCCTCAAGCTCGGCCAGACCAACGAGGTCATCGGCAAGATGAAGGTCTCCGCCCTGCTCGAGTCGCTCCCCGGCGTAGGCAAAGTCCGCGCCAAGCAGATCATGGAGCGGCTCAACATCGCCGAGTCGCGGCGGATCCGCGGCCTGGGCGCCAACCAGCGTGCCGCGCTGGAAAGCGAATTCGGCGGCCAGTAGTTCAGGGGAGCTACGGCGGTCGCTGCACGGCGGTGACGAGCCGGTCCCCGTTGAACTGGTATAAAAAGATCCACCGCGGCGCGAAGCCGCGGCGACGAACCACCGTCCATCCCGTGCGCAGCGGGAGCCGGGAATCGGAGAATCAGTGCCTGTTGAGTCCGGAGCCGGTAACGACCAGCCGAAACGTCTCACAGTCCTGTCTGGTCCCTCCGGGGTAGGAAAGAGCACCGTCGTCAAACCCGCGTCCCGGCGAGACCGACGGGGTCGAGTACTACTTCGTCGACGACGCCGAGTTCGACCGGCTGGTTGCCGAGAACGAACTGCTGGAGTGGGCCGAGTTCGCCGGCAACCGCTACGGCACCCCCCGCGAACCGGTGCTCAAGCGGCTCGCCGCCGGACAGCCCGTGCTGCTGGAGATCGATCTCAACGGCGCACGCCAGGTGCGCGCCAACATGCCCGACGCGTTCCTGGTGTTCCTCGCCCCGCCGTCCTGGGAGGAGCTGGTCCGCAGACTCACCGGGCGCGGCACCGAATCCCCCGAGGTCATCCAGCGCCGGTTGGAGACCGCCCGCATCGAACTCGCCGCCGAAAAAGAATTCGACGTCACCCTGGTCAACACGTCAGTACACGAAGTCTGCGACGAACTGCTAGCTTTGATAGCTGCGCCGTCAACACAGTGACCAGGCGCGTCCCGGGGCGCTCGGCCTGACCACTCCAGGCACGGGACCGCTGGAGCGGTCCGCGCCTCGCAACCTTCTTCCGTCCGCACTCCCGGCCGCCGCGCTGTGCGCGCGGGGCCGACCGATCGTCGAGGGGTTAGGCACCTTGGCTGGTACACCACCTGTTGCCGAAGGCATTACCAACCCGCCGATCGACGAGCTCCTCGAGGTCGTCGACAGCAAGTACAGCCTTGTCACCATGGCTGCCAAGCGGGCCCGGCAGATCAACGCCTACTACGCCCAGCTGGGCGAGGGGCTGCTGGAGTACGTGGGCCCGCTCGTCGAGACGCAGCCCCAGGAGAAGCCCCTGTCCATTGCGCTGCGCGAGATCCGGGAAGGACTCCTGACCGCGGAAACCCAGGAGGAAGCGTAGCCGTACCCGCTGCCGGCTTCCCCCGACCGGAGAACCTCACCCCGCCCGTTTCCGCCAGACGGGCGGTGGATAAGGTCACGGTCGGCGGGAAGCCGAACTAGTTGTGCAGCGACAAGAAGGGACGGTGCCACCGATGGCGGCTCAGCGCGCACCCCGGGTCGTTCTCGGTGTAGGCGGGGGGATCGCCGCCTACAAGGTCTGCGAACTGCTGCGCCGTCTCACCGAGTCCGGGCACCACGTCCGGGTGGTCCCCACCCGGGACGCGCTCCGCTTCGTGGGCGAGCCCACCTGGGCGGCGCTCTCCGGCCAGCCGGTCGCCACCGAGGTGTGGCAGGACGTGCACGAAGTCCCCCACGTGCGGCTGGGACAGCAGGCAGACCTCGTCTTCGTGGCTCCCGCCACCGCCGACCTGCTCGCCCGCGCCGCCCACGGCATGGCCGACGACCTGCTGACCAACACGCTGCTCACCGCGCGCTGTCCGGTCGTGTTCGCTCCCGCCATGCACACCGAGATGTGGGAGCACCCGGCCACCCAGCAGAATGTCGCCACGCTCCGCGCGCGCGGAGCGATCGTGCTGGAACCGGCGACGGGACGGCTGACCGGGGCCGACACCGGCAAAGGACGGCTGCCGGAGCCCGCCGAGCTGTTCGACGTGGCCCGCAGGGTGCTCGCCCGCGGCACGCTCGCCGCGGACCTGACCGGGCGGCACGTGGTGGTCTCCGCGGGCGGGACGCGGGAGGCCCTCGACCCGGTCCGCTTCCTGGGGAACCGGTCGAGCGGGCGGCAAGGGTACGCACTGGCCGCTACCGCGGTGGCGCGCGGCGCCCGCGTCACCCTCGTCTCTGCGAACGTGGCGCTTCCCGCCCCGGCAGGAGCCGACGTGATTCCGGTCACCTCGGCTGTGGAGATGCGCGAAGCAGTGCTGGCTGCGGCTGCCGACGCCGACGCGGTCGTCATGGCTGCCGCGGTCGCCGACTTCCGCCCCGACACGAAGGCCGCCGGGAAGATCAAGAAGACCGGGGGACCGCCCCCCACGATTACCCTCGTAGAGAACCCGGACATTCTCGCGGAACTCAGCCGGAACCGCCCCCGCAAGGACCAGGTCATCGTCGGCTTCGCCGCGGAAACGGAGAACGCGGTCGCCTACGGCCGCGATAAGCTCCAGCGCAAGGGGTGCGACCTGATCGTGGTCAACCAGGTCGGAGAGGGGATCGCGTTCGGCACCCCGGACAACGAGGCGGTGGTCCTCGACCGGGACGGCCGAGCCGTGGAGATCCCCCGCGGTCCTAAGGAAAACCTTGCCGACCGGGTATGGGATCTTGTCGTGGAACGTCTTGGCTCCGTGAGCAAAACCCCTGATACTGGGCGGTAGCACAATAGCTCGGCCAGCTCCGGAGGAGGTTTGCCGGGAGCCGGGGCGCGCGAGAAGTGCGCCACGATCCACAATCCGACCCGCACAATCGGTCCGGCATGTGCTGATCCCCACTACAGTGAACCAGTAAACCAACTGCGTCGGTCGGGAACAGCCGAGGCGCTCTCCCGGGCCCCCGGACCGGCCGGCACCGACAAGTCAGCCAGCAGCCGCTGCAAGGAGTCCCACACCGTGTCCCGTCGACTTTTCACCTCCGAGTCGGTCACCGAAGGCCACCCCGACAAGATCGCTGACCAGATCAGTGACGCGATCCTCGACTCGATGCTCAGGGATGACCCCCACAGCCGGGTCGCGGTGGAGACCCTCATCACGACCGGCCTGGTCCACGTCGCCGGCGAAGTGACCACATCCACCTACGTCGACATTCCCACCATCATCCGCGAGAAGATCCTGGAGATCGGCTACGACTCCTCGGCCAAGGGGTTCGACGGCGCCTCCTGCGGAGTGTCCGTGTCGATCGGCGGGCAGTCACCCGACATCGCCCAGGGCGTCGACAACGCCTACGAGGCCCGGGAGGAAGAGATCTTCGACGACCTCGACCGGCAGGGCGCAGGCGACCAAGGCCTCATGTTCGGCTACGCCAACAACGAGACCCCGGAGCTGATGCCGCTGCCGATCACGCTGGCCCACGCCCTGTCGCAGCGACTCGCTGAAGTGCGCCGCGACGGGACCATCCCCTACCTGCGGCCCGACGGCAAGACCCAGGTCACCGTGGAGTACGACGGGAACCGGCCCGTCCGGTTGGACACCGTGGTGGTCTCCAGCCAGCACGCGCCCGACATCGACCTGCGGGAACTGCTCACCCCGGACATCAAGGAGCACGTGGTCGACCCGGTAGTGGCCCGCTACAACCTGGAGGCCGACAACTACCGACTGCTCGTCAACCCCACCGGACGGTTCGAGATCGGCGGCCCGATGGGTGACGCCGGGCTGACCGGCCGCAAGATCATCGTCGACACCTACGGCGGCTACGCCCGCCACGGCGGTGGCGCGTTCTCCGGCAAGGACCCGTCCAAGGTGGACCGCTCCGCCGCGTACGCCACCCGCTGGGTCGCGAAGAACATCGTCGCCGCCGGGCTCGCCGACCGAGTCGAAGTCCAGGTCGCCTACGCGATCGGCAAAGCCCACCCGGTCGGCGTGTTCCTGGAGACCTTCGGCACCGAGAAGGTCGCCCCGGAGCAGTTGGAGAAGGCGGTGCTGGAGGTCTTCGACCTGCGTCCCGCCGCGATCATCCGCGACCTGGACCTGCTGCGCCCCATCTACTCCCAGACCTCGGTCTACGGCCACTTCGGCCGGGAGCTGCCCGACTTCACCTGGGAGCGCACCGACCGCGTCGACGCTCTCAAGGCTGCCGTGGGCGCCTGATCCAGAGTTTCCTGCCGTAACGCCGGTGGGGCCCCGTTACGGGACCCCACCGACGGTGGTGCCGGATCAACGCCGCGGGCTGCCGGTGAACCGCGAGACGACGGACTTCTGCACCCACTCCAGCGGTCCGTACCGGAAGCGCCGCAGCCACAGCGAAGCGCCGACCAGCAGGCCCAGGCTGACCGCGGTCCACAGGCCCAACGTCCACCACGGCTGGGCCCCGCCCAGCTGGGCCGCGAGCCCCAACCCGAACCCGTAGCACAGCAGGGCGCACACCACGTTCTGGGCGATGTAGCCGCTCATAGCGGTGCGGCCCAGGGCGGAGAAGGCGTTCGCCACCACCCCGAATTTGGACAGGCGGTCCACGACGACCCCGATCAGGCCGATGTAGCCCACCGCCACCACGGGGGCAGCCACGTAGCGGTCGAGCAGGAACAGCTCAGCACCCCCGAGCGCGGTGGCGAGGTTCAGCGGAAGCCCCACACCCAGACCCCAGCAGGCCAGCCGGACCCGCAGCCGTCGGCCGGACACGTCCGGGTGGAACGCCCCGGCACGCAGCAGGCCCACGCCGATGAGGAAGAGCGCCACCAGCAGCCCGAAAGTGATGATCGGCTCGATGCGCAGCAGCAGCGCATGGTCCAGGCGGAACAGCACCTGCTCCAGGTAGCTTCCCTCGGCGTACAGCGCGGTGAGCTCAGCGGTTTCGCGGGCGCTCGGCTCCTGGACGTTGGCGGTAGCCAGCGCCGCGGTGACCAGCGTCATGAACAGCACGTGCCCGGTGGCCGCCGTCCACAGGACGATGCGGCGCGTCCGCGGAGAGCGGGTGAGCAGCCAGGCGACGACCAGGCCGGTCACCGCATACCCCATGAGCACGTCCCACGCGAACACCAGCACGAAGTGGAGGGCCCCCTCCACCAGCAGGAACAGGGCTCGGGCCAGGTACGTGCCCGGCCAGCGCCGGCCGCGGCGGGCCGCGGAACCGTATTGGATGGCGAGCCCAGCGCCGAACAGGATGGCCAGCAGGGCAAGGAACTTGCCGTTGGCGAGGAAACGGAAGACGCTCTCCACCACCTGCCCGACCCCGGAGGCCGACACCGTCAACTCGGTGGAATACAGCGGCGTGACCTCCCCCAGCGGGGCGGTGAACAGCCACACGTTCGTGGCGAGCGTGCCGAGGATCGCCGTCCCGCGCAGCACATCGAGCAGCGGCAGACGGCTGACAGGAGGAGAATCGTGGGCGAGCGCGGTCGATCGGTGTTCCGTTGCGGTCATGTGTCAGCGGCCCCTCTCGCATGCAAGTGACACCGCGATGATCGCGGGGCCGCGGTCCCCGGCACATCAGGAAGAGGAAGGAAACCGCGTACTACTTTCGGAGGACAGAGGCGGAGTGTGTGCCGGACCGTGCCGCCACTCCGCAAGGAAGCGCGGCACGGTGGCACGCCGCACTGCTGCTGCCCGGGGCAGCAGACCCCTGCCCGGACCCGGGGAAGGTCAGATCCGGACCACGGTGCTGCGCACGATCTCGAAGACCGGGTGGTGCACCGCCTCCCGTTCGAACTCTTCCAGGGACGCGTCCGGGCCGACCCGGAAATAGGGGCCGACGACGGCAGCACGAGGATGGTTGAGGTAGTCCCGCAAGACCGGGGCGGCCCGCTGCGGACCGACCTCTTCCACGCTGATCAGCTCAATCCAGCCACCGCGGCGCAGCGTCGCATACCCCTCTTTGCGGAGGTTGCGCACCCAGCCCACCTCCCCGTAGGGAGCGACCAGGAAACGGCCGTCGGTGTTGTCCACCACGCTGACGGGAACGGTGCGGAGGAACCCGGTCTTCGCCCCTCGAGTGGTGAGTAGATGCAGGTCCCGAGTGCCTAGTCCGTAGGCGACCGCCCCGCCGATGACGGCGTTGAGGACCCGCCGCACCCGGGTCATTCTGAACCGTTTCGTCCCGTGCTCCATCGCACCCCTTCCTCTCACACCCCTATTGTGGGGGGTGGTGGAATGCTTCGCCTCTGCGGCATACCCGGGCAATCCGCTACCGGAACGCGGAGATTCCGGTGACCGCCTGGCCGAGGCTGAGCGTGTGGATCTCCTCCGTGCCCTCGTAGGTGGCGACCGTCTCCAGGTTCAGCAGGTGCCGCAGCACCGGGTAGTCCAAGGTGATGCCGTTGGCGCCGTGCACGGATCGGGCCTTGGCGGCTACCCGCTGGGCCGCGGCCACGTTGGCGAGTTTGCCGAAACTCACCTGGTAGTGGTGGCATGCCCCCGCTTCTTTGAGCCGCCCCAAATGCAGGGCGGTCAGCGACGCCTGGTTGACGTCCACCACCATCTCCGCGAGTTTGCGCTGGGTGAGCTGGAACGCGGCGATGGGCTGGCCGAACTGTTCGCGGGAGGTGGCGTATTCCAGTGCTGCCTCGTAGCAGGCGCGGGCCGCGCCCGCCGCACCCCAGACGATGCCGTACCGGGCCTCGGTCAGGCACGACAGGGGAGCGCGCAGCCCTGCTGCGAGCGGCAGCCGCGCGGAGTCGGGGAGCCGGACCTCGTCCAAGGAGAGCGCGGCGGTGATCGACGCCCGCAGGGAGAGCTTGCGTTCAATCACCGTGGCCGTGAACCCGGGGGTGCCGGCGGGGACGAGGAACCCCCGGATCCCCTCTTCGGTGCCCGCCCACACCACGGCCACGTCGGCGACTGACCCGTTGGTGATCCACATCTTGGTGCCGGTGAGCACCCAGTCAGCACCCACCCGGCGGGCCCGGGTCCGCATCGCCCCGGGGTCGCTCCCCGAGTCCGGTTCCGTCAGGCCGAAGCAGCCGATCGCCTCCCCCGCGGCCATGCGGGGCAGCCACTGCTGCTTCTGTTCTTCCGAGCCGTAGCGGTGGATGGCGGTCATGGCGAGCGACCCCTGCACGGAGACGAAGCTGCGCAGCCCCGAGTCGACCGCTTCCAGCTCCCGGCAGGCCAGCCCGTAGGCGACCGCGCCCGCCCCCGGGCACCCGTACCCGTCCAAGTGCATGCCGAGCAGGCCGAGCTGCCCGAACTTCCGGGCTAGGCCGTGCGGGTCGGGGATTGTGCCGGCCGCAAACCATTCAGCGACGTGCGGCAGCAGCTCGCGACGGCCGAACTCGCGCACCGTGTCGCGCACAGCACGCTCCTCCGCGCTGAGCGAAGAGTCCACGGCCAGAAAATCCAGCGGGTCAGGGGCGGCAGGGCCGTGACTGGTGGACACGAGAACTCAACTCCTCCACACATTCGGACAGCGACAGCAGAACAGCACGGTACCGACTGGCCGGAATGGCGCGGTCAGTGGACGGGGTGCTGGACGACAGTGCCGCGCTCCACCAGGGCGGTGATGCGCTCCTCCGACAAGCCGAGCTCGCGGAGGACTTCCACCGAGTGCTGCCCCAGCAGCGGGGGAGGCAGCACGGCAGGACCGTGCTGCGGGGCTGCGCCGGTGAAGCGGAACCCGGGGCGGATCAGCTCCACTGCGCCCAGCACGGGGTGGTCGACGGTCATGGTCGCCTCATCCCCGGAGGCGTCGGCGGTGCGGAGCGCTTCAGCCACCCCGCGCACCTTCCCCACGGGCACCCCGGCGTCGCTCAACAGCGCGGTCCACTCCTCGGCGCTGCGCTTCGCCAAAGCGGCGGTGAGCTCCGCCACGAGGATGTCCCGGTGCGCGACCCGGTCCGCGTTGCGGCGGAACCGCGGATCCTCGGCGAGGTCGGGGCGCTCCACGACCGTGCACAGGGCGCGGTAGAGCGCGTCGTTGCCGGCGGCGATGATGATGTCGCCGTCAGCAGTGGGAAACGTCTGGTAGGGGACGATAGACGGGTGCGCGTGCCCGACCCGCTCCGGTTCTGCCCCGGTGACCAGCGCAGACTGGCCTACTTGGACGAGCGCGGAGAGCGCCGAGTTGAGCAGCGAGACGTGGATGTGCTCCCCGCGCCCCGTAGTGGCGCGCCGCACCAGGGCCGCGCAGACCGCGGTGGTGGCGTTGAGGCCGGTGAGCACATCCGCGAGCGGGATCCCGATCTTGGTGGGCCCGCCCTCCGGCGTGCCCGTGGTGCTCATCAGACCGCTCTCACCTTGGATGACCACGTCGAACCCGGGACGGTCGGGGCGGAGGTGCCCGGGACCGAACCCGCTGATCGAGCAGTAGACCACCCCGGGGTTGTCGGCGGCCACGTCGGCATACCCCAGGCCCAGCCGTTCGGCCGTGCCAGGCCGGAAGTTCTGCACGACCACGTCGGCCCGCGCACACAGGGTCCGCACCGCGGCCAGCCCGTCCGGGTCTTTGAGGTCGACGGCCAGGCTCCGCTTGCCCCGGTTGAGCGCGAGATAGTAGGCGGACTGGTCGCCCGCCCACGGCGGGCCCCATGCGCGGGTGTCGTCCCCGCGCTCGGGATGCTCCACTTTGACCACGTCCGCGCCCAGGTCGGCCAGCAGCATCGTGGCGTAGGGCCCGGCGAGTACCCGGGACAGGTCGGCGACGAGCATCCCGGAAAGCGGGGCGGAGGACGGGGCAGGCGGTGCGGTCACGGCCGGTCCTCCCCCGCACGCTGCGTGGTGCGCAGGTGCAGCCCGGACTCCAGGCAGCGGCGCAGCGCAGTGGCTAGGGCGGCACCGGACTGTCCCGCGTAGCGGGTCTGCACGCGGTGCACGATCTCCGCGAGGTCGTCGTAGATCGACAGGCCTTCGACGAGGACGCGGAAGAACTCCCGGGCCAGCTCGGTGATCAGGGTGCTGTCTGCGGCCACGATCCGGCCGGTGGACCGCTCTACCGCCAAGACGACACCGAGCCGTTCGTACTGGTGTCGGCCTGCCACGGTGTCCGGCAGCCGGGCGTATCCGGAAATGAGGACGACGTCAGGGTTGTCCAGGAGACGGCGTGCATGCTCAAGCACGAGCAAAGCCCTCTTTCATGACACAGGAAGGCATACGGGACTCTCGCGCTGGAGTCTCACGCCTGGCAGGACGTCGGCGGGAAGTAGTGCGGGACTTCTCGATGGCGTCCTCGGCGAGAGGGCAGGCTTTTTCAGTATGCCTGCGCGCCGCCGATCATTGTCAAGGGTCGGGGTTCCTAGAGAAATGCCCATAAGGCGGGGGCGGTGCGGCCGAAGAGCGGGTAGGCAGCATAGTGGGAAACACCGTGAGAATTGCCCGATAGGGGATTCTCCGCGGAGACGCTACGATCAGGAGGTCAGTGACCGAGGTCACGGTGGGCGAGCGCGGAGTTGAGCCACCCGCTCGTCGGCCGCGTCCTCGCCGGCCGACGGTTGGGGGAAGGCAATCGTGATCGAACAGCGGCAGGCACTGCCCTTCGACGACGAACCCCGCTCCCTGGGCGGGCACGCCCCCCGGGTGATCCCCCTCGACGACCACCGCACCGGCAGCCGCCCCCCGGCGGACGCCCAGAAACGCGCCCAGAACCTCCGCCTGGCCGAAGCCGAGCGCCGCTTCCTCACCCGCTGTCTCAGTTACCTCATCGTCGACGTGGGCATCCGGCAGTACGTGGATTTCGGGTCCCGGGTACCGCACACTACCGGGGTCCACGCCCTGGTCACGGAGCAGTGTCCCGACGCCCGCGTGGTGCAGGTCGGCATCGGAACCGCGGTGCCGCTGCATCCGCGGGCGTCGGCGCTTCAGCCCGCCATGCTCTGGCTGGAGCAGGTGCGCCCCGACGACGTGGCCGCGCACCTCAGCCTGCGCGGCCGTATCGACCTGGGGGAGCCGGTGGCAGTGCTCATCGACGTCGACCTGCTGCCCGGCGGGGACGTCCGCGACCTGGTCCCCGCGCTGCACCGCGTCCTGGCGCCCGGCAGCCACCTGGTGCTCCGCCAGCGCCCCGCCAACCCCGCCGACCCGTACGCCCGAGCGCTCGCCGCCGCGCTCTTCGACCCTTTCTGCCTGGTGGAACCGGGGGTGGCCGACCTCGCCTGGTGGCCCTACCCGGATGAGGAAGTCGTCGCTGAAGGAACCGGGATACTGGCCGGGCTGGCCCGCCGCTGCTGATCGGCGGTCACCTGGAGGCGCCCTGCTGTTCCCAGGAGCGCCACGTCTCCCGGTAGACCCGGACCAGCCAGGCGTCCGCCCACGCATGGTCGGCCTGATCGGGCAGGTCGGAACGGGCGATGAGGTCGACCAGCCGCTGCTCGTAGTCGGCGGCCACGTCCAGCACCTCGTCGCGGCTGTGCCGTCCTTGGCGCAGGTCCCGCAGCCAGGTCCGCCACGGTTCCCGCATCGGCAGGGTGAGACGTCCGGTCTCCAGCAGCTCCACCCCTTGGATGCCCAACCGGACCAGGTGGGCGGCGAATTTCACGTCGAAACCGTACCTGTCGACGAGCTCGGGACGGTTGGTGTGCCGTCCGCCGCGGCGGCCCAGCAGGCGGTCCCGCTGGTCGCGCAGATAGCCCAGGAACCGGCGGCCGGCAGTCCGGGACACGAACCGGTCCGCATGGGCCCGCAGCTCCCGTCCCACGTCGGTGATGCGGACGATCGCCGTGTCGGGCACGAACAGCGGGATCAGCACCGTGGGGTTGCCTGCCAACGCGAGCCGGGTCCATTTCCGCAGGGAGTACACGGTCACGTCGAGGTCGCCCGGACCGGAGCGGGACCCCTCGGGCTGGGTGCGGTAGAGGTACTGTTCGAACGAGCGCAGCCCGATGACGTATTCGGGCGGCTCGATGCACATGCCGATCTCGTCGCGGTCGCCGTGCCCGGGCACGGCAATGCCGTGGACTTCGGAGCCGACCTGGCACCGCAGCACGGTGCCGCGTTCGGCGATAGCGGCGAACTCCGGTGTGGAATGCTTCACGGGACCTCCCCGGGGGCGGGCTCGGCCGCTGTGGCCGGGCTGGGCAGGAGACAGCGAGCGAAGCAGGCTACAGCACGTCGAGCGGGTCCACTCGCACGTGCACCGATTTTTCTTCCCGGCGGGCGCTGCGGGCCGCGCTCGCCGCTTTGAGGGCCGCGGACAGTTCCCGGGCCGCGGCCCGCCGGATGCGCAGCAGGGCGCGTTCGGTTCCGTCGGTGCCGACGGGGACCGGGCCGAGCAGTTCCGCTGCTTCGGGCAGGTCGAGCTGCGCGAGGAACTCCCGCACCCGCTCCGGGTCCCCCGTGACCGACGCCATGGTGACCGCGGGCGGGAAGCCGAGCTCCCGCCGTTCCGCGAGCTCCCGTTCCGCGAAAGCCGCCGGGCTCCACCGGATGAGCGCCTGCACGGCGGGGAGCGCCGCATCCGCCAGCACGACGACCTGGCCTCCCTCGGCTGCGGGGCGCACTAGCGCGGCAGCGTTGCACCAGCGGCGCAGCGCCTCCTCGGCGGCGCGCAGGTCGGCCCGTCCCAGCAGGGCCCAGCCGTCGAGCAGCACCGCCGCCGCATACCCTCCAGGCACTGTCGGCTCGGCTCCCGGTGTCGCCACGACCAGTGCCGGGGTGGCGGGGACTTCGGTGAGCACTTCGTCGCGGCCCGACGTGCGCACCGGCAGGGCAGGGAAGGCCCGCCCCAGTTCTTCGGCGGTGCGGCGCGCCCCCACCACGGTGGCGCGCAGCCGGGGGAATTCGCAGGACGGGCAGCGCCAGTCTCCGGCGATGTGCCCGCACCAGCGGCAGTAGGGGATGGCGTGGGCGCTGCGCAGGGCGAGCGGCCCCCGGCAGGCGGCGCAGCGGGCCGGAGTGCGGCAGCGGGCGCAGGCCAGCGCGTTGAGGTAGCCGCGCCGCGGCACCTGGAACAGGACGGGGCCGTGGCGTGCGGCCTGTCGGGCTACCCGCAGCGCGAGGCTCGGCAGCCGGGCCGTGCGGGCCGCCTCGTCGCGGGCGAGTTCCGCGTCGTCGCCCGCGGCTCGCACCAGGGGGGCGCGGCGCCGGACGAGGGCCCGGTCGGCGACGATCGGGTGCGCCCACCCCGATTCGACGAGGAGGGCGCTTTCCGCGGTCCGTGTGTGGGAGCCGATGAGGACCGCGGAGCGGCTGTAGTGGGCGCGCAGCGAGAGCACGGTGCGGGCGTGCGGATAGGGGGCGTGCGGGTCGCTGTGCACGTCGTCGCCGTCGTCCCACAGCACCACCAGGCCCAGGTCGCGGACGGGGGCGAACATGGCGGCGCGGGTGCCGACCACGACCCGCACGTGGCCGCGCAGGACCGACAGCCAGCGCCGGTAGCGTTCGGCGGGACCGAGCTCGGCGGTGAGCGCGACGTGGTGGCCGGGGCCGAGCCGCGCGGTCAGCGCTGCGTCGAGGCTCGCCACGTCGCGCCCGGTGGGCACGACGATGAGGACTCCGCGTCCCGCGACGGCCGCGGTGTGGGCGGCCGCCGCGATCGCGTCGCGCCACTGGGGCCCGGGCAGTGCGGTCCACACGGCGCGCGGGGCTCGCTGGTCGCGGAGTGCGGTGAGGAACGCCGGGCCGGTCGGATAGTCGGCCCAAGGCCCGGGGTCGGGGTCGGGTTCGGGGAGCGGGGGTGGTGGGGGCGGGGTGTGCGGGGTTTCTTTCTCGACGCGGGCGTGCCGGGGCGGGATGGCCAGCCGGAGCACGTCGCTGAGCGTGCCCGCGTAGTGGTCGGCGACGATCCGGGCCAGTGCGGCGATCTCCGGGGTGAGGACCGGTTCGGGGGAGACCACCTGGTGGAGGTAGGCCAGCCGGCCGGGGAAGTCGGAGGTGTCTGCCCGCTCGAGCAGGAAGCCGTCGAGCAGCTGCCCGTTGAAGCGGACCCGGACCCGGCAGCCGGGCACGGCGTCCTGGTCCAAGGATTCGGGGACCCGGTAGTCGAAGGGGTGGTCCAGGTGGGGCAGCGGGGTGTCCACGACGACGCGCGCCACGGACCGGGTGGGGGCTGGGCGGCGGCTGCGGGGACGCGAGGGCTTGGAGGCGCGCGGCGCTTCGAAGAGGGCTTCCTCAGCGGGATCGGTCTGGTCAGACATGGCTTCTCTGTCTTACCAGAGCCGCTGGTGGTGCAGCGGAGGTCACAAAAAAGGGGGTGGCTTAGGCCCCAGCACGGCCTAAGCCACCCAGTGCACTGCCAGGAGGGGTCAGCTGGCGGCGCAGGTAAGGGTCGGAACAGAGTTGGAGTTGCCCTTAGAGCCGACGAAGCCGAACTCTGTGGAGGCTCCCTGGGAGAGCGTTCCGTTGTGGCCGACGTTCCGCGCGGTCACCGAGGAGCCGCTGGTGGACACGTCGGCGTTCCAGGCGTTGGTGATGGTCTGGCCGTCGGTGAAGGTCCACGTCACGGTCCAGCCGGTGATGTTCTGGTTCGCGGTGACCGTCACGGTCGCCTGGAAGCCGTCGTTCCACTCGTTGGCGATCGTGTACGTCGCCGTGCACGCCCCCGAGGAGCCGGGAGGCGGCGTGGGGGTCGGAGTGGGGGTGGGCGTCGGGTTGGGGTTCGGGTTGGGGTTGGTGCCGCCCGCGGCGATCGCCATCTCGTAGGCCGCCTGCGGGACGAACTGGCCGGCGCCGGCGATGCAGCCGTCGGCCTCACCCGGCAGCTTGATCCACAGGAAGGCGTCGATCATCGGGTCGCCGGTGTTGGTGGTGCTGGGCGTGCCGATGGCGCGTCCGCTGGGGTCGCACCACTCGTTACCGGCGGGGCCGTTGCCGTTGCGGCTGGTGTCGATGACCGCGCGCAGGGACGGGTTGCCGATGGCCGAGAGCACCGCCTTGGCGTAGGCGACCTCGTCAGCGGTCCACCGGTAGTTGGAGGTGTTGGTGGCGATACCGTGCGCGCTGTTGGAGATGTCGGCCTGCTGGAGCCAGGAAGCCATCTGTGCGGGCGAGTGCCACGCGGAGTGGCCGGCGTCGAAGTAGATCCGCGCCTGCGAGGACCCGGCCTTGAGGGCCTTGCCCGCGTACGCCATCGTCTCCAGGACTTCCTGCTGGACGTGCTGCATGCAGCTCGACATCAGCGAGATCAGGTCCGGTTCGACGATGATGTAGGCGGGACGGTTCTTCAGTCCGGCAGCGAATTCGTCGATCCAGGACCGGTAGGCGCTGTGACTGGGGGCGCCGCCGCTGCTGTGGTTGCCGCAGTCGCGGCCCGGGGCGTTGTACACGACCAGGATCGGGATCTTGCCGGCGGCCTGGGCGGCGCTCATGAGCGCGTCGACCTGGCCGGTGATCTGCCCGGGGTTGTGGTGGGCGAACCAGGTGCCCTGCGGCACGCTGGCGATCCGGTCGCGGATCACCGGGGTACGCGGGTCGTTGGGGTTGTTCCGCACCCATTCGGCGGAGGACATGTTGGGGTTGACGTAGAACGGAGAATCATTGGCCGCCGCTTGCGACGGGAAGGCCAGAGCAGCCGCGCTGACCAAGGCCGCCGCCGCGGCGCCCAGAAGAGCGCGAAGAGGTCTGGGGGACATTCGGGGCTCCTAACGAGCACAAGGCTCAAAAGAAGTGAGGGGCACGAAGAGGAGCGCATGGCTGGGAGCGCTCCCAGATCGTTTTCCGTTCGGACGATAACCATTGGCAAGGGAGCTGTAAAGACCGCGCCTACTCTCCGTTGCGGTTTTGTTCCTTGGTGAAACGGAGAACTCCCAAAGAAAGCCGTAAAAGCGACAAAATGGGTGAATGTCTAGGGTGACAAGGGGATTCAGACGTCAGATCATCCATATCGATAATGGGCGTCACAACGGAGTCGGAGGAAAATAGCAGAAAAAACGCGGAAACACAGGGGAAAACCCGTGGTGGTCGGAGGTAGGAGAACTCCGGAAACCCGCCGGAGAAAAACGCGTGGCGTAACTACCGGCCGGGCAGGGTAGTGCCGGGCAGCGGGAGGACACCGGCGCACTCCCCGACGCCGTGGCACAGCAGGACCGAGACACCCGCGAAGATCAATACGCTTGGACCACGGTCGGACAGAACCGGCAGCAGGAGAGCCCTGCGGTGCAGCGGCCGTGGTCTCACCATCGCGGATGAGGGGGTCGTACATGAGACTGGTCTTCGCGGGCACGCCCGAGGTGGCCGTGCCGTCCCTGGATGCGCTACTCGCCTCCGAGCACGAGGTCGTCGCGGTCGTGACCCGGCCCGATGCGGCCGCAGGACGGGGCCGCCGCCTCGTCGCCAGCCCGGTTGCGCGCCGCGCCGCCGAAGCCGGAATCGAAGTCCTCAAACCCGCGCGGGCCGACGACCCCGCCTTCCTCGACCGGCTCCGCGAGCTCGCCCCCGACTGCTGCCCTGTGGTGGCCTACGGCGCACTGCTCCGGCAAGAAGCCCTCGACATCCCCCGCTACGGCTGGGTCAACCTGCACTTCTCCCTGCTTCCCGCCTGGCGCGGCGCTGCCCCCGTGCAACACGCCATCCTGCACGGCGACGACATCACCGGAGCCACCACCTTCCAGATCGAACGGGAACTCGACGCCGGCCCCGTCTACGGCACGGTCACCGAGCCCATCGGCCCCCGCGACACTAGCGGAGACCTGCTCGAACGCCTCGCGAAATCGGGCGCGGAACTCCTGGTGCGCACCATCGACGGCATCGCCAAGAACGAGCTCGTCCCCCGCCCGCAGGGCAGCGAAGGCGTCAGCTACGCCCCCAAACTCACCCCCGACGACGCCCGGGTCGACTTCACCGCCCCCGCCCTGCGCGTCGACCGCCTCATCCGCGCCTGCACCCCTGCCCCGGGCGCGTGGACCCGCTTCCGCGGTACCCGGATCAAACTCGGCCCCGTCGAACCCCTTCCCGACGCTGCACCCCTGCCCCCCGGCCAGCTCGTCGCCACCAGCCGGGACGTGCTGGTCGGCACCGCCACCCACCCGGTGCGGCTCGGCGAAGTCCAGCCGCAAGGCAAGAAAGCCATGCCCGCCGCCGACTGGGCCCGCGGTGCCCGGATCGGCGACGGGGAACGCTTCGGAGACGACTGAGAATGCCGAGGCAGACCGATACCCTCGTTGGTGAGGGACGTACCGCAAGACACAGCGTCACCACGATCAGGGACGAGGCGGCTCAACCGTGACCCAGAGATTCTCATCCCCGTACCGCACGACCCGGCGCAGCCCTCGCGGTTCCGCGTCGCGGACCCGCCCCCGGGACCCGGCCCGCCGCGTCGCCTACGACGTGCTGTACGCAGTCCAGACCCGCGACGCCTACGCCAACCTGCTGCTGCCCGTCCTCCTCCGCGAACGGGGGATCACCGGACGGGACGCCGGGCTCGCCACCGAGCTGACCTACGGGACTCTGCGCCTCCAAGGCTCCTACGACGCTGTCCTGGACGCCTGCGTGGACCGCTCCCTGCGCTCCGTCGACACCGAAGTCCTCCCCCTGCTGCGCATGGGCGCCCACCAACTGCTGTCCATGGACGTCCCCCCGCACGCCGCGGTCAGCAGCACCGTCGACCTGGCCCGCCGGATCGTCGGCCACCACCGCGCCAGATTCGTCAACGCGGTCCTGCGCAAAGTCACCGCACGCGACCTCACCGGATGGCTGAGCGTGCTCGCCCCCGACCGGAAGACCGACCCTGTCGGACACCTCGCGATCACCCACAGCCATCCCCGCTGGGTGGTCCAGGCGTTCGCGGAAGCGCTCGGCGACGAGACCAGCAGCGGCCTGAAAGAGACCGAACGGCTCCTCACCGCCCACAACGAGCGGCCCCGCGTCACCCTGCTCGCCAAACCCGGGCGCGCCACCGTCACCGACCTGGTCGACGAAGGCGCTGTCGCCGCCCGCTACTCGCCGTACGGGGCGGTCCTCCCGGAAGGGGACCCCGGCATGCTGCGCCTGGTCCGCCAAGGCCGCGCCGTCGTGCAGGACGAAGCCAGCCAGCTCGTCGCTCTGGCCCTGAGCCGGGTGCCGGTCTCCGGCCCTGACCAGCAGTGGTTGGACATGTGCGCCGGACCGGGCGGAAAAGCCGCCCTCATGGCCGGACTCGTGGGGGAGCGCGGCGGACGCCTGCTCGCCGCCGAAGTGCAGCCCGCACGGGCCGGACTGGTCGCCCGCGCCGTCCACCGGTCGCTCGGCAACTCCGCCCGCGTCATCGTGGCCGACTCCACCCAGCCGCCGTGGCGGGACGGCATTTTCGACCGGGTGCTCGTCGACGCGCCGTGCACCGGCCTGGGCGCGCTGCGCCGCCGCCCCGAGTCGCGGTGGCGGCGCACCCCGGAGAACCTCGCCGAACTCGTCCCGCTGCAGCGCGCCCTGCTCAACCGGGCCCTGGACGCGGTCCGCCCCGGCGGAGTGGTCGGCTACGTCACCTGCTCACCGCACCTCGCGGAGACCCGCGGCGTCGTTACCGACGTCCTCGCCGGACGCGACGACGCGGACCTGCTCAACGCTGCCCGCCACCTGCCGGAAGTCCCCGACGTCGCCGCCGACCGCTTCGTGCAGTTCTGGCCGCACCGTCACGGCACCGACGCGATGTTCCTGGCGCTGCTGCGGAAACGCTGAGCCGGTCTGACCTTGAGATTCGGCCCCAATACACTCTCCTTCCGTGGCAATCCAGATCTCACCCAGCATCCTTTCCGCCGACTTCGCGCGCCTGGCCGACGAAGTCGAGGCCGTCGCCGGTGCCGCCGACTGGCTGCACGTCGACGTCATGGACAACCATTTCGTGCCCAACCTGACCTTGGGCCTGCCCGTCGTGGAGTCCTTGCTCAAGGTGGCGCCGCTGCCGTTGGACTGCCATCTGATGATCGAGGACCCGGACCGGTGGGCCCCGGCCTACGCCGAAGTGGGCGCGCAGAGCGTCACCATCCACGCCGAAGCCGCCAAGGCGCCGGTGCGCACGCTCCGGGCGATCCGTGCGGCCGGGGCCCGCGCCGGGCTGGCACTCAACCCCGCCACCCCGGTCGACGGGTACGCCGACCTCCTGGGTGAGATCGACATGCTGCTGGTCATGACGGTCGAACCCGGTTTCGGCGGCCAGAAGTTCCTCGACCTCGTGCTGCCGAAGATCCGCCGCGCCCGCGAACTCATCCGCAACGCCGACGCTTCGGTGTGGCTCCAGGTCGACGGCGGAGTGAGCGCGGAGACGATCGAACGGTGCGCGGAAGCCGGGGCCGACGTCTTCGTGGCAGGCTCCGCGGTCTACGGCGAAAAAGACCCGGCGGCCGCCGTCGAGCACCTGCGCGCCCTCGCAGAGCGGGCCACCGCCCGCTAGACCCGCGGTCGGACCGGCTCCCGCACCCGACTGGTCCGACCACCGCGGCATCCCGCCCGCACGATCCGTTTCCTTTCCGTCACTTTTGTTGCAGGTGATGAACGCAATAAGAACAAAAAGTATTTTTCCTGCAACGAAGAGTGAATAGTGCGGGATTCGGTTCCCCACCCTGGTCTGGCCGCGGAATACCCCTCCGTGGCACACTGTTGGGCAAGAAGTACACACGCGTGCTCCGGGGTCGGTGAAAGTCCGAACCGGCGGTGACAGTCCGCGACCCAGTCGAAGCCATCGGCTGGTGGAACCGGTGAAACTCCGGTACCGACGGTGAAAGTCCGGATGGGAGGTAGTACGTGGTGGATCTGTGCGGTACTCGCTGCTGTGTGCCGCGGCGGTCCGATGGCGTCTGATGCCGCCTTACCCCGGAGCCTGACCTGGCTAGGGGGAAGGCTCTCGCATGTTCACCGGCATCGTTGAAGAACTCGGCACGGTTGTCGAGGTCACCCCGGTGGGATCGGATTCCGCGGATGCGATCCGGCTCACCATCCACGGTCCTGACGTCACCTCAGACGCGTCTCCCGGCGATTCCATCGCGGTCAACGGGGTCTGCCTGACCGTGACCGAACTGGCCGACGGCCGGTTCAGCGCCGACGTGATGAAGGAGACCCTGGACCGCTCCAACTTGGGCGCGCTCACCGTCGGCTCCCCGGTGAACCTGGAACGCGCCCTCAAAGTCTCCTCCCGGCTCGGCGGCCACATCGTCCAAGGGCACGTGGACGGCACCGGCGTCGTCACCGAGCGGGTTCCCGGCACGGACTGGGAAACCGTCACCTTCTCCCTGCCCGCCCGCCTGTCCCGCTACGTGGTGGAAAAAGGGTCCATCGCCGTGGACGGGGTGAGCCTCACCGTTGCCGCCTGCACCGACTCCTCGTTCACGGTCAGCCTGATCCCTACCACGCTGCAAGCCACCACCCTCGGGTTCGCCACGGTAGGCACGAAAGTCAACATCGAGGTCGACACCCTGGCCAAATACGTGGAGCGCCTGCTGGGCGACCGGGTGGGCGGTATCCGATGAGCGGCCCCGGCAGCGCATGGCTGGAGTGGGCCTACGCCGGGTTCACGCTGTTCGGTGAGCATGTCCGCTGGGCCGACCTGATCGGCAACCTCGCGGCCCTGGCCACCGTGGCGCTGGCGATCCGCCGCACCCTGTGGACCTGGCCCGTCCAGCTCACCGGCACGTTCCTGCTCTTCGTGGTCTCGGTCGACGCCCACCTGGTCGGCAACGCGCTCAAACAGGTGGTCGTCGCGGGGCTCGCCGTCTACGGGTGGTACCGCTGGGCGCGCGGAATCCGCGACGAAGGAGACCTCGCGGTACGCCCCGCCCACCGGGCAGAACGACTCCGCCTGATCGCCGTCCTGGCCGGAGGAACCGCCGCCGTGGGCTGGTTCTTCACCGTCACCGGCTGGTCCTGGGCGCCGTGGCTGGACGCGTTCATCTTCGTGGGAAGCGCAGTGGCGATGTACGCCCAAAGCCGCGGGCTCGTCGACTTCTGGGTGGTGTGGATCGTCGTGGACATGGTGGGCATCCCCATCACCGTGCTGTCCGGCCTGTGGGTGAGCGGTGTCGTCTACGGCGTGTTCTTCGTGCTCGCCGTCCTCGGGCTCCGCAACTGGATGCGCCACTACCGGGCCCGCCGCAACGCTGAGGCCCCAGCAGTGCACTCGTTCGCCTGACCGTCGTGACCTACCGTTCCTGCCGCACAGAGGAGTTTGCCGTGAACCGCACCGCCAGCCCCATCCCGCTGGACGACATCGACGAGGCGCTCAAAGCCATCGCCGCGGGACGCCCGGTCGTCGTCGTGGACGACGCCGACCGGGAGAACGAGGGCGACCTGGTCTTCGCCGCCGATGCGGCCACCCCCGAACTGCTGGCCTTCATGATCCGCCACACCTCCGGGGTGGTGTGCGTGCCGATGCTTGGCGAAGACCTGGACCGGCTCAACCTGCCGTTGATGACACCGCGCAACGAGGACCGGCTGCACACCGCCTACACCGTGACCGTGGACGCCCGTACCGGGGTGCACACCGGCATCTCCGCCGCGGACCGTGCCCGCACGATCCGGCTGCTCGCCGACGAGGCCAGCGAGCCCGGCGACTTCGTCCGGCCCGGCCACATCTTCCCCCTGCGCTACCGTCCCGGCGGGGTGCTGGTGCGGCGCGGGCACACCGAAGCCGCCGTGGACCTGGCCCGGCTCGCTGGCCGCCGCCCCGCCGGGGTGATCGCGGAGATCGTCAACGACGACGGCACCATGGCCCGGCTGCCGGAACTCCGCGCCTTCGCCGACGAGCACGGCCTCGCCCTGGTCTCCATCGAACAGCTCGTGGCCTACCGCCGCCGCACGGAGACCCTCATCGAACGGGTCGTGGAGACCCGGATCCCCAACCGCTACGGCGAATGGCGGGCGGTCGGCTACCGCTCCGTCGTGGACGACTCCGAGCACGTGGCCCTCGTCTACGGCGACCTCGGCACCGGGGAGCGGGCGCTGGTCCGGCTCCACTCTGAATGCCTCACCGGGGACGCGTTCGGCTCGTACCGCTGCGACTGCGGCGACCAGTTGGACGCGGCCATGGCGCGGATCGCCCAAACCGGTGCCGGAGTGATCGTCTACCAGCGCGGCCACGAAGGCCGCGGCATCGGCCTGCTGCACAAGCTCCGCGCCTACCGGCTCCAAGACCAGGGTGCGGACACGGTGGACGCCAACCTGCAACTGGGGCTGCCCGCCGATGCCCGCGAATTCGGCACCGGAGCGCAGATCCTCCTCGACCTGGGCGTGCGGTCGGTGCGGCTGCTGAGCAATAACCCGGACAAGGCCGCCGGGCTGGCCGCGCACGGCGTCGTGGTCGACGAGCGGATCCCGCTCCCCGCCGCCATCACCCCCGACAACCTGCGCTACCTGCGTACGAAACGCGACCGTATGGGCCACGACCTGCCGGGTCTGGCCTCCTGACCGTGGTGGAGAGCAGTAACGATGAGCGGAGCTGGACGGCCTGAGTACACGGTAGACGCCCAAGGGCTGACCCTCGGGGTGGTCGCCACCCGGTGGAATGCCGAAGTCGTCGAACCGATGCTGGAGCGGGCCCTAGCCGCGGCTGAACAGTGCAAGGTGGCCGAGACGACGGTGGTGCGGGTCGCCGGAGCCGTGGAGATCCCCGTCGTCGCCCAGGAACTGGCCCGCACCCACGACGCCGTCGTGGCGCTGGGCGCGGTTATCCGCGGCGACACCCCCCACTTCGACTACGTGTGCCAGTCCTTCACCCACGGGCTGACCGAGGTGGCGCTGCGGACCGAGGTCCCCGTGGGCAACGGAGTACTGACCTGTGACACCCTGGAACAGGCACGGGACCGTGCCGGCCTCCCGGACAGCAAGGAAGACAAGGGATGGGAGGCTGCGGTAGCGGCACTCGACACCGCCCTCGTGCTCCGCAAACTCCGGGACGCACGAGGACAACGGGACGGACGGCCGCGGCCGACAACCACGTGACGGAAGAAGAGCACAGAGGGGAAGCCAGGCGTGCCGATCCAGGATGCGGGAGACAGGGGCATGGTGAACGGGATGAACCGGCAGGCGCCGCGTGCGCTGCCGGTGACCTTCCGACCACGCAACCTCCGCATCGTCGCCTACGGACTCGCCGCGCTCATCATGGCGACCATGGTGTTCCTCGCCGTCATCATGCCCCCGAACTGGGGGATCCAGGACCGCATCTCGCTGATCCTGGTGGGCGCGCTGATCGGGGGCGGGCTGCGTTTCCTGGCCCGGCCCCGGCTCGAGCTGACCGAGCACCGGGTGACCGTGGTCAATGTGATCCGCACCCACGTCCTGGTGTGGCCGGAGATCATCGACGCCCGAATGCCGGTGGGGGAGCCGTGGCCGAGTATCGACCTGGCCGACGGCTCCACCCTGGCGGTGATGGGGATCCAGAGCAACGACGGGGAACTGGCCCGGGCCTACCTCGAAGAGTTCCGGCACCACCTGCGGGAGCGCGGCGAAGCAGCAGAACCCAGCCGCGGCTGAGTCCGCGGGCGTCCCGGCCCCGGCCAGGGCGGTAGGGATCCTTCAATTCCTGTCATAACGAGGTAAAAACCTGGCCGAAACTGAGAACCTTCCGTGGAGCGGAAACGTCCTAAGGACATGGGCTCCAAACATTGGGGAAGGAAGTACCGCCATCAGAGCCGGATCGACCGGATCGTCATCACTCTGCTGTGGCTGACGATCATCGTCCTGGCGCTGACCTCGATCCTGACCTAGGAGCCCCGGAGCCGCGGACGCCCCGCATGACGTGCCGCGTCACTCCGGGGTAGAGGTGATGCCGAAGGACGACTCGATACTCTGCCCCGGGTCCAGCACGATCAGGTCGGTTCCGGTGACGAACGCATTGGGCGGGCAGGTCATCGGTTCGACAGCCAGATGGCGGCGGCGTTCCGGGCCGGGATAGTCGGCGGAGAACACTTGGAGCCACGGGTGGCTGTCATCGGCCCAGAGGCCGACGCACAGCTCCCCGGCGCTCAGCACCGTCCAGGAACGCCCCGCCTCGTCGAAGCGCAGGCCGGTGAACGCCGTGTCCAAGACGGTGGGGCCGACCTGCCGGGGAGTGCGGAAGTCGTAGTCGGTGCCGGCCACGGAGCGGACCGGTCCTGTGGGGATCATCCGCTCGTTGACGGGCTGCCATTCCGCGGCGGGAAGCTGCAGGGTGACCTCGTCGACCGGGAGTCCCAAAGTGAGGTAGTTGTGGCTGCCGTGGCCGTAGGGTGCCGGGCCGTCCCCCGTGTTCTGCGCCCCGATGCGGACGTGCAGCCCGTGGTCGGGGTCGAGGCTGTAGCACACCCAGAACTCCATGCGGAAGGGGTAGCCGGGCGCGCCGTCGAACGCGAGGGTGAAACGGACCGAGTCCGCGGTGATCTGGCTCGGCTGCCACAGGAGTGTGCTGGTCAGCCCATGGATCGCGTTGTCGAGTTCCGGTTCGGTGATCTCCAGTTGGTAGGTGGTCCCGCCAAAGGAGTACCGACCGTGGTCGATCCGGTTCGGCCAGGGGAGGAGGATCTGTCCCTGCGCGAGTTGGGGGCGGCCCTCCGGGTATCCCCAGACGAGTTCCCGCTCACCCCAGTGCAGCGTGCGCAGGGCGGCACCGAGCGGGTCGACTGTGGCGCGGTACTTTCCCGCTTCCAACGTGATAGCGGAATGCGAACCCTCGGCCATTTTCTGCACCAGTTCTCCGATTTGTGGGGCTGACGAACCGTTTGCGAATATAACCCTTTTCCGCTTCCCGGAAACCGGGGTGGCCGGGGGCGGTCAGTTACTCTGGGCTGCCTACCAGGCACATTGTGTTCCACAAGAGTTTGGTTAGATTTTCGGCACCCCCGCAGCCCAGCTCAGCCGGCCAAGAGCGCGGCGGGAATCAGCACCCCCATGAACAGGAAGAACAGCCCGTGGGCCAGTGCTCTGACCACGACGAGCACACTGGCGACCACCGCGAGACGGTAGGCGACCAGCCGGGTGCGGGCACTGCGGTGCTGATTGGCCGCGGTCCGCCCCAAGGCGAACAGCAGCACCCCCAGCAGGACCGGGAACCACCAGACCAGGCCGATCCCGCCCGGCAGCAGCTCCAGCAGCGACGAGCAGAGCTGGGCGGCCAAGGTGACCAGGCTGTTGTCGCGGATCGCCTCCGCCCACCCGAACGCGGTCACCACCCACTCCTGGTCGGTGAACAGGCCGCCCTGGGACTCCCAGAGCCACAGCCCGCACCCGTCCAGCAGCCCGGCCAGCGCCGCGGGCCGGGCGAAACGGCGGCAGCGGCCCGCCGCCATGGCCCGCTGGAGCCGCGCCATCCCGCGCTCCATCCGCCGCGCTTCCCGGCGGCGCCGCCGCTCCTCCCGCGCCTCCGGCGTATG